>Ga0137397_10000296_pt1 | contig 33899 bp, 38 predicted proteins | sample czorhiz116metaG_FD_106658 | JGI IMG/M metagenome (GOLD analysis project Ga0137397, IMG submission 106658) | Vadose zone soil microbial communities from Angelo Coast Range Reserve, California, USA - czorhiz1.16 metaG | ecosystem: Environmental > Terrestrial > Soil > Vadose zone | place: USA... | reverse complement strand
TGTGCGCCATCCCACCTCTAGCGACGCACGACGCCCTCTCGCGCCTCAACACCCCTCGCGTAAGCGACTGTCCGTCCTCTCCCTCTCCCTCCTGTCCTCGCTTACCCAAAGAAAACAAAAAAAATACCAGTCATCCTAGGCCTGCAACAGCCCTCGGGCGTCTTCGCCGGCGACGCCTTCGGCGAAACAGACACGCGCTTCCTATACTGCGCCGTCTCGGCCCTATCGCTCCTCGGCGCGCTCAACCGGCTCGATCGCGCCCGCACGGTCTCTTACCTCGCCTCGTGCCGAAACTTTGACGGCGGCTTTGGACGCGTGGCCGGCGCCGAGAGCCACGCCGCGCAAGGTGGCGCCTCTTTTTTGCCCATTTGTTTATTTTACTGCGAAGCGAGATGCATGACAATGACATGTGCCTTCCTTTTTCTGTGCAGTGTGGGTGTGCACGGCAGCGCTGGCGATTTTGGATCGATTGGACGTCGTCGACGTGCCGACGCTCGGGTGGTGGCTCGCGGAGCGACAGCTGCCCAACGGCGGCCTGAATGGGCGCCCGGAAAAACTCGAAGATGTGCATAATATCAAAACATATATATCATCCGTCGCACACGCTGATCCTTCGCCGATTGCAAACAAACAGGTCTGCTATAGCTATTGGGTCCTCTCCTCCATGGCGATCCTGAACAAGCTCACATGGATCGACAGCTCCGCGCTCACGCGGTTCATCCTCTCAGCTCAGGTATGTGGAGACAGACATTGGTCCGCCTCTCGGACTGATCCACGTTAGGACCCCGAGGGTGGGGGCATCGCGGACCGGCCAGGTGACATGGTGGACGTGTTTCACACGGTGTTCGGCGTCGCCGGCCTTTCTCTACTCGGCTACCCTGGGTTGGACGACCTTGACCCCGTGTATTGTATGCCGGCGAGTCTCATCGAACGCATGGGGCTTAAAAAGAGCTGGAAGGCACTGCCACGGCGTTCGGCATGACGATTAGCCGTATCATTGTGAGCCTTGCATGTTTCCCAGATTTCGAGCAACTACTAACCTCCTCATTCAGACACGGCGCACAGTATGTACATGCATTCACATTACGACTTGATAGAAAGAACGACCCTCCGTTCTCCTTCGACCGAGTTGGTAAAACCTACTTTCAATTTGGCCGTGTCCGTGAGAGGACGCGCATCTCAGAGCAACAGTAATAAATAGGCCCGGTCTCAATCCAGCAAAAGTAGCGAGGCCAAGGGATAAGTAAAAAGCATTGGTATGTCATGGTACAGTACCTGGCGTCCGCGAATCAAAACCATCGTTGCGACTCACGGGGGAAAGGGGGCCAAGAAAGAGCAAACTAAAGGGATCTAATTTAAAGTGCTGTGCAGGAGTGTGTGTGGCTCTACGAGAACTTCCACCTGTGGTTACAGTTTGTGCAACTGTTTAGAAGGTCAGTCAAAAAGCAGATATCGAGGGTGGAACGGACGCACGTGACAAAGGTCTATTGATAGGAAAAGTCAGAACGATCTCCAAACCGAAAAAAGAGAGACCACATACGGTCATTGGTTCGTCAGCGCTCCGCGTCTGGGCTTGACGGTAACGACATTTCCTCTGATGTGATAGAGTGGTGAGGGCCAATACGAAAGCAAAGACCAGTCGTCCTACCTGTTTGCACCGGCCACACTGGAAGGCGTCTGTCTCTGCCTGCTGGTCGGCCGCTCCGAGCGACAAGAACAAGTTGTCTTCCTCGATCTTCGCATCAGCTGCCTTGCGTTCCTCAGACGCCATTTCCTGTAAGACCAAAGGTCTTAGCGCTAAATTGTTCAGAAATTGTCGCCAGGTGGAAGACAAACCTGGCTGGCCATCCTCGCAAACGTCTGGGCGGGGATATCTCCGGCCGTGACGCTTCGGCGCAGGCCAGGATTGTTCTTGTCCTTGAGGTTCACGAACAACATCCGTATCTTCGCCTTGTACGTCGCCGTGGTCCCTTTGAAGTCCTTGCATACGGTCTCCTCCACCGTGCGGGCACGCTGCAATATGAGGTCGGACGCTGCGGCGTGATCGTCAGTGGAAGCTTAAGAGGGTCGAGGGGTAAGAGGACAAAGCGACGCACGGAAGCCGGATTCGAGGGCAAGGGCGTCGTAAAGCATTTCTATGCACTTGTCACGCGTTTTGTCGCCGGTGATCGACGTGCTCACGCCCTCGCTCTTAGCCGTGCGGGCGCCGTTGTTCGATGCGCCCGCCGTCGAGGCCGGCACGGACGCGATCGACTGTTTGCGTGAGGGAGGAGCTGGATGAGTGAGAGGGCCCAAATCAGTTCAGGAACGCTGATCTTCATCAAAGAAACACGACTGGAAAAAACAAAATGTAAATTCGCGTACCTGTTGCGGGTTTCGCCGCACCCTTGGAAGCGGTCCCGGCAGCCTGCTTCTCCTTGTCCACCACCGTCTTCCAGGCGCGCACGATCTCCTTGGCGAGCTCGGAGACGTCTTTCGCGGCGTGTGAGCGCAGTTTCCCGACGGCGAGGCCGGCTTTGCTCTCCTGCGACGACGGATAAGAGGGACAAGGGCGTGAGTGAGCGCCGTGGAAACATCACAGGGACCAGTCATGACAGACCCTTAGCACGGCTTCGGTGATTTTGGCTTCCTTCTTCAAGACCTGTAGGATGTCGACGATCTCCTGTAGAGAATAATCAGCAGATGAATCAAAACGGATGAAACCGTAGGAACGTACCTTGTCGGATGATGCTTGCTGCAACGATTTCACGAGATGCTTTAGTTCGGCTATGTCTGACATATTCTACGGCCGGTGTCTTTATCGTTGGATCAAGCTATCTACGTACACCGTCTGTACGGTACTTTGTGCCCGTGTAGAGCTCTGCTAATGGCAGATGCAAACAAAGGTGCAACGGCGGCGACTTCCCCAGACACTTCGGACCAAATAGATGTCAATAAGCCTTTCCCATGTCCCTACATCCATCACCCTCGTCCTCAACGTCGTCCAAGGAGCACAGACGCGAGTTTTGGGGTTGGCTCAGCTATGCCTTTGCCAGCGAGGTCTTTGTGATCGTCTCCCTTACTCTCTTCCTCCCCATCTGTCTCGAACAGTTCGCGCGCGACAATGGTTTTCTCCTTCCGGACAAGACGATACCCTGCTCCTCCAGCCCTGCACCCCCGGTGGGCACAACGCAGGAGGATCAAGCTAGATGCGTCGTCAAACTAGGCTGGGCCTGGATTGACACTGCAAGCTTCAGGTATGTGGGGTTTCGTATCTATTGCCTATCCGAGCTGCCATAGATCATTGACTGTTATGTAGCCTCTATACATACTCCCTTTCCGTTGCATTGCAAGCCTTGACAGTAATTTCCATGGGTGGAATTGCGGATAGAGGTGCGCTTTTGCACCCAGCTTCGATGTCCTCCCTCACTCAATACCCTAAAACCAGCCTCCTTCCGCAAGCCGTTGCTATTTGGCTTTGCCGCGCTAGGCTCCCTTTCTTCCCTCTGCTTTTTCCTCCTCCCATCTTCGTCCCCCATCTGGCCCCTCTCCGGACTCCTTGCCGTCTTCGCGAATATCGGATTCGGCGCATCCATCGTCGTGCTAAATGCATACCTTCCACGTCTCGCCGCGTCTTCCTTACCCTCTTCAGATCGCGGCGATACGGAGAAGCTCTCGCGTGCGACTGCTCGCATATCCTCACTCGGCATCGCCCTCGGTTACACGGCTGGCATCTTGCTCCTACTATTCACATTATTCCCCGTCCAGCGCGCAGGAGGGTCCACGGATTCGCTTCGATTCGCCATTGGCGGTTCTGGTGCATGGTGGGCGGTATTTTCTATACCTGCTCTTCTGCTTTTGCCTGGAGCGAGTGGATTTGAGGAGGTTGCCCCGATCGTCAGCGTGACAGAGGAGAGCGAGGGTCTACTCGCAAACGAAGCCGGCTCCGAGGTAGCAACGGTAGTTGCGCCTGAATGGTCTGCGCGGAAAGAGGTGGTGGATGCGTGGAGGAGGTTAGGCCATATGTTGCGTTGGCAAAATATTCGACGGCTACGCAACACGTTCCGCTACCTCGCCGCGTGGTTTCTCCTTTCCGATGGTATATATCCATTTCCTCGACAGCGTCTGCTATGCTGACTCCTTTTCGTTTCCAGGGTTCACAACGCTCACCTCGACGGCGCTCCTTTTCGCGAAGACAACGCTTCACATGCCACCGAGTTCACTCGTGCTCGTGGGCGTTCTCACACCGAGCGCCGGTATCCTCGGCGCACTCCTGTGGCCGATTGTCCAACGCCGCCTCCGTCTTACGTCCCTGCGCGTGCTCGTGCTGCTCGTCGTCGCGGCCAGCATCATTCCACTGTATGGCGTCATCGGACTGCTCGCGCCGCCCGGCGCACGGTGGGGCCTGCGTGTCCCAGCGGAAATGTTCATATTCGCTGTGTATTTTGGTGCGCTGTACGGCGCATTCCAGAGCTACGCGCGAGCTTTATATGCGGGGATCATCCCGCCCGGGGAGGAGGCACGATGGTACGGGCTCTTCTCCATCACCGACAAGGTAAGTCTATTAATTGGTCATGCACGGATGGGCCGAAGTTGATTTGGCGTGGGGCGCAACAGTCCTCGTCTTTTATAGGTCCTCTCGTCGTTGGCCTCGTGGCTGACCTGACGGGCAACATCCGATACGCGTTCCTCTTTCTCGTGGCCATGCTTTGGGCGGCGCTTCCGGTGCTCGCCGGGGTGGACGTCGAACGTGGCCGCGCTGATGCGCGTGCCTGGTCATCCATCGAGGACGACGGAGACGAGGCGGAAGGTGGCATTGCCCGTTAACAGGATCCCGTCGAGGGATCGGGGTGGGGTTCAACTTTTCTGCGCGTTGAGTGACATTGCAGTACGTCGGAAGGCAGTGAATGTTATTGGGTTAGCTTCGGTGCCCAAGTGGGTGGCAGATCGATGGCCTTGCATTTGCCGCCTCCACGAGCGCTGCGCCGCAGTATCATCAATGATGGAAAGGACGGTCTCCATTCTTGATGCATCGAGGCCCTCGTGGTTGATGCCGACGCTACATATCATGAAGGCGTCTAGTAGAGAGTTGGTACAAGTATAGATAGGACAAATGCTGTACCTCGTGTCACATCGAATTATCGAACTTTTCACTCTGCAATGTCACATAGTAGTCCTCTATTCGTAGCAATAGGTGGAGTTCCGGTGTTCGTGAACGTTATAGTCAGGCGAGTCGAGGAAACAGTGAGCGCGAGTGTGTCCTTTATATACTGTACTAAAAGAAAAACGGAGCTCAGCACTTGGGCTCATGTATGCTCGAGCTTTGGTCACAGGAATGACATGCTATACTATGTGTCACCGCAGTTCACGAATCATGGATGGATAAAGGAAAGAAAAAAAACTCGTTTGTTCCTCCAGTACGACCCTAGAACACGTATCGCGTGAGCTGCATGAGAGGCATCCAACTGCCTGCGGAAACGTGAACAGCGCCAATGATCTTGACGTGGGTTTGGTTGATACCACGCGCCCCGATTCCCCATCTGGTGTTAACCTGGTCACGGACCATACATTGCTGAAGAAGCTCGATTAGTGAGGGGAAATAACGGAAAAGGTGTAAACCTCACGTTGAAGAACTTGTCGACTGACGTGGCGACATGCCTCATGAAACGACCAAGCGTGATTGGATTCCGTGCATAGGTCTCGTCCCGCGTGGGGATCTGGCGCTTCCAATAGCCATAACCAGGCCACTGTAAAAAAAAAGATGAGAAACATGGATGAGAAACATCGCGGCTAGTATGATGGTATGTGCGCTCACATCGATCCGGATGTGTGTGCTCGTCAATCCCCCGAGTAATGCCTCGCTATCGCGGTTGCAAAGATCGCGATCACGGCCCTGAAGGATATCTGGCAACCAGAAGCCAACTCCACCGTTGAGGTGAATGAAGAAAATGGGAAGTTGAAGCTTGGCTTCGGCAACGTGGCGGCGAATGTCGACTTCGTCAGCTGGGGTCCATCGCCGCTGAGGTACAACGGCGCCTTGCGTCACCTTGATGTTGAAGTCCAGTGGCAGGAGCCAATTCTGGCATGAAAGCCCTGACGATGGTGACGGTACAGTGCGCATGATATACCATACATCTTGTGCGTACGATATATGATAATGTTGCAGGAAGTTGGGAGTTCCGAGTAAATGTGCGAAGAAATCATGTGCCTCCTGAGGAGAAAATGTACTGGAAATAAAGCCATCGATAAAGAGGTCATTGACTGAGGCAGGGGCATTCCTATTGCGAGGCTCAAAGTGGAGACCAGGAGGTGGGTCCGTTGTTGCACGTTCAAGTACAACCCGTACAAGAGAGTCCTCTCTACGAGGCGCATGCTCCTGCGGCGGCTCACCGGCTTGGGCGTGCTGCAAGGGCAGTAAGGTGGTTAGCCAGAATGTTCAGGACTTGCGGAGCATCGGTCCCCGTACCTGGCGTGAACTATCAACCGGAAGACCCATATGGGCTAGGAGTACGGGCCGCCCTGCAACTCGGCGTGCCTCGATGAATGAGGCAAATGCATCAGCATCCCTGCCACTTTGTCCTGAAGGACATACGAGCTCTTTCAGATCATGTAGTAGCTCCAAAGGTGCTTCTCCATCCGATATTAGACAGTGAGAGAGCTCCCCAACGAGACTACTGGGCACACTGAGGGTCTTCACATTGTTAAACGGCCTAAGAAGTTCACGCCACTGAGTGCGATCGTCCTCGTTGTGTGGCTCTGGCGATTTCAAGCTTCCATTATAGTCGAGAGTAAGATGCTCCACCGCAGAGTATAGTGTTCCGGGCTCATTGAAAATTTGGGCCGCGGCTGCTACTTGCCAGTCGAGATGTCTGCAGCCTACTTCCATGACAAAGGTACACACCCTGACCTCCTCACTGGGATACACACGCACCCGAACCGCCTCCTCACGGAACGTGAGTACGGCACTGCCGAGCCTGAGATTCTCTGCATTGTTCACGAATTGCAGGAGACGTGGGGTAGAAAATACGAGCTGGTTAAGGAAGGTGATTTGGAGCCTCTCAAGGAGAGGGGCGGTGATGTGAGGAAGAAGTGCCTCCAAGTAAGCGCTAGCACCTTTGAACCCCAAATAGCGAAGGTTAGGAAGCGTGGCTCTCGTCACGATGGGCACATGCAACGAATCTCTCTCGATGTCACGGTTGTGGACAGGGGAATTGAAGGAAAATGTGAGTGTCTCCAGTTGCGGTATGAGTGAGAGATGTCGGAGTAAACTTTTCGGGCGGAAGTAGGCGGAGGGATGGATATTTTGAAGCACGAGTGTGACGAGAAGCGTGACCGTCGTAAGCAATGGAGATCCGATTGAAAGGGCAAAGTTTGTCAGGAAGAAATGCCGTAGATGTGGTGCTCGAAATGCTTCAGGAAGTACCAAGCCCGTATTGTGTTTGGTTGGAGGCCCAACAAATAGATACTCCAAGATCGGAAATTCCTCGTCCATCGTCATGATGAGCCCCCGCAACTTTGGAACAGGCAACTCGAGGCGAATGCGACGTACGCGATCGCGTTGCTGGAGCGCAAGGACTATCCCCTCTTTGTCTTCTGCAGTGACGTCATGACCTTTGTCGATGTAATCGATGATGAGCGGAATGCGAGGTGAATGTACAAGCATGTCCGCTATCGGCGTTCCATGTGTACAATAAAGACAGAGACCAAGATAAAATGTCGATCCAAGTACGAGGTACCTCCATCTTCGGCAGACATGCGCGAGTTTGTACCACCAGCGTTCGCGGTCCCATTCTCTTCTGTGTAAGGTAGTGTGACGCCTGCCAGGGTCGTCACTCTCGTTTTCGTCTAATAGGAGCACAGGTCGGTAATGGTAAAATATGTTGAGGAGCGAATCGTTGTCGAGGACGTGGATAGATTTAGTACGTGGTCGGTTTAAGTTGCCCGCGCGCCACTGGCATCTTTACTCCGTGCTTAAAACACTGCTTATCATATGATAAATGTGGAAAAGAGCGTACGTGAACATGAGAAGACGATGCACGAGACCTTGGCCGAATCCTTCAGGCGACGTGTGGGGGGTAGGCGACTCGGAGGATATATGCAAACGGAGCGATCAATAACAATGGTGTGGTTGGATTACTAGTACTAGTAGTACTAGTAATAGGACCAGTTTAATTGGGCTCGCCGCGCCCGACCGGTGATCGGCCCGGGGGGCCCGGCCTGTGCCCTACGCAGACTCGGAATCCGATAATCGGACAGACTTGCACAATAGACAATACCATCAGTCTCAAAGGGCCGCTGTGCCTGTCCTCCTTTAACATGCTGTGCGTCCTTGCGAGGTGATGCTTGGTGACTACATCCACATAGTAGGACCAAGTAGGTACAGGCCGACGCCGGCCGTACAGCACTGACAGCTACTACTAGTACTACCTCCGACGGACGATGATCACCCACTTTCCATATACACTTTCTTTTATTTCTCATTTTATTACTTTTGCTAGCTACCCGTCTCTTTTTCCTTCGCGCTCTCTGTCTGGACCCTCCCCCCCTCTCTGAGCATAGGTAGCATGCTTTGTAAGTAGCTACTAGCTACCGGCGGCAGCCTACCGCCTCTGCTATCATATAACCCGTGCCGTCTTGTTGTAGGAAGGCTTCTACCCAGAAGTTCTCCCCTCTGTCTGTGTGACACATTCTCAGCGCGGGAAACTACTCCACCCCCTTTCTCCGCGCCCTCGCTCTCCCTTTCGGGATCGCGACCCGCCTCGGACATCAGCTCCTTCCGAACTCACAGCTAGGCCCTCACCGGCTCTAGCCCTTTCAGCCCATTCACAGGGTCGTAAATCAAAGATGTCAACTCGCCCTCTCGGTTTCTGCTTCAGTCCCGCTCTCTTGAGGCGTGATGTTTCTGGGGAGGGGTCTGGGGCAATTGTTCCGCGCTTGGGTTGCGCTGCAAGTATCCTTCGCAGCGCGTCGGAAGGCGCATATGGTATAGGTCGCAGTGTGGGCGACGGTTCTACATAGCTTAAACGGGCGCGCCGTAGTTTCTTGCCTCCACAAGCGCTGCGCTGCGTTACAACTGCAATAGCATTCAGTCCACGTGCTGGGGAGGGCGAGTGTTTTCTACTTAGGTTTCACCTCGTTGGCGTCTCTAATATTTCCCCTCCCTCCTACAAGTTTCAAGAAACTTTGAAGGAAATTGATACTTCTTGTCCCTGAAGAATTGGGTCCACTCTTGGCGCGTTGATGGCAACGCCACAGAAGACGAAAGCATCGACCCGACCGAGCTTGTACACCTTGTACACGTGCATTTCATCAGACTGCGGTGGCACAGACTCGGAGCTTCCGAGAGGCATAGCGCAGAGTGTCAGCACGGTAATGTCCTGGTCATTTACTAGTAGTGCTAAATCAGGTGGGTACTGAGGGATTGTATGGGTAGTTACACCTAACCAACTTGAAGTAATATGGCACGCGAACCCATCCTACGAGTCTATTCTATGGTCCATAGTGTCCAGTACGAAGTCAGCGCTCTGAGAATACCTAATGAGGTCCGAGTTATCTAGCATTAAGTCCATTGACGAAGGAATCATGAGTAAGATTCGGGTGACCGAGAGACGGTGAGAAAATTAGTCTAAAGTAAATAACCAGTGAGCTGGATAATAGGCATCCAGCAACCAGCAGATACATGCACAGCACCGATCACCTTGACATGGGGTCGCGTGATATTGTTGGGCCCTATTATCCACCTGGGATCGGCCCCGTGGCCGTTTGCAATGCATTGCTAAAGAAGGTATTCTATCGATGACGGTGATTATGGAAGAAGCGAGAAGCTCACGTTGAAGAACTTGTCGACGGAAGTGCCAACGTGCTTCATGAAACGGCCGAGTGTGATCTGATTACGTGCATGGGTCTCGTCTCGTGTGGCGATCTGGCGTTGCCAATCCTCGTAGCCTGGCCACTGTGACGGGAGTCAACTAAACGTAAATGAGAATCATCACGGCTACTAGCTCACGTTGATGCGAATATTCGTGGTCGCGACTCCCCCAAGTGATGCCGTACTACCCCGGTTGTAGAGATCACTATCACGGGCTTGAAGGATGTCTGGGAGCCAAAACCCAACCCCACGGTCCCCACCATTTTGGTTGATGAAGAAAATGGGGAGTTGAAGTGCAGCCTCTTGGACGTGTCGGCGAACGTTGTTCTCCTCTGCTGGAATCCATCGGCGCTGGGGCACGACTGTACCTTGAGTTGCTTGGACGCTGAAGTCCAGCGCTAGCGGCGGATTCTGGGTTGAAACCTCTAGCGATGGTTGGTGAACATGGAGAGGCGCATTCTGCGTGATAAGCCACACTCCTTGCGAATAGGATACGTGATAGTATCGCAGGAAATCCGGCGTTTTGAGCAAGAGGGTGAAGAAAACGTAGGCGTCTTGAGGAGAAAACATGTGGGCGAGAAACCCGTCCACAAGAATGTCGTTGGGTGAGACAGGGGGCTTCATATCGCAAGAATTTAGATGGCATAGTGACGGGCATGAGTCGGCCCTCTTACCTGGGATTCCATGCTGGATGGCACTCAAAGGTCGGTGATGAGACGAAGTTCGAAGGGTGAGTGAAAAACGACGGCCCCTCCAGAGGAAATTCCACGATAAATACCTCCCCCCTTCACTGTATTGCAAAGCACGACGACGACGGTAAACAGTGCCAGTAGGGGAAGCTACTGCGTCCTGACAACCCGACCCTCACCGACAGGGGGTCGCATATCCGTCGTTCGACTATATTGCGGAGCTAGGTGGGTAGGGGAGGCAAGGAGGAAGCCAAGACGGGATATCCTGGGACTGTGCCCACACTTGAACAGTTTGGGAGTATTTGAAGGCTGTTAAAAGTAAGAAAGTGGCCCATGCATCGCAAGCCAGGTCCGAAGTCCGTTACCGACATTCTCGAGTGGTCTTTGCTCAGGCTCTTACAATAAGATACGCTTAGTGAGCCACGCCGATAGGCAGTATAGGTGGACGTGGCTGTATCGTCGAGCGCAGTCGAGCGGCATCAAACGAGCGCGTGGATGTGTACATATGTGTTGGTGGATGTGGATGATATGTGCGATGATGGCGTCAAGTGAAAGACACGCGACTGACACGAGGGTCTGACACGTGGGGAACTGCGGGAAGATCGGAACACCAAGAGATCAACAAAACAATTGTGTTAGCACACCAGAGATTGACTCCATTCCTCAAGACGACAAGGCAAGGAGTGACGTGGATGTGGGCTGCACGGAGATAGGTATGGGCGAGCGCATGGGATGGGCGAGTAGCTGTGGATATGAAGGCGAGGGAGGCTTGGCGGCAGAATAACTAGTAAATACACTCGAGGACGGCATCATAAATTTCGACGATAATTGCGGCCGCGGTTGCGATTTTAGATGAATTCGCTTCGGTATTGCTTTGCTTATTTGTCGCGAATACCGGCGGTACAGGATGAGAGAGATGAGATGATAGCTAGGCCAGCGACTGCCAGTACTAGTGTACGATTAAGGAGCTTGACGTATGTGCGAGCAGTCCGATGCCAGTAAGACGATCCGCGAACGTTTCATCGTCGGAGTCTCTGCTTTCATTTTTGGTCAGCGTCTAGTACAAGTGAATACTGCATCCATCTGTACCCGTCGAGAAGACAGGACCAAAGCGCACCCGAGGTAGCTCTCGCTCGTCATCGTCGAGCTCTTGTGCTCGAGAAGTTATTGAAATGATTTGCCAAAGCTTGCATTCTCTTTTTTTTTTTTCTCTCGCAAGAAACAGTAGACACCATCAAGCGATCCTTTCTTGTGACGAAAGTAGCAAGTTGCTCACTGGCAGCAGGAGGACAGCGGCTCGGACGCGTACCCAAATTAATCGCGGGGCATTCGTCCGGTCACGTGATTGGTTGGCCAATGGCTGATTATGCAAGACACGGTGTTGCCCAAGGTTGTGATCATGATCATGCTTCTCATGTTTCATGCTTGGGCGGCGCTCGTACTCGCCTGGGTTGACATAGAACGTCTGAGGGCTGACGCACGCACCCGTTTATACAGCGCGGGTGATGGGCATAGGGCAGGAGGTCCGGTAAATGAAGAAAGTCGACATGCCCTCCTGGTTTCTGCCAGTGGCCGGGGGCGCTCCCATCATAGCATGCCCTTGGGCTGTGATATTTCTGGAGAGAAGGAGGGGAGGTGTTGGCATCAATTGTTCCACGCTTGCAGTATCATTACACCTGTTCGGAAGGCTGGTTTGGTGTTGGTCCCGACGAACCAGGACGCGGGCGGTGGGTCTATTGCTCTGTACGATCGCTGGTGCGATGTCGTTTATTCCCTCCACAAGCTCTGCAATACTCCCCTCCCCCCAGATGGAAATGATCACACCGCCGGCGTGTCCTTTACAATATTCCCCCTTCCTACTATGAGTTTCAAGGAAGGAATATGGCGCCTCTGCCAATCATTGAAGCACCAAGTCTATCCTTGACGTTGAAGCCAATAGCGACGCCGCCGAAGACGAAAGCATCTAGCGCCTAATACGCATGGCGCTGTGTGTTGGCCCACCCGTGTCCCTGGTCATTCAGTGGTAGTACTAATTAGGTAGGTTCTGTGATGGCGTAGGATGTATTATGGGTACGTTGCTCTGGGATGCCTAACTAAGTAACAGTAGCCCGCAAAACCACTCTAGGTCTATTCTCGGTACGAAGTCAGCACTCTAATCTCCGCTCTAGTAAGACCTGATTAAGTCCTGTGTACCATCCATCGAGGTCGATTAAGGAACCAATTTTGAATCTAGCACTAAGGGGCGGAGAGATGGTGTGCATGTTTATTTGACCCTAGAGCACGTAGCCAGTGAGCTGGATAAGAGGCATCCAGCTACCCGCAGATACATGCACGGCACCAATGACCTTAACATGGCGTTGCGTGATACACTGGGGCCCTATTGCCCATCTGGGATCGGCCCCGTGGCCATTTGCCATGTGTTTCTAGAGAACTCGATCAATTAACGGTGATTACGGAAGGTGCCAGAAGCTCACATTGAAAAAATTGTTGACGGAAGTGGAAACGTGCTTCATGAAACGACCAAGAGTGATTGGGTTCCGTCCAAAGGTCTCGTCTCGTGCGGGAATCTGGCGCTTCCAGCTCTCATACCCTGGCCACTGTAAGGGGAGTCGAGGAACGTAAATGAGGATCATTGCGGCTGCGATTGAGTATGTGGGCCTACGTTGACGCGGATATGAGTGGTCGCTACTCCTCCGAGTGATGCCTCGCAATGCCGGTTGTGGAGGTCATAGTCACGGCCTTGAAGGATGTCTGGAAGCCAAAAGCCAACCCCACCATTCCGGTTTACGAAGAAAATGGGAAGCTGAAGCGTGGCCTCCGTGACAAATCGGCGAAAATCGACCTCGTCGGCTGGGATCCATCGCCGCTGGGGCACAACCGTACCTTGAGTTCCTTTGATGCTGAGGTCCAGGGGTGGCGATGGATTCTGGGTCGGGACCCCGAGCGACGATCGCTGCACATGAGGCACATTCTGCGTGATATACCACACCCCCCGGAAGTAGGATACGCCATAGTATCGCAGGAAATCCGATGTTCTGAACAAGAGTGTGAAGAAAGCATTTGCGTCTTGGGTAGAAAACATGTGCGCGAGGAAGCCGTCCACAAGAACGTCGATGGATGTGACAGAGGGCTTCATATCACAATGGATTAGACAGAATGGTGCCGGGCATGAGTCGATCTTCTTACCTGGTACGGTTCCATGTTTAATGGTAGGTGATAAGACAAAGTTAGAAGGGTAACCGTTAAAACGACCCCATCGAGACGAATACAGGATAAATACCTCCCCCCTTCACCGGATTGCAAAGAGTCTTGTCGACGACAGTAAACTGTGCCGGTAGGGGGTATTACCGCGTCCCGACAACCCAACGCTCACCGGCAGAGGGTTGCTATTCGGCGTTGGAGTGTATTGTAGAGCCGGATGTGTAGGGGAGGCAAAGGGGACATCAAGACGGGAGATACTAGGACTGTGCCCACCTGAGAGGTTTAGAAGGCTTTGAAGGCCGTTAAGTGTAAGAAGTCAACCACGCATCGCAAATCCGGTCCAAAGTCTGCTTTACCCGACATCCTTGAGTGACTTTTTCTCTTTTCGGATGGGACAACATACGCTAGGTGAGTCAGCCTGATGGGCAGGATCGGTGCATGTACCTGCGTTATTGGGCGGTGTCGAGCGATCTCAAACGGGTGAGTGGATGTGTACGTATATGTATGTGGATGTCGATGATTTGCGCGATGATGATGACCAAGACATGCAACTGACTCGAGTCTGACACGCGGAGAACGCGCGGAAGCACAGAATGGGGATAACAAGATCAAACAAACCTAGAGATTGCCTGACTCAATGACTCTGGAACGGACCCCATAACTGGGCGACAGGAAGAGCATAGTGTCCGAAGCGCGTACAAAATTTGTGCTATGATTGCTACGCCGGATGGCGAATTGAGCTCAGAAACGTGTGAACCACGAGCGTTACAAGGCCAGCGGCAATCGGAGATACTGCAGAAAAGGCGAAGTTAATCGGGATGAAGGGGCATAGTATTAATAATCTAGCACCGCAAATACACTCGTCCAGCCATGATTAGCCTCTGAAGCATCTTAAATGGCTTTGCAGGGCAGATGCTGCACACCTGATCACATTTCAGGCACGCGAAAATAGTCCCTTTCAATTTGTCTTCTGCGCTACGGTGACATCGAGCTGTCAATGTAGTCGATATGGGAGCGCACCTGAATTCGAACAAACGAAGTTACGAAGCTATGGATTCAGGCTGATTCTTTGGGCACATCCAAAGGCGAGATTTTTCTTTGGTGGGGGGAGGGGAGGGCGTTTATACTCGCCGGGGCTGATTGCGCCGACGGGGAATATCGGAAGCCTGATCCACGTGCATGTTCATCCAGCGAGAATGACGGACATAAGGCGGGAGGTGGCGTCGCCCAATCACAGGGTCCGTAAAATGAAGAATGTCGACCCGCCCTCTCGGTTCCTGCTGCGCTTCCATCTTCTGTGCTGCGGCATAACAGGAGGAAAAGGGGAGAAGAGTGAAAGGGGGAGGTTGGCGAAGGTTCGCCATTTGCGGCGCGTGGGAAGGTTGGTAAATGGGTGGAAGCTTGCCAGTGGCCACCGTGAGTGCCTCCCGAATGAAGACGAGTGTTTCTACTTTGTTTCATACGGTTGGCATCAGCCCTCCTACGAGTTTCAAGGAATGAATATAGCACTTCTGATCTCTGAAACACGCTGCACGAAATTCGCCCTTGAGGTTGAAGAAGAAGGCGACGCCACAGAAGACGAATGGATAAGATAAATGCTGTACTTATAACTTCTCTCAGATTGTGATGGCATACCGTACAGCCCCTACCTGATACGCATGGCGCATGTATTGGCTCCGAGTCGGCAGTGTCCTTGCCAGGTTGGTCATTTACTTGTAGTACTGTATTTAGGTAGGTTCTATGGGTAGCGTAGAACACATTATGGATAAGTTGCTCCGGAATAACTAAGTACTTGTAGCACGCGAAACCATTTTACGAGTCTAATCTACCGTTCGTAGATGATCCATGGTGCATAGTGTCCGACACGAAGTCAGCGCTCTAATAATACCTGATCAGGTCCGGAGTATCTACCATCAAACTTGAAGTCTAATGAGGAAGGAATCAAGAATACAGTACCAGTGATGGAGATATGATGTGCAAATTGGCATGGAGCTAGAGCACGTAGCCAGTGAGCTGGACAATAGGCATCCAGCTACCCGCAGACACATGTACAGCACCAATCACCTTGACATGGCGTTGCATGATACACTGGGGGCCTATTGCCCACCTCGGATCCGCTCCGTGGCCATTTGCCATGCATTTCTAAAGAAGGAACTCGATCAGTGACGGTGATTACGGAAGACGCCACAAGACTCACATCGAAGAATTTGTCGACGGAAGTACCGACGTGCTTCATGAACCGACCAAGCGTGATTGGATTCCGTCCAAAGGTCTCGTCTCGTGCGGGGATCTGGCGCCTCCAGCTCTCATAACCTGGCCACTGATGGGTGTGAACGAACGTACATAAGAATCATTACGGTTAGTATTGAGTACGTAAACTCACGTTGATACGAATATGCGTAGTCGTGACTCCCCCAAGTGATGCCTCGCTATCCCGGTTGTAGAGATCACGATCACGGCAATGAAGGATGTCTGGTAGCCAAAAGCCAACCCCACCATTCCGATTTACAAAGAATATGGGAAGCTGAAGCGTGGCCTCTGTGACAAATCGGCGAAAGTCGACCTGATCGGCTGGGATCCATCGGCGTTGGGGCACGACTGTGCCTTGGGTTTCTTTGACGCTGAAGTCCAGCGCTCGCGACGGATTCTGGGTCTGAATCCCTACCGACGGTCGCTGCACATGAGGCGCATTCTGCATTATATACCACACCCCTCGTGAGTAGGTTACGCGATAGTATCGCAGGAAACCCGGCGTTCTGAGCAAGAGAGCGAAGAACGCATTTGCATCTTGGGGAGAAAACGTGTTAGCGAGAAATCCGTCCACGAGAACGTCGCTGGCTGGGACAAGAGGCTTCATTTTACAAGGGTTAGACAGAATCGTGGCTGCATGAGTCGATTTTCTTACCTGGTACGGTTCCATTTTGATGGTGCCCAAGGGTCGGCAATAAGACAAAGTTGGAAGGTTCACTGATCCCTCCACTGGGACCACTCCGGGATAAATACCCCATGCCCCCTCACCATATTGCCAAGTATTTGACGACGATAGCAAACGGTGCCGGTAGAGGAGTATTACCGCGTCCTGGCAACCCAACGCTCACCGGCAGAGGGTCGCATATTCGGCGTCGGACTGCACCATACACCCGAGTGTGTAGGGAGGCCAAGATCCACGGAGGAAGCCGATATACTAGGACTGTGCCCACGGCTGGGCCGTTTAGGAGGAATTCAGGGCTGTTAGCTGTAGTACGTTGACCACGCATCGCAAGGGTCCAAAGTCCGTCCCACGTGTCCTGACCTTTCCTCTGTTCATATTCAGAGATGGGAAGCCACACGCCGAGTGTGAACCAAGCTGTTGGGTAGTACAGGTGAGACCTGGCTGTGCCCTTGAGTGCGGGCGAACGGTGGCTGCGGTGTCAAAAGAATGGGCGGTTCTGTGTATACATGTCGGTGGACTCCGATGTATATTGATTCTTGTGATGATGATGATCAGAGGCAGAGGTCAAAGACACGCGCCTGCCACGAGAGTCTGACACGCGGAGAACTCGCGGGAAGCGCTGAAAGGGAACAACAAGGCCAAACAAGGTGTCCCGCCACACAGCGAATGACTCATTTCCATCCCCTCGAGACGAGCGAGCACCTGTAATTCAAGATACTAGCTGCAGAGCTGGTCCTCTGTCCAACAGAAAAGAACGAGAGAGCTCCCTTGCGAGTGCCCTAAGCGCAACTATGGTTTTCACATTGTCAAACCACCTAAGTTCGTGCCCGCATGATGGCGTGAGATCACGGCTGGTCCCGACGACTTGAGGCGCCCTCCATAATTGAGCGAAAGATACTCCCTTAGAGTATAGTGTCCGGTGCGTATTCAATATTCGTGATGTGATGGCCACCCTCCAGTTGAGGCATCTGCAGTGTAAGGTCGGATCATGCATGGGGCTCGGAAACGACTCAAACGAGTCAAGCTCCGGATCAGGCACGAGTATCGTAATATGACGAGGACCCTAGCAATGGTAAGTAATGGAGATCCAGAAAAGTTAATCAGGATGAAGTGGCGTAGGTTGTGGTGCTTAGAATTGCTTCGGGAAGTACCATTCCCGCCACTGGACGCGCATGGCCGGAAGGCACTTTTCGCCCTATTGCCACCACTGCCGGCAGTTTGCACCAACATGGGACGAGCTTGTCGAGGTATTCCAGCACTGCTACACTGGAAATCCCCCCGTCCATGGCTATGATTAACCTCTGAAATTCGGAACTGGAATAACAAGGCGGATGCTGCGCACCCGATCATATTTCTGGAGCGCAAGAATTATCCCCTCTTTGTCTTGTGCAGTGAGATCATGATCTTTACCCTCGATGATGAGCGGAAGGGGAAGTGAATCATTGTGCGAGTATGTCTGTTACACGAGGCGTAGACGAAGATGGGCATCTGACCCAACTACGTGATACCGCCACTTTCGACAAACGTGCGTTCGCGACCCCATTCTCTCCCCTGTAGGCTATGGCTGTTGTCAGTCTCGCCCTCTTCCAAGAGAACCGGTCATTGAAAGCCGCGTCAAACCGTACCCGCTAAGAATAAGACATATGAGTATCCTGGGACGGAGTAGAAAAATAGCCAAAGCGCACCCGAGATGTCACCTCTCGCTCGTCGTTTTGTGCATCAACCTCTTGTGCTCGAGAAAACTTGGGAAATATCAACGCGAATTTTTGACGTTTTGATGAAAGTACAGTGAGTAAGCAAAACAAGGCTGACCAATCACTCGGTCGTAAGGTCACGTGGTTGATGGTCGCAATTGGCAATTCTCTCTTTCGTGCTTCACGCTTTACTGTAGTAGCTTTAGTGCTCGTACTCACCGGACTTGACGTCGTACATCGGTGCGCTGATGCGCGCGTGTGTTCACCCAGAGAGCATGGACATAAGGCGTGCATCACGCGTTCACAGGGTCCGGTACTTATCATGATTATAAATGAAGAATGTCACAGTCGACCCGCCCCTTAAGTAGTTCCTGCGGAGCACCCACTCTCTTAGGCTGTTATTCCGGTGGAGAAGGAAGAGAGGAGTTTGGGTCAAATTTTCTGCGTTTGCAGTATTATTTGCAGCGCGTCGGAAGGCTGGCGTGGCATTAGTACCGAAGCGGGTGGCGGGTCAATTACCCTGCTTTCGTGTCCGTGCAGCGTGGTTTACCGCCTCGGCTCCACAGGCTTTGCAATAGTCTCCATGCTGTAGAGGGCGAGTGCTTCTATTCCCACCGTTAGCCCCTACTCTACAATATCATCCCTTCCTCCCATGTGTTTCAAGTGGCGCTTCTGGTCCTTCAAGTTGAAGCACCCAGTCTGCCGGCCCTCGATGTTGAAGTCAATAGCGATGCTACAGGCGGCCCTGTACGAAAGCATCGAGGAGGCTGAGATGATATACAATATGTAGGATAGATTCTGTTCTTTCCCTTTCATCAGAATTGGGTTGGCATATCCCTGGTCATTTTGTCGTACTACTGTAGTACTGTATTAAGTAGGTTCAGTTCTGTGATAGCGTAGAATCGGGGATGCCTAACGGTACGAGGTCAGGGCTCTATTTATATCTATATCTAACTCGAGGGAATCGACCTTGTATACAGTACTAGTGAGGGAGATGAAGAGACGGCGTGCAAACTGGTATAACTCTAGATCACATAGCCTGTGAGCTGGACAATAGGCATCCAGCCACCAGCAGATATGTGTACGGCACCAATGACTTTGACATGACGTTGCGTCATACGCTGAGGCCCTATAGCCCACCTGGGATCGGCTCCGTTGCCATTCGCCGAACATTCCTAAAGAGGGATCGATCAATTACAGTGACTACGGACGAAGCGAGACGCTCACATTGAAAAACCTATCAAGGGAAGTGGCAACGCGCTTCATGAAACGACCAAGAGTGATTGGATTCCGTCCAAAGGTCTCGTCTCGTGTGGGGACCTGGCGCTTCCAACTCTTGTAACCTGGCCACTGTGGGGGGAGTCGACGAACGTAAATGGGGGATCGTTACGGCTAGTATAATGTATGGGGGGCTCACGTTGATGCGGATATGCGTGGTCGCGACTCCGCCAAGTGATGCCTCGCTATCCCGATTATAGAGATCATAATCACGGCCTTGAAGGATGTCTGGAAGCCCAAAGCCTACCCCACCATTTCGGTTTACGAAGAATATGGGAAGCTGAAGCGTGGCCTGAGTGACGTGTCGGCGAACGTCCTCCTCGTCGGCTGGGATCCATCGGCGTTGGGGAACAACTGTGCCTTGAGTTCCTTTGACGCTGAAGTCGAGCGCTGGCGGTGGATTCTGACTCGGAACCCCAGGCGGGGATCGCTGCACATGTGGCACATTCTGCGTTATATACCACACCCCCTGCGAGTAACTTATGCGGTAATATCGCAGAAAATCCGGCGTTCTGAGCAATAGGGCGAAGAAAGCATGGGAGTCTTGAGGAGAAAACGTGTGGGCGAGAAAGCCGTCCACAAGGACGTCGCTGGCTGGGACAGGAGGCTTAATATCGCAAGGTGTTAGGCAAAATGGTCCCGGAATGAGTCTATGTTCTCACCTGGTTCTGTTCCATGTTCGGTGGTGCTCAAGGGTCAGTGATAAGACAAAGTTCGAAGGTTACTGATAAAACGACCGCTCTGCCGAGACGACTCCAGAATAAATACCTCCTCTCCCACTGTATTGCAAAGCATTTGGACCACAACAGTAGACGGTGCCGGTAAGGAATATTGCCGCGTCCCGAGAAGTCAACGCTCAGTGGTAGAGGGTCACCTACGGCGTCGGACTGTATCGTAGAGCCGGGTGTGTAGGGAGACAAAGAGGAACCAAGACGGGGAATACCAGGACTGTGCCCACGGCTCAAACCGAGAAAACCGAGGCTATTAATGGTATCATGATACCCATCGCAATGGCCCAAAGTCCGACCCACCCGCCGGCCGGGAGTGACTTTACCTCTGTTCAGAGATGGAAAGCCAGCCGCTCAGTGAGTCAGGCTGTTGGGCAGTACAAGTACAACAGGTGAGACCTGTGTCCTCGCGAGCTGTGTCAAAGAGTGGGCGGACATGCATATGCATGTCGGTGGATTTGTCGATCATCATCAAATGTCAAAGGCACGCGACGCACACGAGTCGGTAAGTCACGGGAACTTTAAGCTGTGCATAACAAGAACAAACAACGGTGTCGCGACCAGCTGAGATTGCGTCACCCAACCCAACAATCAATATGGCTCAAGACGAGCGAACACCTGTAGGTCAAGTAGTCACGTTGCCGAACAACCAAAAAAAACACGCCACCCACTGCGTGAGATCGTGCTGATCCCAGCGACTTGAAGCGGCACCTGAAATCGAGACGAAAGATACTCCCGAAGGGCCAGGCCCGTAAAGCATATTGTCCGGAGCGCATAGGAAAACTTGTACTGTGATTCTTCTAGTTGGAACGTCTACGGTGTAAGGTCGGGAAACGAGTCTAACACGAGATGACGAGATCCGCGGCAATCATAAGGAATAGCGATCCTACTGAAAAGGAGAAAGTAATCATGAGTGGCGTACGAGAAGTAACAATCCCGGATTAATTGCTCATGGTCATAAGGTATTCCAGCGCCGCTGCACCGGAAACTCCATGATCGTCCATGGCCATAGGTGATGCTGTGACCTGATCAAAAGGGTTGTGAAGTGAATGTGAAGGCGTAGACGAAGATAGGCATCTACGTAGTATTGCCAACTTCGGAAAATGTGCGAGACATTGCGCATGTAGGATACGGCTGTAGTCAATCTCGTCGTCGTCGAAGAGAGCCGGCTAAGAATGATAGAATATGGCCAGAAACGACGGATCATCGTTGAGGACTCGGACGTGGATAGATCATTATGTTCCCCGTGTATTATCTTACTCCCAGGCTGATAAACATGGGCGAAGGGAGCGCACCTGAATTTAAACAAAAAAAGCAGTGGACCAAAGCCGATTCATTTGGTGGATGAAAGGCAAGGGGGGATGGTACATGTCAGAGGGGTAATTGTTGACGACGGCATTGATCAACGGTTGGCGCCTAAGACTGAGTACTGAGGCCTAGTACTGAGGCCCTGAACTGTGCGCCCTGTCATATATGTCATACATCGACAGTACATCGATTTTCCCACCACTCTCTACACTCTAGACCCCTGAAGTCCTCCGCCCAGCTGAACCCATTGCGACTACTACCGTCCATGCCTCCACCACATGAGCTCTGATCGCATCAATGTGATCGACCTTTTCGGAGGACGTTAGAACTGTTCAAATGCGGGGCCCCAGTGCGGCCATGGGTTTTAGAGGTGGACGTCAATGACATAAGGGGGAGAGGATGTGAATGTGGGCAGGTGTTTAAACCGAGTGGGTGTTCGTCACAATGAAACAGAATGGAGGCCCACGGCGGTAGTATGGCAGTACGCGCACGACCTGGGGCAGCGAGGGGGATGAAGACGGCCTTGTGAGCTCAGTTCCGTCTACACAGTGAAGTGCAGTATAAGCATCTTTACCGTCCCCCAAACGACCACAAAAGCGCACCACGTTCTCTACCGAATCTTGAAGGACGGGTTTTCTTCAACAAAAACGCGGTTTCCGTACTCTCCGACAGCCTATACCGTATCTTATGTTTTTGTGCATCACCATGCTGAGCACGTCCAGCGCATTTATTCACTAGCCGTTACAGCGACAGCTTGTCCCAGAACTGGAAAATGAGCAGGACTATCATAATGGACTTTGTTGTGAGCGACGCGATGACGACGAGGCAAGTTTGCCTCGCCCCCATTTGATCCGTTGACCCCCTGACACTGTCTCGGTGGTCCCCTGATACCCTGCTGATTCACTAATTCACTTCGGAGTTGGCCGAATATATTACGTTTCGTTTCGTGGACATGGACACATGATCGATGCAATGCAAAATGATCGATGATCCACGTACTTGTACCCATCTCACGGTTCACGGCGAACTTCTTCACGTACAGGCGACGCGGGCCGCTTGCACTCTAACGGGTTGAAGTCAAACGTGGGCGGGCTATGTACGCCTAGTCATTCAGGCGAGAATGAGGGATTTAACACTGCGACGGAAGGTGGCGTTGCCAGATAACAGGGTCTGATGGCCGATGTATAGCGTTCTCGTTGGGGTGCGAGGTCCCCGGAGGGAAGGAGGGGGAGGGATACAGTAGTTTAAATTTTTCTGTGCTAGGTGATTGTCAGTATGGCGTCGCCGCGTCTGTCCTGAACTGAGCGGTGGGCCGGCGGTCTTGTTCACATGGAGTTACGACGGCGTCGGCAGCTGCAATACCGTTACCCAGGGGAGGACGACTATTCAGGCCAATTCAGGTCTCACCCGTAAGACATCCACTTCTACGGGTTCCAAGGAACGATGCGACGCCTTTGGTCCCTAGTGCACTCCGTCCACCCCTGGACGCCACATGACACAGTCATCGACGAGAGAGAGGCCTGTGATGCAGAACTCCAACATAGACGCTGTACTCCCGGGCCATTACATGGCACTACCTATGACATCGCATACAGCTCCCTGATACACATGGCACACTGCGTCAAGTCATTATCGTTCCTATTATTGTAGTAGTACTATGCGGGTGTTGTGGTAGTCACAGGTGCAGAACGAATTAGGGTATGATGCACCGGAATAACGAAATCTACTACATGTCCATAGCACAGCAAATCCGTTGTAGTGTCCGTGGACTGTCCATACGAGTCAGCCTCCTAATAATACCGTGGTATATATCCTCAAATGTCCCGTCTAGCTGAGAGTTCCTCTGTGGAGGGTAAAAGAGATGCAGAAAGTATGTGAAGGGCATAAGATTCTAGAACACGTATTGCGTGAGTTGTATGAGAGGCATCCAACTGCCTGCGGAAACGTGAACAGCGCCAATGATCTTGACCTGGGTTTGGTTGATACCACGCGCCCCGATTCCCCATCCGGTGTTGACCTCGCCACGGTCCGTGGATTGCTGGAGAAGCTCGATCAGCGACGGAGATTACGGAAAAGGTGTAAATCTCACGTTGAAGAACTTGTCGACTGAGGTAGCAACGTGTCTCATAAAACGACCAAGCGTGATCGGATTACGCCCGTAGGTCTCATCCCGCGCTGGGATCTGACGTTTCCAATCGCGATAGCCAGGCCACTATGAAAAAAGACGGCAAACAGATGAAAAACATCGCGGCTAGTGTAAGAGTGTGTGAGCTCACATTGATCCGGATGTGTGTGGTCGTCCTTCCTCCGAGTGGTGCCTCGCTATCACGGTTGCAAAGTTCGCGATCACGGCCTTGAAGGATGTCTGGCAGCCAAAAGCCAACTCCACCGTTTAGGTGGACGAAGAAAACGGGAAGTTGAAGCGTGGCTTCCTCGACGTGGCGGCGAATGTCGACTTCGTCAGCTGGGGTCCATCGCCGCTGCGTTACAACGGTGCCTTGCGTCAACGCGACGTTGAAGTCTAGCGGCAGGAGCAAACTCTGGCTTGGAAGCCCTGGCGATGGCGGTGGTACATTGCGCATGATATACCACATCCCTTGTGCGTACGAAATATGATAGTGTTGCAGGAAGTCGGGAGTTCCGAGTAAGAGTGCGAAGAAATTATGTGCGTCCCGAGGCGAAAATGTATTGGAAATAAAGCCATCAACAAAGAGGTTATTAACCGCTGCAAGGGTCTTCATATCACAGAAGGTTAGAAGGCACAGTCAAGAACGACAGAGGATAGGTAGACTTACCTGAGATGGAGGCATGTGTGACAAGGGCATTCCAAAGGAGTGATGAAACGACATCCGCAGAGAAAAGCGTCTGATAAATACTGTAGCCCTGTACCGCAAATACATTTTCCTTCGGCCTCGAGTTGTATGTGGCTCCGGCGTGTGTAGGGAATCCAAGGAGAGGACTAAGACCGGCTACGATAGGGATACGAGGGCCGACAAGGACCGCGCCCACAGGAGAGCAGTTTGGGAGTAATGCGGGCGATTAAACATAAGATAATTGTAAAACATTGTCCAGCATAGCAAATCCAATCCATGCAACATAGGCGAATGGATACGTGCCATCGGCGAGTCATATATCACTCCCGTTTGAGTTAAAAAGTTTGTGGTGACGCGGTGTATCGATTGGACGTGAGCGCGTGAGCTGTCAATGCGGGAGGAAAGGAGTGGACGGTGCGGTGTTTGTTGTGTGTCTGTGTGTGTGCGTGTGCGCCCCTTAGATTATGATTATGATGGCAAGTAGTACGTGTATGCGTGGGAATATCCTGACATTCACACGGGTACAGGTCACGGGGCCTCAAACAAATAATCAAATCTGTCACGTGCGTTTAACTTGAACCAGAACCACCGCTCAACGCTCAACCCTTTCCCCCCAGTCGCGATGGCGGAGCCAGAGGATTCAAAGCCCAAACTCAATCTCATTATCAACCACACCGGTATACGTGCGTCCTCTCTCCTATCTCTATGAAAGACGAGCTTGTGGATTGTGCGTACAGAGGTCACAGTAAAAGTGAAGACGAACATGCAATTCAAAAAGATTTTTGAGGTTGCCGAGGTCCGTGCAGCTCTCTCTCCACGTAGCCGCGCTCGCTGACCTTTCCCCTTCGCCCAGAAACGATTCGGTAAAGACCCTGGTGCGCTCATCTCCCGCCACACTCAAGTGGCAAGATGATAAAATTGAAGGAAATGACCTCGAACGCGTGCAGGATCGCTACGATTTGTGTACGAGGGTGAGCGACTGTCTCCCACCGACACCCCTGCGGAGGTATGTTGCTTCTTTCCCGTTTTCTATTGATTTTCCTGACGCGTATCCGCCTGCCATACAGCGCTCGATGGAGGACGGGGATATGATTGATGCACATCTGCAACAGGCATGCACTTGGCCCCTTTCTCCACTATCACCGCTGATCGGCAAATCTATCTAGCTTGGTGGTGGCTCACGCCATCTCTCATGATATATCCATGCCGATCTGGAGTGTCAAATCAATCTACATGTGTTCCCTCGGTTCTCAATGTTGTGTTGTACCATCTACTTACTACCCAAGACACGATCGTGCTTAATTCGGTCCTCGAATCGGCCACTTTGGGCGAGACCATGATTCGTACACCCTCCGAAGGTAACGAGACGTTTGATTGAAGAAAGGTTAAGAACCTTGGCTCACTAGCCCTCACGATTCATTCAACCCTGTGAAAGAATCCGCATCGGTGAGGCTGACCGGGACCTGCACTTTGGCATCAATGGCCCGTGCTGACGTCACCTGTCAAAAATTTCTCGTACATTGCCCCATTTCCAATAGTATAGCATCACGGCGGAAGACCCTTGCGTAGTGCCCATCAGTTTCAATGGATGAGTTGAACGTAGCCCCGGGCACTCCAACTGGCACTATCATACCAAACTATGGATCAACACGCGCAGCTCATCCGAACTCAAGCTGTGCACGCATATACAAGCACGCAACATGGCACCAGCGGAGCCACAAAAACAACGTGGTGGTGGCGTGCCATGGATGAAGTAGTGCCCCCGTCTCCCTTCCTCCAAAAGGAGTCACCAGAAGCAGAAGCATCGCCATGCGTACAACAACCGAGTGGGTGTATGCACCGGATGAAATTAGGGGCCGCTAGAAGTCACTAGGGATCAATTAAACCAACTGAGGGATGCAGAGAACCCTGACAATCCACAAGTAGGCGGAACCACAAGAATGGAGGGCTGTGACTGCCACAAGTCCATCAGCCTCGCTCGCACGTAGCTGTAAACCTCGTAGTTCCTCGTACCACGGACGGCGGCGGCGCCACTAGAGAGAAGCCAGGCGTGCAGCTGGGGCATGAAAACAAGGCAGTTCTCCACTGCAAACCAGTGAATGTTGGGGGGCTCCCTACCATTTAGCACCACCGGATTCAGCATCGGCAACGACCCCATCCCGTCTGCGGGCTCGCGCTAGACGTCACAGGACCTCGGAAGGGGATAGTCGAGATGAGCATCGGCAGTACAATACTGGTGTTAGCCTCGCAGCCCCCGGCGCACTGGTACTAGACCGCGAGTGTGGAAGGAGTAGACCGGCTCGGCCGGGTCTCTGCCCCGAGAACGTGAGGTGAGGACTAATTATCGACTTTGGGGACGAATCGGTAGTGGTCTAATTAACAAAGGTAGGGAGGGAAGGGGCGACTTATAACCTGGCGATTGGAAGAAGACAACACAAGCGGCGTGGGGCGTGGGCGGTGGCGGCGGCGGCGGCGGCGGCGGCGGCGCACACGTCAGCGTCACGTGCCCTCAGCTAATTGGCCCACGCGACCGGGGTCTCGACCGCCGTGATGCGCCGCGGCGGTAGTAGCGCCGAACCACCATCCGTTTGCGTTTTGCATCATCCTATCATAATTTCCTTCTTGGCTTCCTTCACGAGACTCAAAGCTCAGAGGATAGACACCGAAATGGAAGTCGAGTAGACATAAATCACCCAACAGAGGTCATTTATCCGCGGTTTCCGGGCCCCTTCGAATTGCAATGACTCGGAAGACGCACAGCTGGGAGTTCCCGACAAGCTGAGGTATGTACAAGCGCAAGTCTAGAAAGGTAAAAATGGGGTGTAACGCAACACGATCTGTCTATAATGGGAGGAATTACGGGTCAGGGGAATATTGACAGCGGCCATGTGCGTTCGTTCGTCTGCTCAAGTTGGGCTTGAGTCAGCATCACTGGAACTCGGCTCGGCAATCAGGAACCTAAGGTGCTGAGACCAGTGATGGGTGTCAGTAGGTGCCCACAATGTGATGATTTATATACCCCCGCGCGGCTGGGACGCCGCGCAATGAGACGGTGAGTTTCTGCCATGTGCCACAGCGATTGGGCGTGTAGCCAAGTGGGTATTGCCAAAAAACGCGGAGCAAGTGCCGAGGAACGGCTCTTGCGGGGGAAAACATCGCGCTATGAGCTTGAAGATGCCCAACGGCCACAGGAGCATCTGCCTGTGCCAGTGAGCACCCTTGCGCTTCCGGTCTCATGCAAGCCCTCGCCAGCGAGGCACGGTGTAAGTTGGACTAGGCGCACCCCTTTTTGCAACCGGATGACGCTGATCTACCATGTGGTGATCACAAGTGGTTACACGTTACACCATTCGAGTGACTCGACCTCCTCCGCGCCTTGGCTGGAGAGAGATCTAGTGGGACTATCGGGCAACTCGATTCGATCGCACAGTACCCAATCTGGTGGAGATGCCTCGATGCACATGACACACTGCGTTTTGAAAATATGAAAGACTCAACAATTTGAGGGAGAAGGAACCGGACATAGCCATTCTGACACAACCTCAGTTCTGGTCGGAACGGGTGAAGCGACCACGATTACGTGTCATCCTACCATATTCCCGTATCACCCACCCACGGACGTGATTAACAAACATCGGAACTAGCCCAACCTGGGATACGCGAGACAGGATAACCCAAAACAACTATGGACCTAGCCCAGCCCTGAACGCCGCTCCGATCGAGAGCTCACCGAGCCCATATACGCGAAGAACAGAAGAAGGCAACAGCGCCAATTGAAGCCATGCCCCAGGAGAAGGATAATCACTCGGCGCAAATCCTGCATGCACTGGCGCTGGCGTACGTGTCGCAGTATATTTACACGTGTACCGTGTACGGCCCGCTTCCCTAGAAAACTCAAATCTCTTGGCCCCGCTGACCAGAGTCACAACTGTCCAATGGTTCGACAAACCGAGGATCGCATAGCAGAAATATGTGTCAAGTACGAACAGGTGAGCTGAGATTGTGCAGAACAAACCCTAGCTGTCGAAAAGCCTCGCAGAGAAGGAAAAGTGACCCAGACGCCCAGTCGGCGGAGACGCGACCAAGCTAGTTTCGTCTGTATTCGCAGCGCTGTCTGACTGTAGCCTGCGCATGTCGAAGGGCGCCAAGAGGGTGGGCGATGACTTCCAAAGTTGCGAAGAAGTGCAAGGTGCCACTGGCAGTGAATCAGTGATCCCACAAGGGCAATCTAGTACGCCACCGTGACCGTAGCTCTGACGTCATGACGTTTCGCCTCCGCTTCCCCATCCCCCTCAGAGCGCTCCCCACTTGAACCCTATCCAGCATCAACAAACAAGTATCTATGGAGAATCCAGTAGCTGACATCTCGAAAGTCGTGCACATGCTTGCAACATCAAATTCTCCTGACATTCAGCAAAATGCCATTCGAAGGTGCGTGCTTTGCGGTGCCCTCCTATGCTCGACTCGTGCCCGTTAACATCAAATGGTGGGGATGCTAGGTATTTTACTAATGATGCTAGCTTTCGTCACCCGATGTGTAGTGTGGAGTCTGCACCTAACTCGCGCGAGGGGATACTTGGCCTTTATCAGTGCGTCTCTCCGCTAATAGTGCCTGAGTCCTTCTAGTATCGGCTAAGCAGCACGAAGATGGTATCGTGTCCTGTCAAAGAAGGTTGATCTTACAATCGTTACGAGCAGCACGTCAACACCACCTCCACTTTCATCACGCCCAAGCTAACAGGCGCGTACTATAGCATATGATGTCGAAAAGTCAACCCTTTTCCTTGACCTCTCGGAGGTATTTCACCTGAAATACTCGCCATTTCAACCTATGCGCGTTCGGTATAATTATGTCCACCCCCTTTTCGTTCTTCGTAGACGTCGATCTTCTGTATATCCTACAGTCGCCTGACCCGCTTGGTACTCCGCGAAGAAAGCGGCCATTATTACATAGCCTCTCAGGAAGACTTTTTTCACCCAGAAGTGAGCCTGTCTCTTCCTTCTGTTTCGCGTGGGGATCTTATATCATGTCAACCCGTGTCGCGTGATCTGGACACAGGATCTTCTTGCGACATTTTTACCGCCACTTGTTAAGCTTGTGGGCTGCAGTTTGCGTATTGCAGGCTTCGCATACGGTTTATCTGCGCGCCTTGCACAGGCAGCGTTCAGCGTGTGGAGACCTCATTAGGACATTTAAGATATTGTAGGATCAATTCAATGTCGACATCGACAAGTAACTGAATGACAAGCGTGAGATGCTTAGATCTTGGGGATTATAGTCGCTACCAGATTACCTACGTTCATTCTTTTTCCCATAAGCTTCTCGAATTGCGGATGCCATCCCACATCCGTAAGAACCATGTAAAGTGTATCTTCTTGGATGTCTCCTATTTTTCGGATCGCTAACTTCCTCTGCTTAACGTCGGCAAAAAGCTGGTCCGATCTGATACCTTTCATACGAGAAACTATATGCTTTGACGCCACCCTTTGCCCTGCGCGGTCAGTGGAACCGAGAATGTATAATGCGGGACATTCGAATTTTCAAAGCGCTGCCATCTTCCTCACGGACCCCACCTCGCTCCCTAACTGACCGTGTTTTCCAAACCCGGTCCCGAGTTCATCATCGCCATCATCGGTGCAGGGTGGGTTCTTCATCCTGGATACCATGACATGTGTGGTCTCAGACCACATTCGGATTCACGGCTTTGGGGGGACTCGCAGTCGCGATCGAGCTGAAGACGAAATGGGGGTTGAACAGCTTTGTGGTTAGTTTGGAAGCGCTGCGATGAGCGGAATACGATGCTCCCTACGAGTGTGGTGCTGATGTCGGAGGAACGTGGAGAGTAAGATGCCTCGTGCCCAGTGACAATGTCCCAGCCGCGCTAACCCAAATTGGCTTATAGGGTTAACGTACCCTGTACGTTTCCCTCATAGTCAAGCGAGCCTCGTGCCTCGTGTTTTTTTTTCAAGGCTGTGCCTCCGATGTTCTCGTTCACTTCTAGTACACCCTCTCCGCTGACCCGGAGCCGGACTGGAATTACTCGCATGGCACGCAGCCAGAGATCTTGGAATACTCGCAGTGTCGCCGATAAGTACGGCCTGCGTGCCCACTGCCGGTTCCACACGTCCGTCGACAAGGCCAAGTAGGACGCGCGATGTGCGCACGAGCGAGAAACGGCCGCCTGTCCTACACGACGGCCCTCGTGTCTGCCATCGGCGTACTCGTCGAGCCTCGCTTCCCGGACCTCAGGAGAATCGAGACTTTCGAGGGTGATGCGTTTGCAGTTCATCCCGATGATATCGAAGGACCCAACTGTCGCCGTGGTGAATTTCGCACGCACGCCGATGCCCTCCGTAAGTTCTTTCTCGGAGAGAAAATTTACGAAAAATTATACAGTGAAAAAATTATACAGTGACTCATACCGTCCGTTCGACAGCCGCTCGTTCCGTTCTCATGGTTCGCAAAATGGGCATTTGCCCACATTCCGCCCGTGCAGCTTATCTATCGCTTCATGATCTCGCGACAAGAGTGCGTCTTATGTGTGAGGTAATAACCGCCTCGGTAAATCACGGACACAGGGTACGTACGGTAAACTAAACCACCGTGACGTTCCGTGGTTGATGCTTCGGGCTTGTGTAAGGCTTCCGACGGAGAAGTACATAAAGGATACGGGCCGTAATGGCCCGGGATACCTGCCAAGTACCATCATTACAATGATTCCGGAATATCGTGCGCACACCGTGACTGGCAGACATTTTCATTTTCACTTATCGGACAGCCTTGGCTAGACACCGTATATGACGTTTGGATGCAGGCGCGTTGTGTACGATAAAGGGTATCTATCTTCAGTCTTTGAACCGTCCGAACGTCCGAGTCCGTCTCACCTTCGAAAACATTTCACACTTCGAACCAGATGGCGTTATCATGGAAACGGGTATTCACTTCTTTGGATCCTGAGGCTTGACATAATTGCTTATCGCTGACAGGCGAGAAGGTATATGCTACAGGCTTCATAACTGTATGTACTTTTGCTCGTTAGACAGTAAAGCGATGCTCATGGTGGGCACGGCATACATGGGCAGCACACTGCCCGTCTAACTGCGATGGCCATCTTCTTCAATTGGTCATAATGCCAGTGAATTTCTCGGCTCATCACACCCTACCCTGCGACTTCGTGCCTTCTGCTGCAGAATATCAGTTCTGAATATGATGCACTGGCACGCGCGTGCGTCGCCACCTGCAAGGTGAAACAATATCGCAGCGCCCACGCAGATGCATGCCGAAATCGGGACTCGTGACGTTACGCCTCACTCCATGTTATGGTCCTAAAACCGTTTCGTGCCGCGCCACGGCCACGACACGACTTTTTTTCTTCTTTCTCTGATGCCCCTGTAGTCACTGTCGTCAATCTCGACGTCCCAACCAAGAACTTAACCTTTGAGTACATGTGATATGTAGTCTCCTTGCTTCGCCTGCGCCGTCGTGGTGCGGGTACATGTGGTCTGGGACGCCCCCCCGCCCGGGCATCTAGGATAGGTCGCGCTGTCCCACAGCGACTTCCCCCGTAGCCGCTCCGCCACAACGAGTGGAAGTGGAAGTGCACAAGACCTACGAGGGCAATCCGCGCAACACAGCTTCTGATCTAATGACTGCACCATAGAACTTTCTATGTTTCAGTGACAAAACATTCAGGTCAAGTCGTCACTAAATCATGACTATTGGGCGTCAGTAGCGATCATCGATGTTCAATTCAGTCGGTTGAATGATGAATGATGAATGCAATGATTGATATCAGTGTCAATAATCCAGTAGTGGCCCGGGTGTTCCAAGTTGGCACACCAAGTTGGCACAACTGTCAGCCACGCCACTCTACCGGTATGGCTAGGGCAGGAAGTACGAGCCTTTGTTTAATACGCATATAACCTTATGCTCTCCTCGATATATCTAAATAACTACCATCAGGGCCTTGCACGCGACCCGCCTCCTCCAGTGAATCCACTTCAACCCAGAGCCATCCCCCCCAACTTAGCGGTTTGAGATGGTCAACTTCCACGATCCTGCTGTACTTGCGCTCGATTTCTGTGAGTATGAATGGGTTTTCTGTTTCCGTCTAAGCTCAAAAATCCCACGTGGTCCTCTTTTCAGCGGCCCTCTCGAAGCTCAGTCACACGTTGGGTGGTCTTTACATGTGAGGTTGCATTGCGCGCGCCCCTTGCGGTCTCATTTGGTGCTATGGGGCTCCGAGTCGGACTCACGCAAATCTATAACGCCAGATGGGAGTTCTTCACGACTCTTGACCACGAGTGGCATGTCATCAAAGGACGTGTACGCTACTGATGGACGATATGGGTATGTATTCAAATTTGACGGGCTCTTTTGGGGGGACACCGTCTTCTTCCCTGGGACTGACTTTCTCCTTGTCCCTCCGGTAGATATACTCCTTTACGCGCCTCGCCACGTTCATGGCTGTGGTCACGGAACTCGTCACCCTCAACACGACGAACCCAACCAATTGTCAGGTGTGCCCGGTGTCTTGCATCCACCTCTACACCCAGATGTTCAAGTTTTGACGACCCAAAGTTCTTCATCATCTCGTCTTTGGTGAGCATTTCATCGAATTTCGTCCTCCCGTGCACCCCAATGGGACCAATCCTCGACAAGGGCCTTCATAGCTTATCTCCTAATCTTTCAGACCTTTGGATTCAGTACCTTTATCCTTTCTTCTTTATTGATCGTACTCCGCGTGTACGTTTAAGTCTTCTACTCTCCCTCTTTTCCCATATTCCAAAGGAGACGCTCATGGGCATGTCACATCAGAATCGCTATCTGGAACTGGAATAAGGGCATCATGGGGCTCGCGGCCATTCTATGGGTGACCAACGCCTCATTGATCATCCATGGTAAGTCACTCTCAACCCATTCCGCAGACAAACCGGAACCCTATCAAATAATGCCTTTTACCAGGTATCATTCGGGTAAAGACTTGCTCCCAAATATTTTGGATCTTGTATGCTCAACACTGCTTAGATCGTCCACTCTGCATGGATTCCGGGTCCGGTGAAAGAGGTCTGCAGCTTACCCGACCTTACGACTATCAAAAAAACATTCGTCTTCGTGTTGATTACCGACTTTGTCTTGCTGGTCTCAATACTCATTGGCATGCTTCGCCTGCGCTATCATGCTTTGGGCACACGTGGTCTTGGACTCCTGCTTTGGAAACAGGTGGGGTGCTGGCGGTTCTTGCGCGGTCGTGGTTCTCTCCATCCGCTAATGTGATTTCTGGCCGACAGGGCCTCATTTGGCTCTTGATTGCAACCGCAGCCGAGGTCCCGCCAGCGGTACGTCCAACTGGTTTCCTGATACACACATTTTCACCGACCACTGTAACTGTCTGCATTGTAGGTGCTC
>Ga0137397_10000295_pt1 | contig 33902 bp, 30 predicted proteins | sample czorhiz116metaG_FD_106658 | JGI IMG/M metagenome (GOLD analysis project Ga0137397, IMG submission 106658) | Vadose zone soil microbial communities from Angelo Coast Range Reserve, California, USA - czorhiz1.16 metaG | ecosystem: Environmental > Terrestrial > Soil > Vadose zone | place: USA... | reverse complement strand
CGAATGTAACGCCTGCAGGTCGACGCTTCGCCCTGCCATCATGTCCCGTGTCATTTGCGTCAAGGTGGGCGGGCCGTCCAGCCTGCCTGCGTGTGTGGTGAGGATTCGATCCGTGCTGCGTTTCATGGAAGACCTCCCTTGCTTCAAATCACTGATCACTGATGGCCACTGACCAATGACCAATGGACTTGAGCCATTTAGAAATTACCGTTTAGAAAATTGCGCATTTAACAATCGTAATTCTCTTGAATGTTCATTGTTCAACGACTCAAGTCCATTGGTCAGTGGTCAGTGGCCATCAGTGATCAGTCATTTGAGGACATTGCGACGTTGGCTCACTTTATCTTTCGTGTTTGAGGAATGTTCCGCGTTGAAGCTCCTCAAACGCCTGGCGAAGTTCCTCTTGAGTGTTCATCACGATCGGGCCATACCAGGCCACGGGTTCCTTTAGCGGCTTGCCCGATACTAACAGGAACCGGATGCCATCTTCTCCGGCCTGGATAGTGACCTCGTCGCCGCTGTCGAATAGTATGAGGGACCGGTTATCCGCCGTTTTCGGAGGCGAAGTATCCGCCCATCCGACACCTTCAGTCGGCACGGCGAGAGGCGCCGAGGCATTGCAAAACTTTCCGTCTCCCGCGAAAACGTATGCGAAGGCATTGCGAGCGGTTTCGACCGGCAGGCTCTTCCTCATACCGGGCGCCACTGAAACATCAAGATAGATCGGATCCGCCGCGACGCCATCGACCGGTCCTTTCCTGCCCCAAAAGGTTCCACAGATGATACGAATTCGCGTCCCGTCGTCGTCGGTGACTAGAGGAATCTCGGCGGCCTTCACCTCCTGATACCGCGGGGCCGTCATCTTCAGCGACGAGGGCAGGTTTCCCCACAATTGGAAACCGTGCATCGAGCCGTTTTGATCTCCTTTGGGCATTTCCTGGTGAATGATGCCGCTTCCGGCCGTCATCCATTGGACGTCACCCGTTCCGATAGAGCCGCTGTTCCCGATACTGTCGCCATGGTCGACAGTTCCCGCGAGGACGTATGTGATTGTTTCGATGCCACGGTGCGGGTGCCATGGAAAGCCGGCCAGATAGTCCTCCGGCACGTCATTACGGAAATCATCGAGAAGCAGAAAGGGGTCGAAGTCGGACGTGTTGCCGAAGCCGAATGCACGCCGCAGGTGCACACCCGCGCCTTCGATTGCAGGCTTCGCCTTCGCCAGCCGCTTTACGGGACGAATCGACATGCGGGACCTCCAGAATTCAGGACCAGAGTTGTCTGGTCGCGAGCCGCGCGCCCTCGCGCAGCGCCTCGAATTTCGCCCATATCACGCTCGGATGTACTTCCGTGCGGTAAGTAGCCTGAGACGAGAAGCCACAGTCCGCGCCCGCGAGCACATTCTCGCGACCGACCAGCCTCGCAAATCGAACCAGGCGCTCGGCAATCCATTCGGGATGCTCCACGATGTTGCTCGCCTGGGTGATCACCCCCGGGATGAGCACCTTGCCGTCCGCCAGCTTGACACGTTCCCAGAGGTGATACTCATGTTCATGTCGCGCGTTCGCGGCTTCGAAACTGAATGCGCCGGCGTTCACGCGCAGCATGTACGTGGCGACTTCCTGGAGTGCTGCGTCGTGGATGCGCGGTCCTTCATTGATGCCGTAACAAGTGTGAAAACGCACTTTCTCCGGAGGAATACCGCTGAGACTCTCGTTGATGGCCTCGACGAACATCACAGCCCGGCTATGGCGCTCTGCGAGGCTGATGTGCGGGTCGGCGAAAATGTCTGAAAGAAAGGGGTCATCGATCTGCAGCAGAAATCCCGCGTCAACGATCGCCTTGTATTCGGTGCGAAGCGCGGCTCCGACCGCATGGAAGAATGCCTCCTCCGTGCGGTAGTACTCGTTCGAGCCCACGCCGCTCGGAGCCACCGACGGCATAAACACGGCGTGGTGTTTGACGCCGGATGCGGCCGTCTTGAGATTCTCGATATCCCGGTTCAAGGCTTCCTGGCCGCAGTATTTCACCGGACCCGTGCACACCAGGGGCGTTACCGGAACGATCGCGCCTCCCGTCATCGCCTCTTTGAAGTATTGCGCGTAGTATTCGGGAAACGCAGCGACTTCAGCGGGCCACGATCTCCGAGACTGCTGTGGCCGCGGCTCAAAGCCCTCTAATCGCTCCCGGACATAAGTGAAGAAACCCGGTTTTGATTGTTCGCCGTCGGTCAGGATATCGATTCCGGTTTCAACCTGCCGGCGCACACATTCGGTTACTGCCCTCCGAACGCGAGCTTCATAAACTTGCCGGTCATAACCGAGGCCGTCGATCCTCGCTTTCATGAGATCGAGAAGATCGTCGGGGCGCGGCAGGCTTCCGACATGCGTTGTCAAAATACGATCGGTATTTTGTTGAATGCTCATTCGAAATGCCCTGGCTCGTTCGGCCTAACGGGAAGGCGGTGTCGCGCCTGACTTGAAGATGCTTTTCGGCATCTTCACGTGAACTCCGAAGTTGGGTTTGTCCACGAGCTGCGTGACTGCGACGTTGCCCGCCACGCTGACCAGTTGATATGCCTGATGCTTCGTGAGGCCCCTTGTGCCGGAGAGGAAATCAACCATCTCCTGGATCGCGGTCGTGGTGGCCGTTGTCAGGTTGGGATCAGCGGCCATGGAGATGAAGTCGGTTGCAGTCTCCGCACGGGGCCAGGTGAGCTTCATGCCTTTTCGCACCGTGAGTTGGATTCGACCGCGAAGAGATGTTTCGATGGCGGTTTGATCGACTTCACCGTCACCCTGAGCCGCGTGCCCGTCGCCGACCTCGAACAGCGCTCCGCGGACGAATACAGGAATGTAAAGCGTGCTTCCCGCGACGAGTTCCTTGTTGTCCAGATTGCCCGCATGCCGGCCCGGCGGATTACTGCTGACACGGCCGAGTTCCGGAGCGGGCGCGACTCCCATACTGCCGAAAAACGGACGCAGGGGGATCACAATTCCCGGAAAGAACTCCGCTGTCATTTGCTTTTTGTCGAGACCAACGATCTTCGTCGCCACCGACGGGTCGCAGTTTTCAGGCATGAAACCACTGCAGCCGTTGTAGCCGTAATCGATCGCCAGATCGATCGAGAGGATCTTCACTTCGAGCGCGTCGCCCGGCTCCGCTCCTTCCACGTACACAGGACCGGTCAGAATGTGCCCTCCCGGCCCGCGCCGGTCTCCCGTAACCTGGTCCACGATGGCTTTGAGCGAATCCTGAATCCTGTCCGGCGGTACGCCTGCCCGCTGAAGCCCGGCCGGATTGTTGGTGAGAAGAGTGTCGACATCGATGATGTCACCGGAAGCGATACTTAAAGCCGGCTTCGCGTCGGCCCAGTAGTAACCATAAGCGACCGTCGCGGGTGTCGCTTCCAGCCGATGCGCCGTGGAGACCGGCTTCTGCCCGGCGAAAGAAACAATGAAGACGCCGAGAACCGCAATGCCGCGTGCATGTACCTTCAGAAAAACTCTCATATGAAAATGGGCAGTGGTCGGATTCGAGCAACGGATTCCCCTCCTTGAAAAGGAGGGGTGGACGCGCCATTAATAAAATGCTGCGAAGCCACCGCTGATGGCGCGGACGGGGTGGTCAGGTTCGCGGAATCTTAAGAAAGCATTCCCGAAACGCTCATCGGTCCTGACCACCCCGTCTGCGCCATTTCGGAACGGGCTCTTTTTGTTTGTGGCGCAGCCACCCCTCCTTTTCAAGGAGGGGAATCCGTAGTCGCGATACTGCCACTAACGATTTCACTGTTATAGTCCACTAGTTTGAGTGAACGCTTACTTCGAGCTTTTCTTCTTTTCTTCCGCTCGGGCTCCGGCGAGGGCGCCGAACATTCCGTAGTTGCCCTCGTGGCATGCGTATTCGAATAGCTGACCCTCGGATTTGCGCACGGGAATCTCCACGGTCCACGGCTTCGCAAATGTTGCCGGGTCATCGATTGTGAATTGGTATACAAGCGTGTCCGGATCCATGCGCCGGAAACGTTCAATGAGCCGCATGTTCTCGGTTGTTCCTCTGAAGGCCGACTTGTTGGTGAAATTCGTGGTCTCGACAACCAGGGTGTCGCCTTCCCAGCGCCCGCGCGAGTCTCCCTTCCACAGCCGGATATCTTTTGAAAGATGCGGACGGCTATCGAGGGGGATGACGCGCGTTTCATGGCCCATCTCGACGAGAATCGCGACGTATCCGGGCCCCTGCACGATTTGTGTATTGTTGTTGTAGGCGGTCGGAAGTATCGGCGGTCCGGAGCCCTGCATGACGAGACAGCGTTCGGGCAGGGGCCGGTTTTCTGGCCCGTCGAATTCATGTTCCCTGTTCTGCGCTGCGCGTTCAGCCTGTCTCTCTCTCGCCGTGGGTGTCAACGGAGGAATCTTTCCGTCTGGTGGATCGATGACCAGTGAGGTTCGCCGCGTCTTGACTACTTTCGTGCCGCTGTCCCACCAGAAGTCGTTGTACGCGCGGCCGACGTCGGCTTCGGCAGACCCATCGCGCCGATCCTTGTTGTTGCGAAGTACCACTTCCTTCTCGTAGTCCGCCGCCTCCTTCTCCGTAAAGAATTCCTTCCCGGCAAGGTCTGCGGGTCGTTCCAACGGCGTAATGGTGGCAAAGCTCCACGTTCCCTGGATGTCCGGCTGACCGTCTGGCGTGCGCGGGGGTGCCCAGGGCTTTGGCGGGGCCTGGCCGAGAGAGGGGCCCGGTAACCACACGAGGGCGATCACGAGGGCCACGCAACCTATTGAAACAAGAAATCGAGACGTCATCGAAAACCCCCTTCGTTCAGCACGCATTATAGGCATTCCGAGAATGTTGCAAAACCCAAAGTAAAACGGGGAAGAAACCACAAGAAGCACAAAAGGCACAAGAATTTTTGTGCTTCTTGTGCTTTATGTGGTTACATTCCCCTCCCATTTCGAGGAACCCGCCGTTTACTTCGCGGCTTTTTGCTCCTGCACTCGCGCTCCCCCGAGGCCGCCCGACATGGCATAGTTGCCTTCATGGCAGGCGTACTCGAGGATTGGGCCGTCGCTCCTGGTCACCGGGATCTCCACGGTCCACGGCTTTGTAAATGTCGCCGGGTCGTCAACCGTGAACTGGTAAAGAAGCGTGTCCGAATCGAAGGGTTTGAAGCGTTCGGTCAGCCGCATGTTCTCGCTGGCTCCTCTGAACGCCGTCTTGTTTGTGAAGTTCGTCGTCTCCACAATCAGGGTATCGCCTTCCCAATGGCCGCGCGAATCTCCCTTCCATTGGCGGATATTTTGCGGAAGATGCGGACGCGAATCGAGAGGGATGATGCGGGCGTCGTGAATCATCTCGATGAGAATCGCCACGTTGCCGGGAGCCTGCACGATTTGAATATTGTTGTTGTAGGCAGTGGGAAGCATTGGTGGTCCAGTGGACGCCCAGATGATGCACCGCTCGGCCAAAGGCCGATTTTCCGGACCGTCGAATTCATGTCCGCGATTCGCCGCCTGCCGTTCGGCTTGCCTGTCGCGGCCTGCGGCTGTCAGCGGAGGAATCTTTCCATCGGGCGGGTCGATGATCAGCGAAGTTCGTCTGGTCTTGACGACCTTCGTTCCGCGATCCCACCAGAAATCATTGTAGGCGCGGCCCACGTCGGCTTCGGCCGATCCATCGCGGCGATCCATGTTGTTGCGCTTTCGTATTTCGATCTCGTAATCAGCCGCCTCCTTTTCCGAAAAGAATTCTTTTCCCGCAAGTTCAGCCGGCCGTTCCAACGGCGTGATTGTGGCAAAGCTCCATGTTCCCTGCAGGTCCGGCTGACCTGCAGGCGACGTCTTCGGCTTCGACGCCGGGGCCTGGCCGGCCGCTGAAGCAGCTGCCAGACACACGAGCGCCAGGCAACATATCGAAATGAGAAATCCACGTATCATCGGAATCTCCTTTCCAGGATCTGTCAGAAGGTAATTTACTCTCGGGAAATTTGCAAAAACTAAGATAGGATGCCGGCGTGGAACCGTGGAAACAGATCGCTGCCTCACCAGACTTCAAACGGCTGGTCCGGGAAAAGCTCAGGATGGTCATTCCTGCGACCCTGTTTTTCATCGTCTATTACTTTGCGCTTCCGGTTCTCGTCGGGTACGCGCCGCGGCTGATGGAGCGGAAGATCATCGGCAACGTGAACATCGCATATCTGTTCGCGCTGTCGCAGTTTTTCGTCGCCTGGGGCATAGCGGCATTGTATCTCAGGGCAGCCGCGCGCACGGATGTATTGGCTAAGAAAATCGTCGATCGGCAGACCAAACCATGACTGCACTCGTGATGTTTCTCATATTTGTGGGAGCGACCCTGGTCATTACTTACTGGGCCGCACAGCGCTCGAGAGGAACGGCCGCCTATTTCGCTGCCAACCGCCAGATTACGGCGTGGCAAAACGGTTTTGCGGTGGCGGGGGACTACATGAGTGCCGCGTCGTTTCTCGGGATTGCGGGCATCATCGCGTTTCAGGGCTATGACGGTTTCATGTACTCGGTGGGATGGCTCGTTGCCTATCTGACCGTTCTCTTGATCGTGGCCGAGCCCCTGCGAAACGCCGGCAAGTTCACCATGGCGGATGTGCTGGCATACCGGTTGAATCCCAGGCCGGTGCGTGCGATGGCCTCATTGAGCACGCTGATCGTCAGCACCTTTTACATGATTGCGCAGATGGTCGGCGCCGGAGCGCTCGTTTCAGTTTTGCTCCAGGGCATCGGCTACAACGTGGCCGTTACAGGGGTCGGAATTCTGATGGTCGTGTATGTCGTCTTCGGTGGAATGCTGGCAACCACGTGGGTTCAAATCACCAAGGCGATTCTGTTGATGGGCGGGACGATCGTGCTGAGCTTCCTCGTGCTGGCCCACTTCGGGTTCAGCTTCTCCAATTTCTTCGATGCGGTCGGCCAGGTCACGTATACGGAAAACGGCCAGAAAGTCGTTCGCGACTTCATGCAGCCGGGACTGCGATTCAAGCCGCCGTACGGGGCGCTCGACCTGATCTCCCTTGGGATGGCGTTGATTTTCGGAACCGCAGGCCTTCCGCATATTCTCGTGCGGTTCTACACGGTGCCCGATGCCCGCACCGCCCGGATCAGCGTTGTCTGGGCGATGGCATTGATCGGCGTGTTCTATATCATGACGACGTTCCTTGGATTCGGCGCTGCGACGATCGTCGGGCGCGACACGATCGCCCTGAACGGTGGAACGAACATGAGCGCGCCCCTGCTCGCGAAATCGCTCGGAGGCGAGGTGTTTTTCGGCTTTATCTCGGCCATAGCTTTCGCCACGATTCTTGCCGTTGTGGCCGGCCTTACGATCAGCGCTTCGACATCGTTCGCGCACGATTTCTACACGAACGTGATTCACCACGGCAGGGAAAGAGGACCGGGCGAAGAAGTGCGGGTGGCCCGCATGGCGGCATTTGTTGTGGGCGCGGTCGCAATAGCCGTTGCGATCGTCCTGGGTCCCACGGCCAACGTTGCGTTTCTCGTGGCGCTGGCATTTGCCGTTGCGGCATCGGCGAACCTGCCTGTGATTGTTTTCTCCCTCTTCTGGCGGCGGTTCAACACGAGCGGCGCTGTCGCCGGCCTCGGCACGGGACTGGTCTCGTCGCTGGTCCTGATTCTGATCAGTCCCAGCATCATGGGCGCCGATCGTGCGCTCTTCCCTCTGGAGAACCCCGGAATTCTCAGCATCCCGCTTGGTTTCCTTGGGGCCGTTCTCGGAACCGTCCTGGCTCGCGAACCCTCGGCCGAGCGCAAGTTCGATGAACTGCTTGTCCGCGCGAATACGGGCCTTGGGGCTGAGCGGGCGGGGCAGGCAGTAACGACAAAATCTGCGGTAAGATGAATCCGCTCAGGCAGGAACTCCGCGGGATCGGTCGATTTCTCCGATTTTGGCAAGGGCATTTTGAAATTGGACGAATCCTGCACCTCAAAGCCGAAATCCGAAATCTCCAATTGGACTCGCAATCAACCCGAAGCGCTCAAGTAGTCCAATCTGAGATTTCGGATTTCGGATTTGAGGTGCAGGATTCGTCCAATTTCAAAATCTCCCCACCGTCGCCGTAAGATTGACATGGCAGGTGGAGAACGTTAGTCTCACCCAAACGACTATATGAAAAAAGCTGCCGCTCTACTGTTGCTCGGTCTGTTCATCACGGCCTCTTTCGTTTTTCTGACCGCCGTCCTGGCGGATACGCCTGCCGACCCTCCGGAGTTCTACTTCACCAGACTTCTGTACTCCGAGGGTGGCGTGCGAGGAGGATTCTTTCGTCGAGGCCGCGGACGCGGCTTCACGATGCCCAAGCCGGCCCCCTTCAAATGTCCTGAATTCGGTGGAAAGAACTTTTTCCCGATCCAGGGTTGGGGCTGGGCCACCGATTATCCCGGCGGCGACTGCAAGTTCATGGGCGGCATTCACCGGTTGACGGGCATGCATGTCGATCCGAATCCGAACGTCATCGAGATCATGGATGATGATCTTTTCAAGTACCCCTTCATCTACATCGTCGAACCCGGCGGCCTGTCTTTCGACGAGAAGGAGGCGGCCCGTCTTCGAGAGTATTTTCAGCGCGGCGGCTTTCTTCATGTCGACGACTTCTGGGGACTCGCTGAGAAGGCGAACTTCGAAGCGCAAATCAGAAAGGTTTTCCCTGACCGGCCGATCGAGGTGTTACCGTTATCTCATCCGGTCTTTCACACGTTTTTCGATATCGACGAGATCATACAGGTCCCCAATGTGGGAAACGGTTGCGACGGCGGACCAACCTGGGAACGGTCCGACGACAGAATTCCAAGGGTCTATGGAATTTCCGACGACACCGGCCGTCTGATGGTTGTCGTGACGTACAACACGGATCTCGGCGACGCGTGGGAATACATGGATGCGGCATGTTATCCGGAAAGGTTTTCCGGCTATGCCTATCGCGTGGGACTTAATTTCATGATCTATGCGATGACGCACTGAGGGGGTCTCTATGAAAATTCTCCGTTTTGCACTTCTGTTCGGGATGTTGGTGGCGCTGCCCTTGATGGCGCAGCGATGGACTCCGGCTCTTCGGTCCCCTGAAGTGCATCCGGCCGGGGGCGGCGTAACCGCGGCGCAGGCTGCGGCGCCCGCATCGACATTCCAGAATGTCGGCACCATGAGCCAGCTTATGGTCGATATCATCTATCCAACCTCGGACGACATCTTTTATATCGGCAGGACGCCGCCAGAGAACGATCACGACTGGGCTGTGTTTCAGCGCAGTGCTCTGGCGCTCGCGGAATCCGGAAACCTCCTGATGATGCCCGGCCGCGCCAGAGACCAGGGCGATTGGATCAAGTATTCCAAGATGCTGGTGGATGTTGGAGCAGCGGCATACAAGCTTGGAAAGGCCAAGGACCTCGACGGAATTCTGGCGTTAAACGATCAGCTCTACACCGCATGCGTGACGTGTCATCAGCAATATCGTACGGGCTACGGCAGGAGGCAACTCCCCACACCGGCACCACGTTAAGGCTGGTTCAGTTCGTTCTTCTCGCCGCCTGTCTTGCTGCGCCGGTCGAAGGGAATGCTCAGGGCCGGGTTGAAGGTGTCGTGCTCTTCGGCGCGACCGATCAACCAGTAGCCGGCGCTGAAATCGATCTCTGGATCGATGGCCCGGCGAAGCAGAACCTCCGATACGTTTACAGCGACCATGAAGGCCGCTTCGCATTCGCCGACGTGCCTGCCGGCCGCCACATGGTTTCCGCGAAGAAGGGGGACTATTTCGCCTATACCCGCAGCGAACGTCCAGCCGATCAACTGAATCCCATTTTCAGCACGTGGATCACTGTTACGGCCGGCGAATCACTCGCTGGAGTCGCGTTGCGATTAGCCCTTCCAGGTTCGATCACAGGCCGTGTCTTTGATGAGCAAGGAGGGCCCGCCTCCGGTGTGAGGGTGATGGCATACCCGTATGTCTACAATGACTACGGCGCCCGAGTCATCGGGCTGCCGGGTAGTGCATTGACGACGAATATGGCGGGGGAGTTCCGGATTCCCGGACTTCGGCCCGGCGAGTATGTCGTTGCTGTGGAGCGAGCGCCTGTTCCGACGTTCTATCCGGGGACTGATGATTCCTCGAAAGCCGTGCCGGTAAGGATCCAGGCTGGTGAGGAATACATTCTCGACGACATCAGAATGTTATCGTTTAGTCTTGCCTCGGTCCGGCTGCATATCATCGATTCAACCGGAGAGCCAAAGCCGGCGCGCACGGTCGCATGGGCCATATCATCCGCAACAGCCGGTAGTGCCGGCCGCTTCATTTTGGACACACGGTCGGTCTTGCCCGGGATCACCTACTTCGCGAAGGTATCGCCCGACGATGAAGCCAGTATTCCGAATTTGCCGCCGGGCACCTACGAGTTCGCCATAGGATGGCAAACATCAAAAGGCCCGGTGTCGGGTCACACGACTGTCGACGTTCGCGGTCCGGATGTTGAACGCGACCTCGAAGTGAGACCGAACCGGCGCCTGGCCGGCCGCGTTCTTGTGGAGGAAGACGATACACATACTTCTCCGCTGGCCAATGTGACAGCCATGCTTTTGAGCGGATCGGTTGCGCCGTCGAACGCTCAATACCTGGGCACCACTCAGGCGGATGGCGCTTTTCTGATCGACGGCGTTCCTGAAGGCAGCTATCCGGTTGTTTTTTCCGGCCTGCCGGCAGATGCGTACGTTTCCTCGGCCCTGGAAGGCACTCACGACATTCTCACGCAACCTCTCCGGATTGCTGCGGAGGCAACAGTCACCGTTTTCGTGCGCCGCGACGGAGGCACGGTCGAAGGCATGGTGATGGATTCGCGCGGCAGGAAAATTTCAGATGCTGTCGTGGCGCTCGTGCCGGATGGCCTGGCTCGTGAAGAGGTCAATCGCTTTCGAAGTTCGACGACGGATTCGAGTGGCGCGTTCATGATTCAGGGCATCACGCCGGGCTCGTATCACCTGTTTGCATGGCCGGAGCTGGACGGCGCAGCCTATCGCAACGCCGCGTTCATGAGCAGGTACGACGGCCAGGGTGAGCCGGTGCGTTTCGGGAGAGGCGACCAGCTCGCCGTTCAGCTGAAGTTGGCCGACAACTAGCGGCGTCAATACACTTAAACACAAAGGCACAAAGGCACAAAGAAAGCCGGCATTAAAATGATCTATGATGCCGGCTTTCTTTGTGCCTTTGTGCCTTTGTGTTTAAGGTATTGACGCCCAACTACCTTTGCCCGCGCGGCGCAGGAGGCGCGATGGTGGCGGCGTCCCAGTGCTCGTCGGCTTTGCCGTCTTTGATCCGCCACATGTCGAACCATGTGGACGTGTACTTCCTGCCGGGCTGCCGCGGATCATCATATTCCCGCGCAATCGCCACAGTTACCAGGTCGCCCTCTGCGGTCACCGACACAACCTTCGTTCTCCAGTTGTTCTTGTCCGGAACAGGACCCTGCGGCCGGCTGCCGAAAAACTTCATCACGGGTTCGAGGCCGGAAGCGACATTGGGATTGTGTTGAATGTACCGCTGCGAAAGATATTTGGGTGCGTCGCTCCAGTGGTTTGCTTCGAGCAGGTCGCGCATGATGTGAAGAACGACCTGCTTGTTGGCGTTGAGCTTCGGATCCTTGCTGGTAAAAAGGGACTCCGGGTCGGACGGGCCTGTAACCGGTTCCTGGGCAAACGCGGATACGCTTGCCGCGAGCGCTGCAATCAAAACGATCGAAGTGAAATATTTATTCATGTCCGAGATAGTCAGTCACGTTCGGAAATCGTGTCAAGCCAAATTCCTTTTGTGCTTCTTGTGCTTTTTGTGGTTCCTTCCCGCTTCATTCAATACCGAAAACCCACACCGCGCCGCCCTCCGGAACTTCCGGGAACTCGCCTGGAAAGAGCCGGTTGAGAGTTGCCTGCATTCCTCGCGAGTCGCCGCCCCAGCCCGAGTGCACCGCGATGTACTGTTTCCCGTCGAGCAGAAACGACGTGGGTGGCGCCAGAATGCCGGACGTCGTTGGCCATTCCCACAGGAGTTTACCGCTGGCGGCATCGAACGCATGGATCTTGCGATCGTTGGTTCCCCCGCTGAATACAAGACCGCCGGCGGTGGCCAGCATTGCGCCCCAGTTGGGACTCTTCGGGTAGTTGTGGGTCCACACCCTCTGGCCGGTATCCACATTCCACGCCTGCACTTCGCCGAAATGATCGGCGCCGGGTTTAGCAGACGAAGTGTTTCCCGACGTGCCCGTGAAGCCCCGGCCCGGCACGTATTCCACCTCCACGCCCATGAATCCTCCGCACAAGTTGTTATTGGCCGGAATGTAGATCATGCGGGTCTGGGGACTGAACGCGATCGGCGGCCAGTTCTTGCCGCCGTGCGCGTTCGGGCAGAATTCGGCGACTTTCCCGGTTGCCGGTTTTCGGGCGGGGTCGATGTCGGGCCGCCCGGTTTCGGGATCGAGGCGGAGGAACACGTTTTGATTCACGTAAGGTTTGCCTTCGACAAAACGAATCGGTCCGCTGGAACGCTCGAGGAACCACAGATAACCATCGCGTGCGACGTTGATCAAGCCCTTTACCGTGCGCCCGCCGCGCCGGTAGTCCACGAGAATGGGCGGTGACACTTCGTCCCAGTCCCAGGAGTCATTGGGGTGATACTGGAAATGACCTTTGATTCGGCCTGTGGCGACGTCGATCGCGACTGTCGACGCGGTGTAGAGGTTGTCGCCGGGGCGCTGATCGCCGACCCACGGTCCGCCATTGCCGGTGCCCCAGAAAGCCACGTTGGTTTCGGGATCGTAATTTCCGGTAACCCAGACGGGCGCGCCGCCGGTCTTCCACTGGTCACCCTTGGGCCAGGTCTCGCTGCCGGGCTCTCCGGGCGCGGGCACGGTGAAGGTCCGCCAGAGTTCCTTTCCTGTATCGAGATCGAAGGCCGCGACGAAACCGCGGATTCCCCGCTCTCCGCCCGATGCGCCGAGCATGACTTTGCCTCCGCCGATCAGAGGAGCCACCGACGTATAGTAGCCGCTCTTGTTGTCCGCCACCGTGGTCGTCCAGACTTCTCGACCCGTTCTGGCATCGAGCGCCACGAGCACGGCCTCGCCGGCGGCATAGTAGACCTTGTCGGCGTAGAGGGCGACGCCGCGATTGGTGTCGTGGGGCACGGATGCGCCCTCGGGCCGCGGTCTGCGGTACCGCCAGAGAACATTGCCGGTTCTGGCGTCGATCGCGATCACCTGATTGTTCGGTGTCGATACAAACATGACCCCGTTGTTCACGATCGGCGCCGACTCGTGGACTCGCGCTTCACCGGTCGAGAATCCCCAGACCGGCCGCAACCGAGTGACGTTTTGCGTCGTGATCTGATCCAGCGGACTGTAGCCCCAGCCGTCATAAGTGCGCCGGATCATGAGCCAGTTTCCTGGCTCCGGATTCTTGAGGCGCTCCGCCGTCACCGGCTGATAGTTTTGAAGGACAGGCGGCATCGGCCCCGCCGGCGCGGGCGGCTGCTGGGCAAAGCCGGTATAGAGGATTGCGACGAGCGCGACTGTGGCACTTACGATATTGAGCATGACGTGTCTCCCGTTAAGGACTGGTCCCGCCATGATACATCGGGAAGAAGAAACCACAAGAACCACAAGAGGCACAAGAATGCTCAAGAATTTTTGTGCTTCTCGTGCTTTTTGTGGTTACGTTCCCCGTTACCTACATGCCCAGGACGGCGGCGAACGTCACAATTGCCTTCCAGAGATTTTCCAATCGGAGGTTTTCGTTCTCGCTGTGCTGATTGTTGTCGAAGTTCACCACGGGGATCGAGATGATGGGGAATCCGAACGTTTCGGCGAATGGGGCCATTGGGACTGTGCCGCCCATGGTACGGATGCGAACGGGCGTTTGACTCCATGTACGCTGCATGATGTTCGTGATTTCGACGGCGACAGGATGATTCATTTCAGTCCGGTAAGCCTTCGTTGCGGAAAACGTTGCACCGCCTGAACCGCTGGTCACCATCACGATACGCGGATACCTGGCCCGCGTCGTATCGTCTGGTTCTTTGTCGACAATCTGGAAACCTTGTTTTCGAATGTGATCGAGGACGCGCCGGACCATCCGGTCCGGATCGGTTTCTTTCACGAGCCGGATATCGATCGATGCGGTTGCGGATTCCGGAATCACCGTCCGCACTTCGGCGCCGACGTAGGCGCTGCGCAGGCCGCGGACATTGAGCGACGGATATTGCAGCGCTTCCTGCAAACTGCCGCCGACTTTGTCTGTTCGCGAAATTCCGAAGAACTGCATCAATTCCTGTGGATCGTCTGGGACCGAGGTGAGAACACGTTTCTCTTCGGGGCTGAACGGCGGCACATCATCGTAGAAAGCTTCAACCAGAACGTGGCCGTTGTCGTCTTTCATGGAGCCGAGCAGGTGGATCAGATCCATCGCCGGATTCGGGACCCAATTTCCGTAGTGACCGCTGTGCAGCGCAAACTTCGGGCCGAATACGGTGAGCTCGAGAGTGGCGATACCGCGTCCGCCGAAGACGATCGTCGGTTTGCCGCTGGAATGGAGCGGCCCGTCGAGCACGAGCATCACGTCCGCTCGGTACTTGTCCTTGTACCTGGTCAACGACGAGATCAGGCCGCGCGAGCTCGCTTCCTCCTCGCCGTCGAGAATAAGCCGGACGTTCGATTTGGACTGCTGTCCGGACGCGCGGAGCGCATCGATCGCGGCAAGCAGAGCGACAATCGGAGCTTTGTCATCGGAGGCGGATCGGGCGTAAACGCGAGCTCCGGAGGGATACGTCTTGAGCGACGCAAAATTCGGAATCTCTTTTGCACCTTCTTCCATGCGGCCGTCGCGCAGAATCGGCTTGAATGCGCTTTCCTGCTTCCACAGCCTGGCATCGAAGGGCTGCCCATCGTAGTGCGCATACCACAGGACCGTTCGCGAAGCGCCGGGAACCCGGAGCTCTCCATACACCAGCGGGTTTACATCGGTTTCGAGAATCTCCGACGCGAATCCGCGGCGGCGAAGCATCTCGTTGAGGAGCTGAGCATTTCTGCGGATGTCCGGCTTATCGGAAGCAACATTCGGAATCGACAGCAGCGACACCAGCTCGCCAAGGATCTCCTGCTGGTGCTCGCCGACGTATCGCTCGACCGCCGCCGGCGTTTGTGCGCCGAGGGTCAGAGCTGTAACGATTAGCAGCAAGCCGGCCTTTTTCACCCGGCCAGTCTACATCATGGGGGAGAAGAAACAAATTAGCCGCGGATTGTGCCTTTGTGCCTTTGTGGTTGATCGTAAAAACCACAAAGACACAAAGGCACAATCCGCGGCTAATTTGTTCCCTACTGCATTACATCAAACGCATCCACCCAAATCCAGGCGCCATTGGAACTCTCATTCTTCGTCCCCATGACTTCGATCCTGAGTGTATGAGTGCCCGGCGTCAGGCCCTGGACTATATAGGGAGCCGTTTGCGCGCGCGCCGGAGACAGATAGGTATCCATGGTCGCCTTCAGTTCGCCGTCCAGGATGATTCTGGCCAGACCCGACCACTCGTCGCGATAACTGATCCAGGCGACTCCGGTACCGTTGAAGGTAAGAGTTACCGAGGAATCGGCGCCAACCGCAAGCACTGCGCTTCCGCCGCTGTGCATTGGGTGGTCATTCGTGTACCAGATGCCCGTGTAGGTCAGGGCGGGGTTGTTGTTTTCAACGCGGCCGACTGTGGCCGCGGGAATCCCACCGGAAACGCCGCCGCCGTTCTGGATATCAAATCCATCTATCCAGACCCATGCTCCCATGCCGTTGGGCCCTCTTTCGTGAGGGATTTCAATCGAGAGTTTGTGTGGGCCGATCGAGAGCCCGTTGACTGTGAAAAACACTTGCTGATAGCGCGTGGTATCGGCCCATCCATCGATCTTATATGGCAGGCCGTCGAGAGTAACATTGGCCAGGCCGTTCCATGGATCACCAACGCCGATCCAGCTGATGCCCGTGCCCGTGAAACTCACGACGGCCTCAGCACCGGCCACGTTTGTGAGGGCAGCGCTGCCTCCACTGTTACCTTCACTCCCATTGGTGTACCAGGTTCCACTGTAGGTGATGCTCGGATCAGTCTCCTCGATATGGGCAGCCGCACCGCTTTGGGCCATGCCGAACGATGCACTCAAGGCAAATACAATTAGTAAAAGATAAAAACTCCGCAAACTAAAAATCATACCGTTCCTCCTGTAATGCCGATGCATATTGGTCTCCAAACATGCGATGTCTACAGTGAAGAACGTGGATAGTCCGGGACAGACGTGTAAATCACGGCAGTAAGCATCCGGCGATCGCAGCCGCGGAGCGGCGCTCCGCGGCTGGAAAAGGGAGGGAACTGTTTTATTTGATCACATCAAACGCGTCCAGCCAGACCCATGCGCCACCCGAACTCTCGTTTTTCGTGCCGGTGACTTCGATGGTAATGGTGTGGTTGCCGGGCGCCAGGTTCTCTGCTATGTAAGGAGCCGTTTGCGCCCGTCCCGGTGAAAGATACAAATCGAGCTCGGCCTTCAGTGTGCCATCGACGATCACCCGGGCGAGGCCGGACCACTCATCGCGATATGTAACCCACGCGACGCCGGTGCCGTTGAAGTTGAGGGTCACCGCGGATCCCGCGCCGACCGCTAGAACGGCGCTCCCGCCGCTGTGCATTGGGTGGTCATTCGTGTACCAGATGCCGGTGTAGGTCAGGGCCGGGTTGTCGTTTTCATAGCGGCCGACCGTCGCAGCGGGAACTCCGCCCGACAAGCCCCGACCATTCTGAATATCGAATGCATCCACCCAGACCCAGGATCCTTCACCATTGGGACCCCGCTCGTGGTTGATCTCAATTGAAAGTTTGTGTGGCCCGACGGACAGTCCGCTGATGGAGTAAAGCACCGCCTGATAGGCCGTGGTGGCGGCCCACCCATCGACCTTCGACGGCAGGCCATCCAGGGTGACAGTGGCAAGGCCATTCCATCGATCCCCAACACCGATCCAGCTGATGCCCGTTCCAGTGAACGTGACAACAGCTCGAGCGCCGGTCGAGTTCGTCAAGGCTGCGCTGCTTCCACTGTTACCTTCGGCTCCATTTGTAAACCAGGTTCCGCTGTAGGTAATACTGGGATCAGTCTCCTCAATGCGGGTAGTCCCGGCCGATTGGGCCATTGTGAACGGTGCACTCACGGCAAATACAACGAGTAAAAGATAAAAACTCCTCAGACGGCAAATCATACTAACCCTCCTGCGCAATGCCGATGCATATTGGGCTCCAAACCGACGTCATGGAACCCGAGGTGTGTCGAATCTGCAAAGGGGAAGAACTCGAGGTCACAGTGTGGAGCGGGGATGCCCTTCTCTGCGATTTCAAGCGAGGTGTCGTGCCCTGTCCACCGGTTTGCGCGGTACCGTCGTCCACACAAGAGCGGACTTCTGAGGACTTGACGAATTCCGGTTTTCCTACAAGAACCGGTTCCGCTCGGAGAAGCGCTGCGTTCCAGTAGATCGACGATTCCATTCGAAACCCTTCGGCGTCCGTTCCTGTTGGCGCGGAACTACCACAAAAGGATCCGCCGGCCTTCTCCGTGGTTTGGCGACGAACGCGGGCTAAAGCCCGCGACTACATTTCAGACCCAAAGTCGATCGCCGTCCAACGTTGATCGCCGACCCAACGTTGATCCGCAAACTCAACGTAGATCCCCAAATGTAGTCGCGGGCTTTAGCCCGCGTTAATCCCCACTCCGTGCCGAAAGTTTACAAGCCGGCCAACTTGAAAGTTGACACTTCCAGACCTTCCTCATACGATTGGCTGCACCAGCAATCTATAGGTGCCGAAAGGAGATCTCGCGATGACCAAGAAATTGTCGGGTTTGCTTCTGTTTATGTTACTCGCCGCGACTGCGGCATATGCCCATCATTCATTCGCAGCCGAATTTGACAGACAAAAGCCGGTGAAAGTCACCGGCAAAATAGTGAAAGTGGAATGGATGAATCCACATATATGGATCTATGTCGACGGTAAGGACGAAGTCACGGGTAGAGCCGCTGTATGGGGCTTCTCTGCAGGCCCGCCGGCTACTCTGTCTCGAAGAGGGATCAACAAAGACTTCCTGAAGAAAGGCGATACCGTCAAGATCGACGGTTTCCTGGCGAAGGATGGATCGCCCAACGGGTCTGGCGGCACGGTCACATTCCCGGACGGCCGGTCTGTCTTTACTGCATCCGCCGAGGATCCGGTTCCCGCCAACAAGAAGTAAAGGGGGCCTCATGAAGAAGAACTTCGTTCTATTGCTTGCCGGCGTGGTCATTCTTTCAGTTGTGGCGATATCCATTGCCGCACAGTCCGGCTCCGCAAAAGCAGTGCCGCGCCTGGCGAATGGCAAACCCGATTTCACCGGCGTTTGGGACCATCCCCGCGTCGGGGACGTCGCCAAGGATGCCAACGGAAAGTGCGCTGGCGAAACAAACGGCTGTAAGAACACCGGCGCGGGTGATTTGCCGTTTACGTCGCTCGGGAAAGCGGAAAACGAGAAGAAGGACAAGTGGGATTACGGCGCCCATTGCATGCCCTGGGGCTACGTCCGCTCTTACGGTACGCCTTACCCGCACGCCTATGTGCATCATCCGGACCGGTTGGTGGTCGTCTGGGAACAGGACAATGCGTATCACATGATACCCACCGACGGCCGTCCGCTTCCGAAGGATCCGGAGCCTACCTGGCGAGGAACGTCTGTCGGGCACTGGGAAGGGGACACCCTCGTCATCGAGACCGTCGGATTCAACGGACGCACGTGGCTCGACACCGCCGAGCATCCGCACAGCGACCAGCTGCGCGTGGTCGAACGCATGACACGGCCGGACTACGATCACATCAATTACGAAGTCACGATGGAAGATCCGAAGTTCTATTCCAAGCCGATGAAGAACCTCAGGACGTTCGTGCTCATGAAGCCCGGACAGGAACTCTACGAATACTCCTGTGCCGAGAACAACCGTTGTGAAAGCGGCAACTGCACGCCGGCGGATGTCCAAAAATGAGACCCGCACATTTCGCGAGCGCCCTCTTCATCATGGGGGCGCTTTTTCTTTTTGCTCCCGCCCAGGCTCAGAACGGCATCGACACAGTGTTTCAGAAGTTCTGGGCGGCGCGTTCTCCAGTGGAGGCCGAGCGAGCGGCCGATGAGGTTGTCAAGGCCGGCATCACATTCGACGAGGCCCTGCGCCGGCTGAAGGCAGGCCGCACGTACACGGCTCAGCAGACCGGCGTCATCAAGCTCAGCAACAAGACCAGCGACGGCATCGTGCACAACTTCGCCGTCAATGTTCCGCCGAATTACGATCCGGCGCGGCGTTACCAGGTTCGGTTTCAGCTTCACGGCGGCGTGGGCGGCCGGAGGACGAATGAGCCGCGCGGGACCGGCGAAATCGGCGCGCTTGCCGGCGCCGAACAGTTTTACATCCTGCCTTATTCCTGGATCGACGCGCCCTGGTGGGGCGACGATCAGGTTCTCAATCTGAGCGCCATCGTGGATGAGCTCAAGCGCACGTACAACATCGACGAGAATCGCGTCGTTGTTGCCGGCGTTTCCGATGGAGGCACAGGCGCGTATTACATCGCCATGCGCGAAACAACCCCTTACGCGAGCTTCCTTCCGCTGAACGGTTTCATCATGGTGCTTGCCAACGAGGAAATCGATCAAGGCCAGCTCTTTCCGGATAACTTGCGCAACAAGCCCATGTTTGTCATCAACGGCGGCAAGGATCCCCTGTATCCCGAGGCCAGAGTCGGACCATACGTCGAATATCTGAAGGAAAGCGGTGTCGACGTCGCGTATTACCCGCAGCCGGAAGCCGCGCATAACACGTCGTGGTGGCCGCAGATGAAAGACACGTTCGAGAAATTCGTAACCGATCATCCGCGGGACCCCTATCCGGACAAGCTGACGTGGCAAACCCTGGATCTGAATCATAACCGGGCGCACTGGCTGGTGATCGATCAACTCGGGGCCCAGAAGGACGACGCGGATCTGAAGGATATGAACGAGGTGACCGCCGGCTTCCGGCTATTCTCGAGGCCAAAGCCGGAGGGCCGCGTGGATCTCGTCAGGGACGGAAATACGGTCGAGGCAACGACGAAGGGCGTCGCGGCATTCACGCTTCTCCTGTCGCCGGATAAATTCGATTTCGATCAGCCGGTCAAGGTGGTCGTCAATGGACGGACGGTTTTCAGCGCGCGCGTCGAGCGCAGCGTCAAGACCCTCATGAAGTGGGCGGCCCGCGATAACGACCGCACGATGGTTTATGCGGCTGAGGTGAAGGTTAACGTCGGCAAGTAACCGCAACAGGTAAAGACGATCACTAATCACTGATGGCCACTGACCAATGACCAATGGACTTGAGTCGTTGAACAATTACCGTTTAGAAAATGACGATTGTTAAATGCGCAATTTTCTAATCGGTAATTGTTCAACGACTCAAGTCCATTGGTCATTGGTCAGTGGCCATCAGTGATTAGTGATCGTCTTACTTCTTACCTAGTTCGTTATACGCGACCTGGACATTGTTCTTGATACCGCCAAGGAACGTGCTGATCTGGTAACCCTTGTACTTCTCCGGTATCTTGTACTCCGCCGCCGCGGCATCGACGCTCTTGCCGGCCTTGATCTCACCCCGAATCCACGTGATGAAATCGTTGTTGAACGCCGCGTATTCCTTGAGGTCCGCCGGAGTCATCAACATGCTGTGGCCGGTCAGGATGGTGTCCACGTTGAGGTCGGTCGCCTTCTGGAGCGTTTTGCCATAGTCCACGGCGCTGCCACCATTGTTCGCATCGATGATCGGCGTGTTCTTCCCCGCGAACGCGTCGCCCGCGTGCATTGCGCGCAGCGCCGGGAAAACAACGAAGCTGTCGCCGTTGGTATGGGCCGGACCGAAGTAATACAGATCGATCTCATCCTTGCCGCTGCCCAGCTTCAGTTTGTCCTTGTAGGTCTTGCCGGGAAGAAACTTCGCTTTGTCTCCCGCGAAGTTCGGCATTTTGGCCATGTTTTCTTTTGTGTTTATATGGGCGACAAACTCGACGGTCGGGCCGCCGAAGAACTCGTTGCTGCCCGTGTGGTCGGCATGGGTGTGGGTGTTGATGATGGTCCCAATCGGCTTATTGGTCACGGTTTTGATCTTGTCGAGAATCGCCTGACCGTTACCCGGATTTTTTGTGTCCACGATCGTGACGGATTTGTCGGTAATGAACACCGCGGTGTTTCCGCCCTCGCCTGTGATCATGTACAGGTTGTCTTTCACTTTCTGAATTTCCAGCGGCTGAGGTGCCGGCGGCGCCCCTCGACGCTGTCCTTCGGGCGCCCCGCCTCCCCTGCGTTGGCCCGGAGCCTGCAATCCCGCGAGCGTCATGGACAGCACGAAGATCGCGAGCAGTGCTCCCAACACAATTCCTCTTCTCATCAAACACCTCCTGGGAAAAATACTCGTTGAATGAACCAGAATGTGCCGGCGGCAATGACGACAATCGAGCCGGCGAAAGCGATGTGGCGACCGGCCCATTCGCTGCGCGATCGGAGAGCAGCCAGTGCAGACGCCACGGCAACGACCACGAGCAACTGGCCGATTTCGACACCGAGGTTGAACGAAAACAGAGACCATGCGAGCGCACGGCTCGGCAGCCCCATCTCCCGCAGTACATTGGCAAATCCGAATCCATGAATGAAGCCGAAAGCAAGAGCGATCCAGGCGCGCACGTCGCGCCCGTCCTTTGCGAGAATGTTGTCCGCGCCTACGTATACGATACTCAACGCGATTGCCGGCTCGATCAATCGGGCCGGAGGGTTCAGGATGTTGAGTGCCGCGAGCGACAGCGTGATGCTGTGCGCAATCGTGAATGACGTCACCACGACCGCCAGCCGGCGCAGGGTTCCGCCGAGCAGCAGCAGGCCCACGAGAAACAGAAGATGATCCGGGCCGATCAGGATGTGATGAACGCCTTCCTGTATGAATTTCCGCACGACGGCCAGAACGCCCTGAGGATTGCCGGTGAAATACTCGGTTTGCGTGTGGTTATGGTCGAGGATGAACTGCGACGTGATTTCATCGCGCTCGTACACATTGACGAATGTCTGGTGGTTCGGATCGTAGGAAAACATCAGCGTGTTTACCGCGATCGTCCCCGGCGCCGCCGATATCGGGTAACGGAAGCGCAGCCGCAGCGATTGGCGGTCTTGCAGAATCTCCGGATCCGACCATTCAATTTTCAGGGGCTGTCCGTCCAGCGAGATCTCCAGGCGAGGAGCAAGAAGCAAGCGGATCGCCGCCGCTCGTTCCGCCACAACTCCGGGTTCGAGCAGGCGCTCGATCGGGGAAATCCCGAGGTCGTGCGCGAGATCATAGATATGCGCGACCAGCGAGATTTCGATGGAATTCGGCTGAAGCTGAAGATCAAGGTAGCTGAAGGGCACCGGATGGGCTACCGCAGGCATCGCAAGGGCGAACGCCCAGGCGATGACCATCCCTCGAACCAGCCATTTCATGATCGCCAATATAACCTAAAAACAAGGCATTTTGAGACATTGTGTGAACGGGGAAGAAACCACAAAGATCTGACCAATGCTCAATTCCCAATTCTCATCCGATCATCGGATAAGAATTGGGAATTGAGCATTGGTCAGATCTTTGTGGTTTCTTCCCCCGCACTTACTCGATTACGCGAGCGGTCTTGATGTAATCCAGTTTCGGAAAATCTCGATTGAGGTAGGCGTTGCCTTCCCGTTCGATCCGGCTCTGGTCCGGGCCCTTGCCGTCCGGTGCGCCCTCGCCGTAATCGGCATAGAGCTGGTCCACGACTTCCATTCCCGTCACAACCTGGCCAAAGGGCGAAAAACCCGACTGATCGAGCCGGGAGTTGTCGCCGTAATTGATGAAAAGCTGCGTGCTGCGGGTGTTGGGTCCGGCCGTTGCAAAGGAGATCATTCCGCGCGTGTTGTGTTGGGTGACGGGGTCATCATCTATATTGGCGTCGGACCACTTCGCGGCGACCGCGGGATCGCCGTTGACTCCGAACTGCGCCATGAAGGGACGCGGACTGCGGAGCACGCGGAAAAAGCGGGCGTCGTTATAGAAGCCATTCTTGACGAGGCTGTAGAAGCGGTCGGCGCCTTTAGGCGCCCATTCGCGCGTGACCTTGATGGTGAAGTCGCCTTTGCTCGTGGAGACCAGCACCTGGTAGGTCGCGGGCGCGGTTTGGTTCATGGCCGGGTTCCTGGGGTCAAGGAGCGCGTTGCCCCGCTGCTGAGCGGAGCAGGCCTGGACGAACCCAAGAAGCACCATGGTCGTGAGAATGTATCGTCGCAGCATTCGGTAAGGATACCTGAAAAGCCTGGCCGCGAATGAACCACAAAGGCACAAAGGCACAAAGAGCTAATTCGGGGACAGACGCATAAATCACCTAATTACGATTAAAAGACCGTTGATCCGTAAATAGGTGATTTATGCGTCTGTCCCCGAATTAGCTCTTTGTGCCTTTGTGCCTTTGTGGTTCATCCGCACGGTTTCACGCTCAAAAAATGAAAATTGACGGAACAGGCCGGGAAAGTTATAAGACCTGAACACCGGAGGACATACATGACCAGTCTCATTCGGATCGTTCTCTTAAGTTTTCTGGTTCTGCTGGCGACGACGGCCTGGGCTCAGGTCGAATTGTCGGGGATATGGAATCCCAGGATGCATGAGGATCAACCGGACCGCGGTCCAGGCGTAGGCCTGGGTGATTACACCGGCCTGCCTATTAATGACGCCGCGCGCCTGAGGGCCGAAAGCTGGGACGCATCGCGTCTGACCCTGCAGGAGCATCAGTGCCGGGTGCATATTGCTTCCTACATCTATCGCGGACCGCTGGTACTTCGAATCTGGGAAGAGAGAGATCCCGAGTCGCAGCAACTCGTTGCGATTCGGCAATACATCTCTACCTATGAGCAGTGGCGCACAATCTGGATGGACGGACGTCCTCACCCACCCGAAAACGCTCAGCACACCTGGATGGGTTTTTCGACAGGGAAGTGGAACAACAACATCCTGACGGTCACAACGACGCACATCAAGACAGGCTGGATCCGGCGCAACGGCACGCCCACCAGCGACCGGGCGGTTCTCACCGAGCATTTCCTGCGGCATGGAGAATACCTGACGTACGTCATGATGCTCGAGGACTCCGCATACCTGGAGGAACCGTACGTCAGGACCATCGATTTTGTGCAGAACACGAACTTTAACGGCAACCTGCTCTATCCCTGCACCTACGTCGAAGAAGTGACCACGCGTGAAAAAGGCGCCGTTCCGCACTACTTGCCCGGGGAGAACCCGTTTATCAAAGAGATGACGACCCGTCTCGGAATTCCTGCCGAAGGTGCTCGAGGTGGTGCGCAGACGCTGTATCCGGAGTTCAAGGCCAAATTGAAGGGAGCCCAGTGATGAAAAAGCAACTCTTCATATTCTTTGTCGTGCTGGCGGCTCTGGCGAATTTTGCACAAGCTCAGGAGATCCAGATCCTCCCGGTCCAGGGCGACGTCTACATGCTGTCGGGTCCGGGCGTCAACAGCGCGGTGCAGGTCGGGCGGCAGGGCATCGTGATCGTGGACACGCAGACTGCTGCGATGTCCGACAAGATTCTTGCGGCTCTCGCAAAGCTGGACGAAGCGCAGCGACTGCGGGAGCAGGTGCGCGTAACCGAAACCATTCGCGGCATTCTGCCGGTCGTTCCGGTGGGGAGCGGCAAAATCCGTTACATCATCAACACGGACGCCGACCCGGACCACACCGGCGGCAATCAGATTCTGCGAAGGGCCGGCGTTACCATCACGGGCGCCAACGTCACGCGCGACATCTCGGATGTGACAACCGGTGCGGCGATCGTCGCCCACGAACATGTGCTGGACACGCTGAGCGGCCGGCAGCCTCCGGCGCCCACCGCGGCGCTGCCGACCGAGACATTCTTTGAAGGCCAAAAGGAACTGTACTTCAACAATGAACCGATCCAGGTGATCCACGTTCCCTCAGCGCACAGCGATGGCGACAGCATCGTTTTCTTCCGCCGCTCCGATGTGGTTGCCACCGGTGACATCTTTGTGACAACCATGTATCCCGTCATCGATCTGCAGAAGGGCGGCAGCATCCAGGGTGTTATCGACGGATTGAACCTGATTCTGGATATCGCCATTCCTGCGCATGAGCAGGAAGGCGGGACGCTCATCATTCCAGCCCATGGAAGAATCTGCGACGAGGCCGACGTCGTGGAGTATCGCGACATGGTGACGATCATTCGCGACCGTATCAAGAACCTCAAAGGGAAAGGCATGACGCTGGAGCAGGTGAAGGCGGCCAAACCCACTCGTGACTACGATCCGTTGTACGGCTCCACGACCGGCGCCTGGACAACCGACATGTTTGTTGACGCCGTATACAGGAGCGTGAAATGAGACACAGAATTCCCGCCGTTCTTACGGTCCTCGTTTTACTTGGCCTGCAGACTTCAATATGGGCCCAGGGAGGCCAAAGAGGCGCTGCGCCCGCGCCGCCCCAAAGCCCCAAAGCGGCAGCGCGAACCGATATTACCGGCTACTGGGTGTCCTACGTCACCGAAGACTGGCAGTGGCGGATGATCACTCCGAAAAAAGGAGACTTTGCGAGTATTCCCCTGAATCCCGAAGGTCGTCGCGTCGGCGATCTGTGGGATCCGGCGAAAGACGAAGCGGCCGGCGATCGATGCAAGGCGTATGGCCCTCCTTTTCTCATGCGCATTCCAGGACGCTTTCATATCACCTGGGAAAATGACAATACGTTGCGCATCGACACCGATGCCGGTACACAGACTCGTCTCTTTCACTTCGGCGAACATGCGCCTGCGGGAGAGCCGACATTGCAAGGCCAGTCTGCCGCCGAATGGATCCCTGCCGGAGGCCGCGGAGGATACCTCCAGGTTGTGACCACGAACATGCGTCTGGGGTACTTGCGCAAAAACGGTCCTCCTTACAGCGGAAACGCGAAGGTGACGGAGTTCTTTGACAAGGTTCCCGGGCCGAATGGTGTGGATTGGCTGATTCTGCAGACCATCATCGAGGATCCGCAGTATCTGACACAGCCGATGGTCATCAGCACGCACTATAAGAAGCAAGCCGATGCAACCGGCTGGAATCCCACGCCCTGCGAAGCACGATGAGGATTTCTGGTGGAATTAGACACAAAGACACAAAGGCACAAAGACACGGAAGAAAGGCCACAACAAACAAATCATTGATGTGGCCTTTCTTCCGTGTCTTTGTGCCTTTGTGTCTTTGTGTTTAATTCCACCTGTTGAAAACACAGGAGAGCACAATGAGCGGTCTTCGATTCAACGTGATGCACTTCATGCCGTACGCGCATCTGCCGGAGAACCACAAGGAGTTCAAATCCACCTGGGTCAGTTTTCCGAACAAGTACTACGATCCCGAAAAGGGGTATGAACTCTACCAGCGCTATTTCGAGCAGCTGGTGCTGGCGGACAAGCTGGGATTCGATGCAATCGTCCTGAACGAGCATCACAACACGGTCTACAGCATGATGGCGACGCCGAACGTGGTCGCAGCGGCGCTGGTTCCACAGGTGAAGCGGGCGAAGATCTGCGTCTGGGGCGTGCCGCCGAATTTCATGCTGCCCAACCGGCTTGCCGAGGAGTATGCGATTCTCGACGTTCTTTCGAAGGGCCGTCTCGAGATCGCGTTCCCGCTCGGCACGGGCATGGAGTACTGGTCGAATCCGGTGAATCCTGCGACGTCGCGCGAACGGTTCAGAGAATCGCTCAAGATCATGCTGCAGGCCTGGACGGAAGACGGTCCGACGACGCACTACGGAAAGTTCTATACCTATCGGTTCCTCAATCCGTGGCCGCGGCCCTATCAGAAGCCGCATCCGCCGTGCTACATCGTCGGAACGGGAAGCCCCGAAACGATCGAACTCGCCGCCGAACTCGGCTTCGGCTATTCGTCGGTATTCGTTCCCAGGCAAAAGGCGCTGGAGCTGAACGAGAAACTTCGCGAGCGCTCCGCCCATTACGGCCACACGCTCCGGCCGGAGCAGTTGCCGTTGCTGAACTTTGTTTATGTCGCGGAGACACAGGAGGCGGCGGAAAAGGAATACCCCGAGCATCTGCAACGCTTCTTCGAGGACTATGCGCGCAGCACTCCGCAATGGCTGGCGCCTCCGGGCTACATTTCTGTCGAGCAGTTGAAAATCCGCTCCGCGGGCTCGGATAAGATGCACGGCGGGTTCGATTTCAAGGCCATCAGCGGCGCGTTCTTCATTTCTGTTGGTACGGCCGAGAAAGTTGCGAACGAAATGGGCGAGTGGGCGGAGAAGATGAAGACCAATCACCTGAACAGCGTGATGCATGTCGCGGACATGCCCCACTGGAAGACGGTGAAGAACTTGACGCTTTTCGCGGAAGAAGTAATGCCTCGCCTGAGGAAAGGGGAAAATCGATGAGCAAGCTTGCGCGTGAAGAACACACCATCGATGGCGTGAAGACCGTTGTGTACACCGCGGGCAAGGGCGATCCGCTCGTCTTCTTCCACGGCGCCGGCACGGTGGACGGTTTCGACTTCGCAGAGGCCTGGACCGACAAATTCCGTGTGATTGCCGCGTACCATCCCGGTTGGGGCGAGTCCGGCGACGATACGAATTTCACCGAGATCCACGATTACGTGATGCATTACCTCGAACTCTTCGATGCGCTCGAGCTTGAGACGTTCAATCTGGTCGGCCTTTCTCTCGGCGGCTATCTCGCCGCAAAGTTCGCCAGCGAGCACGGCCACCGGGTGAAGAAGCTTGCGCTTATCGCTCCCTTCGGTATCCACGATCCCGAGCACCCGACGCTGGACATCATTTCAACCCCCGGCGAACAGGTTGTTCCCATGCTCGCCTCAAACTTCGAGGTGCTGAAGAATCGGCTGCCGGCCAACCTCGACGTGGAATTCATGGCCGCCCGCTACCGCGAGTCCACAACAGTCGCTCGCCTTTTCTGGGAACATCCCATCGATTCGAGGTTACCGCGTTACCTTCATCGCCTGCAGATGCCCACCCTCATTCTCTGGGGGGACGAGGACAAAATCATTCCCGTCCAGCAGGCCCAAATCTGGCGCAAGCACATTCCCAACGCCGAGGTGATGATCGTGAAAGGCGCAGGCCATCTGGTTCACCTGGAGAAGCCCGAAGTGGTGGCTTCAATCGGCAAATTCCTGCGGGATTAATTCGGGACGGGCCGCGAATGAAACACAAATAATTCTGGGGACAGACTCCGAATTCCGTGAATAGCGGCTCAGGAAGAGCCGCACGGAATTCGGAGTCTGTCCCCAGAATTATTTGTGTTTCATTCGCGGCCCGTCCCGAATTAATCCCGATCGATAAAGGTTGCTTGCCAACACGAAGCGTTTATAATCCATCGATCCAAAAAATCTGAAGAGCATATGCCACTCATATTGGCGCCGGCTACGATTACGAAACTCAGGACGCTCGACCAGGGAGAGCTACGCAGCGTCCAGCTCACGCTGCCGGACTCGTTGCGGGTAGGCACAAAGGAAGAGCCTATCGAGGACGGCATGAGGCCGGGCGCCGCATTTTTGGCCGAGCCCTTTGGCGAGCACAACAAGAGACGTGAGAAGCGACTCTACATGCGCTCTAATTGCAGTATCAGCGCGCAGCGCCGCCTGGAAACCCTGTGGTGGCAGACCGGTGAGATTCATGAAGGCGACACTATAGGTGTCCAGGTAGACTCCGACCCGAAGGGAACTTTCCTTAAAGTTCACGAGCACAGAATTCTCGACAAATCAAAAAGCCTCGCCCTCGAGCCGGATACCTGGTGGTCTGAACAGAACTTCGTCGCCGTTGCGTTCTCCACAGGCATGACTCCTTTTCTTGCGCATATTCGTTACATGGCGCTTTTTGAATTCGGGCGGGCGTTTCGTCGTTTTGAGTCCGGCGCCCACTATGTGCTTATTGTAAGCGTGAGAAATCCGCTTCAGCTGATGTGCCATGACGAGCTTCGCGAATTGGAGGACCGCTTTCCCGACAACTTCCGATATCACCCTGTGCTGACCCGCGAATGGCCTGATGACTGGCCCTACACGCGGCAACGAATTATCAAGACCGAAGACGGTGCCCGCGAGGTCGATTTGTCTGCCTTGCTGAGTGTTGTGCCGGACATCGGGTCGCGCCATGTTCGCATCTGCGGAGGAAAAGCCGCAACCGAGCAGCTTGTGCGGGGGCTTCGGGAATATCGAATTACCCCACGGAGCATAAAAGCGGAGGTATGGTAGGGATCAAATGTGAAACTGGACGAATCCTGCGGGGACAGACGAAAGATCTGACCAATGCTCAATTCCCAATTCTCATCCGATCATCGGATAAGAATTGGGAATTGAGCATTGGTCAGATCTTTCGTCTGTCCCCGCAGGATTCGTCCAGTTTCGAAATCTCAGGCGCGCACTTCATTCACACCTTGTCGCACTTCGAAATACACACTAGTGCTATCGCGGCGCAGCAGGTAGTATAGCGGCAAAGACATGTCACTATTCGAGGGAATGTGAATGACGGACGGTAATCCTGCGCGCACCATTGTCGGCGTTCCGAAGGAGACAACGCCGGACGAACGGCGCGTCGCACTGGTTCCGGATCTCCTTCCGAAGCTCACAAGCCTGGGCGTGGATGTACTTATCCAGGACGGCGCCGGCATACTCGCCGGATTTTCAGACTCCTCCTACACGGAGAAAAACGCACGCCTCGAGCCGAAGGCGCTGGCCGTCTCCGACATCGTGCTCAAGGTCCAACCACCCACACCCGGCGAAGCAGCGCAGATGAAAGAGGGATCGGTCCTGATCGGCTTTCTCCAGCCATACACGAACGCCGCCGGGATAAAAGCGCTCGCTCAACGCAAGGTCACTGCCTTCTCAATGGAACTGATGCCGAGGATCACGCGGGCTCAGCCAATGGACGCGTTGAGCGCCATGAGCACAATTTCGGGTTACAAGGCGGTGCTTATTGCGGCTACGCATCTGCCTAAATTTTTTCCTCTTTTGATGACTGCCGCGGGAACAATGACTCCAGCGCGTGTCTTCATCATCGGCGCAGGCGTTGCGGGATTGCAGGCTATCGGCACGGCCCGGCGGCTGGGCGCTATCGTGGAGGCATACGACACGCGACCGGCCGTCAAGGAGCAGGTGGAGAGCCTCGGGGCCAAATTCGCACAGCTTGCGCTGGACTCGAAGGATGCTGAAGACAAGACTGGTTACGCCAAGGCCCAGTCGGAAGAGTTCTACAAGAAGCAGCAGGAGATGATGGCGAAATGGTTGTCGGCTTCAGATGTCGTCATCACAACAGCGCTTATCCCGGGCCAGCGCGCGCCCATCCTGATAACCGAAGACATGGTCAAAGGCATGCGGGCCGGTTCCGTCATCGTCGACCTTGCTGCAGAGCAGTCGGGGAATTGCGCTCTCACGGAGCCCGGACTCGAGGTCACGAAGCACGGCGTGCTCATTGTCGGCACCACGAACATTCCCAGCACCATGCCGTATCATGCCAGCCAGATGTATGCTCGAACCGTCACAAATTTTCTGACTCACCTCCTCAAGGAAGGAAGAATTCATCTCGACCTGAATGACGAGCTGACGCGCGGTCCACTTGTCACGCATCAGGGAGAGATCCTCCACCCGGCAGTGAAGGCCGCACTCGGCGCTGGAGTTTCGGGGACTTCATGACGACAGAACTTGAAATCGGGCTTTACATATTCATCCTCGCTGGTTTCCTCGGATATCACCTCATCTCGCGCGTGCCGCCGCTGTTGCACACCCCGCTTATGTCCGCCACGAATGCGATGTCGGGGATTTCGCTGGTCGGGTCACTGGTGGTTGCGGGATCGGGTCACAGCTGGCTGAGCACAATATTCGGATTTGTCGCCGTGGCCTGTTCATCGACAAACGTGGTGGGCGGCTTTTTGATCACCGATCGCATGCTGAAGATGTTCAGGAAAGCGCCCTCCGCCGCTGCGGCAGAAAAGTCGCAGTCAAGACTTCGCCGCGCCGCCCGTCTGGCTTTGCCGATCCCGTTCGCCTTATTGGTTGCGCTCATTTATTGGTTTGCCCAGCTGAGGTCCTCCGGCCGCTTTGATCCAAGGCAGGCCTTGAGCTTTTTCTACATTGTCTCCGCAGTTCTCTTCATCCTGGGTCTGAAGGGTCTGAGCTCGCCGAAGTGGGCGCGCAGAGGCATGTTCCTGGCAGAGTTCGGCATGCTCATGGCGATTGTCGGTACTTTGTTTCACCCGGAGATCGTCACTTACCGATGGATCATTGGGGGACTTGCAGTCGGCACTCTTGTCGGTGGAGGTCTGGGGTTCTGGGTACCCATGACAGCGGTGCCGCAACGGACGGCCCTCTCGCATTCCCTCGGAGCGCTGGCGGCTACTCTCATCGGAATATCCGAATACATCCGGCATCAGAACGAGATCGGCGCGGTGCTGATGACTGCGCTCGGCGCAGAGGTGGCCATCGGCGGCCTGACATTTACAGGAAGCCTCATGGCTGCCGGAAAGTTACAGGGGCTTCTGCCGGGGTCTCCAATCACTTACCGGGGCCAGAACCAGTCCAATATAACCCTGCTGGCGGTCATGGTCGGCAGCCTCTTGTTTTTGATCTTCCAGCCGTCAGCCAGCGTGCTTTTCTATCTCGTCGTCGCCCTGGCCCTGCTGTTCGGGTTCCTTCTTGTCATTCCGATCGGCGCGGCAGACATGCCGGTGGTCATATCGCTCCTGAATTCCTACGCCGGCATGGCGGATGCCGCAATGGGCTTCGTGCTCATGAACAAGATCCAGATCATCACGGGTTCACTGGACGGCACGTCAGGTTTCCTTCTCTCTCTCCTGATGTGCAAAGCCATGAACCGCTCGGCTGTGAATGTTTTATTCGGCGCCTTTGGCAAGGTCGAAGCAGAACCGGCGGGGCTGGAAGCGCAATCCGCCAAGGGAACGGTCCGCAGCATCATGCATGAAGAGGTCCCTGTCCTTCTCGACGGCGCCAGGTCCGTCATCATCGTTCCGGGTTATGGAATGGCTGTCGCCCAGGCGCAGCACGGCGTCAGTGAGTTGGCGAACATTCTCATGAAGCGCGGCATCAGCGTCAAATACGCCATCCACCCGGTAGCGGGCCGCATGCCGGGACACATGAATGTGCTGCTCGCGGAGGCTAACGTTCCCTACGATCAACTGTTTGATATGGACCAGATCAACCCGTACTTCGGCGAAGCGGACGTCGCCATTATTGTCGGCGCGAACGACGTGACGAATCCTGCGGCTAAATACAACAAAAGCAGCCCGCTTTACGGCATGCCCGTTCTGGAAGTTGAACGTGCGAAGTCCGTCATTGTATTGAAGCGCAGCATGCGCCCGGGCTTCGCCGGCGTGGACAATGATCTCTACTACAATCCGAAATGTGTGATGCTTTTCGGGGACGCCAAAGAAAGCCTCACGAAGCTCTTCTCTGCTTTCAAGTCGTAGAAAAATATCGCGCGTACAGCTCGTGGCGTGAGTTGCCTGCAGGATGCGACCAACCTACAGCTCGTGGCGCGAACTGTCAGTTGGACGCGATCAATGCACAGCTCGTGGCGTGAGCTGTCAGTTGGACGGGACCAACGCACAGCTCGTGGCGTGAGCTGTCAGTTGGACGGGACCAACGCACAGCTCGTGGCGTGAGCTGTCAGTTGGACGCGACCAACGCATAGCTCGTGGCGTGAGCTGTCAGTTGGACGCGACCAACGCACAGCTCGTGGCGTGAGCTGTCGGTTGGACGCGACCAACGCACAGCTCGTGGCGTGAGCTGTCGGTTGGACGCGACCAACGCACAGCTCGTGGCGTGAACTGTCAGTTGGACGCGACCAACGCACAGCTCGTGGCGTGAGCCGTCAGTTGGACGCGATCAACGCACAGCTTGTGCCGTAGGTCTGCACGCTGCTTTCAACCTTGGTCCATGCGAATAGGCGACTGGTTCGCCACGTGCGTTTTGTTGATTACTTTCATTGACTTGCGAGTAAGTCTTCGGGCAATCGCGCATACCTTTCAGAAAAATCCGAAGACCATCCGGCTACCCCAGAGATCTCACTCGTGTAAGTCACTAATAAATATTGGTTTTAGCCACTTTTTTTGCCAAGACCGAAACGATGATCGCGATGCGCGAGAGAGCTGCCCGTGATCTTCACGCGGGTAATAAGATATTTGGCTAAACAATGCGCGGTGGCGCCATATGACTAAGGGAGCAGTTACGATTTCTGTCGAGATGCTCGAAATGCTCCCCGACGACCTTGACGGGTTTTTGGCATTCAGGACACCGGAAACCGAGATCGCCTCTTTTTGACTTGAGCCCTACCGCCTGAATTGTGTCACGTATTGCCACGGCTAATTCAATGTCGATGAGGCATTCCGTGATTTTCGATCTAGACATGTTTCCTCTTCTTGGTTTTGGTGCGCCGTTTTTGACCACTGCTCTTCCCGTTTCTCAAGCTCCGACTTTGGCATCGAGAGTATTTCCTTCATCATATCCTTGAAGCGGTTGAAGTGTGATTCGGCTTCAGATTCTCTCTTACTCTTCATATTGCTTTCCTTCATCGGCAGGCGAATCGGACATTGGTCCAATACCTCTCGCCTCGGTAATCACTTCAAAAGCGGCCAATGATAATCACCTCAAAACCGGCCAACGGATAACGACGTCCGGGACAGGGTTTCTTCTACGCTTTCGCTTGCGATCAAGCAAGCATCGTTTTGT
>Ga0137397_10000294_pt1 | contig 33923 bp, 32 predicted proteins | sample czorhiz116metaG_FD_106658 | JGI IMG/M metagenome (GOLD analysis project Ga0137397, IMG submission 106658) | Vadose zone soil microbial communities from Angelo Coast Range Reserve, California, USA - czorhiz1.16 metaG | ecosystem: Environmental > Terrestrial > Soil > Vadose zone | place: USA... | reverse complement strand
GCCGGCCTGGCGCCCCTCGCCGGGGTATACGGGGTGTCGTTTGCGACGGCGCTCAGCGCGGGCTTGCTCTACGTCGTTATCACCGGCTGCGCGCGCGTCCGTCTCGCCTGCGCGCTCGCGCTCGTGCTCGCGTTTGGCCTCGGTCAGCTCCTCAGGCGGGTCGAGTGGACTTCGGCGCAGGGCTCGCCGATCAAGGTCGCGCTGCTCCAGGGCAACATCTCGCAAGACCTTAAATTCCAGGCGGGCCGATACGCGGCGACGCTCGCGATCTACAAACGATTGATCGAGTCGAGCGACGCCAGACTCATCGTGCTCCCCGAAACGGCGATTCCGCGCTTCCTCGACGCCGTCGATCCCGCCTACCTGAGAGATGTCGCGCAAGCCGCGGCCGGGCGCGGCGCGGACGTCCTGGTGGGCGTTCCGATCCGCGATCCAGACGGGCGCTACTTCAACAGCGTCATCAGTCTGGGGGCGTCGCCGTTGCAGCGTTACGACAAGGCCCACCTCGTCCCCTTCGGCGAGTTCGTGCCTTTCGGGTTCCACTGGATCGTGAACACGGTCGCGATTCCGATGTCGGATTTTTCCCTGGGCAAGGAGAATCCCAGGCCGCTCGCGCTCGCCGGCCAGCGCGTCGCGCCCAACATCTGCTGGGAGGACGCCTTCGGCGAGGAAATCATCCGGCAGCTGCCCGAGGCGACGCTGCTCGTGAACGTGTCGAACGTCGCGTGGTTCGGCGACTCGCTCGCGCCTAGCCAGCACCTGCAGATTTCGCGCATGCGTGCGATCGAGACCGGACGCACCATGCTGCGCGCGACCAACACGGGGATGACCGCGATCATCGATCCGCACGGCAAGGTGCTCGCGCAACTGCCGCAGTTCATCGAGGGCACGCTCACGGGCGAGGCGCAAGGCTTTACCGGCGCGACCCCGTACGTGAGGTGGAGCAATGTCCCCGTCGTGGCAATCTGCGTCGCGCTCATCGCCGCGCTCGCATTTCGCCGGCGGCGCGCCTTTGGTGCGCCTGGGGAAAGCCGGTAAAATCCTCCGCGCCCATGCTCACCTTCCAGCAACTGATTCTCAAGCTGCAGAGTTACTGGGGCGGAAAGGGCTGCGCGCTGCTCCAGCCCTACGACATGGAGATGGGCGCCGGGACGTTCCATACCGCGACTTTCCTGCGCGCGATCGGTCCCGAGCCGTGGCGCGCCGCGTACGTCCAGCCCTCCCGGCGCCCGAAGGACGGGCGTTACGGCGACAACCCGAACCGCCTGCAGCACTACTACCAATACCAGGTCGTGCTCAAGCCTTCGCCCGACGAGATCCAGGATCTCTATCTCGATTCGCTGCGCACCCTCGGTTTCAATCTCAAGCAGCACGACGTGCGCTTCGTCGAGGACGACTGGGAGTCGCCCACGCTCGGCGCCTGGGGCCTGGGCTGGGAAGTGTGGCTGGACGGAATGGAGATCACGCAATTTACCTACTTCCAGGAAGTCGGCAGCCTGCCGTGCAAGCCCGTGCTCGGAGAAATCACCTACGGGCTCGAGCGCTTGGCGATGTATCTGCAGGGCAAGGAATCGGTCTACGACCTCGTCTGGACCGAGGGCCTTACCTACGGCAACGTGTACCACCAGAACGAAGTCGAGCAGTCGCGCTACAACTTTGAGCTCTCCAACGCGGAGATGTTGTTCCGCCATTTCTGCGAATTCGAAGCCGAGGCGAAACGTCTGATCGACGCGCAGTGCGTGCTGCCCGCCTACGAAATGGTCTTGAAGAGCTCGCACGCCTTCAACCTGCTCGACGCCCGCGGCGCCATCTCGGTTACCGAGCGCGCCGTATACATCGGCCGCGTCCGGGCGCTCGCCCGCGCCGTGGCCCAAGCCTACTACGAGTCGCGCGAGCGGCTCGGCTTCCCGATGATCAAGGCAGCGTAGATGGAAGCAACGCTGCTGGTCGAGTTGCTCACCGAAGAACTGCCGCCGAAGTCGCTGGCGAAATTAGGCAATTCGTTCGCGACCGGGATTCGCCAAGAATTAATCGACGCTCTTCTAGTTGCCCCCGAGGCCAAATGGAACTGGTACGCAACCCCGCGTCGGCTTGCTATGAGAATTGAAGACGTAGCCGACCAGCAGGCACCGCGACTTGTAACTGACAAGATCATGCCAGTTTCGGTCGCGCTCGACAAAAACGGGAAACCGACTCAAGCGCTTTTGAAAAAACTCCAGGCGAAGGGTTTCAAAGTTCCGGACATTTCAGCATTTGACCGCAGAATGGACGGCAAGACCGAGACATTTTATTTCCAGTGGACCGACTCGGGCTTCGCACTAGTCCAGCTCCTCGCGGATTTTGTTAGCAGTGCTGTATCAAAACTACCTGTGTCCAAATTAATGCGATGGGGCGCAGGCGACGACCAATTTGTTCGTCCAGTGCATGGCCTCTTGATGCTCCATGGTACACAGGCAATGCCGGGCACGGTCCTTGGCGCCTCAGCTGGGAACCGAACGCGTGGTCACCGATTTTTAGGAAACGACGAACTCACTCTCGCGAACTCGGACGAGTACGAATCCAAGCTACGCGAGAAAGGCATGGTAATCGTCGATTTCCAAAAACGGAAATCGGAGATCGACAAGCAATTACAAACAGAAGCACAACAACAAAAAGCAAGCTTGGGAGAGTATCAGCCCCTTCTGGACGAGGTGACTGCTCTGGTCGAGTATCCAAGCGTTTATGTTGGAGAGTTCGACAAGGCATTCCTTGAGATGCCACAAGAGTGTCTGATCCTTACGATGCAGAAGAATCAGAAATACTTCCCGCTATTCGCTGCCTCAGGGAAGCTTCTTCCGAAATTCCTCATCGTCTCGAATATGAAGATCGCGGATCCACGCAACATCATTGACGGGAATCAGCGCGTGGTACGTCCAAGGCTTGACGACGCACGCTTTTTCTTTAATCAAGACTGTAAAACACCGCTCGCGGAACGAGTGCAGCAGCTTGCCAAGGTCATCTATCACAATAAGCTCGGCTCTCAATTAGACAGGGTTAAGCGACTCGAATCGGTGGCAAGACAATTCGCGGGAATCCTAAAGGGCGAGCATGTATGGGGCGCAGACGAAGACAAGGCGAAGTCTGCCGCCTATCTTGCGAAGGCGGATCTGCTCACAGGAATGGTTGGTGAGTTTCCAGAACTGCAGGGAATCATGGGTGCGCACTATGCGCGACATGAGGGTATTGATTCAGAGATTGCTCAGGCGATCGAAGATCACTATCTGCCTCGCTTTTCGGGAGATCGGTTACCTCTGTCTACAACCGGGATAGTCGTCGCCCTAGCCGATAAGCTCGATTCCATATTCGGTATGTTCGGTATCGGCCAAATCCCGACCGGCGAGAAAGATCCCTTTGCGTTGCGGCGGCAGGCGTTGGGCGTAATAAGACTGATCGTCGAAAAGAAATTGCCGCTGAGTCTGGATGTGATCTTCCGGGCGAGCGAAGACGCATTGCACGCTCGCATTGCGAACGGCGTTGGCGAGAAAGTCTACGAATTCCTGCTCGATCGCCTCCGAAGCTATCTTAGAGAACAAGCTTATGAAGCGAATGAGATCGAATCGGTCTTGGCCTTAAGCCCAAAGCGGCTGGACCATGTGCCCGCAATGCTTTCCGCTGTTCGAGCTTTCAAGGCTCTTCCTGAGGCGCAGAGTTTGGCGGCAGCAAACAAACGTATTCGAAATATCATTCATAAGTCCGATCCTCCGACTAGAGACATGTTCTCAATCGCAGCTCTCAAGGAGCCAGCTGAGCGAGCTCTGCATGACGCCTTCAAAGGAATTGACGAGGCCGCTGGTACGCATCTATTAGAAGGACGATATAAAGAAGCGCTTTTATCTCTCGCCGCGCTGAAGAATCCGGTAGATGCGTTCTTCGATACAGTAATGGTAAACGTGGATGATCAAGTGCTTCGGAACAATCGTTTAGTGCTGCTGATGCAGCTTGATTCCGCCATGAACCGCGTCGCCGACATCTCCAAGCTCGCGGTCGAAAAATGAAGCTCGTCGTCCTCGACCGCGACGGCGTTATCAACTACGACAGCGACAAGTACATCAAGCATCCCGATGAATGGCGGCCGATCCCGGGCAGCCTCGACGCGATCGCGCAACTCACGCAATCGGGCTGGCGCGTCGTGGTCGCGACGAATCAATCGGGAATCGGCCGAGGCCTGCTGGACATGGCGAGCCTGAACGCGATCCACGCCAAGATGCACCGCGCGGTCAACCAGGCCGGCGGACGCATCGAAGCGGTGTTCTACTGTCCCGATACGGACGAATCCGAGTCGCCTTGCCGCAAGCCCAACCCGGGCATGTTCCACGCCATCGCGGAGCGCTTCAACGTCACCCTCGACGAGGCGCCGTGCGTCGGCGACAGTCTGCGCGATCTGCAGGCCGCCGCGGCGGTGGGTGGACGGCCGATCCTGGTGCTCACCGGCAAAGGCCGCAAGACGCGTGCCGCGGGCAGCCTGCCCGAGTCGACCAAGATCTATCCGGACCTCGCCGCGGTGGCGCAGGTGCTGTGTCAATGACCGTTCTGCGCTCGCTCGCTTTCGTGCTCGCGCAGATTCTGATCACTCCGCCATACTCGGTCGTGGCGCTCGCCACTTTTCCCCTGCCGCGGCTCGCACGCTACCGAGTGATCTCCGGCTGGTCGCAACTGATGATCTGGCTCGCCAAGGCTTTGCTCGGCATCGACTACCGCGTGATCGGGAAGGAGAACCTGCCGGAACGCCCGTCGGTGATCCTCTCCAAGCATCAATCGGCCTGGGAAACGCTTGCCTTCCAATTGATTTTTCCGCCGCAGGCCCTGGTGCTGAAGCGCGAGCTGCTATGGATTCCCTTTTTCGGGTGGGGACTCGCGCTCACCAGCCCGATCGCAATCGACCGCAGCAGCGGGGTCCGAGCGCTCAAGCGGATGGCCGAGCTGGGGCGCGAGCGCCTTGCCCAGGGATTCTGGATCGCGATCTTCCCGGAAGGAACGCGCGTGAAGCCCGGCGAGCGCGGCAAATATCACGAGGGCGGCGCCTGGCTTGCCGTCCAGTGCGGCGCGCTCGTGGTGCCCGTCGCTCACAATGCCGGCCTGCTTTGGGGCCGCAACGCTTTCCTCAAACGAGCGGGCACGGTGACCGTGGAGATCGGGTCGCCGATCGATTCGCGCGCGCACTCGCCGGAATCGTTGAACAAGCTTGTCGAGAAATGGATCGAAGACCGCATGGGAAGCCTGTGTCCTCGGCGCTGAAGCAACTTCAGCTTCCATTCGACGTTTCACCCCAGCCGGAGAAGGCCGGGCGTGATCGCCAGGTACAGCTTGCGGGCGAGATCCTGAACTACAAGCTCGTGCGCGCAAGACGCCGAACCATCGCGCTCTTCGTCGACGGCAACGGGGTCGAAGCGCGCGCGCCGCGCCATGCCGCCATAGCCAACATCGAGACCTTCATGCGGGAAAAAGAGCGCTGGATCCGCAGCCGGCTGGCCGCGCCGCGCCGGCGGCCGATCGTCTGGGAAGCCGGGACGACGCTCCCCTGGTTGGGGCAAAGCGTGACGCTGGCGCTACGGCCCGGGGAAAACAACGTTCGGCTCTCGTGCGGGCTGCTCGAAGTCGGAGTTGCCGACGGAGCCGCCCTGCGCGAACGGGTGCTCGCGTGGATCCGCGAGCAGGCGCTTGCGTTGTTTCGCGAACGCGTCGCGTCGCTGTCGCGCGCCCTCGACGTCACGGTATCCGGAGTTGGCCTGTCAAACGCAAATACACGCTGGGGCAGTTGCAGCGCCAGCGGACGGATCCGGCTCAATTGGCGATTAATGCTGCTGCCGGCGCACCTTATCGACTACGTCGTCGCCCATGAGCTCGCGCATCGACGCGAGCTCAATCATTCGGTACGTTTCTGGGATGTGGTCGCCACGCTCCATCCAAGCTACCGCGCGGCGCGGCGGGAGCTCAGCGCGCTCGCGAAAACTCTGCCCGAATTCTAGGAGAGCATCATGAGAATCCTGCACACCATGCTACGGGTCGGCGATCTAGACCGGTCGCTGCGCTTCTACACCGAGGTTCTCGGCATGCGGTTGCTTCGCAAGACCGAATATCCCGACGGCAAGTTCACGCTCGCCTTCGTCGGCTACGGCGATGAATCAGACACCGCCGTGCTCGAGCTGACCTACAACTGGGGCGTGGACCAGTACGAGCTCGGCAACGCCTACGGCCACGTCGCCATCGCCGTCGACGACGCCTACAAGGCTTGCGAGGAAGTGAAGCGCCGTGGGGGGAAGGTCACCCGCGATGCCGGGCCGATGAAGCACGGCACGACGGTAATCGCATTCGTCGAGGACCCCGACGCCTACAAGATCGAGCTCATCCAGCGAAAGTAGACTGCTGCGGCGTTGCGCACGCGGAGCCGCGGGCGCTCTTCAGCGGAACATCCCCGGGGCGCCGGCGACGCGGTATTTGCGGATCTCGCTCTGCTGGCCGATCAGCGCCTTGGCGAGGTCATCGAGCATCCCTTCGCTGATCTCGTGTGCCGGAACCGAGAGGTACTCAACGCCCAGCCCGAACATATGGGTGGTCTGGAAGTGCAGCTTCCCCTGCTCGTGATCGGCCTTGATGATGATGTCGGTGAGCACCGACGCCGGAACGATGAATTTGGCGCCGACGACGAAGCCTTTCGCGTTCTTCTTCTCTTCCTCGATGAACTTCACCTTGCTGAGCCACAGCGCCTCACGGATGCGCTGCATGGCAGGGGGCATGTCCTTTTCGGTCGTGTACGTATCCGGGCCGGCCCACTTGATGAAGAAGTGAACCGTGTCAAAGTACTCCTTGTCGTTGATACGCTTTTTCCGGTAGTCGATGAAAAACTCAGCGAACTTGAGATTCTTGAAGTCGGTGACGCCGGGAATCGAATAGACCAGCGGGCTGGTCGGCTTGACGATGCCGAGTTGTTTGAGCAGCTCGTGCACATACTGGAACGTTTGCTTGGTCTTGTCTTCGACAAGCTTGACCTTGTCTCCCTGCAGATTCTGCTGAAGAATCTGCTGGGTTTTTACCAGGTCCGCCTGCTTTTTTAGGTCGTCAAGAAGTCCCATGAGCATCCCCTGACAAAGCTTTGCTATTCATACGGCTATCTATACACCATTTTGCCAGCGGCTGTTGCTACGGTCCAGCTCCGGCGCCGGCAAGTCGATTGGCGATTGTGACAAACGCCGCAACCGGAAGCTCCTGCGCCCGTTTGCCCGGGTCGATACCGATTTCCGCGAGCTCGCCCGCGGAAATCACACCCGCGAGCGTATTTCTCAGAGTCTTCCGGCGCATCGAAAACGCCCGAGCGACCACTCGCGAGAGGCCGGCTTCGCTATGAGCACCGAGCTCCTCGGCCGCGCGGGGTATCAGCCGCACCACGGCGGAGCGGACTTTGGGTGCGGGGCGGAACGATTGCGGCGGAACATCGAACAGTCGCTCGATGCGGAACCGATACTGCAGCATCACCGACAGCCGGCCGTACTCGGACCCGGAAGGCTGCGCCGCCATGCGATCGACCACCTCCTGCTGGAGCATGAAGTGAAGATCCCTGCACCGCCCTGCCGCCGCGGCGGCGTGGAACAGGAGCGGAGTCGAGATGTTGTAGGGCAGGTTGCCCGTGATTCTCAAGGGGGCGGGCAGGGCGGCGAAATCGAATTCGAGCGCGTCCGCCTGGTATACCGTCAACCGGTCGGCGGGATGGCGCTCGCGCAGCCGTGCGCTCAGGTCGCGGTCGATCTCGACGACATGCAGGTGATCGAGCCGCGCGAGCAGAGGAACGGTCAATGCGCCGAGGCCGGGACCGATTTCGACCATATGGTCGCCGCGCCGCGGATCGATGGCGCCGATGATGCGCTCGACGATCGATGAATCGACGAGAAAGTGCTGACCGAACCTTTTTCGCGGAACGTGCCGGCGCGTGGCCACTTATGCTTATGTGCTAGGCCGCGCGCCGCGCCCCGGCCCGCGCCATTTCCACCGCCGTTTCCACGGCCTCGATGAGGCTGCCGGCTTGCGCGCTTCCGGTCCCGGCGATGTCGATCGCCGTGCCGTGATCGACCGAGGTTCGGATGATAGGCAGACCAAGGGTGATGTTCACGCCTTTGCCGAAGCTCGCGTACTTGAGCACGGGCAGACCCTGATCGTGATACATCGCGAGCGCGCAATCGGCGCCGGTGAGCCGTTCCGGGACAAACAGCGTGTCAGCGGGCAGCGGCCCGACAAGCCGCATGCCCTCGGCGCGCAGCTTCTCGAGAACCGGCGCGATCACGTCGATCTCCTCCCGGCCGAAGTAACCGCCTTCGCCCGCGTGCGGATTGAGGGCCGCGACCAGAATCCGCGGGGCCGGGATGCCGAAACGCTGCCTGAGCTCGGCGCAGAGAACCCGGATGGTCCGCTCCAGATTTTCGCGGGTAAGGGCGCCCGGGACATCCTTGAGCGCGAGATGCGTGGTGGCGAGCGCGACGCGCAGGCCTCCCCCGGCGAGCATCATCACGACATGAGGCGTGCCGGTGCGCTCGGCGAGATACTCGGTATGGCCGATGAAGGCGATGCCGCCGTCGTTGATCACGCCCTTGTGCACCGGTGCGGTGACGAGGGCCGCAAATTCGCCGCTCCTGCAGCCGGCGATCGCACGGTCGATAAGGGAGATCACATAGGGCGCGTTGCGCGGGTCGAGCGCACCGGCGCGGCAAGCCTGGGGCAGGGAAACGTGCAGGCACGCGATCGAGCCCCGCGCCACCGGCGAGCCGGGTTCGCGCAGCTTCACGCGCATCCCGAGCTGCCGGGCGCGCGCCTCCAGCATTTCCCGGTCCCCGAGCACGACCACGCGGCTTGCCAAAGCGCTTTCCCCGAGGGCGAGGCAGATATCCGGCCCGATCCCCGCCGGCTCTCCCGAGGTCACGGCAATCGGCACGGAGGAATCCGGCCCCGGGGAGATGACCGGCCGCCGGGCGAGCGGCGCTTCCAGTCGCTTGCTCACCGCTCCTCCAGCCTAAGCTCGACGTAAGCCCGGTCGCGGAGCTGACGCAGCCACTCCTGGTAAGCCTCGTCGCCTTTTCTGTCGAGCAAAGCCTTGCGCGCCTCGACCCGCCTGCGGTCGTAGGACACGTCCGCCGTGCGCCGCTCGAGGACCTGGATGAGATGCCAACCGAAAGGCGTCTTCACGGGTTGGCTCACTTCCATGGGCTTCAGGTCGGTGAAGGCCCGCTCGAACTCGGCCACGGTATCGCCCGGATAGACCCATCCGAGGTCTCCGCCACGCGAAGCCGAGCCGTCGTCCGAATTCAAACGGGCGAGCTCGGCAAAATCCACGCCGTTGACGATGCGTTCGCGCAATCCGAGCAGCTTCCGCTTGGCCTCATCCTCGGAAACGAGGTCGTTGGCGCGCACCAGGATGTGGCGGACGTGCGCCTGCTCCACGAGCAAGGGCGCGCCGGCCCCGCGCATGTCCAAGAGCTTGATGACGTGAAATCCGGCCGGGCTGCGAAACACGCTGCTCGCGCCCCCGGGCTTGAGTCCCGCCAGTGCTTCGACGAACAGCTCCGGAAGTCGCTGTTGGCTGCGCCAGCCCATGACCCCGCCCTGAAGTGCGTCGGGGGAATCGGAGTAGGTCGCGGCGAGCTGGGCGAAGTCCGTGCCGTCCTTGAGCCGCTTGACGACTTCCTCGGCGCGGGCGCGCCGCGCTTCGACCTGCGGTGGAGTCGCCTGCTCGGGCACCCGAATCAGGATGTGGGCGACGTTGTATTCGGTCCCGACTTCCTTTTTTTCGCTTTGCTCGAGGATCAGGTTGTCGATTTCGCCTTCGCTTACGGTGAGCTTGCTCGTGACCTCACGGTCGCGCAGGCGACTCAGCAGGATCTCGTTGCGCAGCTCGTCCCGGAATTTGTCGAAGGGGATGGAATCCCCTTCGAGCCTCTGCCTGAATTCCGTGAGCGAAAGCTTGTTGCCTTCGGCAACCCGGTTGACGGTGCGATCGAGCTCCAGGTCGTCTACGCGCATACCGGAGTCCCGGGCGAATTGCAGCTGCACCTTTTCCACAATGATGCGCTCGAGCACCTGGTGCTCGATCTCCGCGCGGTCGACGCTGGACGTCCCCCGGCGCTGGATTTCCTTCTGCACGCGGGCGATGCGATCGTTCAGCTCGAATTGGGTAATCACTTCCTTGTTGACGATGGCGACGATGCGGTCGAGCAAGTCGATGCGAGTGGGCGTTGCCTGATCGGAACGCGCGTCTTGCGCGAACGCGAGGTTGCACCCGACCAGTGCGAGAATGGTGAAGCCGAGTCTCATCGATTCATTCTGTCGCAAGCGCGAATCCGCTTCCAGCCTCAATTGTAGAGGTCAACAGGAGCGTCCGTCTTGCTGTCCGGGGACGGTGCATTGATCCGCTGGTAGCCCGGCACGCTGCGCTTCAACGCGTCGAGCGGGTTGGACCCGAGCCGCGAGAACCCGTCCAGTTCGAGCTGAACAAACACACTCGACGACGAGGTGCCTGCAGTGAGCGCGAACCGCTGCATCACTACGCGCGTCGTCCAGCAGCCGGCCGCGTATTCCAATCCCCCGATGCCTTCGACGACCCGGCTGTCGGGCAGCGAATAGTTGAACCGCCCGACTGCGTACCAGCGGCCGAACAGGGGCCATTGCGCCGACAGGTCTACCTGCTTCGTCGGCCCCGCCTGCGTGATGTCGCCGCTCAGGTAGCGATAGCTCAGATTGACCGTCTTGAGTCCCTCGGGACGATACCGCGCCGCAACGGTCAGGCGCTCGGTGCGGTAATCGCGCTGGTCGTATTCGGTCCCGGCGTCCATCGACCAGGAAGGGGTCAGACGTCCGGACAGCGCGGCCAGCAGGTTCGAGGCTTTGTAGGTTCGCGGTGCATCGCTCGGGTTGAGGGTTACCCGCTGATCCCTGAAGTAATAGCGCTGGCCAAAGGTGCCGCGCATCACTTCCTGGCCGCTCGATGGCAACAGCAGGCGGGAAGTCACCGCGGCGGTGAGCTGGTTGGCATCGTTGATGCGATCGCCTCCCGAGAATTGGTTCTCGGAAAAAATCTGCGCATAGTTGAAGTCCGCGACGGCGGTGTCGAACAGCGGAATCTGATTTTGGTCGCGAAACGGGATATAGACGTAGAAGAGGCGCGGCTCGAGTGTTTGCGTCACCGTCTGACCGAAGGCTTGCTGGTCCTTTTCGAAGACCAAGCCGCTGTCGAGACTGTAGATGGGCAGGTTGCGGGTAATCGTGTTCGGCAGCGGTTCCCCGCCGTTAGGGGGGGCTGGAGCAGGCCGCCCCGTCGTTCCGTTCATCGTGATTTGGTCCAGCGAATAGTACGTCGCGCTGTAGCCCACCTTCGGCGTAAGGAAGTATTGCGGCGAGATCAACGGCAGGCTCAGGCTCGGGTAGACCGTCGCGCGCTTACCGGTAACCAGGGTCGGATGGCTGAAGTCCACGAACTCCTCGGCCGACTTGAAATCGAACCCGGCGATGTCCTGGCGCAGCGTGGTCAAGGTGAGTTGAGGCGTGCGGCCGTAGGGCGCAACGATCGGATTTTCGGGGTCCTGCAGCACCTGGAAAGTCTGAATGCGGGCCGTCGTCGAGTAGGTCCCCGAGCCCCACCACTTTCCGTTGTAGGTGACGAACCCCTCGCGCGGCAGCGTGGCCTGGGAGGTGATGCTGATGCGCGTCGAGAGGTCGCGGAAGTAGTTGTCGTCCGAGACCTTGTTCAGGTTGAGCCCGCCGAGCAACGTGCCCTCGCGGTTGTAGTTGGCGACAAAGCTGGTGGCCGAGCGACCCTCGTTCAGCGTCCGGTCGTTGGGAAGCTGCTCGGCATCGAGCTCCGCGGTGTAGTTCTTCCCGAGGTAGCGGGCTTGCTCGGCGATCTGCGTGCCGCGCTTTTGCAGGTAGCGGGGAGTCAGGGTCAGATCGTAGTTCGGCGCCAGGTTGAGGTAGTACGGGATCCCGATCTCAAGCCCGCTCTTGCCCGTAATACCGGTCGACGGCGGCAGGAAGCCCGATTTTCTCTGATTGTTGAGCGAGAAATCCATCGTCGGCGCCGCGAGGATCGGTACTCCTTCGAAATACATCCTCGCGCCGTGGGCCGTGCCGACCTCGCGCGTGAGATCCAGGTCGAGTGCGTCGGCGCGGATGTACCAGCCGTCGTCGCCCGGCTTGCAGGTGGTGAGAAAGCCGTTCTTGATCCGGTACTGATCTTCGCCGAGGAACTCGATCGCCTCGGCCTTTCCGCGCGCGGAAACCGGCGCCTGGTTCGCCCGGACGCGCGGGGCGAGGGTGAATTCGGGTTTGTCGATTTGTCCCGTCGCACCCTTCAGCGAATATCTCATGGAGGGGCCGCTCAAGGCGTCGCCGCCGCGCTCGAGGCGGACGTTGCCCGTCGCTTCCACCTCCTCGCTTTCCTCGGAATATTTGAGCGACTCCGCGCGGATCGACAGATCGCCCTGGCGCAGGACTGCATTGCCTTGCGCGCTGGTGCTTCTCCCCGAGACGCCTTCCAGGCGGTCTGCATCGAGCGTGATCGGCGCGGAGGGATCGGGCTTGGTCCGAGTCTGGCGCGGCAACTGAAGTCCCTGGCCCTGCGCCCACACGGAGGCGGAGCACAGCAGCGCGATTGCCAGCGCCGAAGAGCGGGCGGGGAAAAAAGACATATCGCGGGGTGAGTACGATTCGTCTAGCGGGGCGAGTGCTAAAATCGCACAAATCAGAGGTGAAGGCAATTCTTTGTTTCCGGAGGAGTTTTGGACCGCGCTGAGCAACTGCGGCGATGGCTGAACGCAACGCTCGGCGGCGAGGTGAGCATCGCTCCGGCGTCCGACGATGCGAGCTTCCGGCGCTACCTCCGGGTCCGGCGGGGCGGCGCCCAGCCATCGCTCATTGCGATGGACGCTCCGCCCGAGAAGGAAAGCTGCGAGCCCTTCATTCGCGTCGCCGGGCTTTTCTCCGAAGCCGGCGTGCACGTTCCCGCGATACATGCGCAGGATCTCGTCCAAGGCTTTCTGCTGCTCTCGGATCTCGGCGACACGACCTACCTGAACGCGCTCGACGAGCGCAGCGCCGGGGCGCTCTATGGACACGCGCTCGACGCGCTCGTCCGAATACAGCTGGCGAGCCGCCCCGGCGCGCTGCCCGACTACGACCGCGAACTGCTGCAGAGAGAATTGCGCCTGTTCCCCGAGTGGTACATCGCCCGCCAACTGCGGCGGGAGCTCGCCCCCGCGCAAACCGAGAACCTCGAAAAGACGTTTTCGGCGATTCTCGAGAACAACCTCGCGCAACCCCGGGTATTCGTGCACCGCGACTACCATTCACGCAACCTCATGGTGTGCGATCCCTGCCCGGGCATTCTCGATTTTCAGGATGCCGTGTACGGTCCGATCACCTACGATCTCGTCTCGCTGCTGCGCGATGCCTATATCGCGTGGGAAGAGGAGCGCGTCATCGACTGGGCGGTTCGTTACTGGGAGAAGGCCCGCGACGCGGGACTGCCGGTCGCCGGAGACTTCGCCGACTTCTATCGCGATTTCGAGTGGATGGGAGCCCAGCGGCAGCTGAAAGTGCTGGGAATCTTCGCGCGACTCTCGCTTCGAGACGGCAAGGACGGCTACCTGAAGGACCAGCCTCTCGTAATGCGCTATCTGCGGCGCACTTGCGAGCGCTACCGCGACCTCGCGCCGCTTGCGCATCTGCTCGATGAGATCGATGGAACGAAGAAACGCGTCGGCTACACGTTCTGAGGTTGAGCCATGAAGGCGATGATTCTTGCGGCGGGGAGAGGCGAGCGCATGAGGCCGCTGTCGGACGTGGTGCCCAAGTGCCTTCTCGAGGTGCGCGGAAAATCCCTGATTGCCTGGCTGATCGAGGCGCTCGCGCGTGCGGGCATAGGCGAGATCGTGATCAACCACGCCCACCTTGGCCGCATGATCGAAGCGGCGCTCGGCGACGGCCGTCGTTTCGGCGTTGCGATCCGCTATTCCCCCGAGGCCGAGCCGCTCGAGACCGCGGGGGGAATCGCCAAGGCGCTTCCGCTGCTCGGTGATGCGCCGTTTCTCGCCGTCAACGGCGACATCTTCTGCGACTTCGATTTCTCCCGCCTGGTCGCGCACGCGCGCGATGAACATCTCGCGCACCTGGTGTTGGTCGCGAATCCCGCCCACCATCCGCAGGGCGACTTCGGCCTGTACGGATCGCGGGTCGGCGACGCGGGCGACCCGAAGTGGACGTTCAGCGGTATCGGCCTGTACCGGCCGCGGCTCTTCGCGGGCGTGAAGCCGGGGTCCAAGGGACAACTCGCGACACTCTTGCGCGCGGCAATGGCGCGCGACCAGGTCTCGGGCGAATTGCATCGCGGCGAGTGGCACGACGTCGGCACGCCGCAGCGGCTCGCCGAGCTGAACGAGCCCGCTTGATCGCCCCGCCGAAGCGGACGACAATTCGCGAATGGACACCATGAATACGCTCCTGCGCTGTGCCGAGCGACGTCAGACCCTGCTGGAGCGCATGGGCCAAGGCGTGGCGATCATTCCTACCGCACCCGCGCGCCTGCGCAATCGCGACAGCGAGTACCTCTACCGGTTCGACAGCTATTTCTACTATCTGAGCGGATTTCCCGAGCCCGAAGCCGTACTCGTCCTTGTCGCCGGGGATGCGCCGAAATCGATCCTCTTTTGCCGCAAGCGCGATCCGGCCCGCGAACTCTGGGACGGCGTGCGCAGCGGGCCCGAAGGCGCCAAAGCGGCCCTGGGCGTCGACGAAGCGTTCCCGATCGAGATGCTCGACGAACAGATGCAGGGGCTTCTCGCCAATCAGCCGGTGCTCCACTACGCCCCGGGAGCCGATGCCGCCTGGGACGCGCGCGTCATCGCCTGGCTGAACGAAGTGCGGTCGCTCGGGCGCTCTGGGGTCGCCGCCCCCTCCGAGATCCGCGACTTGCGCACCGTGCTCGACGAAATGCGCCTCGTCAAGGACGACAGCGAGCTGGCGGTGATGCGCCGCGCGGCGTCAATCTCCGCCGCCGCGCATGAGCGCGCCATGCGCGCCACGCGCCCCGGACGGAGCGAATACGAGATCGAGGCCGAGCTGCTCCACGAGTTCCGCCGGCGCGGATCGCAGTACCCCGCCTACACGCCGATCGTCGCCGGCGGCGTCAACGCCTGCATCCTGCACTATCGAGACAACAACGCGCGGCTCGGCGACGGAGATCTGCTGCTGATCGACGCCGGCTGCGAGCTCGACGGCTACGCGTCGGATGTGACGCGCACGTTTCCGGTCAACGGCAAGTTCAGCGGTCCGCAGAAGAACATCTACGAGCTGGTGCTGGCCGCGCAAGCGGCGGCGATCGCCGCGGTGCGGGTCGGAAAGCGCTGGGACGAGCCGCACGAAGCCGCGGTGCGTATTCTCGCCCAGGGATTCGTCGATCTCGGATTGTGCGCCGGGCCCGTCGCCAAGGTTATCGAAACCGAAGACTACAAACGCTTCTACATGCACCGCACCGGGCACTGGCTCGGTCTTGACGTCCACGACGCCGGCGAATACAAGTCGGGCGGCGAATGGCGCCGCCTCGAGGCCGGGATGACGCTGACCGTCGAGCCGGGCTGCTACATCCGTCCTGCCGACAAGGTGCCCGAGCCGTACTGGAACATCGGCGTGCGCATCGAGGACGACGTCGTGGTGACCGCAGCGGGATGCGAAGTGTTGACCGCGGCCGCGCCGAAATCGGTTCGGGATATCGAGGCGCTCGTTGGCCGCGGTTGAGCTGCCGGACGTCGATGTCGCCATTGCCGGCGGCGGCCCGGTGGGCCGTGCGCTGGCGCTTGCCCTGTCCGGCAGCGCAGTTTCGGTCGCCCGGATTGCCGACGAAGCGCGCGCCGCGGACCGTCCGATCGCCCTTTCCTACGGCAGCGCCCTCATTCTGGAGCGCTTGAGCGCGTGGAGCTCGGTCACCGGCACCGCCATCCAGTCCATCCATGTCTCCCAGCAGGGATTCGGCCGCACGGTAATGCGCTGTGCGGACTACGGACTGCCCGCGCTCGGGTACGTGATTTCATATTCCGAGCTGGTCGGGCAGCTGCTTACTCGAACTCCCGCCGTCACCGGAAGCTTGAGAAGCTGGGAATCCTCCGGAGACGAGGTCGTCTTGCGCCTGTCCGTCGGCGAAGGCGAAGCGCGCATGAGAGCGCGGCTCCTCGTCCTTGCCGACGGCGGATTGAGCCGCGACGCGGGCAACGTCACCGACTATCGGCAACGCGCCATCGTGGCCGAGGTTGCGACCGAGCGCGCGCAGGCGGGCGCCGCGTGGGAACGCTTCGCCGCCGAGGGGCCAGTCGCCTTGCTCCCCTTCAGGGATCGCTACGCTCTGGTTTGGAGCGTGAGTCCCGCGACCGCGGAGGCATTGCAAGATCTCTCCGATCCGGAATTCCTCGCGCGTCTGCGCGGGGTCTTCGGGGAACGGCTCGGGGATTTCCGCTCGACTGGCCCTCGTTCTTCCTTTCCGCTCTCTTTGCGTCGCAGCCCGATCCGCCCTTCGCCGCGCGTTCTCGCGATCGGGAACGCCGCGCAAGCGCTGCATCCCGTGGCCGGACAAGGACTCAATCTCGGACTGCGCGACGCGTGGGAATTGGCTCGGATGTTGCTTGACGTCGCGAAGGAAGAAGTAGGCGCACGCGCCTTCGTCGACCGTTACGCCCGCAGTCGCGGTCTCGACCGCTACGCCGGGATCGGATTCACCGATTTTCTGGTAAGGACGTTCTCCAACTCGGTGCCGTCGCTCGCACTGGCGCGCGGCGCAGGGCTGGCGCTGCTCGATATGCTGCCGCCGGCCCGGCATTTTCTCGTCCGCCGCATGATCTACGGAGCGCGCGCGCTGCCCTGACCTGCCGCGGCGAGCGATCCCGTGCGCAGGTTCCGAACTTGACGAAAAATTGAGCGGGCGAAGCACGGAACGCTTCCCTTGACGCTCGCGTTTCGGTATAGAATTGCGCTCCCTCGAAAAACTCCGTGATCGTCGATGCGAATCGGTTCGCACACGCTGCGAAATAATCTGTTTGTTGCGCCGATGGCGGGCGTCACGGACCGCCCCTTCCGGCAGCTCTGCAAGCAATTCGGCGCAGGCCTCGCCGTCTCGGAAATGGTGGCGTCGAATTCGCTCCTTTGGGGCAGCGAGAAGACTCTGCGCCGCGCCAATCACGACGGCGAGGTCGAGCCGATCTCGGTGCAGATCGCCGGAGCCGATCCGGTCATGATGGCCGACGCCGCGCGCTTCAATGTCGAGCAGGGCGCGCAGATCATCGACATCAACATGGGCTGCCCTGCGAAGAAAGTCTGCAACACCATGGCCGGTTCCGCGCTGCTCAGGGACGAACCGCTGGTCGGGCAGATCCTCGACTCCGTCGTAAAGGCGGTGAACGTGCCTGTCACGCTGAAATTTCGCACCGGCTGGGACGCGGCCAACAAGAACGCGCTCATGGTGGCGAAGATCGCCGAGGAAAGCGGCGTGCAACTGCTGTCCCTGCACGGCCGTACGCGCGCGTGCGGATTCTCGGGCCACGCCGAGTACGACACGATTCGCGAGGTCAAGCAATCAACGCGCCTGCCCGTGATCGCGAACGGCGACATCAACACTCCCGAAGATGCCAAGCACGTCCTCGCATACACGGGCGCCGACGGCGTCATGATCGGCCGAGCGGCTCAGGGGCGTCCCTGGATCTTCCGCGAGATCGCGCACTACCTTTCCACCGGCGAGAAGCTTCCGCATCCACTGGTGTCGGAAATCCACGCCGTGCTGGTCGCGCATCTGCACGATCTCCACTCCTTCTACGGCAAGGAGAGAGGAGTCAAGGTCGCGCGCAAGCACATCTCCTGGTACACCAAGGGGCTCGCGGGATCGGCGAGCTTCAGGCATCGCATGAACCAGCTGGAAAGCTGCGAGGAGCAGCTGGCCGCGGTCAACGGTTTCTTTGAACAAGTGGGGCGCGAAGATTCGCGCCTCCGCTACGAGGTGGAGTTGGCGGCATGAAACAAACAAGCGAGATCGCGGACTGCGTGCGCCGGTCCCTGGAACGCTACTTCAAGGACCTCGACGGCGCGAAACCGCGCGCCATCTACGACATGGTGCTCAAGAACGTCGAGCGCCCGATGCTCGAGCTGGTGCTCGACCGTGCCGCGGGCAATCAATCGGTCGCCGCCGAGATGCTCGGCATCAACCGCAATACGCTGCGAAAGAAGATACAGTCGCATAAAATAAGAATGTGATTCCCATCCGGACGGCGCTGATCAGCGTTTCCGACAAGACCGGCCTCGCCGAGTTTGCGCGGGGGCTGGCCCGATACAAGATCAAACTCCTGTCGACCGGCGGCACGGCCAAGTTTCTCGCCGAACAGGGCGCGCGGGTCACGGAGGTCGCCGATTACACCGGATTCCCGGAAATGCTCGACGGGCGGGTCAAGACCCTGCACCCGCGGATTCACGCGGGCATCCTCGCCAGGCGCGATTCGCCCGCTCACCTCGCCGCGATCCGGGCCGCGGGCATCGACCCCATCGATCTGGTCGTCGTCAACCTGTACCCTTTCGCCCAGGCCATCGCGAGGGCGGATTCCACGCTCGCCGAGGCGGTCGAGAAGATCGACATCGGCGGACCGAGCATGCTGCGCGCCGCCGCGAAGAACTACGCCGGAGTGGCCGTCGTGGCCGATCCCTCGGACTACCCGAAGCTGCTCGCGGAGATGGCTGAGCACGATGGCGGCTTGAGCGAGGGCACACGCTTCGCCCTGGCCCGAAAAGCGTTCGCGCAAAGCGCTGCCTACGATGCCGCGATAAGCAACTATCTCGATGCGCTGTCGCGGGATGGACAGCCTGCACCGTTCCCAGAGAAGCTCACGCTTCAGCTCGAGAAGGCGCAAGACCTGCGCTACGGCGAGAATCCGCACCAGGCCGCCGCGTTCTACCGGGACGCGAACCCGGTGCGAGGGGGGCTCGCTGGCGGGACCCAGATACAGGGGAAGGAATTGTCCTTCAACAACATCGCCGACGCCGACGCCGCGTGGGAGTGCGTGAAGGGTTTCGATGAGCCGGCGTGCGTGATCGTCAAGCACGCGAACCCTTGCGGCGCCGCGCTCGGGCCCTCCGTTCGCGAGGCGTACGGTCGCGCGTTTGCCACCGACCCGACCTCGGCATTCGGGGGCGTCGTCGCGTTCAACCGCGGGCTGGACGCGGCCACGGCGGAGGCGGTGAGCAAGCCTTTCGTCGAGGTCGTGGTCGCGCCCGCGATCGATGCCGCGGCGCGTGGGGTTCTCGCCGCCAAACCGAACGTGCGCGTCCTGCTGGTCGAGCTCGCGCGCGCCACGCAAGGCTACGATTTCAAGCGCATCGGAGGCGGGCTCTTGGTGCAGACGCCGGACGACCGCGGAGTGAAAGCCTCCGAGTTGCGCGCGGTCACCCGCGCCAAGCCCGCGGCGGGACAGGTCGGCGAGCTGCTGTTCGCGTGGCGCGTCGCCAAGTACGTCAAATCGAACGCCATTGTTTTCTGCAGGGACGGACGCACGCTCGGCATCGGGGCGGGGCAGATGAGCCGGGTCGACGCGGCCCGGGTCGCCGAGTTCAAGGCGAAAGAAGCCGGGCTGTCTCTCGCGGGTTCGGTGGTTGCGTCGGACGCCTTCTTTCCGTTCCGAGACGGCGTCGACGTGATTGCGCGGGCGGGCGCAAGCGCCGCGATCCAGCCGGGCGGAAGCCTGCGCGACGAGGAAGTCATCGCCGCCGCGGACGAGCACGGCATGGCCATGGTGTTCACCGGCGTCCGGCATTTCCGGCACTGATGAAACTGCTCGTCATCGGCTCGGGAGGCAGGGAACACGCGATCGCGTGGCGCCTCGCGCAAAGCCCGCGCGTGCAGAAAGTCTTCGTCGCTCCGGGGAACGGCGGCACCGCGCGCGAAAACGGCGTGGAGAACGTGGCGATCTCCGAAATCGGCAAGGTCGCCGACTTCGCACTCGCCGAAGGCGTCTACCTCACCGTAGTCGGGCCCGAGGCGCCGCTAGCGGAAGGGATCGTCGACCTCTTCCGTTCCAAGGGCTTGCGAATTTTCGGCCCGACGAAGGCGTGCGCGCAATTGGAGAGTTCGAAGCAATTCGCGAAGGAATTCATGACGCGCCACCGGATTCCCACCGCGGCGTTCGCCACCTTCGACGAAGCACCTCCCGCCCACGCCTATGTCGAATCGCGCGGTGCGCCCATCGTCGTGAAAGCCGACGGGCTCGCCGCCGGAAAGGGAGTGATCGTCGCGACCAGCAAGGACGAAGCCCACCGCGCGATCGACCAGATCCTCGTCGAGCGGACCATGGGAGCCGCCGGCAGCCACGTGGTGATCGAGGAATTTCTCGAAGGCGAGGAAGCGAGCTTTATCGTGCTCGCCGACGGCGAGCACGTGCTGCCGCTCGCCACCAGCCAGGACCACAAGCGCCTGAAAGACGGCGACCAGGGGCCCAATACAGGCGGCATGGGAGCGTATTCACCGGCGCCGGTCGTAACTCCGGAGCTACACGCCCGCGTGGTGCGCGACATCATCCAGCCGGTGCTCAAGGGAATGGCCGAGGAAGGGCATCCCTACAGCGGCTTCCTCTATGCCGGGCTGATGATCGAGGGCGGGAAGCTGCGCGTTCTGGAATTCAACTGCCGTCTGGGCGACCCCGAGACGCAGCCGATTCTCCTGCGGCTGAAAAGCGACCTGTTCGAGCTGATCGAGGGTGCGCTCGACGGGAAACTCGATCGAGTCGAGGCGGACTGGGATCGCCGCCCCGCGCTGGGGGTGGTCATCGCGGCGGCAGGCTATCCCGATTCGCCGAAGAAGGGCGATGCGATCACCGGGCTGCCGGCCCCGGAAGAGGACCTGCGCGTGTTCCACTCGGGGACCGCGCTCGCCGACGGTGCCGCGGTGACTAACGGCGGCAGGGTGCTGTGCGTGACCGCCCTGGGCGTTACCGTAAAAATGGCGCAGCGCCGCGCCTACGAGGCGGCCGAGCGCATCCGCTTCGACGGCATGCAATACCGGCGTGACATCGGATTTCGAGCCGCTTCACCGAAGAGATGAATCCAACCGCGGTCGGCGACTACCTCATCGATCTCCAGAATCGCATCGCCGCGGAGCTCGAACTCGTCGACGGCAATCGCTTCAAGCAAGACCGCTGGCAGCGGCAGGAAGGCGGCGGCGGCGAAACCCGGATCATCGAGAGCGGCACCGTGTTCGAGCGCGGCGGAGTGAATTTCTCGCGTGTCCAGGGCGAGCGGCTGCCCGCCACCGCGAGCGCGGCGCGCCCGGAGCTCGCCGGCCGCGCCTTCGAGGCCACGGGCGTGTCGCTGGTGCTTCACCCGCGCAATCCCTACGCACCCACCGTCCACATGAACGTGCGCTTTCTCGTCGCGACCAAGACGGGAAGCGATCCGATATGGTGGTTCGGCGGCGGGATGGATCTCACGCCCTACTACGGCTTCGAGGAGGACGCGCGCCACTTCCATTCCACCTGCCGGCAGGCGCTCTCGCCCTTTGGATCGGATCTACACGCGCGCTTCAAGCGCTGGTGCGACGAGTATTTCTACATCAAGCACCGCGGCGAACCGCGCGGCATCGGCGGGATATTCTTCGACGACCTGAACGACGGCGGGTTCGAGCGGTGCTTCGGATTGATGCGCAGCGTCGGCGATCATTTCCTTCCCGCCTACCTGCCTGTCTTGGAGCGCCGCAAGGACCTTGCCTATGGCGAGCGCGAGCGGGAATTCCAGGCCTATCGCCGCGGGCGTTACGTCGAATTCAATCTCGTCTATGATCGCGGCACGCTGTTCGGCCTGCAATCGGGCGGGCGCGCCGAGTCCATATTGATGTCGCTGCCGCCGACGGTGATCTGGCGCTACGACTGGAAGCCGGATCCCTCGAGCCAGGAGGCCAAGCTCTACCGCGACTTCCTGCGCGCCAGGGACTGGCTCGCCGAATGACCTTACCGCAGAGGAGAAGCATGGAAACACGCAAGCTTGGAAGGAACGGACCCGAGGTCCCGGCGCTGGGCCTGGGCTGCATGGGCATGACCGGGATCTACGGCGAGCCGAACGAGGCCGAATCGGTCGCGACCATTCATCGCTCGATCGACCTCGGCGTGAATCTGATCGTGACCTCCGACGCTTACGGGGCGGGAACCAACGAGGAGCTGGTCGGGCGGGCGATCAAGGGCAAGCGCAACAAGGTGCTGCTCGCAACCAAGTTCGGCAACCTGGGCCTCTCCGGCTTCAAGCCCCCGGAGGGACTCTCGGCGGGACACCCGGGTTACGTGCCGCTGGCCTGCGAGGCTTCGCTCCAGCGTCTCGGCGTGGAGGTGATCGACGTCTACGGCCTGCACCGCGTCGATCCCAAGGTACCGATCGAGGACACGATGGGCGCCATGAAAAAGCTCGTCGAGCAGGGCAAAGTGCGCTTCCTCGCGCTCTCCGAAGCGGGCGCCCAGACTCTGCGACGCGCGCACAAGGTGCATCCTCTGGTCGCGCTCGAAACGGAGTACTCGCTTTGGTCCCGCGACGTGGAGAAAGACATTCTTCCGGCGTGCCGCGAGCTCGGCATCTCGTTCATGGCGTATTCGCCGCTCGGCCGCGGGTTCCTCACCGCGACGATCAAGTCGCTCGACGCCCTGCGCGACAAGGACCGGCGGCGGGATCATCCGCGCTTCAATCCGGACAACCTCAAGCGCAACGTCGACCTGCTGCGGCCGCTCGAGTCGATCGCCGCCGCGCATCAGGTCAAGCCGGCGCAGGTCGCGCTCGCCTGGGTGCTCGCCCAGGGGAAAGACGTCGTGCCCATCCCCGGTACCAAGCGGCGCGAGTACATGGAGCAGAACGCCGCGGCGACGGGCATCGCGCTCAGCGCGGCGGAAATCGCTCAACTCGGAAAGGCGTTTCCCCCGGGAGTAGCCTCGGGAACCCGCTATCCGGAGAAGCAGCTCGCGGGCCTCGGCATCTGAGCCGGGCGCGCCGGCTCTTTAGTCCGGCGCGCGTTGCGCCAGATCGGCGCTCGCGCGGAAGTGACGGCCCGCCTGGTCCTGACGCCCCAGCCGGTCGAAAAGCCTGGCGAGCGCAACGTGGGCCGCCTGGGTCGGCCGCGTTGCGAGACTCGCCTCGAGGTAGCTTTGCGCCTTTCCCCAAAGCTCGCGCTGCACGCATAGCCGGCCGAGCGTCAGCAGCAACTCTGCCTCGCCGGGACGCTCGCGCAACCATTTTTCCGCGCGCTCGAGGCGATCGAGCGCGTCATGGTCCACGCATTCCCCGTAGAGCAGCGCGAGAGCGCCGTCCCAGGTGCGTTCGAGAGCGTCCTCGATGATGCGATGAGCTTTGCGGCAGTCGCCGAGCTGCATGAACGCGCGCGCCGCGGCGGCTGCGAGCTTGGGTCGAATGCGATCGGCGCGCGGCGTGCTTTCCCACTGCCGGGTCAGGCCTTCCCGGTCGGAAGGCGCGCGCGTCAGCAAGGCGATGTACGCGTTCACGCGCACGCTATCGAGCGCTTCAGGGGGCATGGCATCGTGCTTTTCCAGAGCATTCGCGATGCGCAGCACCTCCTCCCAGTTGGCAAGTCCCTGCTCCGCCCGCAGCATCAGGAAGAGCGCCGCCACGTGGCGCGGCCCGCTCGCGTACAACTCGCGCAGTACCGAGCGCGCCTCGTCGAAGCGCCGCTCGTCCAGGAGGAGCTCCGCCTTGGTCATCGCCTGCGCGACGCGCCACTCGCCGTCCCCCTGCTTCGATCGCTCGAGCCACTGATCCCTCCGCTCGAAATCGCGCAGCCGTTGCGCGGCGCGCGCGGCGACCAGGCCCGCGAGACCCGGCGCGGTGCCCAGATCTACGGCCTTGGACGCCAGCTTCTCCGCTCTTACGAAGCGGCCCTCGAACAGCGCCTGAATCGCCCCCAGGGTCGCGGCGTGTCCGGCCTCGGCCCGGCGGCGCCGACGAAAGGCGCGAACGTACGAGGGAAGTCGCAGGGTGTGCCACACCGCCCTGACCAGCAGGTAGCCGAGCGCAAACCCGACGACCACAAGCAGCGCGAGGAAGTTGAGTGAAATCTCGGCTCGCCACGGGTGAAAGACGAAGAGCGCGTACCCGCCGTTTCCGCGCATGGCGAGGGAAAGCGCGACCGCCAGCGCCGCGAGCACGAAAAGCCACAGGAGCCCTCTCATTGCGTCGTGCGCTCGCGTGGCGCCTTGTAGGCGCGCAGCGCCGCGAGGCTCTCGTTCATCGTCGGAAAAAGGGGGCTCGTGCCGATGGAACGAAGCTGCTTCAGACTCGCAGACATCGAGGCGGCCGCCCCCGAACGAACGTCGACGTAACGCGCAAGCCAGGCCGACGCCGCTTCCACGTCGCTCCGGTAGGCGGTCTCATCGCGCGCGAGGAGCGCGATCCGGGCGTTGAGTAGGCGAAGTTTCAGGTTTTCACGCAGCAAGTAGGCCTGAGAGGGCGTAAGCAAGGCCGTATCGGTGCCGTCCGCTCTCTGGATCGTGATGAGCTGCCTGAGCTCGCGGAGCAGATCCTCGGCCAGCCTTCCCCAGAAATCGCCGGGCTGGGCCGACTCCGGGGCCGCCGGCTGCGGACGCATGTCCTGCGCGAGCGGAAGGGAATCCACGCCGGCGATCATCTGATCGAGCTTGATAGCTACGCCCGGGACATCGAGACCGGGAGCGGACTTCAGACGCGCGATGTCGTGGGCGAATGCCTTGCGCAGCGGCAGGAACTGCGGCCGGCTCGAGCGCGCAAGGCGCGCGTCCGCGGCCTGGAGCGCAGAAAGGGCCGCCGGAACGTTGCCGACGAGCTGCAGCTGCTGCGACGCTATCGTGAGGACCTGCTCGATTTCGGCGAGCACCCAGTCGTCGCGACTGCGCGAAAGGTCCTGGTAGAGGGATTCGAGGCTGGTCTGATGATTCTGATACTCGCCGAGTCTCAGATCGAGCTGCGCGACCTTCGCCAGCGCCTCGCGCATCGCCTCCTGGGCCTGTCTCGCGCTCAAGCGTGCGTCGCGGCTGTCCGCCTCGATGTCGCGCACGCGCTGCGCGAACTCCCCGCGTAGCGCGTTGATCCGCACCCGGGCGTCGTACCATTGCCAGGCGAAGATCAGCGCGACCAGCGCAAAGCCGATCGTCCACGAAGAAGCAAGCCTCGCTCTACGCTTCGGGGCTTGCCGGGTTTCTGCGGCTGGCGAGGTACGGTCTTCCACGGGCTGGGGGATCGCTGGATCGGAAGACGTCATACTTTAGCAAAAAAAGTCGCCATCCCAGCGACGGTACGCTCGTCACCGCGACCGGTGACGATGATATCGCGGACACCGCGCGTTCGGGCGGCCAGCTCGATCCGGGGATGGGGAACGAACGCGGGCGTCGCGCGCAGATACTCTTCCCCGGTCGGGCCCAGCATTGGGAAGAGATTCGCGAGCCCCTGCGCGCTGGTGATCGAGACCGCCTCGATTCCTCCAGTCTGCCATCGCGCGAGCAGTCCGCGCGAGTCGGCCTGGGGCCGGGCGCGGCGATAGCATTCCGCGTACTCGACTCGCCCACCTCGCGCCTCCAGCTCGCCTTGCAGCCAGTCGCGGCCACCCTGTCCGCGAAAGATGACCACCGAGCGGCCGCGCAATTCCTGAAGCTCAGCGAGCGCGGCCAGGGCCTCGCTGTCCGCCTCTTCCGCAGGGGAGATGACGTCGCGGAATCCCCGGTCCGCGAGCGCCTTTGCGGTCCCGGCCCCCACCGCGGCCACGCGCAGGTGTTCGGGCCATGCCCGCGTCGCGCTCACCGTGGCGTGCCCCCGCACGGCCGCAGTCGGGCTGACGAAGATCGCCAGTTGAAATTCCTCCAGGCGCGAGATGACGCCGGACACGGCGTCCGTATTTTCAGGAGGCAGGATCTCGATCGTGGGAAAGAGAATCGGTTCTCCGCCCGCCGCGCGAACGCGTTCGGCGAGCGCGGGGGCATGTTCCCGCGGGCGCGTGATCAGAATACCGCGCCCCGAGAGCGCTCCCCTCATGACAGCGATGCAAGAATCGCGTCGGCGCCCAGGGCCCGCAAGGTCGCCCCAAGGTTCTCGCCCAGCTCCTCCGGCGCGGCCATCGGACCGTTCAACTCCGCACGCACCACGCGGCTGCCGTCGGGCTTCGCTACCAGGGCGCGCAGACGCAGCTCGGTCCCGTTTGCCGTGGCGTAGGCCGCCAGCGGCAGCTGGCAGTCGCCCGAGAGAGCACGGCTCAGCGCTCGCTCGGCGCGCACGCACGCCGCGGAGCCGGGATCCTCGAGCGATGCAAGCCGGCGCCGCAATTCGGCTCGGTCCTCGCGGCACTCGATCGCGAGGGCGCCCTGCCCCGGGGCGGGGAGGCTCTGCTCCGGCTCGAGCATCGTCCGGATCCGTGCTGCGAGGCCCAGCCGCTTGAGACCCGCCGCAGCGAGCACGATCGCCTGGCATTCGCCGCGGTCGAGCTTCGCGAGACGCGTGTCGAGATTGCCCCGGAGGGGCTTCACTTCGAGCGCCGGGTGGCGCTCGCGCAGCTGCGCCTCCCGCCTCAGACTGGAGGTCCCGATGACGCTCCCCGCCGGCAGGGTCTCCAGGCTGGCCATCGAGTTCGACACGATGCAATCACGCGGGTCTTCTCGCGAGGTGATGGCGGTCAGGCAAAAACCCGGCGGCAGGCGCATCGGTACGTCCTTCGCGGAGTGCACGGCAAGATCGGCACGCCCCTCCTCGATTGCGTTCTCGAGCTCCTTGACGAAAAGCCCCTTGCCGCCGACCTCGGCGAGCGGCCGATCGAGGATCTGGTCGCCTCGGGTCGTGATACCGAGGATGCTCACCCGGCAATGCGGGTAAAGGTGCTCGAGCGCACGGGCAACGTGCTCCGACTGCCACATGGCGAGGCGGCTCTTGCGCGATGCGATCACGATTCGATCGGCCTTCTCATTCATTTCGTCTTCCTCATCCCGCCAAAGACTTCACTTGAGCCCACTGCCTGCGGCTCACCGGCAAGCGCTCGTCCAGTCCTTCCAGCACCACCGACCAGCCCGCGTCGCCCTCGGTTTCGGCCCCGCGCTCGAATCCGCGGATCAGGCGCCGCGCCACGAGGCAATTCCTGTGGATGCGCACGAACACGCTGCCGAACTCCTGCTCGACCTGGGTGAGCGCTTCCTCGACGAGATGCTCGCGGCCGCGAGTGCGCAGGGTGACGTATTTCAACTCCGCTCTGAGATAGATGACCTCGGACACCGGAACCAGCGTGACTCGCCCGCGCTCGGCGACGCTGAAGTGGCGCCGGGGAGCGGGATCGATGCTCTCGAGCACCGCGCGCGTGGGGCGTGCGCCGCTCGCGGCTTTCTTCAGCGCGGCGAGCAGCCGCACCGCACGCACCGGCTTGGTGAGGTAATCGAGAGCGTTGACCTCGAACGCCTCAACGGCGTACTGATCATGCGCGGTAACGAAGATCACCGCGGGGGGGCGTTCGAGGACCTGCAGGTGCCTCGCGAACTCGATGCCGCTCATCTCGGGCATGTGAATGTCGACCAGAACGACATCGGCTTCGGCGGACGCGGCGACTTGCAGGCCTTCCACCCCGTTCGCCGCCTCCCCCGCGACCGAATGCGGCAGCTCCGCCCGGCAATCCTCCAGGAGCTCCCGCAGGCGGCTGCGTGCCGGCTGCTCGTCGTCGACGATGACCACGCGGATCGGGTTCATGCGCTGGTTCGATAGGGCATGGCGATGCCGATCTCGTAACGCCCGTCGTCGATGCGCGTGTTCAAGCTCGCCTCGACGTCGAAATGCAACTGCAGGCGCTCCCTGATGTTGGCGAGCGCCATGTGGTTCCCTTGGCGATGCTGATAGTCGGGATGGTAGGGATTCGTCAGCTGCAGCCACAGACGGTCGCTGCGCCGCTCGATGCGAACCTCGATCAGCCCGGGGCCGATTCCCGGCTCGATGCCGTGGTAGACGGCGTTCTCCACCAGGGGTTGCAGAACCATGGGCGGCACCAGGGCTTCGTCGGCCGCAGGGTCCACCCGCCAATCGACTCGGAGGCGGTCTCCGAGGCGCAGCTGTTCCAGATTGAGATACTGCCTGCACAGGGAAAGCTCCTCGCGGAGCGTGATCAGCTCGCGGTTGTCTGCCATCACCGTTCGAAACAGCTCGGCGAGATCTTCCAAGGCGCCTTCCGCGCGCTTCGGGTCCTTCCGTATCAACGAAAGCACCGCGTTCAGGCTGTTGAACAGGAAGTGGGGACGGATGCGGGCCTGCAGCGCCTGAAGACGCGCTTCGGAGATCGCGGGCGAAAAGGCCCGGTTGCGCAGATGGAAATACCAAGCCACGGCCCCGGTGCCGAGCGCCGCGCAGCCGAGGTTCCAGGCGAGCTCGCGCCAATCGCCGCCGCCGAGCGACGATTGAAGCGGAAAAAGCGCGGCGGTCGCGGCGAGCACGATCGCGAATACCGCAACCAACCCCTGCGCGTAGGCGAGGCGCTCGAGCAGCGCGGACGCGGTGTACAGAACGACCACGACCAGGAGCAGCACCGGCTCGAGCGATCCGGCGATCTCGGTGACCTTCACGGCGAATTCGCCGATCTCGCGAGAGCGTGCAAGAGCAAATAACAGAGCGAGCGCGTTCACCGAAAGCAGGACGCGCGAAATCACGCCCAGGTTGCGGAAATCCGGCAGGGCGTCGGGCAGATGGTTTTGCCGTATACTTTGCACTTTTCTTGCGGACGCAAAGTCCAAGCGCGCGACACGAAATGCGCGCGGACGACTTCGGGCATTCTACAGTCAACCATGGGAGCGAAGCCCAAGCCGGGCAAGAAGCTCTGGTCGGGGCGGTTCGCCGAGCCCGTATCCGAGCTCGTCAAGCGCTACACCGCCTCGATCGCCTTTGACCGGCGGCTCGCGCTCCACGACATACGCGCGTCCATTGCGCACGCGCGTATGCTGCGCGCGTGCGGAATCCTGACCCGGGGCGATCTCCAGGCGATCGAGCGCGGCCTTTCCCGGATCTCGAAGGAAATCGAAGCGGGGCGCTTCCGCTGGTCGCTGGATGCCGAGGATGTACACCTCAATATCGAGCGACGGCTCATCGACATCGTCGGCAACCCCGGCAAGCGCCTGCATACGGCGCGCTCTCGCAACGACCAGGTCGCGACCGACCTGCGTCTGTGGCTGCGCGATGCCATCGACGAGATCGCGGGCCTCCTGCGCCGGGTCCAGAAGGCGATCGTCGATCAGGCGGAAAAGCATGCCGCTACCGTGATGCCGGGATTCACCCACCTGCAAGTCGCCCAACCCGTGACTTTCGGACACCATCTGCTCGCGTATTTCGAGATGCTCGAGCGCGACCGCTCGCGCCTGGCCGATTGCCGCGGACGCGTAAATCGACTTCCTCTGGGCGCCGCCGCGCTCGCGGGAACCTCGTTTCCGATCGACCGTGCACGAGTGGCCCGCGAGCTGGGTTTCGAGGGGGTCAGCGAGAATTCCATCGATGCGGTGTCCGATCGTGATTTCGCGATCGAATTCTGCGCCTGCGCGGCGCTGACGATGGTCCATCTCTCGCGCCTGTCCGAGGAACTGATCCTCTGGACCAATCCAGGCTTCGGCTTCGTGACGCTGCCGGACCGCTTCTGCACCGGCTCCTCGATCATGCCGCAGAAGAAGAATCCGGACGTCGCGGAGCTCGCGCGCGGCAAGACAGGCAGAGTGGCCGGCGATCTGGTCGCACTGCTCACGCTGATGAAGGGTCAGGCGCTCGCGTACAACAAGGACAACCAGGAAGACAAGGAGCCGCTCTTCGACGCCGTGGATACCCTGCGCGACACGCTCGCCGTTTTCGTGGAAATGATCGCGGGTATCGTCGTCAACGCGGGTGCCATGCGTGCGGCGGCGCAGCGGGGCTTCGCCACGGCGACGGACTTTGCCGACTACCTGGTGAAGAAGGGCGTGGCGTTTCGCGACGCGCACGAGGCGGCGGCGCGGGCGGTGCGCTCCGCCGAAGACTCGGGACGAGCGCTCGAGCAGGTGCCTCTCACCGAGCTGCGCCGCTTCTCCGCGAAGGTGGGGAGCGATGTGTATCGCGTGCTCACACTCGAAGGCTCGGTTGCAAGCCGCTCCCACGTCGGCGGCACCGCGCCCTCACGGGTGCGCGCTGCGGTCAAGCGCGCTCGCGCGACGCTCAAACGCACCTGATCTCCGCCCGGCTTCTCGCCGCGCTTGAGACCTCCATTTCGGAGGTCGCGGGCGCGTTCCGCATCGGGCGAACGACACCCGCCCGCGGCGGATGCATCCACCGCTGCTTCGTGCTCGAGGGCGGCGGCCGCAGGTACTTTGCAAAAATCAACCAGCGAGCGGAACTCGACAATTTCACCGCAGAAGCCGATGGCCTCGCGGCGCTCGCCGCCGCCGGCGCCCGGGTTCCTTCCCCGCTTTGCCGCGGGGAAACGGGTGAGGAAGCCTTTCTCGTTCTCGAATACCTGGAGACGCGCGGCGAGGGCGACTTCGCGGCCCTCGGGCGCATGCTCGCTCTGGTGCACTCCCTGCGCGGCGAGTTCTTCGGTTGGCGGCGCGACAACTACATCGGGAGAACCCCGCAGGCCAACCGGCGCTCGTCTTCGTGGAGCGAATTCTGGTGCGAGGCGCGCCTTCGGCCTCAACTCGATCTTGGAAAAAGGAACGGCCTGAGCGTGAGCCTGCTGAGAAAGGGCGAGCGTCTCGTCGAGGCGGTGCCACGACTCCTCTCGGGCCACGCTCCTTCGCCGTCGTTGCTGCACGGCGACCTGTGGGGCGGCAACGCCGGGTTCCTCGCCGGCGGAGCGCCAATGCTCTTCGATCCTGCCGTCTACTGGGGAGATCGCGAGACGGACCTGGCGATGACTGAGCTCTTCGGAGGCTTCCCGCCCGCGTTCCATTCCGCTTACGCGGAAGCCGCTCCCCTGGACGCGGACTACGCCCGGAGAAAGCCGCTTTACAACCTATACCACGTCCTCAACCACGCAAACCTGTTCGGAGGCGGCTACGCGTCGCAGGCCGAGAGAGTGATCGACCGGCTGCTTGCTCAGGGTTGAAGCAGTTTCTGCAGCTCGCCGGACTGATACATCTCCCGCATGATGTCGGAGCCCCCGACGAATTCCCCCTTGACGTAGAGCTGGGGGATCGTGGGCCAGCTGGCGTATTCCTTGATGCCTTGGCGGATCTCCGGCTCTTCGAGGACGTTCACCGTGAACGGCTCCGCCACGCCGCACGCCTTGAGGATCTGGATGGCATTGGCGGAGAAGCCGCATTGCGGGAACTGCGGCGTGCCCTTCATATAGAGCACGATCGAGTTGCCGGTTACTTGCTGCTTGATCAATTCTTGTACGTCCATGTTCACCCAATACCCGAGAAGATTAGTCCGAAATTGTAGCGCTCGTCTCCTGCGCGATCAACCTCTCCAGGTGGCCGCGCACGCCCTCGGCAATCCCGCGAGATCTCGAAAATCGGCGACCTCGCTGTAACCGAGCCGGCGCAGCAGCGCGACGCAAGCCTCTCCCTGGTCGTACCCGTGTTCCAGCAGCAGAGACCCGCCGGTCCGGAGGCGCTGTCTGGCGCCCGCCGCGATTTCGCGAATGCAGGCGAGCCCGTCGGTGCCGCCCGCCAGGGCCACGCTCGGCTCGAAGCGCAGATCGCCTCGTCCCAGATGCGGATCTCGGTCGGCAACGTAAGGCGGGTTGCTCACGACCAGATCGAACGGACCCGCGTCGATCGATTCGAACCAATCGCTGCGCGCGAAGTCGATCGCGACGCCGCGCTCGCGTGCATTGCGCCGCGCAACGTCCAGCGCTTTGTCCGAGATGTCGGTGGCGGTGATCCTCGACTCGGGACGCAGCGACGCGAGGGCGACCGCGATCGCTCCGCTCCCCGTTCCGATGTCGAGAATCCGCGCAGGCGCCCCGAGAGGAAGCCGCTCGAGCCCGAGCTCGACGAGCTGCTCGGTTTCCGGGCGCGGGATCAGGACATCGGGAGTGACGCGCAGCGCCAGCCCGTAGAACTCCCTCCATCCGGTGACGTATGCGATGGGCTCGCCCGAGCGCCGGCGCGCGAAGCAGGCTTGCGCCGAGTGCGCCTTCCGGGGATCGACCGCTTCCTCGGGGTGGGCGATGAGGCGGACGCGACTGCAGCCGAGGACGCCGCGAAGCAGGATCTCGGCTTCGTGGCGCGGCAGCCCCGATTCGCGCAGCAAGCCTTCGATGGTCGACCCGGCCGCGACTACGTTCATGTCGCTCAGCGCTCCTCTTCGAACGCCGCGAGTTGCTCGGCCTGAAGCTCCGCGAGCAGCGCCTGCGTCAGCTGGGAGAGGTCCCCGTCCATGATGTCGTTGATCTTGTACAGGGTGAGGCCGATGCGGTGGTCGGTGACCCGCCCCTGAGGGAAATTGTAGGTGCGGATACGCTCGGAGCGGTCGCCCGAACCGATGAGAGATTTGCGCGCGGCCGCCTCCTTGGACTGCTGCTCGCGCAACTGTTTGTCCTTGATGCGCGCCGCCAGCACCGCGAGCGCCTTTTCCTTGTTCTTATGCTGCGAGCGCCCGTCCTGGCATTCCACCACGATGCCGGTCGGCAGATGCGTGATGCGCACCGCCGAGTCGGTCTTGTTGACGTGTTGGCCGCCGGCGCCGGAGGCGCGGAAGGTGTCGATTCGCATGTCCGCCGGATTCAGCACGACGTCGCCGATCGCACTGGCCTCGGGCAGGACCGCCACCGTGCAGGCCGAGGTGTGAATGCGCCCCTGAGTCTCCGTTTCCGGGACGCGTTGGACGCGGTGGCCGCCGGACTCGAACTTGAGCTTCGAATAGGCACCCTGCCCTATGATCCGCGCGATGATTTCCTTGTATCCCCCGACGTCGCCAGGGGACTCGGAGATGACCTCGACCTGCCAGCCCTGGCGCTCGGCGTAGCGGGAGTACATACGGTACAGATCGCCCGCGAACAACGCGGACTCGTCTCCACCCGTTCCGGCGCGAATTTCGAGGAAGATGTTGCGCTCGTCGTTCGGGTCCTTCGGCAGAAGCAGCTTCTGCAGCTCCGACTCCAGGGTACTGAGTCGCTCGCGCGCGGCCTTGATTTCGCTCTCGGCATAGCCCTTCACTTCAGGGTCGGCGAGCAGCTCCTGCGCTTCGGCGACATGCCGCTCGGTGTCGCGGTACTTGTTGAGCAACGCGACGACGGGCTCCAGCTCCGCGTGCTCGCGCGAAAGCTTGCGAAACTGCTCGAGGTCGCGCGTCGCGTTCTCCGTGGAAAGGAGCGCGTCGATGTCGCTCAGCCGCTGACGCTTCTGATCGAGCTTGGCCGCGATACTAGTCTTCATCGACTCCGGCGCCCGCGCTTAGTCGCGCGCGCGAAGGCGGTACAGACGCGCAACGAGCGCCTTGAGCGACTGGTCTCCCTCACCGCCCTGGTTGAGCGCTTCGGTAGGGGCGTGCATGAGCTTGTTGGTGAGCCCGTGCGAGAGGGCTTCGAGCACCGTTTTCGGATCGTCCCCTCTCGAGAGCATCCTCACCGCACGCTCGACCTCGCGAGCGCGCGCTTCCTCCGCCGATTCGCGCAATTGGCGGATCAGCGGCACCATCTCGCGCGTGTCCATCCAGCGCAGGAACGATCCGACCTGAGACTCGATGATCACTTCGGCTTGCGCGACGGCCGATTGGCGTGCGTCGAGGCCCTCGCGCACCGTAGCGGCGAGATCGTCGATGGTGTACAGAAACACGTCGTCCATCCCCGCCACCTCGGCTTCGATGTCCCGGGGCACGGCGAGGTCGACCATGAATATGGGGCGGTGGCGGCGAGCGCGGACCGTGCGCTCCACCGTCCCTTTGCCGATGATCGGGAG
>Ga0137397_10000293_pt1 | contig 33949 bp, 35 predicted proteins | sample czorhiz116metaG_FD_106658 | JGI IMG/M metagenome (GOLD analysis project Ga0137397, IMG submission 106658) | Vadose zone soil microbial communities from Angelo Coast Range Reserve, California, USA - czorhiz1.16 metaG | ecosystem: Environmental > Terrestrial > Soil > Vadose zone | place: USA... | reverse complement strand
GCCAAGAGGAACCTCATCCACATCCCCATGAGGGGGACGACGATCCCGCACCCCGTGTTGGGGATCTTCGGCGCCGGGCAGGTCCTCCTCAAGCCCGCCTCTCCGGGAACCGGCGTCATCGCGGGTGGGGCCGTCCGGGCCGTGGTGGAATCGGCCGGCGTGCAGGACGTCCTGACGAAATCGCTCGGCTCGGCGAACCCGCACAACGTCGTGAAGGCGACGTTCGACGGGCTCATGAAGCTCCGGGATCCGCAGACGACCCGCAACCGGCGACGCGTCGTGGACGACGCTCCGGCGGCGCCTCCGGTCCTGACCGAGGGCGTCGATGCCTAGCGCGAAGAAACCGTCCGCGGGCGCCAAGCGGGTCAAGAAGACGACGGCGCGCCCTGCGGCCGCGAACAAACCGGCGAAGCGCGCCGCGGCGACGCCGAAAGCGGCCGGTGCTTCCGGGCACTCCGAGGCCGGGCCGGGCAACATCCCGGAGTCGCCGCAGCCGCGGGCCCGGGAGCCGCGCGTCCGGAAGCCTTCGGGCGCGACGATCACCATCGTGCAGTACGTGAGCGGCATCGCCTGCCCGGTGCGACAGAAGCGGGTGCTGCGCGCGCTCGGCCTGCGCCACCCGCACCATCGCGTGGTGCGGCCGGACAACCCCGCGGTGCGCGGCATGGTGAAGGCGATTCCGCACTTGGTCAGGATCGAGGAGGGGGAGCGTGGCGCGTAAGCTGAATCTTTCGACGCTCAGGGCTGTCAAGGGGGCGCGCAAGAAGCCGAAGCGGATCGGGCGCGGTCCGGGATCGGGTCACGGCAAGACCGCCACTGCCGGCAACAAAGGGCAGCTGTCGCGGTCCGGCCGGAAGCAGTACTTCGGCTTCGAGGGCGGCCAGAACCCCCTTCACCGGCGCGTGCCGAAGCGCGGCTTCACCAACCTGTTCCGGACCGAATACGCGGTCGTCAACGTCGGGGCGCTGAACACCCTGGACGGCGAGATCACGCCCGAGCGGCTCGTGAAGGAAGGTCTGGTCAAGGCGATGCTGTCGGGGATCAAGGTCCTCGGGGACGGCGAGCTGACGAAGGCGATCGTGGTGAAGGCGCACCGGTTCAGCAAGTCGGCGGCGGAGAAGATCGCCCGCGCCGGCGGCCGCGCCGAGGTGATCACCCGCCCCGCGGCGGCCCGCTAGGAAAGAGAGCGAGATGATCGACTCGATCAAGAACATCTTCAGCATCCCGGACCTGAGGAAGCGTGTGATCTTCACCTTCCTGATGCTCGCGGTCTACCGCGTCGGCGGGCACATCCCGGTCCCGGGGATCAATTTCCAGGCGCTGGAGTCGTTCTTCCGCCAGCAGGGGGGCGGCATTCTCGGGTTCCTCGATCTGTTCTCCGGCGGCAACCTGAGGCGCCTGACCATCTTCGCGCTCGGCATCATGCCGTACATCTCGGCGTCGATCATCCTGCAGCTCCTGACCGTCATCTGGCCGTATCTCGAGAAGCTGTCCAAGGAGGGGGAGGTCGGGCGCAAGAAGATCACGCAGTACACGCGCTACGGGACGGTGATGCTCTCGTTCGTCCAGGCGCTCGGCATCGCCTTCTGGCTCGAGAGTCTGTCGCGCGCCGGCGGGGGGGGCGGCGTGGTGCCGCATCCCGGCTGGAGCTTCCGGATGATGACGGTCCTGACGCTGACGACCGGCACCGCCTTCATCATGTGGGTCGGCGAGCAGGTGTCCGAGCGCGGGATCGGCAACGGCATCTCGCTCATCATCTACGCCGGCATCGTGTCCGGCCTGCCCACCGCCGTCGCGACGCTCTATCAGGACGTGACGACCGGGAACCTGGGGGTCATTTCCATTCTGATCCTCCTGGCGGTGATGACCGCCGTGATCGCCGCCATCATCTGGGTCGAGAGGGCGCAGCGCAAGATCCCCGTGCAGTACGCGCGCCGCGTCGTCGGCCGGCGGATGTACGGCGGCATGCAGACGCACATGCCGCTCCGGCTCAACACGGGCGGAGTCATCCCCGTGATCTTCGCCTCCTCGGTCCTGGCGTTCCCCCTGACCTTCATGCAGTGGCTGGGAGTGCAGGACAAGCCGTGGCTGGCCAGCCTGTACCACCAGCTCGACTACACCATGCCCCTCCACAACCTCCTCTACTTCGTGGCCATCATCTTCTTCTGCTATTTCTACATCTCGATCATCTTCAACCCGATGGACGTGGCCGACAACATGAAGAAATACGGCGGCTTCGTCCCGGGAATCCGCCCCGGGCGGAGGACGGCGGAATACCTGGACGAGATCCTGACGCGTCTGACGTTCGTGGGAGCCATCTATCTGGCCATGATCGCGCTGCTCCCCCAGATCCTGATCAGCGGGCTCAACATCCAGGCGCTCCCGCTCATCGGTCCGACGCTGGACGCGTGGCTGCCGGCGTTCCTGACGCAGGGGCTCGGCCTGAAGTTCTATTTCGGCGGGACGTCGCTCCTGATCGTCGTCGGCGTCGCCATGGACACGGTGCAGCAGATCGAATCGCAGCTCATCATGAGGCACTACGACGGCTTCTTGAAGGGGGCGAGGATGCGCGGCCGCCGCGGGTGAAGGGATGAGTGCTGTGGGCGGCTCCGGGGCGAGGCTGGTGCTCCTGGGCGCCCCGGGGGTCGGCAAGGGGACGCAGGCTGCGGAGATCTCGCGGCGGACCGGCCTGCCGCACATCTCGACGGGCGACCTGTTGCGCGCGGCGATCCGGGACGGATCGCCCCTGGGTCGCAGGGTGGCGGCGATCGTCGAGCGCGGGGAGCTGGTGCCGGACGGGCTCGTGGCCGAGGTGATGGAGGAGAGGCTGGCCAGGCCGGACGCGGCGGACGGCTTTCTCCTGGACGGGTTCCCGCGGACGGTCGCCCAGGCGGACCTCTTGGACAGCATCCTGGCGAAACGCGGCCAGGCGCTGGATCGGGTGATCGGCATCGAGGTCCCCGAGGCGGAGATCGTCGACCGCCTCGCGGGTCGTCGGTCGTGCGGGAACTGCGGCGCGACGTACCACGTCCGGTACAACCGGCCGAAGGTCGACGGGGTCTGCGACCGTTGCGGTTCGGAGCTGAGGCAGCGCCCGGACGACGTGGAGGCGGCCATCGCGCAACGGCTCAAGGCCTACCGCGAGCAGACGGCACCGCTGGTGGCGCGCTACCGGAAAACCGGCAGACTCGTCGAGATCGACGGGCGGGGAACGCCGGACGAGGTGTTCGGGCGGATTGCGGCGGTGGTCACGGGACTGACGGCATGATCATCTACAAGTCCCGGGAAGAGATCGAGACGATGGACCGCTGCAACCGCGTGGTGGCTCAGATCCTGGCCGCGCTGGCCAAGGCGGTGGCGCCGGGAGTGACCACCGCCGATCTCGATCGCCTGGCGGAGAAGATGTGCCGGGATGCGGCCGTCCGGCCGGCGTTCAAGGGGTACCGGGGGTATCCGTGCGTTCTGTGCGCCTCGGTGAACGAGGAGGTGGTGCACGGCATCCCCTCGGCGAAGAAGATGTTGAAGGAGGGGGATATCGTCGGGCTCGATTTCGGAGTGGTACTTGAGGGATACTACGGGGACGCGGCCGTGACCGTCCCCGTAGGCCGCATCTCCCGTGAGGCCGATGATCTGCTGCGGGTGACGCGCGAGTCGCTGCGCAAGGGCATCCAGGCGGCGCGCGCGGGGGCGAGGCTTTCGGACATCTCCGCGGCGGTGCAGGGGCACGTGGAAGCACAGGGATACTCGGTGGTACGCGAGTTCGTCGGCCACGGCATCGGGACCTCGCTCCACGAGGATCCGCAGGTCCCGAATTACGGGACGCCCGGATCGGGCCCGGTCCTCAAGGAGGGGCTGGCCCTGGCGATCGAGCCGATGGTGAACGTGGGGGGGCCGGCCGTGCGGATTCACACGGACGGCTGGACCGCTTCGACGCTGGACGGTTCTCTGTCGGCGCATTTCGAGCGCTCGATCGCCATCACCGAGGACGGGCCCCTGCTCCTCGGCGGCGAAGTGGAGGGACTGTAGTTGCCCAAGGATGAGGCGATCCAGGTGGAGGCGGTGGTCGTCGAGCCGCTGCCGAACGCCATGTTCCGGGTGCAGCTCGACAACAAGCACCAGGTGCTCGCCCACATCTCGGGGAAGATGCGCAAGAATTTCATCCGCATCCTGACGGGAGACAGGGTGCTCGTCGAGCTGTCCCCCTACGACCTGTCGCGGGGACGGATCGTCTACCGGTTCAAGTGAGGCGGGGGAGACGCCGGACATGAAGGTCAGGGCATCGGTCAAGAGAATCTGCGACAAGTGCAAGGTGATCAAGAGGCGCGGCGTGGTCCGGGTGATCTGCGAGAACCCGAAGCACAAGCAGCGCCAGGGATAGAAGGAGAGGCTCCGTGGCACGCATCGCCGGTGTGGATCTGCCGCAGAACAAGCGGATCGAGATCGCGCTGACCTACATCTTCGGGATCGGCCGGTCGCGCAGCAATCGCATCCTCGGCAAGGCGGGGGTGGGGAAGAGCATCAAGGTCAAGGATCTCGCGGAGGACGAAGTCCGCAAGATCCGCGATGTGATCCAGGAAGAGGGGCAGGTCGAGGGAGACCTGCGCAAGAACGTCCAGATGGACATCAAGCGGCTGATCGACATCGGCTGCTACCGGGGAATGCGGCACCGCCGCAACCTCCCGGTGCGGGGCCAGAGAACGCACACCAACGCCCGCACGCGCAAGGGGCCGCGCAAGACGGTCGCCGGCAAGAAGAAGGCCCCGGCCGGCAAGAAGGGATGAAGAGGGTGTCAAGACCCGAGGAGATCCATGGCTGACGCAAAAGACACGAAGGACGCGGGCCCGAAGGAAGGCGGCCCGAAGCCCGAGAAGGCCCCGAGGGCCAAGAAGGCCGAGGCGAAGGAGACGGCCGCACCGGGCCCCGGGAAGGACGCGGCGCCGGTGGAGGCTGCCGGCGGTGAGGGGGCGGCGGCGGTCCACAAGGCGCCGGGCCGCAAGAAGGATCGGAAGAACGTCCCGTTCGCCATCTGCAACGTGCACGCGTCGTTCAACAACACGGTGATCAGCATCTCCGACCAGGCCGGGAACGTCCTGTCCTGGTCGTCGGCGGGGTGCATCGGCTTCAAGGGCTCGCGCAAGGGCACGCCGTTCGCGGCGCAGCTGGCGGCCCAGGCCGCGGGCAACACCGCCAAGGAGCACGGCGTCAGGCAGATCGAGGTCCGGGTCACCGGGCCCGGCGCCGGACGCGAATCATCCATCCGGGCCCTGCAGGCGATCGGGCTCGAAGTCAAGGCGATCAAGGACGTCACGCCGATCCCGCACAACGGCTGCCGCCCGCCGAAACGCCGGCGCGTCTGAGAGGAGGAGAGAAGGAGTGGCGAGGACACGTGGTTCGGTCTGCCGGCTCTGCCGTCGCGAGGGGCTGAAGCTGTTTCTGAAGGGGACGCGCTGCTACACGGAGAAGTGCGCCATCGAGCGGCGCAACTTCGCCCCGGGGCAGCACGGCAAGCGGCGGGTCAAGCTGCAGGGCTACGGCGTGCAGCTGCGCGAGAAGCAGAAGGTGAAGAGACTGTACGGGCTTCTGGAGAATCAGTTCCGGCTCGGATTCCAGGCGGCCAGCCGCAAGAAGGGGATCACAGGGGAGCTGCTGCTCATCAACCTGGAGCGCCGGCTCGACAACGTCGTCTACCGTCTCGGATTCGCCTCGTCGCGCGCCCAGGCCCGCCAGATCGTGGCCCACGGCCACGTGCGGGTGGACGGCCGCAAGGTGGACATCCCGGCGTTCCTGGTGAAGCCCGGGCAGGTCGTGTCGCTCCGGCCGAAGATGGAGAAGAACGAGGCCTTCCTCGCCTCGTTCGAGCAGGCGCGCGCGCGCGGGTTCCCGCAGTGGCTCCTGGTGGACACGGGCGGCTTCAAGGGGACTGTGTCGACGCTGCCGCGCCGCGAGGACATCACCATGCCCATCCAGGAACAGCTGATCGTCGAGCTTTACAGCAAGTAATCGGATCGGGCCGCCCCAACGCGCGGCCCCCAGGAGGATCGACCCGATGCTGTGGAAAGGTTTTCAGAGACCGAAGCGACTCGAGTGCGATCTGGAGTCGCTGACGCCGACCTACGGAAAGTTCCATGCCCAGCCGTTCGAGCGTGGATTCGGCACGACGATCGGCAATGCGATGCGGCGCGTCCTGCTGTCCTCGATCGAGGGGGCGGCGATCACCGCGGTCAAGATCGAGGGGGTGCTGCACGAGTTCACCTCGATCCCCGGCGTGGTGGAGGACACCATCGACCTGATCCTCAACCTCAAGCAGATCCCGCTCAAGCTCAACGTCGGCCATCCGGAGACGATCTATCTGCGGACCGAGGGGGCGATGGAGGTCAAGGCCGGCCAGATCGAGAGCAACCCCAACGTCGAGATCCTCGATCCCGAGGTCCACATCGCCACCCTCAGCGAGGAGGGCCGGCTCAACATCGAGATGCGCGTCAAGCCGGGCCGCGGCTACGTCCCGGCCGATCGGAATTTCGACACCGACCTTTCGATCGGCTTCATCCCGATCGACTCGGTCCACTCTCCCGTGAAGAAGGTCAACTATACGGTGGAGGACGCGCGGCTGGGTCAGACGACCGACTATGACAAGCTCACCATCGAGGTCTGGACCAACGGCGCGGTGCAGCCGCAGAGCGCCGTGGCCCTCGCGAGCAAGCTCCTGAAGGACCACCTGTCCATCTTCATCAATTTCGAAGAGACCCCCGAGATGGACGAGGAGGAGGTGGATCGCGAGAAGGAGCGCATGAGAGAGAACCTCATGCGTTCGATCGAGGAGCTGGAGCTGTCGGTCCGCTCGTACAACTGCCTGAAGAACGCCGACATCAAGACGATCGCGGACCTGGTCCAGAAGACCGAGGCCGAGATGCTCAAGACCAAGAACTTCGGCCGCAAGTCCCTGAACGAGATCAAGGAGCTCCTGGCCGAGATGGGTCTGTCGCTCGGGATGAAGGTCGACCACATCCTGAAGCCGAAGGAGGAGTAGGAGCGGCATGCGCCACAACGTCGGGTACCGGAAGCTCGGCCGGACCTCCAGTCACAGGCGGGCGCTGCTGCGCAACCTGGCGACCGATCTGTTCCGCCACGAGCGGCTGAAGACCACTCTGCCGAAGGCCCGCGAGCTGCGGCCGTTCGCCGAGAAGCTGATCACCCTGGCGCGGCGGGACGACCTGCACGCCCGGCGTCAGGTCCTGCGGCAGATCAGCGACAAGACGGTCGTCAAGAAGCTGTTCGACACTCTCGGACCGCGCTTCGCGGCGCGTCCGGGCGGCTACACCCGCGCCCTGAAGCTCGGGCCGCGACCGGGTGACGGCGCCGACATGGCGATCGTCGAGCTGGTGGGCTCGGAGCCGACCTTCAAGAAGCAGAAGGACGACAAGAAGGCGCGCCGCGGCCGCAAGGCCAAGGCCGAGGAGAAGGCGCAGGTCGAGGCCGCGGCGGCCGAGGAGCCGGCTGCGGACGAGGGCGGCGAGAAGGACGAGAAATAGCCGACGTTCAGCGGCCCGCCAGTCGGCGGATCCTGGCGATCAGGTCGGTGGTGGCATGCCTCTTCGGGTCGCCCACGATGGCGACCCGCCCTCCGTATGAACGCACGACCCCCCGCTCGGGCACGCTCGCGCGCGTGTAATCCGTCCCCTTGCACTGCACGTCCGGCCTGAGGCGCCGGAGCAACGGCGCCACGGTCGGTCCGCCGAACAGGACGACGAAGTCCACCCCGTCCACGGCGGCCACCATGCGGGCCCGGTCGGCCGACCCGAGGATCGGCCTCCCCGGGCCGCGGAGCAGACGCGCGGAGCGATCATCGTTCACCGCGACCACCAGGACGTCTCCCAGCCGGCGGGCCGCCTGGAGGTACCGGACGTGACCCACGTGCAGGAGATCGAAGAGTCCGTTCGCCAGGACGACGCGGATCTCCGGGCGGAGACGCCGCAGCCGCGCGATCTCCCGGAGGACGCGCCGAAGGGGAAGGACGCGTCCGGCGGCCGGCGCGGCGCTGCGGGTCACGCGCGGCGGGCGGGCGAATCGAGCGCGGGGTCGGTGCGCACGGCGCGGCGCAGCTCCTCGCGGCTTACAGTTGCCGTGCCCCGCTTCATGACCACGATGCCGCCGGCGTAGTTGGCGAGCCTGGCCGCCTCCACCGCTCCCGCTCCCGCCAGCATCGCCAGGGTCAATACACCGATCACGGTGTCCCCCGCGCCGGTCACGTCGGCCACCTCGTCGGTCCCGTACACGCCCAGGTGCACCGGGTCGGAGTCGCGCGGAAACACGCTCATACCCTGACTGCCGCGCGTGACCACGATGGTCGAGGCGTCGAGGCTCGCGCACAGCGCCGTCCCGGCGCGCCCCAGTTTCTCGAGATCGTCCTCGACCCGCTCGCCCAGCGCCGCCTCCGCCTCCTGCAGGTTCGGCGTGGCGGCGGTCATGCCCCGGAACCGGCGGATCTGCGAGCGCGAGTCGACGAACCAGGGTTTCCGGGCGGCCCGCACCGCCTCCGTCACCGCACCGATCGTGTCCCCGTTCAGAAGCCCCAGGGAATAGTCGGACAGCAGCGTTCCCTGCGCCGTCGCGACCGCTTCGCGCACCGCCGGCAGGAGCGGCGAGCCCTGGGCCTTTACGGCCGGGCCGCCTCCCCGATCGATACGGACGATCTGCTGGCGGACCGAATGGGCGCTGCCGGCCAGGACACGGCGCTTCACCGGCGTCGCGTACCCGGGGTCGCGCCAGACGCGCGTCGTGTCGGCGCCGCGCTCGTTCAGGAGCGACAGCAGCCGATCCCCCGCCTCGTCCCCGCCGACCCGCCCGACGACGAGCGGCTTGCCGTCGAGCGCCGCCAGGTTGTGCACGGCGTTCGCCCCGCCGCCGGGCAGACGGACCGTGCCGCGATGCGCCAGGATGAGGACCGGAGCCTCGCGGGAGACGCGGTCGATCTCCCCGTACTCGAATTCGTCGAGGACGAGGTCGGCGACCACCATGACGCGCGAGCCGCCCATCCGGTCGATCGCCGCGAGCAGCGAGTCGCGCGCCGTCCCCTGAGCCTTCATGTCCGCCTCCGCGACAGGATGAAGCGCACGGCCCCGAGGAGATCTTCGGCTGCGTGCGCGGGCTCGGTCTTGAACCGGTGCTTCTGGTGCTCGAGCAGACCGCGCCCGTAGCCGGTGAGGACCAGGACCCCGGGCAGGCCGGCGGCCGCTCCCGCCTCGATATCGACGACACTGTCGCCGACGACGTACGAGCCGGCGATGTCGATGCCGTGCTCGCGCGCCGCCCGCAGGATCATTCCGGGTTTCGGCTTGCGGCAGTCGCAGGCGGTGCGCCAGGGGGGCGACCCCTCGCTCGGGTGGTGCGGGCAATAGTAGATCGCGTCCAGACGCGCGCCTCCCGAGGACACGGCGGAGAGCAGCTGCGCGTGCACCGCCTCCACCAGATCCTCGCTGAAGTAGCCGCGCGCCACGCCCGACTGGTTCGTCGTGACCACCGCCAGAAGACCCGCCTGGTTGATCAGACGGATCGCCTCCAGGCTCCCCGGCAGCAGCCGGCTGCGCGACAGGTGGTTGACGTACCCCACCTCCTCGCAGATCGTGCCGTCGCGGTCGAGGAAGATCGCGGCGCGGCTCATCGCAGGGACCCCGCCAGCACGTCACGGGGCTGCCCGTCCCGCCCCGGCGCGCCGCCGGGGACGGCGGGCGGGCGCGTGCGCCAGCGATTGTGCATCCACAGCCAGTACTCCGGGTGACGGCGGATCTCTTCTTCGAGAACGGCGGTGCACCGGCGCGTCGTCGCCAGGATGTCGTCGGCGATGGCACCCCGCCGCTCCGCCTGCAGCGGCGGCCCGTAGCGGATCAGCAGCCGCCCGTCGTGTCTCGGATAGGAGAACACCGGCACCATCGGCGCTCCGCACTTCAGGGCGAAGATCGCGAGCGCGGGTGTGGTGGAGGCCGGCAGGCCGAAGAAGTCGACGAACAGCCCGCCCTCGCCGCGCACGTTCTGGTCGATGAGGAGCGCCACCGCGCGCCCGCCGCGCAGCGCCCGCAGGACGCCGCGCGCTGCGTCGTACTTCGCGATCACCTCGTTCCCCGTGATGCCGCGCAGCCGGGTGAGGAATTCGTTCAGACGCGCGTTCTCGAGGGGGCGCACGACCATGGTGAACGGCACGCCGAGACGGGCCTGCAGCAGGGCCACCAGCTCCCAGTGTCCGAAATGCGCGGAGAAGACCAGGACACCGCGCCCCGCGGACGCGGCCTGCATCAAGTGTTCCTGGCCCTCGTATACGGCGACGCTCTCCAGCGGCCGCCGGGCGGTGCGCCGGAAGTAGGCGGCGTCCGCCATGATCATCCCCGCGTGGGCGAACGACGAGCGCGCCAGGCGCGCGCGGCGCCGGGGAGGCATCGAGTCGCCGAAGGCCCGCTTCAGGTTGGAGAGGGCGATGCGGCGGTGCCGCGGTGACACCAGGTAGAACAGCAGGCCGCAGCCGCGGCCGATGGCCTGGCCGAGACTCCGCGGCAGGAGCGCGAGACAGAACATCAGGCTGCGACAGAACAGGTAAGCGACGAAGTGCCGCGCCGCACGCGTCTGCTCCATGTGGCGGAGGCGGCGGATCGGCGAGAAACGCCGGCCGGTCGCGACACGCCGCGCGGAGCCGCCGCCGCTCACGTCATCCTCCGATCCGGGCGGACCTGCCGCAGCCGATCGAGGAGCCACCCCTGGGGCCCCGGTCCGAACGGGAAGGACGCCTGGATCGCCAGGGCGTACAGGGGCGGCGATCCCTCGGGGGCATCCATGAGGCGAACCAGGTCCTTCTCGGTGGTCACCAGGACATCCGCGCGGAGCCGCCGGGCCTCGAGCACGATCTCCTCCAGGTCGCGCCGGCGGAAGCGGTGATGGTCGGCGAATCGCCGGGCGCCGGCGATCCCGACACCGAGATCGCGCAGGTCCTCCTCGAACCGCTCGGGCCGCGCGATCCCGGAGAAAACGAACGCCGAGAAGCCCTTCAGCGATGCCAGGCCGACCGCTTCGCCCTCCGCCGTCACGAACCCGCGCGGCTGCAGGCGGCAGTGGAACACGGACGCGCCCGGCTTGAATCGCTCGAGCGCGGACGCCAGGTCGGCCGGGACCTGTCCCGACGACCGGGTCAGGACGAAGGCATCGGCGCGAGCCAGGGACGCGATCGGCTCGCGCAGCGGTCCGCGGGGCAGCATTCTACCATTGCCCCAGGGATCGCGGCCGTCCAGCAGCAGGAGGTCGAGGTCGCGCGCCAGCCTGCGATGCTGGAACGCGTCGTCGAGCACGAGGACTTCAGGAGAGCAGGAGCGCACCAGGAAACGCGCCGCGGCGACGCGATCCGCGCCGATCGCCACCGGCACCGCCGGATTGTCGCGTGCGATGAGGTAGGGCTCGTCCCCCGCGCTCTGCGCGTCGGCCAGGACGGTCCGGCCGTTCGAGACCAGGAGTGGGGCGTTCCCGCCGCGCCGGCCGTAGCCGCGGCTCACGACCCCGACCCTGTAGCCCGATTCGCGCAGCAGGGCGGCCACGTGGGACGTCAGCGGCGTCTTCCCCGTTCCGCCCATGGTCAGATTGCCGATGCTGACCACGGCGCAGGGGAGGCGGTGGGACGGGAGACGCCCCGCGTCGTACAGGGAGTTGCGCAGCGTGACGGCCGCCCGGTAGGCCAGCCCGGGCACCGCCAGGAACGGCCGGGCCAGCGGCGCGTCGAGAATCTCGAGGCCCCTCACGTCCGGGCGGCGCGCAGAGTCATCGAGCCGCCCGGAGAGAGCGCCTCCTCGATCAGGGTCATCGTCTTGAGGAGGGCCCCGCGGTTCGTCTCGACCACGCGTCTGGCCATGGTCGACGCCACCCTGTAGCCGGCGCGGTCGTCGAGGAGACGAACGAGAAGGCGGCCCAGCTCCTCGCCGTCGCGCGCCACGAAGCCGGCCCCCGCCGACACGAGCGCCTCGGAGGCGGCCCGGAAGTTGTCGGTCAGAGGGCCGAACAGGACAGGTTTGCCGAGGGCGGCCGGCTCCAGAACGTTCTGGCCGCCGCGCGGCACCAGGCTTCCTCCGACGAACACCAGATCGGCGGCGGCGTAGACCTCCGGAAGGACGCCGAGACGATCGAGGACCAGGACCTCCCAGGCGCCCGAGGAGGGGGAGTCCGCCGTCCTTTCCGCAAGACGGCTCCACGCGAGAACGGCGTGCCCGGCATCGCGGGCCGTCCGCTCGGCCGCCCCGAAGTTCTCCGGGTGTCTCGGGGCCAGGACGAGACGGGCGCGCGGGTGCGCGGCGCGCAGCGCGCGGAAAGCCTGAAGGACCGGGGCCTCCTCGCCCGCCGCCGTGCTTCCCGCGACGAACAGGGGCGCCGTCTCCTCGACGCCGAGGCGTCTGCGCAGCGCGACCGGATCGACGCGCGGCGGCTCGAGATCGAACTTGAGGTTGCCGGTGACGACCACGCGATCCGCGGGCGCGCCCAGGGAGATGACCCGGTCCGCGTCGTCGCGCGACTGCATGCCGAGGGTCCGGAAACCGGGAAGAGCGCGGCCCACGAACCCCCGCAGGGCCCGGTAACGCGGGAAGGATCGGGAGGAGATCCGGCCGTTCACCAGGAGGACCGGAACGCCGCGCTTGGCGCAGAGCCTGAGAAGATTCGGCCAGATCTCGGTCTCGACGATCAGCACGGCGCGCGGGCGCAGCCGGTCCAGGAGGCGACCCATGGCGAAGGGGAGGTCGAAGGGAAGGGCGCCGATCGATTCGGGCGGCGGTCCGCCGGCCCCGGCCGTCGCCAGCGCGCGCCCGGTCGGCGTCCCCGTGCTGACGTGGACCGGGGCGCCCGGGAAGCGCCTCCGCAATTCCGGCAGGATCCGAAGCGCCAGACGCATCTCGCCCACGGAGACGGCATGCATCCAGAAGCCGCCGGTCAAGACGTCGTCCGGGAGGAACCCCAGCCTCTCGCGAAGGGGAAGGGGCCGCGCTCGTTGCAAAAATGACATCAGCATCTGGCAGGGAACAACGGCGGCCCAGGCGAGCGCTAGGAGAGCCCCGTAAACTCGGTACATGCGGGCGGAGTATAGTCCAGCGTTTCACGGAGCGTCAACGCGACGTCGTCCTGTGAAAGACGCCGGGCGCGCTCCGCCCGCGCCCTTCCCCGCGGGCGGGGCGGCCTGGAGCCGGAGCACGATTTCGCAAGTCACCCTTGCGGTTGTCCGCACCCTCGGGCGGGCCCTATATTCAACGCGAATGTTGCACAGAGGAGTTCTGTCCGGCGCCGCCCACCGCGCGGCCTCGGGCGCGGCGCGCGCCCCCCGGGGGACCTCATGACCCGTCCGGCGATGCTGATCGTCGATCACGACGAGATGTCCCGCTCCCAGCTCAAGGAGAGGATCGCGGCGGTCAGTCCGCCCGGGATGGAAGTCCTGGCCGCGGCCTCGGCGGAGGAAGGGCTCGGCGTCCTGTACGCGCTGCGGGAGCAGAACCGGCCGATCGAGCTTGTGATCGCCGCTCAGAGAATGCCGGGAATCCCGGGCGGGCGGTTCCTGGAGATCGTCAACGCGCAGTTCTCGACCGTCGGGAAGATCCTCCTGTCGGACAAGCCCAGCCTGGACGAGGCGATCTACGCCCTGAACAACGCCGGCCTCGACAAGTACATCCCGACTCCGTGGGACCTCGAGGACATCAAGTTCACCATCACCGCCCTCCTGCGGCAGCGGGAGATGAAGCGTCTGAACGAGAGGCTCCTGTCGGACCTGCAGGTGCGGAACCAGCAGCTCACGGCCGCCCTCGGCAACCTGGAGCAGGCCCGAAACGACCTGGAGCACTCCTACATCCAGACCGTCGAGTCGCTGGCCATCGCGCTCGAGGCGAAGGACCGCTACACCTCCGGCCACTCGCAGCGCGTGGCCAAGTTCGCCCGCCTGATCGCGCGGTCCATGGGATTGCCGAAGGAGGAGGTCGACATCGTCGCGCAGGTGGCGCTCCTGCACGACATCGGCAAGATCGGCATGCTGGACAAGATCCTGAACAAGCCGGCCAATCTCACGCCGGAGGAGCGCGAGTCGATCAAGTCGCACCCCGTGGTCGGCGCCCAGATCCTGGCCCCCGTGGCCACGTTCACCAAGCACGTGGCGGGGATCAAGCACCACCACGAGATGTACGACGGCACCGGCTACCCCGACAGACTGAAGGGAACGGACATCCCGCTGGCGGCGCGCATCGTCTGCCTGGCCGACGCCTTCGACGCCATGACTTCGACGCGCCCGTACCGCGTGGGGCTGCCGCTCGAGTTCGCGATGCAGGAAATGAAGAAGATGGCCGGGCGCCAGTTCTGTCCCGAGTGCGTCGAGGCCTTCATCCGCGTCCTGAAGTCGAAGGGGGTCGTCGACGGGGAGATCGCGCAGCCTCCCGCGGCGGAGCCCGGACCGGCACCGGCGGTCCACGCCGGGCCCGCCGCCGAAGAGGCTCCCGGGGACAAGGCGGGTCCCTTCCCCGCCGCGGAAGCCCGCACCGGCACCTGACCCCTCTCCCCGACCTTCGGGGCCGAGTCCGACCCCATCCCCCTCTTGACAGTCGCCCCGGAGTCGTGTAGGATATTATAGTTGTACTATATAAAGTTTATATAACATCAGCCGTACCCGAGGAGCCCCGAGCCACCATGCCGGTTCACAAGAAGATACGCACCTACACGGCCACCGAACTCGACCTGACGATGCTCGAGACCATCGCCCGGTACCACGGCTTCTCGAAGAGCGCCACGATCACGAGCCTCATCAAGAGGGAGTTCTGGAGAGTGTTTCCAGCCGGGACCCGCGACATCCGTCCGGAGCGGGGCGCGCGGGTGGTCGAGCACGGAGCGAAGGGGGAGAAGCATGCGGGCCGTTGAGGAGGCCGTTGCGATTGCCGAGGAGTCGACCCCCGCGCCCTGGCGCGTCGGGGACGCGCGCGCGACCGTCCGCAGGATCGAGTCGATCCGGGCCCTGGCGCGGGCCAGGAACGCGGTCCTCCTGGCCCACAACTATCAGCTCCCCGAAGTGCAGGAGGCGGCCGACTTCGTCGGGGATTCGCTCGGGTTGTCGCTCGAGGCGCAGAAGACCGGGGCGCGCACCATCGTGTTCTGCGGCGTCCACTTCATGGCGGAGTCCGCGAAGATCCTGAACCCGGACAAGACCGTCCTGCTTCCCAGCCTCTCGGCGGGGTGCGCCCTGGCCGACTCGATCACGCCCGAGTCGCTCCTGAAATGGAAGGAGCGCTATCCCGACCACACCGTCGTGACCTACATCAACAGCAGCGCCGAGGTGAAGGCGATGTCCGACATCTGTTGCACGTCGGCGAACGCGGTGACCGTCGTCCGCAGCCTGCCGGGCCGGAAGGTGCTGTTCACTCCGGACCGGAACCTCGGACGCTGGGTGGCCCGGCAGGTCCCGGAGAAGGAGATCGTCGTGTACGACGGAGCGTGTCCGACGCACGACGTGCTGCGGGACGCCAGTGTCGACCGGGCGCGTCTGGGGCATCCGGACGCCGTCGTGATCGCGCACCCCGAGTGCCGCGAGGACGTGCTGGCGATGGCCGACGAGGTGTGCTCGACCTCGGGCATGCTCCAGGCGGTGCAGCGCCACCCCGAGGCCCGCACCTTCATCATCGCCACGGAGTGGGCCCTCATCCATCAGCTCAAGAAGCGCTTCCCCGACCGCCAGTTCATCCCGGCCGACGGCTGCATCGGCTGCCGCCTGCACTGCCCCTACATGAAGATGATCGGCCTCGACACGGTCGAGCGCTCCCTCCGCGAGAACGTTTTCGAAATCACGGTCGATGCCGAGGACGCGGCCCTGGCGCGCCGGGCCCTCGAGCGCATGATGGCCGTGCCTCGGGACCGCTGACGGCGCCCGTCGGTTGACACTGCGCTCGACGCGTCCCTATAATCACCTGCGTTCTTCGTCCTTCCGCGCGTCCGGCCACCGTCGACGAGGCAGGTGACACCGGCTCCACGATGACAGCCCCCAAAAGCGCCCCGAAGACCGACGCGGCCCCGCGGCCCCCGACGCGCAAGATCGTCTACTGGTTCCTGCTGGTCCTGTCGGCGATGGGGCTCCTGCCGCTGGGGATCACCGCCTACAAGCTGATCAGCTACAGCCGCGAGGCCCTGGTCACCTCGCAGCAGGAGGCGCAGCTGCAGACGGCGGCGGCGGTGGCGCGCCAGCTGAACGCGGCGATCGAAGGGGTCAAGGCGCAGATGGGGCGACTGTCCGAGGCGATCGCGGCGCTGCCGAGGGCGTCCGCGGCCGGCGGGGGGCGTCTCATCCCGGACCGCACGCTGATCGAGCGTCTCCTCGGGACCGACCTCCTCCTGGTGCGCTACACGCCGAAGGACGGAGAGTCGGTCGAGGCGCGCCAGCCCGGGTTCCCGCGGTCGGCGGTGGAGGCGACGGTCAAGGAGGGAGTGAAGGCCGCGATGCAGGGGGGACAGGACGTGAGCGACCCGGTGGTCCTGGAGACGGACGAGGGTCAGCACTCGGTGCTGATCGTGAGCGTCCCGGTCGGGATCGGAACCGCCCCGGTCGGAGCCCTCACGGGGGTCGTCGATTTCGCGGCGTACTGGGACCCGGTGGTGGGCGGACGGCGCGCGTCCTACCTCATCTATGCGCTGGACAGCCAGGGACGTCTGTTCGCCAGGCAGGACGAGGAGGGGGTCTTGAAACGCAGCGACCTGCGCACCTTCGGGGTGGTGCAGGACTGCCTGAAGGCCGGCGGACACTCGGCCCTGACCTCGGAGTACGTCCTGACGATCGACAACCGGCCGGTGCCGTACATCGCCTCCTGCGACACCACGGCCCAGGGCTGGAAGATCTTCGTGCAGATTGAGAAGAAGCAGGCGTACGCGACCGTGAACCAGATGATCCAGGCGACCCTCTTCTGGGCCGGCCTGGCGATGGCTCTGGCGCTCATTCTCGCGTACCTGCTGGCCGGGCTGATCACCCGGCCGATCAAGGCGCTGGCGGCCGGGACCGAAGCGTTCGCGAAGGGGCAGCTCGACCAGCGCGTGCGGGTCGACGCCCGGAACGAGCTGGGGGCGCTGGCCGACACCTTCAACGCCATGGCGGACCAGCTGCAGAACTACATCCAGCGCCTGTCGGCTGCCGTCACCCTGAACAGCGAGCTGTTCATCGGCACGGTCAAGGCGCTGGCCGAGGCCATCGACGAGAAGGACCCGTACACGCGGGGCCATTCCGAGCGCGTCAACCAGTACGCCGTGCTCCTGGCCAAGCAGATGGGTCTCTCCAAGAAGGAGATCTACGAGGTCCACATCTCGTCGCTGTTCCACGACATCGGCAAGATCGGCATCGAGGACAAGATCCTGCGCAAGCCGGCGGCGCTCACGGACGAGGAGTACACCGTCATGAAGCAGCACCCCAACAAGGGGTATCAGATGCTGTCGAAGATCAAGCCGATGAAGGACATCATTCCAGGGGTGCGCTTCCACCATGAGCGCTGGGACGGATCGGGCTACCCCATGGGGATGAAGGGGGAGCAGATTCCCCTGCCGGCGCGCATCGTGGCGATCGCCGACGCCTTCGACGCGATGACCACCAATCGCCCCTACCAGAAGGCGATGCCGTTCGACAAGGCGATCGCGCGGCTGTTCGAGCTGAGCGACCGCGCCTTCGACCGGCGCGTCGTCACTGCGTTCAACGAGGCGTACAAGGCGGGGGCCTTCAAGGCGCCGGAGAAGCCGGCCGCCTACCAGGAAATGTGAGCACGGTCTATCGCGCGGTCCTGTTCGACCTCGACGGCACCCTGACGCCGGTGATCAGCGTCTGGCGGCACATCCACGAGCGGCTGGGGTTGTGGGAGAATGAGGCTCTCCGGCACCAGGAGGCGTTCGAGCGGGGCGACATCTCCTACGAAGAGTTCTGCGCGCGCGACGCCGCGCACTGGAAGGGGATGGCCGAATCCGATTTGAGGGCGATCACGGACGCCATCCCTTACCGGCCCGGCGTGCACGAATGCGTCGCGGTCCTCAAGGAGCAGGGTCTGTTGGTGGGAGTGATCTCCACCGGCCTGACGATCCTGATCGAGAGGGTCATGCATGAGCTCGACCTGGAGTACGCCATCGCCAACCGGCTGGTGACGAAGGCCGGTGTCCTGACCGGCGAGGTGAAGGTGAACGTGGAGCACGGCCGCAAGGGGGAGGCGGTCGATCTGTTCTGCGGGCAGTTCGGGGTCGACTACCGCGAGGTCATCACCGTGGGCGACAGCGACGGCGACATCTCGATGTTCGAGCACTCGGGATTCTCGGTGGCGTTCAACCCGGCGTCCGAGAGCACCGCGCGCGCGGCCTCGGTCGTCGGCCGGGGGGACTCGCTCCTGTCGATCGTCAACCTCTTCCCCCTGGACGCGACGCCGCCGCAGTGAACCCCATTCCGGGACGGAGAGAACACCGCCATGAGCGATGAAACACAGGGAGGACTGGACCGCGGCGCGGTCAAGTGGGCCCTCAAGGACGCCCTGGACGAGCTCTTAGGGCTGAGCGACGTGCGCATGGCGTCGCGCTACGAGGGAGGCTCGATCATCCTCAAGCCGGGGAAGTCGGAGGCGCAGGAGAAGGCGATCCCGATCGAGGTCTTCTTCCACAAGATCATCATGGCGCGCGATCGCCTGCGCGTCCTGGAGCAGAAGATCAACGCCCACCCGAAGCTGAGCGACGAAGACAAGGTGGAGCTGCAGCAGTACATCACGCGTGTCTATGGGTCGCTCACCTCGTTCAACGTCCTCTTCAAGGACAAGGATGACTGGTTCATCGGGGCCCGTTCGACCGAAGGGTCCTGAGGCGGAGGATCGCGTGCTGCCGACCCGGCGTCAGAAGGAGATCCTGGAGGCGCTGCGCTCCCTCGGCGCGGAGCGCGGGCGCACCCCGACGCTGGCGGAGATCGCCGGCCGTGCAGGGCTCGCTTCGGTCTCGACCGTCCACAAGCACCTCCGGCTCCTGGAGGAGCGGGGTCTCCTGAAGCGCCGTCGCCGGGGCCGTCGTCGGGGGGTGGATCTCCTGCCCGCGGCGCGGAGCGGTTCCGCCGTCGACGTGCCCCTTCTCGGCCGGATCGTCGCGGGGCGGCCGATCGAGACGATCGCCGAGAAGCGCACGGTCGCACTGCCGAAAGACCTGGCGCGCGGCGGACGCACCTACGTCCTGCAGGTCAAAGGGGACTCGATGACGGGGGAGCAGATCCTGGACGGCGACTATGTCGTCGTCGAGGAGCGCGCCACGCCGCGCAACGGCGAGGTCGTCGTGGCCCTCGTCGACGGCCGGGAAGCGACCCTGAAGACGTATCGCCGTGAGCGGGGGAGAGTCCGCCTGGTCCCGGCCCATCCCTCCATGAAGCCGATCGTGGTGCGGCCGGAGTCCCTGCGGGTGCAGGGGATCGTCTCGGGACTCCTGCGCCGCTACGCCTGATCCGGCCCGCGGGCCGGAAAGCTCAGGGACAGGGAGAGACGTTCGGCCGGGCGGCGCCGCTCGAGGCCCGGCCCAGGCTCCCTTCGCCTGGGGGATTGCGGGCCGTGACCATGTAGAAGTAGCCGGTCCCCGCCGAGGGCGTGGCCGCGTCGATATCCGCGGGAGAGGCAAGCCCGGCGTCGAGGCAGCCGCCGTACCGGTCCGCCGCCCCGTCGCCGTCGGTGTCCACGAACGACCCCAGGCCGCCACGGTAGACGTTGTACGCGGCGGCCCCCGCGAGCGCGTCCCACGCGAGGTGCGTGGCGTCGCCGAACACCTGATTCAGGACCTCGCCGGAGTCCTGGGTGGCGAAGTTCGGCGAGCCGAGGTCGTATCCTCCCTGGGCGTTCGGCATGAAGATCAGCAGGGAGCCGTTCGTGTCGTTGGCGTGGCGCAGCGCGTTCCCCCCGCCGACGCTCGCCGACTGGGCGAACTCGAAGTGCTCGAAGATCGCCTGGCCCGCGGACCCCGAATAGGGGAGCTGCCGCGTGATGTCGATCTGCGCGAACGGCTCCGTCCCGTCCCCGCCCGGGCTGATTCCCGTGATCCCCCACCAGGCGCTGACGAAGCGGTTCTGGATCTCGATCCGTCCGCTCCTGAACAGCCGCACGACCGCCGTGCAGCTCTTGGTGGTCAGGGTGACCGGTATCCCGAGATAGATGAACTCCATCCGATCGTTCTGCGGGTTGGTCCCGTCGGGCACGAATGTCCAGAAGACGTCGAGCGGTCCGCCGGACCGTCCGCGGTTATCGGCGCCCGGATCGAGGTCGCTGAGCGGAAACGCGATCCGCGGCGGCACGGACACACCGGGCTGGTTCGGATCCGGACCCAGGAAGGTGCCGCTGTGCGAGAACGTGCCTCCGGCGCCGAACGTCAGGTTGGCGTTGTCGTTGACGAAGACGCTCGTCCACGACTGTCCGTAGAAGGGAAACGAGAACCCGGCGGGAAAGGCGACCCGGGCGGTGGTGCTGTTGTCCAGGTTCAGCGCCGTCGCCCCGGCCGGCGCCGGCGGAGTGTCGGTGTTGATGACGATCGAGCCGACGTCGAAGGTCTGGCCGGCCCCGATCGCGACCGCCACCTGGTCGGCCAGGTCGTCGGTGGAGGTTTCCGGGCTGCTGTAGAACTCGGGCCGGGCGATGTAGGGTGGGTTCGCACCCCCGCTGACGTTGCTGTTGAAGATCGTGGAGTTGAAGCGATTGTCGTCCCACCAGTCGTCGTCCCCGCCGCCGCTCATCCCGGTCGTGCTGTCGAAGTACTCCACGCCGACGTAGTAGTTCGCCGGCGGCAGCCAGTCGATCCGGAACGTGCCGGGAAGGAGGGTGCCCGCGGTGAAGCGCGACACGCTGAACACCTGCACCGTCATCTCGCCGGTCGCCGTGTTGAAGGCCGTGACGCTCACGCCGTCGGCGGCCGTAGTCCCGCCCGGCAGGACCAGCCTCCCGGTGATGGTCCCGTAGAGCCCCTTCTGCGACGTCTCCGGGTAGGAGCGCGATGTGGAGGCGATGTCGTCCTGCGACAGGACGCGGAAGTCCTGGTCGAAGTCGACGGTGATGTCGACGAAGGGCGTCATGGTCGCCAGCGGGCTGACCAGCGAAGAGTGCGACAGGCCGTGGAAGTGACCCAGCTCATGCGTCGCCACGGCCACCAGGTCGAGGGTATGGGTGGTCGCGTCGAGAGGCACGTCGACGTAATCGTTTCCGGCCGGGCACCAGGCCATGTCGGCGTCGACGATCGTGCCGGCCTTCAGGACCGCGCCGTTCGGATACACGGCGGGATCGAGATCGATGATCCCGTCGCTGTTCAGGTCGCGATTCGCGCTCGACACCGTCAAATCCGCGGTCAGGTGGAAGTTGGGGGTCGTGGCGACCACGCCCGCCGGGCAGTTCAGCGTGCCGCCGTCCGCCCAGGTGATGAGGTGCACGTTGTCGAGCCCGACGGCCGTCACCGTCGAGGTCCCCGCGTAGGTGAAGGCGATACGCGACGTGGGCACGTTCTGCCAGGTGTTGAAGGCAGCGGTCAACCCGTCGATGGCGCGCTGCAGAGTCAAAGGGGACACGCCCTCCGCGCACAACGGGTTCCCATTGTTGCAGTTGTTGATGACTCCCTGGTCGTTGAGTCTCCACGGAATCGGCAGGGCCAGCGGGCTCCAGACGGCGTCGGCGATCTGCGTATTGCCGTTGACCACCGCTTCGATGTTGCCGCCGGCGCGGGCGGGGGTGATTCCGGCGACGGTCGCCGCCGAGATCGCCAGGAGCGCGGCGACGGCGCGGCGCCAGTCCGGCCCGACGACCGGGGCAAACTGCACGCCGCACCGCCGCGTCACCGGGGACGTCCCGGCGTGTCCTGCTCCTGACCGGCCATCTCCCGTCGGATCACTTCTTCGAACTCTGCCGGGCTCCGGCGCGCGCCGCCGAACACCACGAAGTCTCCCTTGACGTCGTGCCGCAGGGGGACGTGCCCCTGGAACAACCCGACGACGTAACGCTCACCCGTGTTCCCCAGCTGCAGGAAGAAGTAGGCCTCGTCGCCGACGCGGAAGGTCGGGGCCCCGGGGACGGTCATCTCGAGCGGCACGGGCGATTCCACACGGCCTCCCGCCTGCAGGAACGTCAGCCGGTCTCCCCGCGCTCCCTTCAGCGCCCGTGACACTTTGACCCGGACCTCGGTATGAATCTGCTTTCCCTGCCAGAACGAGCGCATCGATTCCACGCGACCCTGGACGATCGTATCGGACGCACCGACGATCTCCTTGATGTCCAGATGCCTCACGGTGGTGGCGAAGGCTGGCATCGAGGCGAGAGTGAGAGAGGCGAGGAGGGCCGCCCTCATGCGGGAGTCCATGATCGCTCCTTATACGATTAAGCCTCAGTAGCGTCAATGAGTTTGCGCCGGAGCGGGCAATAGTTCCTTGACCCTCCGCGTGGCGCGTGATAGCCTTTGGCGCTCTCGTTCGTCATGTCGTCCGTCGTATCCTGTTGCGTCGGTTCCATATCCGGAGGAAAGAGGGAACCGGCGCGCTTCCCATCAGGCCAATCCCCAAAGTGTCTCGGAGGGACCCGATGAAAGCACGCAGAATCGCCCCGCTCCTGATCCTTCCTTTTCTGGTCGTCCTTGCCACACCCGCCCTCGCACAGGGAACCGCCCAAGTCGGTTATCGCGGCTGGGGGGCGCGCGTGGGACTGTCGAGCAATCCGGACCAGTTCTACGGCGGCGTCCACTGGGACCTGGGAGAATTCGCCCGCAACGTACGGTTCCGTCCGAACGTCGAGATCGGCTTCGGAGATCACGTCACGGTCCTGCAGGCTAACGCCGAGGTCCATTACGTCTTCTCGAAGGTCCAGGTCTGGAAGCCGTACGTCGGCGGCAGCGCCGGGCTCATCTACGCGGACCCGGACCACGCGAACAGCCAGACCGACTTTAGCGTCATGGGGGTCGGCGGAGTCGAGACCAAGCTCAAGTCGGCCACGTCGTTCTTCATCGAGGCGAAGGTCGGACTCACGAACGACGATCCCGATCTGAAAGTTGGAGTCGGCTGGACCTGGAAGTAGACCGCCCCGACGACCTCCGCCTCGCGCCCCTCCCTCTAGCAGGACAGGCTACCAGGCAGGAGCGCCGCGCGCGGCCGGAGGATTCCGATGGCGACCCTGGGACGACTCCTGCGCGCCGCGCTCGAGCTGCTTTTCCGTCTCGGCGGCGCGCTCGGGATGCGCGGGGCGCGGTGGGAGTGGAAGAAGCAGGTCTGGCGCCAGGCGCTCGAGGTCAAGGTCGCCGGCTGGCAGAACCTCGAGCGCGGCGTGCGCGTCCGGATGCGGATGTGCCGCGAGTGCCGCACTCTCGTCCCGCGTCGCGAGAGGCGCTGCCCCTCCTGCGGCGCCTCGATGTCGGGTGTTCCGTCCGGTGGCGTCGGCCGGCTGGTCTCCCTTCTGTTCCCCGGATCCGGCACGGTGACGACCCTCCTCATCACCGTCAACGTCGGGATCACCCTCCTCATCCTCCTGGTGTGGGGGACGAGCGGGCCGGGCGCCGGGCCGATGCGGTTCCTGTCTCCTCCGGGCGTGGCGCTCTGGCTGTTCGGTGAGAAGGCACGCCCCGAGGTGTTCCAGGGAGAGGCCTGGCGTCTGGTCACGGCCAACTACCTCCATGGCGGTCTCCTGCACCTCCTGTTCAACTGTTACGCGCTCACGACGCTGGGCCCGCTGGTCGAGGAGACGTTCGGGGCGCGCAAGTTCTTCGTCATCTACACGGTCTGCGGCGTGTTCGCGCTCTTCGTGAGCGCCCTCTTCAGCCCGGCGCCCGCCGTCGGCGCCTCGGGGGCGCTGTTCGGGCTGATGGGTTTCGGGATCGTCTACGGCCGCTTCCATGGCGGCAGCGTCGGCAGGCTGGTCGCAGAGCAGCTGATGCGCTGGCTGATTTACGGCGCCTTCATGCTGTTCATGCCCGGGATCGACAACCTGGCGCACTTCGGAGGGCTGGTCGCCGGCGGCATGCTGGGATTCCTCGTCTCGCCCGGAGAGCCGAAGACCCGCGGGGGGGAGATTGCGCTGCGACTGCTCGCCTCTGCGGCGCTCCTCGTCACGGTCGGATCGTTCGCCGCGATGGCTTTGACCTACGGGCGGCACCTCGAGATCGCGCGGCTCAACGGATGGCTCTGACCGGGCCGCGCGCGCCTCAGGACGTCTCGAAGAAACCGAGACAGCGCTCCTGCTCGGTCAGCGCCTCGCAGCGCCGGTCGATCTCCTTGTACTCCTCGGCATTCGCTTCGGAGAATGCCCTGTAGGACGCCAGATCCTCCCAGACGTCGATGGTCACGTAGCGGCCGGGCACCTCGCGATCGCGCAGCAGGATCGTCTCCCTGTACCCCTTTCCGCGACGGAAAAACTGCGCCCACATGCCGTTCCCGCCGTAGTGCTCCTCGAACTCGGGGGTCCGGTTCTCTCGGACGCGAAACTCCCAGAGGATCCGGAGCGCCGCCCGCCTGCCGTCGGCCCGGCGCTTCACGCCGCCCGGGTCTCCCGCGGCGGGACGACTGCGCGGAAGGCGGCCAGGAAACGCCGCATCTCGTCCGGCGTGCCGATCGACACACGCAGCCAGTTCGGCAGGGAAGGGAACTTCCGGCCGACCAGGATGTCGCGGGCGCGCAGCGCCGCGATGACCGGCTCGACGTCCGAGCCGACTTCGATCATGACGAAGTTCGCCTCCGACGGCATGACGGCCCGGCCGTCCTTCCCGATCTCCTCGCACAGACGCCGGCGGGTCTCGTTGATACCCCGGCGATTGCGCGGCACGTATCCGCCATCCGCGAGCGAGGCCAGCGCCGCCTTGAGCACCGAGGCGTTGGTATTGCTCCAGATGCGATGGCGTCCCATCCTCTCCACGGCCTCCTTCGTCCCGACGGCGTAGCCGAGACGCATCCCCGCCAGACCGTAGATCTTCGAGAACGTGCGCACCACGATCAGGTTCGGAGTCGTGCCGATCCATTCGAAGGCGCTGGCATAGCGCGGATCCTCGACGAAATGAAAGTAGGCCTCGTCGACCAGGATGGTCGCGGTCTTCGGGACGCCTCCGATGAACGCCCGGAGCTCCTCGCGCGTGACGATCGTCCCGGTCGGGTTGTTCGGGTTGCAGACGTAGACCAGACCGGTGCGCTCGTCGCAGGCTTCCGCCATTTTCACGAGGTCGTGACGATGGTCCGGGGTGAGCGGCACCTTCACCGGGTCGGCCCGCGTGACGCGGGCGTACGCCAGGACCGCCTCGAACGTCGGCTCGGCCGCGACGACCTTCTTCTCCTGGCCAAGGAACGCCATGTCCGCCATTCTCAGGATTTCGCCCGAGCCGCACCCCAGGAGGACACTGTCCGGCGAGACGCCGTGCAGCTTCGCCAGGGCCCGCGCCAGCTCCTCCTCCAGCGCGTCGGGATAGCGCGCGGCGATCTTCTGCGAGTCGCTCATCGCCTCGAGCGCCATCGGCGACGGACCGTAGGGGTTCTCGTTGGAGTCGATGCGCACCGTGCCGGGCGGCAGATCGCTGTGGGGGCGGGCGGCCGCGGGCGTGCTCGATGGCGCGGACGCGCCCGCGAGCCCGGGCGCGACGACGCACGCGCCGAGCGCGGACGCGAGCCCGCGTGCGAAGCCACGACGGGTCAGACATTCGTTCATGAGCGCCTCCGGGCGGCCGCCCGGCCGGAACGGGTGTCCCGGGCGGCGGGCCGCGGCGCCCATTATCGTACGGGCGTGCGATTCGCGTCCGCGCGATCAGCGGCGGAGAGGTGCCGGCGGGCAGCACCCCACAACCAGCCTGCCCTGTTGCTTCTCGGTCAGATCAGCGGCGCGGCCAGCCCCGTTCATGCTGTCCGCTTCAGGTTTCACGCCATCCTCGGTCAGTCCGGCATCGCGTTGATGCAGTGATACGCTCAGCGATGGTCACAGATCCGTCACGCATGAGCGGGGGGAAGAGAGGTGGAGGCCAGGTGCTTGATTTTGTGGTGCCGCGGGACGGAATTGAACCGCCGACGCAGGGATTTTCAGTCCCTCGCTCTACCGACTGAGCTACCGCGGCACCCTCGGTGGGATGTTACTGGAAGCGCCGGATGCTAGCAACCGGCGGCGCGCGCTGTCAATACTGCGGACAGGCTCCTAGGGCCGGGCGGCGGGGACGTGGCCGCGCGGTCGGGGCTGGTCGCGCGATGAGGCGTCCTTCGGTGGCGCGGGCTTCGAGGCGTCCCTGCTCTCCGGGGCCCGCGTCGCGTCCTTGCCGTCCCCCTTCATGTCAGAGACGGTGCGCGGCTCCTTGATCAGACCGAGGACGCGGCGCAGCTTGGCCTCAATCTCGCGCGCCAGGTCGGCGTTCTGTTCCAGGAACTGGCGGACGTTCTCGCGTCCCTGGCCCAGCCGCGTCTCGCCGTAGGAGAACCAGGCGCCGCTCTTGTCGATGATCTTGTGCGTGATGGCGAGATCGATGAGATCGCCGACGCGCGAGATGCCGCTGCCGTAAAGGATGTCGAACTCGGCGATCTTGAAGGGGGGAGCGGTCTTGTTCTTGACCACCTTGACGCGGGTGCGGCTGCCGATGTCGACGTCGCCGTCCTTGATCTGGGCGATGCGCCGGATGTCCAGGCGCACCGAGGCGTAGAACTTCAGGGCGCGGCCGCCCGACGTGGTCTCGGGGTTGCCGAACATCACGCCGATCTTCTCGCGGATCTGGTTGATGAAGATCAGGCAGGTCTTCGAGCGGGCCACCGCACCGGTGAGCTTGCGCAGGGCCTGCGACATGAGGCGGGCCTGCAGCCCGACGTGCGAATCCCCCATCTCCCCTTCGAGCTCGGCCCTGGGAACGAGGGCCGCGACCGAGTCGATCACCAGGACGTCGATCGCCCCGGATCGCACCAGGACCTCGGTGATCTCGAGGGCCTGCTCGCCGGAGTCGGGCTGGGAGACCAGGAGGTTGTCCACGTCCACGCCGAGCTTGCGCGAGTAATCCGGATCGAGCGCGTGCTCCGCATCGACGTACGCCGCGAGCCCGCCGTTGCGCTGCGCCTCGGCCACGATGTGCAGGGCCAGCGTCGTCTTGCCGGACGACTCCGGGCCGAAGATCTCGACCACCCGGCCGCGCGGCACGCCGCCGATTCCGAGTGCCGTGTCGATCGACAGCGAGGTCGTGGAAATGATCGGGATCTCCTGCTGGAAATCCTTCGCTCCCAGCTTCATGATCGATCCCTTGCCGAATTGCTTCTCGATCTGGGCGACCGCGAGCTCGATCGTCCGGCCTTTCTCCTTGGGGTCCATGATCATCTCTACGATCACCTTTGGCGGACGGGGTTTCGGGGTCTCCGGGGAGAGCGCGGCCATCTTAGGATAATCCTCCGGGGCTGTCAACGCGCGTGAGCGCAGAGACGCGGCAACAGACCGCCTTTCGCAAGAGGCGGGCCACCCCGAAAAGGCCCGCAGGATCAGGAGTTCCGGCTTCCCGACCGGCCGGGGAGGGACGCGTCGGATCGTTGACGTCCGCGGGCGGACGGGGCGGCGGGGACGCGGCACATCGGGCAGGTTACCAAGCATCCTTTCCTTGACACCCCGGCGGACCCCCCTTATATTGAGGAAGCGATCGGCGGATCGGTCATCGCCGATCATTTTTGTTATGAGACCTCAGACGCGTTTCCATTGGTACTTGATGCTCGGGCCTCTGGCCCTGCTCACGGCCGCCTGCGCCACTACGGGCACGAGCGCCCCCGACGCATCGCCTGCGGCGGTCCCGCAGGATGAATCCAGCCCCGCGGCACGCCCGGCCACGACCGACCCGGCCGGCGCCACGGGCGAGCAGGGGGACCGCGCGGTGCCGGTGGTGGCTCGCGAGACGACCCCCGACCGGACGCGCCGCGAGTCGGTCCCCCAGCACGTGCGCCAGGTGCGCGAGCAGATGGAGGAAGCCTACCAGGCCGGTCTCGAGGCCTACCAGGCCGGGCGCTTCGACGAGGCGAAGGAGCACTTCGACCACGCGGTCGACATCGTGCTGTCGAGCGACGTCGATCTCGACGAGCAGCCGGCGTTCAAGAAGGCGTTCGACGAGATCGTTCGCAACATCGCCGACATGGACACCGATCTGTACAACCGCGACAGCGAGCCGGAGGGACAGGAGAACCGCTCGCCTCTCGACGAGCTGAAGGACATCACCACCTACCTGCCTCCCGAGGAGGCGGAGAAGGAGCGCCAGAAGATCCAGCAGGTGGTCGGGAAGATCTCGTACGACATCCCGGTCGTCCTGAACCCGCGGGTCCTGGCGTACATCGAGGCGTTCCAGACCCGGCTCAGGGACGAGTTCGAATCCGGTCTGAAGCGCTCCGGCGCCTACCTGCCGATGATCAAGAAGATCTTCCGCGAGGAGGGCCTCCCGGAGGACCTCGCCTACATGGCCCACCAGGAATCGGCCTTCAAGCTCAACGCTTACTCGCGGGCCCGGGCCAAGGGGATGTGGCAGTTCATGTCGTTCACCGGGCGCAAGTACGGTCTCAGGAGCGACCTGTGGGTGGACGAGCGCAGCGATTTCGACAAGGCGACGCGCGCGGCCGCGGCCTACCTGAAGGAGCTGCACGCGCGCTACGGCGACTGGTACCTGGCGATGGCGGCGTACAACGCGGGGGAGGGGAAGATCGACCGCGCCCTGGCCCGGACCCATGCCAAGGACTACTGGGCCCTCACGAAGACGCGCTACATCCGCACCGAGACCAAGTGGTACGTGGCCGCCATCCTCGCGTCGATCCTGATCGACAAGTCGCCGGAGGACTATGGCTTCTTCGTGGACCTCGACCCCGAGCTGAGCTGGGACACGCTGACGATCGACAAGGCGACGGACCTCCAGGTGGTGGCGGACGCCGCCGGGGTCCCGCTCGAGACGGTGCGCTCCCTCAACCCGGAGCTGCGTGGTCTGGTGACCCCTCCGAACCGGGACACCTACGTGCTGCGTGTCCCGGACGGAACCAAGGCCGACGTGGAGGCGAAGTTCGAGACCCTGGCCGACGAGCAGCGTGTGTCCTGGACTCTGCACGAGGTCCGCCCGGGCGAGACCTTCTCGTTCATCGCGCGCAAGCACGGTGTCCCCGTGCGCGCCGTGCTCGACGCCAACCCGCGCTACGCCGGAAAGCGCCTGCGTCGCGGCATGGTCCTGAACATCCCGATCTCGAAGAGCACGCCCCAGGTCGCGCTGGCGGCCGCCAGCGAGGACCCGACGTTCGACATGGGAGAGAAGGTCGTCCACCGCGTGCGCAAGGGGGAGACGCTGCAGCAGATCGCCGCCAAGTACCGCACGACGATCGCCAACCTGAGAAGGTGGAACAACCTGAACGGAACGACCATTCGTCCCGGCCAGCGGCTGGTGGCCTACTACGGCGAGAAGGGGAACGGTCCGCGTCCGGACCAGGACTCGTCGAACGCGGCGGTGTCGGTCAACGGCGGGCGGATCGAGTATCGCGTGCAGATGGGTGACACGCTGGGGTCGATCGCCGTCAAGTTCGGAGTGACCTCCGACGATCTGTGCCGCTGGAACAAGCTCCCCCCCGACACGGTCCTGCGTCCCGGCGACCGGGTGCTGGTGGGCGAGAGCGAGACTCCATCCGGGGTGTCGGGGGGCGGCGTCGCCGGCAAGAGAGGCCGGGTCGGCTTCATCAAGCACCGCGTCAGACGGGGGGAGACTCTGTACCGCATCGCGCAGCTCTACGACGTGACCGTTCATCAGGTGCGCGCCTGGAACCGCCTCGCCGGGAACACCGTCCACGCCGGGCAGGTCCTGACCATCCGGGTTCTATAGCCCCGTCGCCCACCCCCGTCCCTCATCGCCCCTGTGTGGCTTTGCCCGCAAGCGTTTGCTAAGATCCGGCCGCGATGACCCGCGATACGCCCGCCGTCTGCAAGGCCGTCGCCGCCGTTCTTCTGTGCGCCGCGCTCGCCGGCTGCCCGGGCGGCGGTCCCGAGACCGGACCATCCACCCCGGCGGCACGGCCCACCGAATCCCTGCAGACCATCCTGTCGCACGCCGAAAATACGTTTCGGGACGGCGACTACCTGGAAGCGCAGATGGCGTATGAGCAGGCCGTGCAGATCGATCCCGATCAGTCCCGCGCCACGGTCAACCTCGCGACCTGCTATCTGAAGAACCGTCTCGTCAAGAAGGCGCAGGACCTTCTGGAGCAGTTCCTCGCGCGGCATCCAGATGACCCCGCGGCGCGGCTGGTGCAGGCGCGGACGCTGATGCGTGTGGGGGACCTGGGAGCGGCGGCCCAGGCCCTGCGTCAGGTCCTCCGGACGAATCCCGACCTGGTCATGGCGCACTACAACCTGGGCTTCGTCGCGTACCGAAGCAGACTCTACGAGGAGGCGGAGGTGCACCTCAAGCGGGCCTGCGAGCTGAAGCCGGACCTGCCCGACGCCTTCTACACTCTCGGCCTCACGTATCTCGCGCTGAAGCGGTACCCGGAGTCGATCGCCTCTCTGGAACAGGCGGTGCGTGTCGACCCGAGACACGTGGGGGCGCGCTTCAACCTGGTCAACGCCTACGCCCGGGCCGGCAGGATGAAGGAGGCCGAGAAGCAGCAGGCCGTGTACGCCGATCTGAGCGGCCACAGCAAGGCGCAGAAGGAAAAAGACACCCAGATCAAGGCCAGCAGCGTGAAGGCGATCCGGTTCATGCTCGACAAGAAGTATCCCGAAGCGCTGCAGGAGTACCAGGCGCTCTCCGCCCGCTTCCCGGACGACGCTTCGATCTACAGCCAGATCGGCCAGATCCTGATCATCCTGTCCCGGCGGGAGGAGGCCTTCGCCGCGCTCCAGAAGGCGACCACGCTCGATCCCAAGCTCAGCGACCCGCACTACCTGCTCTCGGGTCTCTACCGCGAGCGTGGGGACGCGCAGGCGGCCGAGCGCGAGCTCACGACGTTCGCCGCGCTCGAAACGATTCCCGAAGGGAAGTCGGGTTACTGATGGGAAGACTCGCCCGCCCCGCAGCGCGGGTCCTCAGCGGCGCGGTCCTGATCGCGGGCGTCCTGGCGGCGGCGCCCGGGCCGGGAGGAACCTCCGGCGGGTCGGCGGTCACCTTCAACGACGCGACCGCGGCGGCGGGGCTCGCCGACGTCGTCCACGTCCACGGCGGGACGGGGCGGAAGTACTACATCGAGACGGTCCCGCCCGGCGTCTGCTTCCTGGACTACGACCGCGACGGCTGGCAGGATCTCTACTTCGTCCAGAGCGGGCCGCTGCCCGGGGCTCCGCGCCCCGCCGGGACGCCCCATTCACGCCTGTTCCGGAACAAGGGGGACGGCACGTTCGTCGACGTGACCGACAAGGCCGGGGTCGCCGACGCCTCGGGATACGGCAACGGCTGCACCGTCGGCGACTACGACAACGACGGCGACGAAGACCTGTACGTCACGAATTTCGGCCCGTCGATCCTGTACCGCAACAATGGTGACGGCACGTTCACCGACGTGACCCAGGAGGCGGGCGTGAAGGATGGCCTGTACGCCACGAGCGCAGCCTGGGCCGACTACGACAACGACGGGCGTCTCGATCTGTTCGTGGCGAATTACGTCGACTTCACCATGGACGACGAGAAGTTCTGCGGCAACGCGCGCACCATGCGGCGCTCCTACTGCCATCCCGATGCCTACGGAGGGCTCCCCGACGTGCTGTATCACAACGAGGGGAACGGGAAATTCAAGGAGGTGGCGCGCGCCTCCGGCATCTGGGATCCGGACGGCAAGGGGCTGGGCGTCGTCTGGTTCGACTACGACGCGGACGGCGACCAGGATCTCTACGTCGCCAACGACGCCACGATCAACACGCTGTACCGGAACGACGGCAACGGCCGGTTCACCGACATCACTCTTTTGGCCGGTGTCTGCTGCAGCGAGGACGGCAAGCCGCAGTCCGGCATGGGAACCGACGCGGGGGATCTGGACGGCGACGGCTGGCAGGACCTGTTCGTGACCAACCTGAGCAACGAGACGAACGAGTTCTATCGCAACCTGGGGGGCAAGGGGCTCTTTTCCATCGACACCTACCCGGCCGGTCTGGGCGAAGTGAGTCTCTTGATGACCGGCTGGGGGACGGACATGTTCGATTACGACAACGACGGCGACCTTGACATCGTGGTGACCAACGGCCACCCGATGGACGACATCGCCCTGGACAGCGACATCATCACCTACGCGCAGCGGCCGTTCCTGTTCGAGAACGACGGCCACGGGAAGTTCGCGGACGCCGGGCGGGCCCACGGCGCCTACTTCGGCACGCCGGCCGTCGGGCGCGGCCTGGCCACCGCCGACTACGACAACGACGGTGACCTCGACTTCGTTGTCGCCGCGAACAACGGCCACGCCAAACTCCTGCGCAACGACGGCGGCGCCGCCGCGGGCCGGTTCATCACTCTGCGCCTGGAAGGGACCCGCTGCAACCGGGACGCCATCGGCGCGCGCGTCACCGTGCGAGCCGGCGGCCGGACGCAGGTGCAGGAAGTACGCAGCGCGTCGTCCTACCTGTCCCAAAACGACATGCGCCTGCACTTCGGTCTGGGCGCCGCGACGCAGGTCGATTCGATCGAGATCCGGTGGCCCGAGAAAGTGAAAAAGGTAGAGAAGGTCGGCCCGGCCGCAACGGACCAATTTCTCATCATCCGCGAAGGCAGCGGCATCGTCGCGAAGTCCGGGCCGGGAACCGCCTCACGCTGAGTCGCGCGGTCCACTTCAGAAGTCGATGCGGCGCACGTCAATGGCCGCCAAATTCGAATCGCCCTCGACGATCCGGTAGACGCGATCCATTTTCGGGTTACGGAAGGTCTGCGGCTCCCCGGGTGTCGGCCAGCGCACCTCGATCCATTCGATCGCGGTCGCCCGGCCAAGGCCGATCTCCTGCTGCAGGCTGTTGCCGCCGAAGCTGCCGCCCGTGCCTCCTGTGGAATAGATGTCGCGCGGGCCCGCCGAGGTCGTGAGGTGCACCTTGATGCGCGCGCCGATCGCCGAGCGGTTCGAGCGCCGGCCCTCGAGGCGGAGCGTGATGAAGTGGTTTCCGTGGCCGGGGTTTTTGAACAGCACCGCCGGCGCCATGTCGCTCTCGAACCAGCCGCCCATCTCCTCGAGGATGTCCTGGTCGCCGTCGTTGTCGATGTCGCCGAACGCCACGCCGTGCCCCTTCTGGAGATTGCCGACGTCGGCCGAGTAGGTGACGTCCTGGAACGTCTTCCCCTCGGCGTTCCGGAGCAGCCGGTTCGGAATGAGAGTCCCGAGCCACGGCTCGCCGTCCCCGATGTAGACGTCCGTCCACCCATCGTTGTCGAGGTCGCCGAAGTTGGACCCCATCGGCAACGCCACTCGGTCGAAACGCACCGCGTGGGTGACATCCTCGAATGTTCCGTCATGCCTGTTACGGTACAGACGCGACAGCGCGGTGCGCGTCGGCTCCCCCAAGTGCAGGGCGACGACGTCGGACAGGTCGGTGATCTTGTATCCGCCGACGTAGAGGTCCTCCCAGCCGTCGTTGTCGTAGTCCCAGAACCAGGTCGAGAAGCTGTCCCTGGGACCGGTCACGCCGGCGGCAGCCGCCACGTTGGTGAACTGCCACTCCTCGCCGCGCGGCCCCGGCCGGGCCCTCCTGCCGTCGTTCCGGAACAGGAGATTGTCGCCGCCCAGGACGGAGACGTACAGGTCCTGCCTTCCGTCGTTGTTGAAGTCGCCCCAGGCGACCCCCTTCACGTAGCCGAAATCGGTGTTCCCCAGCTCGACGGAGCGATCGGTGAAGGTGCCGTCCCCATTGTTGTGGTACAGCTCGCTCGGGTGCGTGACCCCTGCCCTCGATTCGATGCCGATGAACAGATCGACCCGCCCGTCGTTGTCATAGTCGCCCCAGGCCCCTGTCTGCGTCGGATGGAAGCTGAGGACGCCGGCCTTCTCGGTCGTGTCCTC
>Ga0137397_10000292_pt1 | contig 34089 bp, 35 predicted proteins | sample czorhiz116metaG_FD_106658 | JGI IMG/M metagenome (GOLD analysis project Ga0137397, IMG submission 106658) | Vadose zone soil microbial communities from Angelo Coast Range Reserve, California, USA - czorhiz1.16 metaG | ecosystem: Environmental > Terrestrial > Soil > Vadose zone | place: USA... | reverse complement strand
GTCGTGCGATGTTTGAATGAGATGTTAGAGAGGGAAAATCACGCGTAGGAGACGAGACGATCAGGCGATGCTGAGCATTGCGGCCTCCTGGGACTACTGTGATTCTTTACTTTGGGCTTTCTCCGCACGTTTCAGATCATGTCGCATACTCTCGCATTTTTAACGCATGTATATTGATATTGTGAAGATTCTAGCATTTGCAAAATGAATTAATAATTTGACCAAATGCATTCAGGTCGGGTCCGATGAATAATGGAGGCGATTCTAGATCATTGTGACAGCGTGTGTAAACATTTTGATTGATATGGCTGTGACGCAGCTATAGTGTGGGTACTCTAATTTTGCGAGATGGAGTGGTGAGTAATAAAGATACTATCAACGCGTCCAAGTGGAAAGGCTGGGTTTGGGAGCTACCTGGATGGGATTGACTCTGCCGGTTCCCCGGCAGGAGGGGCTGGAACAGTATCCCCGGCAGTGGGTGGTGCAGGGGTTTGTTCTTCATCCTCGTCATCGTCGTTCAGGATTTCTGTGCGAAAACGACGTTGGCTGAGGATATAAGCCAGTTGAATGCAAAGAATGATGCGTACCCTCTCCGTAAACATCCGGGTTCTCCCTGAAGCAATCCTGCATCGCCTTGAACTTTTCGACACAGTCAATTCCCTTGGGTTCCTCCTCCGAAAATACGAAACACGAAAATGCCTCGCGGAATTGCATACCGCAGGGACCATGTGCCATCCCACCGAGGCACGGACAGTCCCAATTGATTTTCCCCGTGACGGGATCAAAAGCACCGCCAGGGGATGCTTCTTCCTTTTCTTCCGACAGAGCCTCGTCATCCTTCTTGTCTATACGATCTGCATGGGACTCTGAGGCGTCCGAAGATGGTGCCGAAAGCGTGTCAGAGGACTTGGCCCGTGATTCATGTGTCATCATCGACTTTGGCTTTGGTGTAGCTAGACGTCCTTCAGTCCGGGGTTACGAAAGTAAGGAATGGATCCAATCATACGTGCACTATCCGAGTCGAGGGCAATTCCTTGGCTCTTTAGATGTATTCGCCAACCTAGGTACGAGGCAGCAATGACGGAAGCACCGGCTGCCATGGCAAACCTATGTCGCGAGAGACCTACTGCAGGACCGGCTGAGCTAGCGGTGTGTACCCCACGACGCAGGGCCATCCTCATGACGCCTCTTAGCATTTTGTGATCGTGGGTAGGTGAAGGTGAAGTAAAAGTAAATTCCGGATAACGACGCGACAGCGGAACACAGAGACACATATTACATAATCATCATGAGCGCGTCGATAGAGCTTTAGTCATGCTAGTTACATAAGATTAAGTACCGACACCCTTGCCAGCATGAGATGGGTACCGTACTGCATACATACTGTCCATTGACCGCGCTAGGGCCTGTGGGCCGCTACGGTCGAATACTGAGCGCCATTAAACAGCCGAGCCCTCCTGAAAATCATATTCACTGCGACAAAAGGTTAGCTTAACCGTTCGCCTAGCGAATGAAAACCCTCACTCTAGCAAGCCCCAAACGTCAGTTCTCCTGGGCCAGCAGTTCATTAAGGCGCCTTGCCACTATCCCAACCCCTCTCTCTACAGCCCTTTTGTCCTTTTCATCCACTCTACTGAGCATCCGTCCAAACCTATCTGGATGCCACCGCCGCAGAGCATTCTTGACCCTCTCTTTCCGCGACATCCCCTCCGAATGTGCGGACGAAAATATGAACTTTGTGATGGCGTCCGGTGTGATCTCTTGAACGTTCCTAGGCTGCACAGTCGTTGGCCAGGGTATGGACTTGAATTTTAGCTGGCCACCCTCGCTGGCGACGGTGGTCCATCGGTGCTCGTACGCCTTCCATGCTTCTTCTTGGCTTCGTCTCTCCAGCTGCTTCTCTCTCTCTGCCCTTGCCCTCTGATCTTCTGCCCATTGTTGCTCCTGCCGTCGGCGCCTCTCCTCCCGACCGATCCTCTCCTGCCATCGAGCTTCCATCTTATCAAACTCCTCCTGCAGTTGGCTCCGCTCAGCGTGAAACTCCGCAGCGCGAAGGCGCCCCCTTAGCCACGCCAACTTTTCGTCGAGGTCGCGGCCTGCCGGTCCCGCGTCTCGGGACCGCTTCTGCGCAGTGCGTCGCGTGTCGTCTTTAGGCAACAAGCCAAAGTGCGCTTGCTGCTCAAAGGCCCATTGACGTGTTTCAGATATCTCCTTGGATATCTCCTTGAGTTCCTGCTCCACAAACCACGTGTATGTCGGGGGCCTCTTCCGAGCGTCGCCACGGCGTGGGGAAGTAGCTGGCACTCCGGCAGCGCGATGATAGTGGCCACGATTGTGCGGATTATCGTAGAAATGTGAGGAAATAGCAAAGATGGTGCTGCTTCTCTCCATTGTAGAACTCGAAGAACCAAGGAAGGGGGTGGGTATCAGATGAGAGCGCTTGACAGAAGGAATGGTTTTAATGCAGCCGTGCGGCTGCGGCGTGCCCCCTGAAAATGGGATACTTCGCCGAATGCCGTCGACGCTGGGGAAGGGGGAGGTGGGGTTGACAGGCAAATGCACAAACCCGGGTCTCTCCTACTCTGGAAGGTGACAACAGCCTCATGAAACCCGAATCGAGTTAGCTGTATGCCGGTGCTCAACTGAGTGCGACATTGCTCGATTGAAGAAGGTGCTGTGGAAGCCTATTTTCCTGTCTCATCCATTGAGACGGAACGATCGGCTACGGGAGGAACAGTAGAACGTGCTTGCGGCATTGCATGCCTATCCGCACGTTTATGGAACGATCGGTACCCCGTGTTGCTTGACCTGCTTTATTTATAAAGTAATGGGTAGCTAGTCTCCGATTTTAGGATCGATACATTCTTGGCCCAGCAGGAATGGTTTAAAGCACCCAGGTTCGTGATCGCTCGTGATCGCCAACCGCGATCAAAACTGGATCACTGCAATCTGTAACAGTGGCAGTAGCCGGCTTGTCGACGTTGTCGTTGCGGCCTTCGGAGGTCTCGGGTTCGCCAGCGCCTGACACATCAAAGGGGATGACCGGATTAAGGCATACCCCCCTTGCATCACGGTCGTCCTAGTCGCGTGTTTGTGGGACAAAGGTAGAGGGGGCGCGTGGATAAGCCAGCAGTTATGAATGGGCGGCGTTCTGGGAGAAGTAAGTCAAGAACGGGAGGTGGGCGCGCAGACTTCCTCACGGCCGTGAGGCGAGAAACCTTGTTGGTAACGGCCTAAAAAAGGCTTCGGTTATGATACTTTGGCTGGTAGTAATGCAGTCATGAGTAATGGTCGGCGTTGCTCGGGGCAGTGCTCGGGTCAAGCCAATACTCCATCGCTCGGGTTAGCTTCAAGGCATGCACACACAGTCACCACCACCCCACGATGTCGTTCTCGCTCTCACACCCAATAAACATAAACACCGCCCTACTCCTCTACATCCTCTACCTCCTCCAGCGCGTCCTCTTCCCCTCCACCTCCATACCCCGCACGCCTCCAACGGAGTTCCAAGCCGGCTACTCATGGATGCCCCGCAGCCACGCTCCTGCTCTGCTCTTCCAGACGTACATCCCGCGCACACTCGCAAAGTTCAACGGCCATGATGGCAGGAGGATTTTGCTCGCCATCGCCGGGACCGTGTTTGACGTTACCGCAGGCAGGGGATTCTACGGCCCAGGTGAGTACTCGTCCCCCTCTATTTTCTCCGAGTAGCGCTGACTGACGGCCTTCAAGACGGGATGTACGGGAACTTTGCGGGGCGTGATGCGTCGCGGGGTATGGCAAAACAGTCGTTTGATCTTGGCATGCCTCTTCCTCTTCCTCGGAGTGGATTGATGACTCAATTGCAATCGCATAGAGATGTTAACGCCGATAGACCAGCCACTTGACAAACTCGAGGATCTCACCCCCGAAGAGATGTCAGTACTATTTTTCAACTTCCTTGTTCACGAATGCTGATGCCAGTATTGTTCGGTTTCTCTCTCAAGTGAGAACATGAAGGGTTGGATCGAGCACTTCACGAACAAGTATATCATTTGTGGGCGACTCGTTGAAAACGATACTGGAGAATCGTGAGGAGGCGTTAATTGACAATGAGGTCTTTCACACGGATTTCTTTATTGATCTGTTGTACTATAAATAATATGGACTGCGGGACGCTCATCTTATCGGTCAAGTGACCAGCAAACGATATGGAAGCCACGACAACCGTCCCGCTATAACTTCCCTTCTTAGTCAGGTCGCAATATGTGTGACCCATCCAGTTCCTCTCGCTTCCGATTGCTCTTCGGCAATGCCCTGAAGGACTATGAAACACAGACGGGGACAAAATTAGATGACCATCCGTTCGCAAAGCGACTCGAAACCTGTGACTCAGTAGAGTCTATCACAGCCATTTTTCAAGAACAATCGCGGTCCTTCCGTGGGTTTCGAGGAGACGATGGCAAGTTGATGAAACCGCTTAAATCTGCGGTCCATATCCTGCATAAGCTATCAGACCGCACGGTCCTTGGCGAGAGCATCGGTCTGGCACGTCGGCAGTGGTTTTGGGGCATTGTTGGTTCCTGACGCCTATTCAACAGCCATTCCCGCCAGCGAGAGCAATATTTGCCGGCTTTGCTATTCTACTCGCAGTACGTATCTTTCTCAATTCCTTACATGTATATACTTGGCATTAACGCGTATCAGGCGGTTAAGGACGTTAGCGCGAGCTTCGATGCGCTCGTCGAACTGCTCGAATGCATCGGAAACTTTCTTAATCGGCTTGATATATATACCAAGATCCCGGCTACAGCAGCAATGACAGAAGTGGTGGTGAAGATAATGGTGGAACTGATCTCCACCCTCGCCCTGGTGACCAAACAGGTGAAACAGGGACGGCCGAGTGAGTGTATATCAGTCGATGCATCCTTGAATTAACTTAACGCGATGCAGAGAAACTGGTAAAGAAGCTGTTAGGAGAGAACGAGGTTGAGGCCGTACTACAGCGGCTAGATAGGCTCACACAGGACGAGGCTCGGACGACTGCAGCACAGACGCTTGAGGTTGTCTATAGTCTTATCCACAATATGAAGGTGGTCATGAATGGCGCGTAATCCCAAATCGACTTGCCGCTCACTCGTTCAGTTACTGAACGCCCTTCCCTTTAGATGGCAAAGCATCTGCAGACCGTGTCCAAGATATTCTTAGTACGTTCCGTTGGTGGCCATACGTTAGTACTATGTCTGATTGGACACTAGAGATCATGCAGCAAAACGCGAGCGACATAAATAAAATCAAGCGTTCGTTATTTCTTACTTTTACTGACTAGGAACACTGAGATTGTCGCAGGCGACAAGTGGCAGCAAGACGTTCGGTATTGGCTCTCTCCGCCCGACCCATGGAAAAATCACAACACCGCGCATAAATCACACCACAGTGGAACCTCGACGTGGTTTATTCAAGGTAACACTTTCGCTGAGTGGAAATCGTCCAGTCCAAGTTCCCTCTTATGGATCCGCGGGAAACGTCAGTGTCTCGGACCCATACGCTTCCACGGGGCTTATGCTTCTTGCTTCTATAGCGGGTGCAGGAAAGAGCGTCCTTTGGTGTGTTGATCCTCGCATGTTTCTGTAACCGGAACTTATATAGTTAGCCAGTTCCACCATCATCGAACATATCGATGGGATACGCAAATCTGGGCTAGCATCGCTCGCCTTTTTCTACTGTGACTTCAGAGATGACAAAAAGATGGATCGTCATGGGTTGCTGTCATCTCTACTAGTCCAGCTTTGCCATCAGTCCGACACGTACACCGCCATTCTTTCCAATTTTTATTTGGCATATGAAAGTGGTTCGCGTCATCCCAGCGACGACGCGCTTCTGCAATGTATCATTCACATACTCAAACACTCGGGAGAAGCTCCGGTTTTCATCGTTGTAGATGCACTGGACGAGTTGCCGAACACAACTGGTATGCCATCCCCTCGTGACGAAGTCCTAAACCTCGTGGAAGAACTCGTCAGCCTACACATCCCAAATCTGCGTATCTGTGTCACCAGCCGACAGGAGGCTGACATCCAACTTGCGCTCGATCGCTTGGCTTCGCATTCCATTTCTCTCCACGGCGAGAGCGGGCAAATTCAAGACATCATTGAATACGTCAGGTCTGTCGTAAACACAGATCCGATGATGCGCAGATGGAAGGCTGTAGACAAGGAATTGGTCATTGATGTGCTGACAAACAAGGCCGACGGAATGTAAGGCATCAGTACCTTTTCCCTTAACTTGCTCTCATACACGTTATGCAGGTTCCGTTGGGTTTTCTGCCAACTCTCTTACCTTCGCCGCTGTGTTCCAGCGCGTATCCGGCGCGCTCTAGAGGAATTACCGCAGACACTCGATGAGACATATGAACGCACGTTGCAAGATATCGACGAACAAAACTGGGAATACGCCCACCGCCTCTTCGAATGTGTTGCCGTAGCTTGCCGCCCTCTTCGCGTCGAGGAGCTTGCGGAGTTCCTTGCGTTGGATTTCAGCTCAGATCCAATTCCCACGTTTCTAGTAGACTGGCGTCCCGAAGATCCTGGATTGGCCGTGTTATCGACATGCTCTAGTTTGCTCTCCGTCGTTCAAGTAGACGATTCGCAAGTCATTGAATTTTCGCATTTCTCCGTTAAGGAGTATTTAACGTCAGCCCGCCTTGCCAAAGCAAGAGACATTGTTTCCCGTTACCACATATCTCTGACACATGCCCATACCATCGTCGCGCAAGCTTGTCTTGGCGTTCTACTCCACCTGGATAAAAGCATCAGTTGCGACAACCTCAAGGACTTTCCTCTCGCTGAATATTCTGCCCAGCACTGGGTGGACCATGCTCGGTTTGAGGGTGTGTCGGGAAAGATACAAGAAGGCATAAAGCGTCTATTTGATCCACGCAAGCCACATCTCGCGGTTTGGGTCTGGTTATACGATCCGAAATACCCCTGTAGGATTCCTTTCAGCTTATCGAAATGCCCGTCACAGCCGCTCGGCTCTCCCTTGCATTATGCCGCTTTTTGCGGCTTACATAGCATAGCGGAATTCCTGATCGTCGAGTGCTCACAAGGAGTGGACGTTCGGGGTTTCAACTACAAGTCGACTCCATTGCATGAGGCCTCAAGTGGGAAGGTTGCTCAGCTACTCCTAGAGCATGGCGCCGATGCGACAGCCCAGGATGAGGATTTGCAGACCCCTTTGCACCGGGCGTCAGGAAAGGGAAACGTGAAAGTTGCTCGGCTCCTCCTTGGGAATGGCGCGGATGTAATGGCTCGGGACATGCATGGGCTGACTCCATTACACGCGGCATCGAGCGTAGAAGTTGCCCGGCTCCTTCTTGACCACGGCGCAAATGCAACAACCCAGGACCACCTTAGGCGAATTCCGTTACACGTTGCGTCGGCGTCGTTCTGGGTAGACGCGAAAGTTACTCGGCTTCTTCTCGACCATGGCGCCGATGCGACGGCCCAGGACATAGACGAGAAGACTCCGCTACATAGGGCGTCGAGCATGGAAGCTGCACAGATCCTTCTCGACCACGGCGCAGACGCGACAGCCCAAGACGCGAACGGACGGACTCCGTTGCACGGGGCCTCGATTGTGGAAGTTGTTCGACTTCTTCTTGCGCACGGCGCAGATGTAACAGCCCAAGACGCGCATAAGCAGACTCCGTTGCACGATGCCCAGAATGTGGAAGTTGGGAAGCTCCTTCTCGATCATGGCGCAGACGCGGCAGCCCAGGACGAACACATGCGGACCCCTCTGCATGAAGTTTCGGGTGCGGAAATGGCTCAGCTCCTTCTTGAGCACGGCGCAAATGCGACAGCCCGAGACGACAACAAGCGGAGTCCGTTACATGGAGTCCGAAGTGCGGATGCCGCCCTGCTCCTTCTCGAGCACGGTGCAGACTCAACAGCCCAAGACAACAACAAGCGTACTCCGTTACATGAAGTGTCGAGTGCGAAAATTGCTCAGGTTCTTCTCGAGCATGGCGCCTTTGTGACGTCCCGGAACGCGCAGGGACGGACTCCGCTGCACAAGCCGAGGAGTGGGGAAGTTGCGCGGTTTCTCCTCGAGCGTGGCGCAGATCCAACAGCGAGGGACGACCAACGGCGAACTCCGTTGCATTTGGCGCGGAGCGTAGAAATTGCATGGCCGCTTCTCGAGCACGGTGCAGATGCGACGGCGGAGGACATACACAAGCGGACTCCGTTGCATGAGGTGTTGAGCGTGGACGTTGCTCGGCTCCTCCTCAAGCACGGCGCAGACGCGACAGCTCGGGACGAGCACAAGCGGACGCCGTTGCATGAGGCGTCGAGTGTGGATGTCGCCAAGCTCCTTCTCCGTCATGGCGCGGATGTAACGGCCGAGGATGAAGACGGGCGGACTCCATTGCATGAGGCGTCCGGTTTGTTCTGGGGAGGCGTGGAGGTTGCTCGACTCCTCCTCGGACATGGCGCCAATGCAACCGCCCAGGACGAGTATAAGCGGACGCCGCTGCACGAGGCGAGGAGTGTGGAAGTTGCTCAGCTCCTGCTTGAGCATGGTGCAGATGCAAGTGTCCAGAACAACATGAACCAGACCCCGCTTCAAGAGGCGTCGGCAAATGAACATCACGAACTGATGGAGTTTCTGTCGAGGCATGGAGCTGATGATAGATTCTGAACGCTGCAGCATCGAGGAGAAATATAACAGAATCAATGAGTGTTATACTGTTATACTCTCCCACTCATAGCACCACAATGTGCACTGCTGAGCTCCATAATATCAGAATTAATTCAAGAGTTGGGTATTTTTATTTTTTCTGATCTACCTGGTGAGATTGTCATGATGTATACTGCTTTCCACGCAGCTTTGCTGGGAGTTTGACCGCTCAGCACACATGACAGTGCTATACGACACTTGTTCTTTCGCCCGTTGACACGCCGCGGCCCAGACCCGAACCATGCTCGGTCCCCAATACGACCACCAGGTATTCTAGACTTGTCATGCTAATGCCATTACTGTCCACTGTCAGTGCTCTTCACGTCAGCGGAGTTTTACAGCGCAGTAGAAATTTGCCTGTCCGTCGGATTCACTGCTCATATGTCTCACCAACCAAAAAATCATTCTAAACTCATTAACCGTCAGGCGTTAGGCTAGAAGCAAACGCCAAAGTCGACTCAAGCCGCACAAGAACGACGCACCCGACATATTTCCTTCCTTTAACATCTCATCGAGAGCGCAAGCAACGGCTTAACACCTCCCCAACACCCTCTCTTTTGCATATGTACTACTTCATGGGGATTTGTGACGCGTCCCTGCCACTGGCAGTAGACTTTCGAGGTCCCAGTTGCAGGTGTCTTTGACGGGGAGGTGAGTCTGGGGCTCAACTCCAGGCACGGCGACGTCACTTGTTGACAACCTTCGACACGGTATTTTTAGCCCTTGTTTGATGGGTTGCGTCGCGGTGGCCAGGCTGGGCCGCGATGACGACGAGAAGCCAAGAGCAAAGGGATAGCTCGTTACGGCAAGTGTGTGATTAAAGGCTAGGAACAACAACTGTTGTTCATCTACTCGACACTCGAGGGCATGCACGACCACGGGAATAGCAAAGGCAGTAACGGCGCGTACGTTGCCAATGGGTCATGCAATTGCTCGTTCGCGATGGTTAGATCGAGCGCTTACGGGCTTACGGAATCTTACTTGACATCTGTCTACTGCCAGTGAGGACGGCGCGAAGACGGAAAAATGAGACATGACAGGTGGCAGCCTGTTTCTACTTGGCAAGTAAGCGCGATCGTATCGTCTTTCTTTACTATGATCAAGCAAGAGACTTGATCATTTCTCATGACTGATGTGCCAGGGGGATTCCTGGCATGTGGCAATAGCGTTGTACAGCTCGAAGGCAGCGAACACACAACATTCTAGGCTGTGCCGTCTGTGCGGGGGGGCTTTTCTCAACCCATAGGGATCTTCCATATCACGTAACCTAATTCCTTCCTTGTCCAATGGCATTCCAATGGAGTAGGTGGTGAAGACGTCTCTCCTTGATGGGGGCTCTGATTCCATCATCATCAATCAAAGGGATCTCTGGGGAGAGGACAAAGGCGGATCTTGCGATCTTTCTACTAGCGTGCATTACTAATTTACCATCGTTGGCGGCGATATCATGTTCGTCAGATCGTTTCATCACCACGGCATCACTGTTCACCAGGGTCCTTCCTGCGGACCTCTACTGTATCATAGATTTCTGGGTACCACAGAAACTGAGCACACAGAGGACCATGAGGTCTGGGCTCAGTCACCATCATTCATCATGCCACGTTCGATCGTCGCTGTTCTTCCTCAAGGAAAAGGAGGTTGTGTTTCTCCGGAAGACTTTGTAGAATGTATTCGGAACAATGCGCCCCTGCGATGGCTGTACCGAGGCGCATATTGTCAAGGGCTTCTATGGTGACCTCTGATGGTTCGAGACAGCTTGTCAAAATTGGTCAAGATGTTTGTGGTGCGAAGAAGGTTAGGATCATTTCTAAAGTTACTGTTGTCCCAAGGTGACCTCCTGTATTCAAGTTACAAAGGGTTTTGTTGCATAACCGCAGTAGCCTGAGGTGAGCGAGCTCCTGGGTCACTGGCACGAGGGAGCCAGACCATTCTCGCCTCAGAGTCCCCCATTCGTGATACGCTTGTTAGTCATTGTATTGATACGTTTTACCTTACTGCTGGAGAAAATTCAAAGTTGGCCAGCAGAAAAGGGGATCTCAGTTCGAGGCATAACCGCCATGGGGGAGTGCCAAGAAGTCGATCCTGGTAGTACTTTTGCATGATGTTCTCTTCTGGAAGAAACGAGCTGATGCGCCACAATGTCGCCCAGCAGGGGGCCACGGGGTCCCCGGGCTGGGCGGTCGCGAAAAGCAGGACCCCGGATAATCCCATACGCGGGATTCAAGTTCTCACGGAAAAACTTGTTCACCTTATCTCCAACAAGTACTGTAGATTTAGTCGTACAAGCTACCGGGTTTTCTGGACGCTAGCATCACTGGGAGGAGTACAGTGTTTCTAGGAATGCTACCACATCACCAGAAATCTCATTCCTAGCTCCCAGCGCACGCTCAGCGATGGTGAGAAGATCTTCTCGTGGAACTTTGTACTGATTAAGGCTCGATTTAAGGCCGAGGTTGTTCACAAGCCTGAAAACGGTTCACAAAAATCAAGGTAGGGCCGTGTGAAATCTTACCCGTTGATCAGTTCGCTGAGTTTAACCACGTCGCCTTCCACCGATCCCGTTGATGGTTGATTGAGCTGATGCAATACACCTGCAAGCCACTGTTTGTCTTCGTCTGAAGCAATTTTCGCTTTCAACTTGACGGTCGGTGCAAGTGTCAAGCACTGAAAGAACACTCAGTTTGTAGACTTTGTCTAGCTCCAAACCGACAAGTCCTACCGAAGTAATCCCATGCGGTATGCCATAGGTGGCGCCGAGCCTGTGCCCAAGGGCATGCGATAGCCCAAGAGCGCTAGAAAGACATGTTCAACATGGGAACAGCGAAGCCATGTTCGTTTCGTCAATTACCTGTACTTTTCAAGTCTCGCCGGCCACAGACTCATCCACGCTGCGACTTGGAGCTTCTGCCGTGCGTGAATATTATTGGGGTCCGCCTTCGATTGGGGGAGGTACTTGAACAGTTCCACAATAGCACCATAGCAGAGGTATTTCAGTGGCGGTGTTACAAACGGCCGATACAACGTCTCGACAGCGTGGTCAAGGGCGCGGATTCCAGTAGATAGCCTACGAGCGTTGAGTTATACAGTCCTCTATGATGCAAGGAATCACCTACCACAGCCTCTCCGGGGTGGCAAGCGTAAGTTCTGCGTCGAGAATGACGCCAGAAGGTGCGAGGTACGGTGAGCTCACGGATGTCTTTTGACCGGCTTCGTCGGTATAACCTGCGCCATTCTTTTGCGAAGTTAGGGCATCTGTAGAACATTATTGACGAGCACTTCATCATACCGTATACTCCGCGGCACTGATAGTCGTAGGTATGGCAATTTGGCGTATGAATTCCCCACCGAGATCCTCATGCAAAAAGTAGATGATGGCTTTCGACGCGTCGATAGGGGAACCACCGCCGATTGAAACGATGACATCTGCGCCAGACTTCTTGAACGCCTCTGCTCCGTCGCGAATTCCAGAAATGGGGGAGTGTTCTCCAATGTCGTAGAACGTGGCCGCATAGCGATTCTGCTCGCGCAGGATGCCTTCCACCTTTCTTACAACATCCGTCTTTACGTCGTAGTATGAGAAAGGCATGGGACGAGACTGAGATGAGTCAGGCGCACCTTGGTATAAAGACTATTTCCGGTAACGATAAATGCCTTGAAAGTCCCAAGGGTATCCAACAGTTTGGGAAGTGCTGTTGAGACACTTCCAGGACCATAGTACACACCCTCGAGCGTGTGAGTCCATGCATAGTATCCGTGTAGCTCTGTGGAGGGGGTTTGTCCTGACTCGGACATGGTTGATAATCTCGTTAGAAGAGGGAGATGATAAAGAAGATTGGGGTGTGAGGTCACGGTATAAGTGCTGACCTTAATCGTATTGTGGACTCCGGCGATTGTCAGCAAGATCGAACGATGACATCACGAGCTCAGCAATCTAACTGAACACTTGGGGGGTGTTCAACGCATGTTGACTTGTGGATCTGTCAGCCTTCCCCTCCAGACCATGTCATGGGCGCGATATCGATACGCAGTTAGTCAGGAATCTCATCTCCAATCTTTCAAGCTCACGGCTACAAGTAGCAATGGCTAGCGGAGACCCCCGCGGGCAAAAATAGCCCGCGTCATCTACGAATACCTCGTCATGGCAGCTTTCGCGCTTGAAATTATCGTGTGCGCTCGAGGGTAGATGGATATATGGAGTCCATCAGTTAAGGTACCGCTCAGTCCGAGTCATCATCGACTAACTTAGTATCTTGCGGTCGCAATTGGCCGTGCTGCGTACGCCGCATGAATGTCTTATGAAGGACTACACTCTTCTGGTAATCTAATGACGCCGTCCCCGGCTGGTGCCTATCATGATCACGTTCGCGAATTTCAACGCCAATTGGCCGTCTTCTGTGCCACTAGTACTGGCAAGCCTGTTCTTATCGTCCCATTTGTCCGACAGTCCTGAAGACCCCCTACTGTCCAAGTCTGTCTTCATGAGCTCTGGACCTGGACCTCAATCAAGCGCACGAAAACTCGCGCCATTTGCCCCAGCACACCCATTCAGGTTAACCGAGTCACCGGATGTAGACTGGAAAGTCGGCGATGGACTCTCGAAGACCCCGTTGGGGCGAGATTGGAAGACAGATGAGGAGCTTGGGTGGAAGACCTGGGATATGGCACAGACATCGCCTTCGTAAGCTATCGGTTCCAGGCCCACCCCCACCTTGCTTCCAGCTCATCTGCGGGGCGCGCATCGCACCCACTTCAGGGATGCAACCCAAATACTTAATGTCACCGTGGTGCCACGACCGATTGCATTTGTGTCCACACTGTCGGCTGAAAACATTCCAAATCTTGCACCGTTCAGGTATGGAATGCGCCTTGTGTGGTTTTGTCTCCAGAAGCGACTGATCAAAAACCTTTATCGATGTACTCCGCCCAGTTTTTTTCAGGTGGTCAGTAATGAAAGGGCAGCGCCTTGATTCTAACTCTCACTACTTCCATTACAGGTAGCCTACAACCCCCCAATCATCAGTGTCTCCTTCCAGCTTTCTCCTCGCCAGCCCAAAAATACGCGGGACAATATTCTTGCGACAAAGCAGTTCGTAGTGAACCTGATCAGCGAGCCATTTGTCGAAGCCGCCAACGAGACATCAGTTGAGGCTCCCGCGGATGTCAGCGAGTGGGACATCTCTGGCCTAACCCAGGAACCCAGTGTGAGCGACAGAGCTTAGATAGGTTATGATCTGGCTAAGTGACTCGTTCCATCTAGTTGCACGTTAAACCAGCGCGGGTGAAGGAGAGCGCTGTCAGCCTGGAATGCGAAGTAGGTATATTGCTGATTGTTCTGTGCCCTTCTGTATTGATCGATCACATCCGTTAGCTATTCCAATCACAGGACATCTTTCCCGACGGCGCCACGGTGCCTTCCGTGACTCTTGTTCTCGGTCGAGTGAAAGATGTGCACGTCCGTAATTCTGTCCTACAACCCGACGGACTGCGAGTCGACCCTGCAAAGTTGCGGCCCATATCTAGGATCAGTGGCGTGACTTATGCGAGGCTCGGCGAAGGCTTTGACCTCAAGCGACCCGAATGGGGTGATGTCAAGCAAATTCTCGAAGCACAGCGCTCGTCACTAGAATAGTATTGTAGGGGTGGGAATACTGTGCCCGGTTATCAGATGCGGAGTGATAACATCGCAGCAGCTTTGGAAGTCCCACATATATATGTTGACATCATAAGGGCCACGAGCGCCAGACGGTGGTCAGACGCCACTAGCGTAGCCATGGGACGAAGCAAGGACGTGGGAGCTGGCGCTTAACCCGAGGACAGGTCCCCGGACACATGCCAACTAGATCACAAAGAAAGGGCCGGAGATGAAAGTTTGTTTTCCATGGCTTGGCGGTGTGCGCCAGTCATCCAGTTCCAATGCGGGTTGGCAGGGAAATGGACGTAGCGTGGGAAGACCCTGATCGAGTGCGAGGGTCCTTTTATGTGTTATCGTGGTTTGTCGAGATCAACCGGAAATCCGTGGGGTGAGGATGGATGGACGAAGAGGGGTGTGTATCGGGACACGTTGTAATGAATAATGGGTCGCGCGTTGGGCGTGTGCGGGGCATATAAACTTGAAGCTGTGCCATGACCTCGTGTAAGCGTGCAGGCAGAAAGCTTGCCGCGCATATAATTTGACCATTTCTGCCACGTGCTCTGACCAGACAAGCCGAAGACGCTTTTCACTTTTGCCCGCAGCGCATACACCTACCTATTCCCACCTCACTCCCTACCTTCGTTCCCAGTGGGTCATTTCTCACTGTTCAGGGTCTTTTTTACTCACCTGACCCTTGTAGCTCTCCTTTTACGCCCTCGATTTTAGCGGCAATTGTTGCCTTCTTTCACTTGCCAAATCAATTTCCGCCGGTCGCCGGTCCCTTCATATAGGCCCAACAAGGACTGTGCCCGTACAAACTCAACTACCTCCTTCACTTTCCCCTCTTTTACTCTCGTCCTTCCGAACATGGAGCTATCGACTCCAGCCGAGCAGCGTGCCTTCGCTGTAGCCAAAATCAAGCGTGCCACCTCTCTTCCTCGCATGAAAGACGGTCGAAGACCGCGTATGCATGTTGAAGCCGTCAGTGAAGGCGAGAGATCACGGCTGGTTACTCCGGAACTGGGCGGGGATGCGCAATTAAGCGACGATGGCCTAATGGTGTCCGAAAACAACGGTGGCGACGGTACCCGCCCAACTCAGGTAGAACCAGGACCAGGACAAGAACCAGAACCAGAACCAGAACCAGAACCAGAGCCAGAGCCAGAGCCGGAACCAGAGGCTGACATGGAACATAGCGAGGTCAAAGTCGACGATCCGAGAACTGAAGACGATCCCATCACTTCTCCCTCCGCGACACCCTTATTACCAGAAGACGCCCCAACAAAGTCGAGACGACGTTCGCGCTCTCGTTCGAGGGGCCGAGGTTCCAGAGATTTCAAAGGCAAGCCAAAAGTTACTCAGTTCTCCAATCCCACAAATGCTGTGCCTTCTGCCAATGATTCTTCGCCTGATGAAGGCCCCGTCGCTCCCACTCCCCAACCCACTGGCTTCACATCACCGCCCCTCATATCCCCAATCCCTGCTCATTTCGCCCTGCTACAAGCCCAACGTATGTTCGCATCACCTGAACCCGGTATGATCTATCCCGGAACGTCCCCACCGACACCTCTACTCCCTACCCTTCAAGATATCCAACGCGAGGCGTTACAACGGGGGCTCTTCCGCTCGAACAGCGCCGCAGCGCGTTTGATGGCCCTACAACAGTTGGCGGGGCCAGAGGCCTATGATCCGTTACTTTCATCACCTCCGGTTACGCCACCGCTTCCAGGGAAGGTATTCCGCAACAATACTGTCGGTGGAAGTGGAGGCGAGCGCATTGCGGCCCGCAAGGTGATGATGCGTCAACTCGGCAGGCGTTTGAAGGAGGCAGAAGCTGAGCAGACTAGCGGAGGTGAGGACCCTCAACCCACGACACCTGCACGTCGTAAGGGGCGACGAAAACGCTCCTCCACGAACCGGTCGACTGTTGTTGATGATCGCGATCCACCACCATCTGCGGCGTCTCCGACGGCACCTGTGTTCCCCAGGGCAGCTTTACTTCGATCCTCCCCTGAACCTGCACGTGACGAGAGCGATACACATGTCGCACGAAGTCCGACACCGAACGCAAGGAGTCCCAGCGTAGAACGCAGTCGAGAAGACGCTTTGGCCAAGCTCACAGGAGAGTCACCATCGACCGCGACATACGACTATGAGACTCCATTGGAACGGCGAGGTGTGATAGTCGAAGAAGATGACGACGCTGCCGATCACGATCACAATCAAGCCTCACCTATCCCGCGTTCGACGTACAGTGGCCGCTCGGGCGCATCTCCTCGAGTCCTATCTCCCCGTCCGCCGTCCGCTCCCAGTGCGCCTTCAAGCCCACCGGCAGATTCGCCTGAAGCCAGTGCCCCCGGCTATCTGTCGGACTCTGTGCAAGAACAGCAAGAAAGGCTGCCAACATCACCCTTTGCCACACCCTTGCGTGAAAGACAAGGCCCCGACGAAGAGGAGGAAGACTCTCGTACCGAACTTGAAACGGCAAGGCGTTCACCCTGGAGCGATGCATATGACCGTGAGATTAGCTGGGTTGCCGAACTCGGTCAGTCGCCTTTAGTTTTGTTTTCTGTTTTTTCTTCTCATAATGTTACCTGTACCAGTTCCAGAGCGGATTCCCCACGATGATAACGACTATGATGACGCAGATGTCATACACGAATCAAGGGATCATTCCCATTCCTCCGGCGCACGGCATCACTCTGATCTCGAAGAGCATGAGGACGAAGACGATGATGATTCATTACCAAGTGTATCCATCAACTCGAGAAACCTTGTCCTGGACATCGAAACCTCGCTCGAGGCACCGAAACCTTCCCCAATACCGCCATCACCGTCGTCCGCCATCGTTCTCCACAGACATGTCAGCGATGACTCTCGAATTTTTCCAGCCCACCTTTCACTATCATCGCCTAGTCAAGCCGAGCTCCCCTCCCCAAATGCAGAGTATCTGGAATGGGAAGAGTCATTACGCGTGATTGTTACCGATACAACGCCGAAGAAAAATGGAGAGGGCTCTCAGAGCCGGTGGGACAGGGTCAAGAATGCGTTTGCGCGACCAGGGTCAAGTAATGGGAGACCACGAAACAATAGCATTAGGGAACGCGCCAACAACACTGATTCCAGCAGGGAGAGTGGTGCAAGCTTGACAGGGGCTTCCAAGACGGACAAAGGTAAATGAAATGATCATTTAGGTGACATACGGTCTGATCCGATTGTTGCCAGAACCTCCTACACATTTCCCGAGTTCGCCTAGTGGTGTGTCCCCTGTACCCCCGCATAAGTATGGTGGCGATGCCAAGCTGTTCCCCTTCCCTGGCATCTTCCCAGGCGTGAAGAGACTAGAGGAAGAGCGACGTACTCGTAGTGGCGGGCTATCACTCAGCGCGTCTTCCCCTGATATAGCATCCCCCCCCTCCCTGGATGAATTCTCTGCCAGAAGTTCTGGTTCTGCGTCCTCGCGTACCCCCCAAGCTTCCCCTGAAATTACTCGAGATCGGAAGTTATCACACCAAGCTTCGGATACTCGCCTTTTCCAAAAGTTCAACCCAGGGAACACACCACCACCGCTGTCATCACCGTCTACCTCTGCAACCCAGGCAGAACCCGCTTCCCCGCCCACTCCCAATAATACCGGATGGCTTGGTGGCAAGCTACCCACTAACCGAGAAGGTGTCAAGACATGGCTCCGCGCGAAAGGGCTCTTTCAGTCTCCGTCATCCCAGCCCTCATTCCCCGGCCTACAGCAGCCCGTTCCATCTCCTGTTGTCATCTCTCAGTCAGAGTCGACTGACGTGAGCAGAAAACTGTCTGATCTGTTCGATGCCAGGAAAGAGAGCGAGCTCATGACAGATTGGGAGGACATGTCAAGGACTCCAACCACCACTAACGAGAGTGCTGCGCAAGGCAGGGAGTCTCACAATGAACCCGAGATACAAGACGTTCCCTCCAGGGGATCCTCGACGCCAGAGACACCAGCTCTTGACAAGCTGCCCTTCGATCAACCACGTGTCCACACTTCGAATGGAGACACCCAGTCTGTGACGTATCCCACTCAGCCCATGTCCCCTGCTCCAGACCCTAATTCTTCCGCCACGCCTGACCCAACGTCATCATTGGATGATTACACCAGCCAGTCCTCGCCCTCATCGTCGTCGCCAGAGCGCATTTTGGAGCCGACAACTTCGCGTACACCGGGGGCGATGATACTCGAGCGATTGGACGAGCAAATGGGAAGCGGATCGCGTGGTCCAAGTGGCTCTACCTTTATTGATGATCCGCCGCGGAGGATGCTCTTATCGTCACAAGTGTTGCAAGTTGCCAACGCAAACACTGTGAAGGACCGCTTCATTTTCCTATTTAACGACATCCTCGTCGTCGCCAAGCCAGTTACGCATGATTATGATGCACTTTTAGACACGAACAAGCCCTCACCCTTGGATAAGAAGTTCATCGTGAAGAGCGTCGTGCAGCTGCGTGATGTTCGATTCACGGCTGATAGAGACGATCTCCCACTCGGCTCACTCTCTTCTATCAGCCGGAACCCACTCGTGAGGACTTTCGTGGTTCAGTTCGCTAAGGACGCGGACAATGCGATAGCCCACTTCTTCGAAAAGTCTGGCACGCGCGACGACCCGATGGTGCTTGGCGAGTTGTTATTCAGGATGCTGGATCTCGACAGGGCAAAGTTGGGCGACTATTTGTCCCGGAGAACGTCGAAGATTGTTCTCAAGGCCTTCATTGGGTGCTTCGGTTTCGGCGGCGTGCGGATTGATAAAGCACTTCGTGTTTTCCTTCAGTCCACTCACCTAGCCCCTTCGTCTCGGTACTCCAAAAACTCCTTAGATTATGTGTCCGACTCCTTCGCTAGCCGCTGGTACGATGCAAATACGGACCTCGTTGCATACGACAAGGACCTTGCCATCCGCCTTGTCCGTGCGATCATCCAGCTGAATGACGTTCTGTACGGGGGTGTCATACAGGATCCTTCGGCTCACGTGCAGATCAAGCGGAACATCACAAGTCGCGACTTCATTGATGCGTTCCGACGATATGACCCACGGTGTCTCGTCTCCGATGACTTATTGGACAGAATTCACGTCTCCATCAAACGAGAGCCGCTGTCACAAGCTCGCGATGCTGCACACGCTGCGGCGCCAGATCAACTCATCGTCTTAAAGCGCCCAATTCCATCACGTCTCACCTATCGTATGCAATCTGAGCCAATCATCGTTCGCATTCCACAAGTCGACCCTTCACTCATCATCCACCTACATGGAAACGAGCTTATCTTTGACCCCCCATACCTTACGTTCACTCGTGCCGCGGAGGCGTCCTTCCGTATCACAGGCACATCTCTTGGTCTTAAGACTGTGTCGTTCTCTCGTTCGGGCCCTAGCGCATTGCTATACACGGGCCTACCTCTGAGTAGTCCAATCGTCATCGAACGCAGTTTTATGCGCAACACGTTCCAGATTGCGTTCGTGAACCACCGTGGTTCGAAGCGACGATACATGTTCAGCGTGGATGACCCCGTCATGCGGCACAACTGGACGGTCTCACTAAAGCGTCAGATTGATATTGTAACCGCGGGTCAGCAGGCGCAGGTCACGGGTCCAAGTCCATTCCATCGGGCGGCAGAGCAGGTCGCTTTCCGCGTACTGCAGGAGACTTTGATACCACCGCAATCAAGGGTGTGCGATCCCCCATTCTCGAGCCAGTACTTCACCTCGCATGCCCGCCCACGGCCACTTTCGCCGCAAATTAACAACCGTCTGGACACCAACGAAAAAGGGACTCCGCCAACTTCACACGTACGGTCAAAGTCCCGCAGCCAGGTATACCACCGTCATGGACCAGGGAAGCTCGAGCACCAGCAACTCGACCTGTTGCTTCGGCCAAATGGCGATGGAACAGACTCGCCTGAGACAGACGCAGAAGATGGCACGCCACCGGAAGGAGGGACGCGCTTATGGGGTGGCAAGGAACTCGAGACTATTTGCCAACAAAATAGCGCGATCGTGCTCGTGCTTGCATCTTCACAGAACGAAATCGCGAACGTCAGGTTGTCTCCCTCGCCAGCTGCCCTACGCCAAGTGATCCCTATGCGATGAATATCTTATGGTGTTGTGTACGTATTTATGTGAGTGACCCCCAGCATTGCAAGCTACTTGCCATTGACAAGTTCTTTTTTAGTTTATATCGATTGTTTTCCCCTCCTCTTTTTTTCGTGTTTTGCTACATTTCGCCTTGCATACTATCGTCCACACGTTCTCGTATTCCCACGGTTTGCCACGCTCTGAGTCGTATCGTTCTATAGTAGTCTTTGTGACCATGTCTTGGTTGTCCATATTTAATGATTTTTACGGGCCGCGTCACTACTACGGACACCTCTGCCTCATTTGTACCAACTTAGCATATCAATGCCACGCGCTCAACCCATCACGAAGTCCGACATAGACTTACGCCGGGCGAACCGTAATACACCCTGTACTCGTTCTCGCAGCGAGAATACGCCGACATTCCCAACCTCCCTCGAGGGTCCGCAGCTCTGCCACGACAGTAAGCGAGGCGCCGATCGATGATGACAGGCACGCTCATACTTTCGGGCTTTCGGGCGAGCCGCCACACTCATTGCCCTGCTCTATCTCCATCCCGCCCTCTCAGCTCCCTTGCGCGAGGTTGGCACGCGTCACACATCTCTTGTTCGCCACAACATAGATACCCCAAGATGGGGGAGGCGGCACGGCGGCGGATACATCAAGAAAGCGCGGACAAAGGAAAATCATCGGCTAGGGCGGGCGAACATGAACAATCGAACTCGCACTCGCACGCTCATGGAATCTTCGGAGGACACTCACATTCGCATGACCATGACCACGACCACGGCGGGGGGTTGATCGAGACGTTGCAAACTGGAGGTGCGCGCCGTTTGTCGTCTCTGTAGAGGACTCACCCAGTCCATTTCCCTCCTTCCTTTCTGTTAAGGTGACCGAGGCAGTCGCATCACGCTTGTTGGGCTGGGTGCAAATATTATCCTCACGAGCGCAAAAGGCGCTGCTGGGTGGCTTATGAACTCGGCAGCGTTGCTTGCCGATGCTGGCCATTCGTTAAGTGGTACGTACGGTCATTGACTAGATGGCTTTCAATTGCCCTTCTCTCGGCAATCGCCATGTATCTCTGGAGGGGGGGAACCTCGTTCCTCTCGCGTGCACCAGCGGCTTCGCTGCCTTATCACGCGTTGACTTTATACTATATGAAGCCCTTGAAATCCCTCGAGTGCCTGAATCTCATGCTGACGTGCCGACCCTTTCTCTATAGACCTTTTGGGAGACTTCGTCGTTTTGTTTTCGTGGCGCCTATCTCGTCGACCGCCCAGTCGACGATACCCCTTTGGCCTCGCAAAATTCGAGACGGTCGGCACGGGACTGGTCGCCATCCTACTCATCGGCGGCGCTCTCGGGATCGGTTCGCATTCGCTCTCGCTCCTACTCTCGGCGCTGGCAGAGACGGCCCAGGCGGTGCCTGAGGGCCCACTGCAGACTGCGCTGCTCGACGTCACCGCCGCGGCCCATAACATCCCGGGGATAGGGCACATCGCGCACTCGCACTCGCACGTGGCGCACGCGCTGGATCTGAACGCGGCGTGGTTTGCAGCTGCCAGTGTCGTATCGAAGGAGTGGCTGTTCCGCATCACGCGCACGGTTGCGGCGCAGGAGAACAGCCCTGTATTGATGGCGAATGCGTATCACCACCGGAGTGACGCCTATTCGAGCGTCGTCGCTTTGGTCGCGATTCTCGGTAGCGGGTGGTTTCCCGCGCTGCCATTGGATCCTATCGGAGGTGCGTCTTTGGCAGAAAGACGGTACTCTTGCGCCCTGTGGGCTGATGTTCCGGACAGGCCTTTTGGTTTCTGTCATCATTCTCCAACAAGGCCTTTCGATATTCAAGGGTGCTTTTTGGGAAATGACTGATGCTAGTGCTTCTGATAAAGTCATGCGATCGCTATCTCATTCCTTAGACAAGTTACTCGAGGACCCGCATCTCAAAACCTCATTCCTTCATGTACACAATCTTCGCGCGCGGCGAGCAGGTTCACAACTCTTTGTAAACCTCTCCGTTAGAGTCCCTGGTGATCTGACTGCTATTCGGTTGGATCAGCTGGAGAATCGGATCATTGCTGCTTTGAAGGCAGAGAGAAAAGACGTGAAAGAGGTCCACGTACGGTATGAAGTCACCTCAGAGACGCATAGACAAGAGGCAACCCAATGATAGGGTTTCATTATTGCTGTTGGTTTTTTTATCGATAATATATTGATGTATTTTCCCACATTACATGATGATATCCCGTGACCGCGACTTGTCGCGTTTGCTACTTTCCAGATGTAAGTGCTAAATATAATTACTTCCTTCTGCCGATACCAGGTTCACTACAAGCCTACACAGATGCCAGAGGTAGAGATAAGATTTACTTCTGAGCAAGTGCCTCCTGGATCTTTCCGCTTGCTAGAGCTTCCACCGGACTTATGCAAATTGATCGAATCGTCCGTCGACGAGCTAAAGTTTGTGTTGACACGGCTCATGCTACTCGCCTATCTCTGATGTATAGCCCAGTCTAACAATCAAAGGTAGCCCAGAAGGCGATGCTGTACTGTGTACCTCGGACAAAACGTATAACATCCGCTCGGTGACACTGTCGAACTCTGTTCTCGTCGTGTCTCCTCGCCCAGACGTTGATGATGGAAGGGAGGACCAAGTCTTCATACAAGATAGCCTCAATGAGCTATTGGAGCTCGTTCCGGCTGTCCCGAAGCTGCATCGGGTGAACGTTCTGCTGAAAGGGCATGAGTGGGAGGAGGGACAGGAGGACGAGGAGAGCTTCGGCGTGGTACGCAATTTGTGAGGTTCTCACACTACCGATGGTTAGTCTTAGAGGAAATTCTTCTAGGAGAAGCGGAAAAAAATTACCCTCGACGAGGCTCGGACAGAACTTCAGGCCAGCGATCAAGAACTCACTCACGCGCTCAAAGAGAAGCACATACTTATCATAGATGGTGAATCGATCCCCCGTTTGCCTTCTCGCGCGTCCGGGAAAGCTAACGAGTAGATTTGCCTACTTGCTCACCAGGCGCCCTGCGTCCCCTCTCCCCGTCGTACCTCCACAAGATCCTCGAGCTCCTCCTGATGCACCTCGTCTCTCTTTCCCAGCCTCATGACACAGCCTCCATCCTGGAACTGTCCCTATCCCTCGAGTCCGAGCACGAGGTCTGGCGCGAGGTGACCTTGCAGGTGATGCGTTGGTTCGGAGAAGTCGACGCTGCGGACACGTTATGGAAGATGGACGTTGCAAAGGTGGTGCGCCAAGTCGGGTTGGGTATTCTGCGTCAGCACAAGGTCCGTGTGTGCGCTTACTACCCCTCGTTAATCATTTTCCATACTCGTTGCAGAGCGACCCAATATCGCAGGACGAGTTCGTTGCAAAGTGGAATACAGCCGTCGGCGACACTTTCGTTTCCTACACATCCCTCAAGCTACTCACCGTAAGCATGATTTTATCTATTTTTCTTAGTACTCTCCATTTTATAATATTGGCCATCAGGGAAACTACCTCTGTACACCCTCTTCGGCTACTTCAAGCATGGTGTTATCCTACTTCCCCTGCGCAGAGCTTCCGACTGATCCCGCCACACGTTTCGCCGACCTGTTTCTCACACGCGCACGTTGGAAGGCAGAAGACATCATACCGTATCTGTCAGACATCGCCGTAGACGCGAAGGATCTTGACAAGCTCTTGCTCAGATACGCGCGAGCCCTGACGGAAAAAGGCGGTTTATGGTATACGGCACGTACCCGATGAGTAAGGAAAGAACACCAAAGTCATTGTCCAGTTCCTTGTCTTTGATCTCGTCCTGGGCTTTAATATGTATTCCGTGATCTACTGTAATGTACTAAACACACTGAATAGGGCATTTCTCCTCTAATTAAAACAATCCTCATCCTATCACCATCGACCTCAAAAGTGCATGAGTCAGGATAACGGTTGACCGACCGTCACCCGCCAATACACCCAGATCTTCCAAATCTTTATCAAGTTCGTCAATATATGCAGGTGCGCCTGAGAGGTGCGCGACCTTGGCACAAGCTGCGTGCAAGGTCGACCGGTGCCATTTTGCAGTTCTAGTATTTCGGTAAATCTACATGTCCCTCAAGATGCAACGCATTGCACCGAACAGAAGGCCATCTTGACAATGGATCCCACTGCACTGCAACCAGTGTGCTATTTTTCGTGTTTTGTGCTTCGTTGACTACTACGACCGTCAATTTGAAGCGGTCGTACAACTGAATAGCCTCCCAGCCCAAAAAACATTTCCTAAAACCCTTTATACGCACCATCGAAGAAGAATAACTGCGCCGCGATGATCCCGGCATTCAGAAGAACCACTTAGCATCTTAAAACCCTCAGTCTTAACCCTCGCGTCGACCCGACACGCAAAGCGCAAGGCTTCGACGATACATGGGCGACCAGCGAGCTTGCCGGTCATCACCACTGGCCCCGTCTACCCCTCATCTACAATGTCTCCTGGTGTGAACCTACGGCGCTCGTCGACCACTTCGCAACACGTTACGCAACGGCGGCTTATCTAGATCTGCCGTGGGGAAAGAGGGGCTTCGCTAATACGAACACTCAGTTTGCGTACAACGGTTTCATGTATATATTATATTGTTCTATGGAAAGAATGGTCGGACGCGTTCCAGGAGATTTAGCGATGTCATTTTATATACAGAATGTGACGACTTTGCACCGCAGGAATTATGCCGGTTGTAGCCAGTGTCCACCGTGATGTTAAGGACCTTAAATAATTAAGAACTATGCCATACCGACATCACCTGTACTAAGGCCGATAGAAAAGAACCCCCTTGTGATCGTTGTGAGTAATAGGGATCACTATGAGAAGTCGATCTGTGAGCGTTCGAAGGCATCACCTAAGAATGTCAGCCGGTAGGACCAGTGGCAAGTCAATGCGGGGTAACGTCCGATATTAGAGTGGGCGTGATGGTGTGGTATCGTCGTATGGTCGATTCAAGAGGACTCGCACGTGGCGAGAAGCTTAGCCCTCTTTCAGAGCATGGGGGTGATTTTCGTCTTTTTCGTTTTGAATGACCGGGGCGGAGATTGCATATTTTCATTCCCACTGCCATCGTCGGTTCGGGTGGGTTTCTTGCGCTTGGCGTTCTTGCCCGAAGCGGCGCCCTTTGTGGCTATCCTCTGGATCATAGAGCTCAAGCTAAGATTCACCTTGCACTCATTCACAGCTTCGATGATCGTCCAGCTGTGTTTGCAAACCCGCGTATTCAGCCGTACGTCCTTGTGTGTCTGTCGTAACTCATGTCGCAAATGAATGATCGCAGCTGCCCTCTCTCTGTCACGGAAATCTACGCCATCTTCATGCATCGTGTAGAGAAGGACGCCTGCGCATGAAGATGCATGAGATAGATCTTACTGGACTGGAGACACGGGCACATACCGATGAAGACACATTCTGCGGGAGAAACCTTGGCGGAAAACCCCGTAAAGCCTCTATTCAAGGTTGTGTCGCACGCTATCTCGAGCAGATTCGACAACATGCGCTCTACTCGAGATTTAAAAGTCTGGGATGGCCCTGTTGGCTCGTTCAGCCATTTTTCCAGCTGTATCGCTGATGGTGTCCGCCGTAAATCGACCTCCTCGCAGCAGTATAACATAGAGGCAAGGTTCTGAAACGTGCGTCCCCGCTTCGTGTCAAAGTCGACGTGGCTTGCCAAACCGCCGCTGATGGAAATGTATTTCATGTCGAGCTCGTTCACGAACTCCGCCCAGGGAGAGGCAATGGCTTGCAATTTTTCTGCAAAAAAGCTCAAGATTAGGCTGCTCCAACCGCCAAATGTAGGCAGACACACCGGCAGCGCTGAGACTCATCCCAAGTTGTACGCGCTGAAAAACTTCCCGCTCACTGGTCGGTGATAGTGCACGGTATTCCACTTGGAATCGGTCAGTATTCAACTTGGAATCTTACTGATGAAGTATATCATACCACAGGTTATACGTTTGTCCTCGAACTTCCTCTTTCCCTCCGGAGTAATCTCGTTTCGTTTGCCTCGGTAAGCAGCTGGGACTTGATACCACCAGAGTTTCCGCGTGTCAGGATCCCTGTCTGATGTACAATGTCACATACCATACGTGAGAGATACGACAGAATCACGCACATGCAATCTGCAGTGGAGCTGCGAATGAGTTCATACATAGCGAGAAGGGTGTAAAGGAGAGTGCATACGTGTCCATCTAGGAACTTTACAATACTAGTCAGACGTTGTTTCCCATCCACGCAGACACGGACTTCTTCGCCATCCTCATCCTGCATGACGGCAAAGATGACAGGGGGAACATAAAAATTATGAAAGAGGGAATCGATTATTTCCATCTGTTTTCCTGTAGGCCAGACGACGTCTTCCCTTCTTGTAAGTGAAAACGTAGCCAAGAAATCTACTATAGCCCACCTCGTTGGTATGGCGGGTTGAGGTCGATTTTCCCGTTGTGAATTTGGACTGTAGGTGTGCTCATTAACGGCTTTGGCGTCCTCACCACGAAGAGCGGAAAGCTTACTGTGAAGCTCCAAGGTTGTATAGACACCGGCGTCGGGTTGCTCGAGCGCATTGCGTATGCTGAACACGGCTGGATCGATGTTCTCGTCGGCCACGGCAGACTCAACGTCTAGTTCATCACGGTCCTCGCCAACGGACTCCTCTTTGTCCGGCAAAACCATAGCCCGAAAAGAAGGTGAGATCTACACTCGCAGGGGGCCTCTGAAGGTCTTGATCTTTTGCGATGGACGCAATCCCTAGTTCGTGAGGAGTGCTTGCAGTGGAAGAGAAAGACAACTGTCGGAGTCTCAAAACTCGGGTTGTGCCAGGCCAGACAGAGGATGGTCACGGTAGTGCCTAACTAACTTGATTACTGTGAATACTACGATATTCTATCTAACTAGGGTCACCAAGGATCATGCACCTTCGAAAGCCCCGAACCTATCACCGTCATCTCTATCTTGGTCATCATCTCGCCGCAATACACTCGACGTAGAGCGGCGACGTGTCGGCCTCCTCCCACTCATGGTCGCCGTACGAGTGTGCGAGTCATCTCCGTCGTCGTGCGAGGATATCATCAGGTGTTCGCCCTCTTCACCATGGCTAGCCTTTGCTAGGCTGTCGAACCGTGGCTTCGCTGTCGTAGGCTCATCATCCTCGTCGCTCGCCTCCCCGACGTCCCACATAACCTGATCGTCCTCCCCGTGATCCCCGGGATGCACACCCTCGTTCCCATCGGCCTTACCATCAGCCGCACGCGGTATTTGTCGGCCAGAGAGGGCATTCATTGCAATACCACCATCACGTTGCATCGTAGAAGGCTCCGGTTTCTTATGGGTGAGTAGAACGACACCGGATATGAGGATGAGGATTGAGACAAAAATAAAAAAGAGCGTCCAGGAGGCATATGCGTCCACGGAATCGTTAAAGATCTGTAGACAAGACTCAGCGTGGGTACCGCGGCGAAGAGGGAGAAAGACCCTGAGATACTTACCAAGGAGTTGAGCCAACTGCACGCAGGTATTTCAATCATAGCTAGCAATACGGAGCGGTGTTGAAGACTTACCCAGTGGCAGAGTATACACCGTAAAACACCGGTACAACCAGGGTCGAATCGTATATCTCGAGGGCGCGATTGAGACAGACGATTTGAAGGACAGCCGTAATGGCAAGGAATATAAAGGTTAAAATAGGCGCGAGGTGACCAAGCTGATTCCCTGTGTTCTCATGTGATAATGAGCCGGAGATCAACTTCACTCTGCAAAACTCCTCAGCCCAATGACGTGCGATGGGAAACGGGAGTGACTGACGCGGCTTTGGCAAATACTAAGCACTCCCCGGCCAAGCCTCCACCAGCGCAGGCCCAGCCGATGCCCAGTGTCCATGCGATAACGGTGTCGTCTTTCCTAGCTGTCCACTCCTCAAGCTTCTCGGCAATCCATATCATTGACCAGCTCCACAGACCCTTTAAGCGAACGAGTAGGCCACCATGAGGGGCCTTGGGAGTACGGGCGCTCATACCTGCGAATGGCTGTGCCGACAGGTCTGAGCGAGATGACAGCACCAGATCAAGCTGCGTCGTGAAAATGAAGACGAGAGTAAGGGAAAGTGTCATGAGGAAGAAGTAGCCGAGCCAGCCTGGACGACCCCAGAGGTCCGCAAGGTGAGCGGCCGAGGTCTCTTCGGAGAGACCAGAATTGATGGAGCCAAAGGCTACTATACCCACGACGCCAAGTATGACGATAATGGTTCCCTGTGAGTGCATTGATTCATGAGAATAGCATTGAAGACAACAAAGTTAGACTCACATATATATTCATTGCAGTTACAGGGGTCCCCACCAGAAATCTAGCAAACAGAAAATTGAAGATGAGTGAAGTTGATCCCAACGGGGCGACATATTCTGGTGATTCAGGTTAGGTAGAGACTGCCAAGGCAAGAATTAAGGCGTACCAGCCCGCATGTATTCGAGGGCAAGGGTCGAGCCGATAAGCTGAGATAGTCTAAGACATAAACATAAGGATGTGCGCAAGAGATTATAAGTGTCTCACACTTACATGTAAAGTAGCATTCCGAGAAGCCATAACGGTCGTAACCAATCCCTCTTCCGCGCGCTTTTCGGGATAGCCTTAGTCCGAACCTGTAGAGGTGACGGTTAGTTAGTGAAACCACCATGCGAGGATACGGATTAGTTACATGATCTAATTTAGTCAAGTTGAGGCCAGCAGCATTCAGAACGGATGCAAGGATAATGATGGATAAGCCTATTATGAAAGCTATCACCGGGTTTGGACGTCGTAAATGGCCAGGGGCGGGAATAGGAGTAGGAACCGGGTCTAAGATGGGGTCCGACTCATTGTTCTGACGAACGAGTAGATGAAGCAAGGCCGTCATCTCCAGCAAGGATTCGCCTCGGAGACTCGGAAGGCAGGGCTCCGGGGATGTGGAAAGAAAAGGCAAGGAGGAAGGATGTAATGCTGAGAATATCCAGTAGTTATAGTCGTATTATCTGTAACAGCACTATGTTTCCATGAAGCTTGCGATAGAGAAAGAGACGAAATGCGGAGACGAATCAAGTTATTCGCAACGCCGCAGGGTTTCGTGAGACACGAGACACGTGCACGTGTACGCGTGTTCTGGCCGTGTTCCGGGCCGGGCATTCCATAGCCTCCCCTAGCCTTAAAATTATTCCGTGATGGGCCCTACATAAATTCTACCATCAGATCTCCTACCTTTTGACCATGAGTAATTCACCTGCGCACCCATCTTCCAGCGATAGTGCGGAGAACCTCTCGCCGATTAAGACAACGCCACTCGCAGCTCCTCACCCACTTTTACGATCTCTCCCTCCATTGACACACCTTCCTGCCGACCTCCTGGACTTACTGAATCAAACGTATTTTCTGCACCTCCTTGCAAACGATCCGTTGAAAGTATTGCCTCCGGGCAAGTCTTTATTATCTGCCTTGTCGCGACCCAATGTTCGACAGAAGCGAGACGATGAGCCACCGAGGTTGCAGGACAAAGTTGAGGAAATGATTCACAAAGCCTTCTGGGATGAGGTGCTGCGCCATTTCAGAGCCTACTCCTCTCTCCTCACCACCGTTTTTACTAGGCCCTTGGCGCCCTCTCCTCCAGAGAGCCTTCCACCCAGCTCCCTCGTCTCAAGCTCCTACTCAATGATCTGCACACCGCCCTTTCACCGCTATTCCCCGCAGGGCACCCCATCCTTACAGTCTTATCTGCCCCCCTTGCACCTACATTCTCTCCTCTTCTTACAGCACTCAATTACTGCAAGGAGACCCTTCTTGCACTCCGTGAGCGTTGCTCACCAGCACGCGATGATTATATCGATACGCTCTCCGCTTCGCTTGCAGACCCACCCGCCGATCCTCTCGACCTTGCTAAGCTTGTGACGGAGACTATCCGGTCTATACTCAAACTCGCCGAGACGATGAAAGACGACCTCTCCCAGTTCGTACTCGGCACTATGGGCGAGGCGCAGCTTGCCGCTGCAGTTGCGGATCAGGCACGGACGCGAGAGCGTGCACTCGTCCTTGACTTGTGGGAGCAGAGCGTCATTCGCGAAGACATCGCAGCGTGGACAGCAGGCCTTTCACAGCAGTACGCGCTCATCACTGTATCACCTCCCCATAAATGGGTGCTACGAGTTGTGCAAGCGTTGGGAGCTACAGAACCCGTTGCCTGTCCCTTACCAACTAAACTTTTGGGTCCCGAAAATAACAGGCCGTCACAAGTGCCAAACTCGCTCCCTCCACTATTCTTCTTCTCCACTCCTGAATTGCTCTACGTCCAGAACTTTCTACAAGCCATCGTCATCGCGGCCGCGCTGCGCACGCTGCTTCCCGCTTCTGTATCACCGCCAGAGGATTTCATGTATCGTATCTGGACACTGTTGCTAGTATCCGTAAACGAGGAAGATCCCGAGGAAGACGCGCGGCTCGACAATCTCGCTGATGAACTTATCCGCGCATCGTTGTTGACTGATGCTGAAGCAACTCAGCAACTCCGTGCAGCCGTTGTGCGCACTGTGCGCACTTCCGACCCAGTGTTTCTTCTACTCCAGCGACGCCTGCTCACGGCGCTCGCTGAACGCCTTGCTCATACACCAGCGTTGCTCGATAGGAAAGGTGCACCCGCAGAAATGCGCACGGGAAGGCGAGAACGACCTCCTAATACTGCAGGTGAGAAGGGGTTAAAACCAGAAGTCCTCGAAGTGAAAGGATTCGGTGATCTCGTGTTGATTAGCGCAATACAAGAGGTGCTTGTGAAGCTTCGGATGATTTTGATGTGGATCGAGGGTATCTGGGCGGACTTGTCCTTGTTTGAACCGAGCAAGAATAATGCGGATGGGGTAGATGAAGGAGCAGTAACAATACAGGTATGTGAGAGCCATCTTACGGCATGGACTTGGATTGACGCTGCACGGTTTGTATGAGGCACCGATTTGACGAGCGAGACGGAAGTCGGATGGACGTGAATGTATGATATAATACCCCTATTATATGCCGACAGGCAACACTAGTACTGGCCTTCTTCGTCCGTCAGTCACGCTAGTCACGTCCAGACTCCTCATCTCAGCTCGGTCCACGGAGTGTCGACCATCGATTACACTTTTTGTCGTCTAGGAACCTCCCTCCCGCGACAATTAACATAGTCGATCACGAGCAAGCCCCTCGACAAAAAACTGGATACAATATACGCCTGACCATTTCATCTCGAAACCAATTAATCCATCGCCTTCGCCAAAAAATGTCTTCATCTCAGACTGGTATCTCAGATACGCACCATGGCTCGTTATGAGGCAGCACCGAGTTCTCGCCTCCGTCGCCCTCGGCATGACGTCGATAAATACGAATAGCCTATACTGCTCAACGGCCGCAGTAGGAGATGACATCCAGGGCTGGTGCTTCGTACGGTATATAACCGGGGAACGGGGAGTCGCGGACATGAGGAAACCTCCGAACCGCCTCAAGGCCTCAAGCTCAAGGTTCATGCAACTGGTTATTTGACTCGACGTCCAAATTTACTGATGTCTAACTGTATGCGTGCTGGGCACCTCGGCACCTGCACGCTGGACACTCCCAATTGTAGTAATGCTCTTACTATGTTTAGAAGTACTAGTACGTGACTATAGTTGGCATTCATGAAGAAAATGTACATATAGTACAATACTCGCAACTATCAATCCTCATTCATTTCCCCTTGGCTCACTTGTGTGTCTTGTGACTCTTGTCATGTGTTCCTGGTCCCATGTCCTCATCCTCCAACACAATTGTTGGAGGTACAATCTGTCATACAAGACATGATTAACAACCCAACTTGATCACCCATGGCTAGATAGCTCAGTGGTAGAGCACCTGGCATGTATTCAGGGGGCCTGGGTTCAATCCTTAGTCTGGCCATCCTTCTGAGGCTTCCAATAACAATATCTGCTACCACAATAGCTCTGACTCTCCTGACTCCCCTCCCCTCTATGGAGGAAGTGAAACCTGAGGGTCACAAGCCTGACATCCTCAGCACATACAGTGTTGTCCTCAGCTTCAAGTGCAATGCAAAGAAACCAATAGATAGGATGCATGCACGTTACCTTTACATCGCCGAACTATATCAAACTTCCAGTCCCTTCTCGGGACCTGCTGGCCTTACATGCAGCTTGTGCAAAAGTAGCACACCTCAGGTGCTGGCGAATACATGAAGATGGGGATGTGGAAGATCTAGGCGTACCGGCGGGTGATCAACAGGGAAAGGTTACAGTCCGTTCCTTGCTTGCTGGTGCTAAAATAAAGCCACGCTCAGGCTAAAGCCAAGAAAGCCAATAACTACCCCTGGATCATTGGCCCAGCTTCAGCACCTTGGGTAGCGCGCCGCCGCTGCCTCATCACCTACATATCTGCTTCCACTTCCGCCCCTCGTCCCTTGCATCGGCTCGCTTAGGACTCGTTGGCCGACTGGACTCATACAACTGTTAGATCACTCCTTCCTCGTCCCCTTTCTCCATTCCTACTTGCTCATTTGGACATAGACCTCGCGCTCCTTACTCTCTTTCCCCTTCTCGTCTTAGTCTATTCGTGTACAATCGTAGCCCCCTCACCCTTTGTGCTTTGTAACCGACGTTGCCTCGTCCTCGCCATGCACTGTGGGATGGATTTGTCTTATCACTTTTCCCTCCTTTCGTCCCTATCTCACTCTGTTCGCATTCGACTAAGTAGCACATGGCTTTGCAATCGTATATGAATCCCTGTGCCCGACCTTGTAACGGGTTAGGCAGTCAGCCCCATCATTTTCGCATGTCTCTTTCGCCCGACCCACCGACATTAAGCTGCCGAGCCCGTGCGCTGTCACATTATCCAGTCGCGCAACCCCTTTCTTTTCCCCATCGCTCAAGGCCACTGACAACCGTTGTAGGGGAGCAAGACCTGTGAGGGTCCTGCAGTGAGTTCGGGGGTGGTCTCACGACCGGTCCAAGGAGGGTCGCGATCCCGGACGCGAGGGCACGCCAAGGAGGGGAGGGGAAGAGAGAGGTGAGGAAAGGGAGGTTGATGCACACGCGCGGCACGAGCGACGGACGAAGAACGAAATGAAAAACTTGAAACTCGAATGTTGAAAGGTGCCCCTGACCGACGAGCGTGTGACGGCGCGGTGGCTTCAGATTAACGTCGACGGCGCGGGAGAAGACGTGCGAGGACCTAGTCGAGGGATAGGGACGTGTGACGGCGCGGTGGCTTCGGGTTAACGTCGGACGGTCGAACGAGGAGGGGTAAAGGTCCTGCTCGAACTTGCCTGGTCTTTCGACGAGGCGATGGCGCGGGCTTTATCCACAATATACCTACTTGGTGCTAGACTAAGGGGGAGGGGAATGGGTGATGAGCGCGATGAGCGCGCTAGAACCAGGGTGAGGGTCCGGCCGGCGCGAGGGACCTAGGAGAACACGCGCCCGTTCCCTACACCGTTGTCAAGCCGCAGTCTCTCATACTATCACGTGTTGGGAGTTGCAAAACTTTTGCCAAATCACAAATAGAAAGACATCGAAAACACCTTTTAACAAAATAACTTTTGCAGTCGATGCGATAATATATGAACTAGCCCCCTGAAGT
>Ga0137397_10000290_pt1 | contig 34260 bp, 29 predicted proteins | sample czorhiz116metaG_FD_106658 | JGI IMG/M metagenome (GOLD analysis project Ga0137397, IMG submission 106658) | Vadose zone soil microbial communities from Angelo Coast Range Reserve, California, USA - czorhiz1.16 metaG | ecosystem: Environmental > Terrestrial > Soil > Vadose zone | place: USA... | reverse complement strand
CAGGCGGACGTGGACATGAACGTGGTGCGCACCGACTCCGGGCGTTACGTCGAGGTGCAGGGGACCGGCGAGAAGACGCCGTTCTCGCCCGAGGAGATGAAGGGGATGCTCGATCTGGCCAACCACGGCGTCAACCAGCTCTTCGAGCACCAGAGAAAGACCCTGCGCGAGGTCCTGCCGGCCCTGCTCCCACGTCCGTGAGCGCGGTCCGGTCCCGGCTTCTCGTCGCCACCTTCAATCCCGGCAAGGCGAGGGAGCTGGTGCGTCTTCTGGCCCCTCTCGGCATCGAGGTCCTGTCCCCCGCCGACCTCGGCATTCGCGAGCCGTACGAAGAGACCGCCGGCTCCTACGAGGAGAACGCCATCGGCAAGGCCCGGCATTACTCGGCGCTGGCGCGCCTGCCGGCCCTCGCGGACGACTCCGGCCTGGAGGTCGATGCCCTCGACGGCCGCCCCGGCCCGCTCTCGGCGCGCTACGGGGCCGCCGATCTCGACGACGCGGGACGCAACCGGCTCCTGCTTCATGAGATCGAAGGCGTCCCGGAGGAGCGTCGCACCGCCCGATACGTCTCCGTCGCCGTCCTGGCCCGTCCCGCCGGCGATGAGCCGCGTCTGTTCCGCGCCGCCTGCGAAGGCCGCATCTCCCGGGAGCCGCGTGGGCGGAACGGTTTCGGCTACGACCCGATCTTCTTCTACCCTCCCTTCAACGCAACATTCGGCGAAATCGACAACGCAAGAAAGGATCAGGTCTCCCACCGCGGCAAGGCGATGACCCAGGTCGCGTCTTTCCTGGCAACCCTTGAGGGTCGGAGCTTCCTCGAATCGTAGCCCCGCACCTCCACCCCCCGGGCGGGACTCCGGGCCGGGGCGCGTTGACAGCAGGGGGCCACTTCCTTATGCTCCGCCCGACGGAGGCTCCCCCCCATGCTGCTGAACTGGCTCCTGATCATCGCCGGCGCCGTGTGCATCCTGGCGGAAGTGGCGATGGGCGGCTTCGCCGGGTTCGACCTGATCCTGATCGGGTCGGCGGTGGCCCTCGGCGGGCTCATCGGCTTGTTCGTCAAGAACCCGGTCACCGGACTGATCGTGTCGGCGATCCTGTCGCTGCTCTACATCGCACTCGGCCGGCGCTGGGTGCGCGCCCGGCTGCAGCACAAGACCGTGGCGTCGAACGCCGACGCGCTGGTCGGCCAGACCGCCCTCGTGACCCAGCGCATCGCCGAGCACCACCCCGGCCAGGTGAAGGTGAGGGATGAAGTCTGGCGCGCCGCGACGGCCCGCGGTGTCGTGGGTCCCTTCGAGACCGGTGTCGTCGTCGTGGTCGAAGACGTGGAGGGTGTCACACTCCTGGTGAGGTCACGCGCATGAACAACCTGCCGATCCGGTTCGAGTACATCGTCCTGGGCTTCTTCCTCTTCATCGCCCTCATCATGGTGGCGCGCTCGGCCCGCATCGTCTCGCAGTACGAGAAGGGGCTGGTCATGCGGCTGGGCAAGTACAGGGCCACCGTCGACTCGGGTCTCACGTTCCTGGTGCCGATGATCGAGGACCTCCTCAAGGTGGACATGCGCGAGCGGGTCATCAAGGTCGAGCCGCAGGAGGTGATCACCAAGGACAACGTGCTGGTGACGGTGGACGCCGTCATCTACTACCGCATCAGCGACCCGGTGAAGTCGACCTTCGAGGTGCAGAACTTCGCCTACGCCGCCACCATCCTGGCGCAGACCAACCTGAGAAACCTCATCGGGGACAAGAGCCTCGACGAAACGCTGACGGCGCGCGACACGATCAACGCCAACCTGCGCAACGTCCTGGACGAGGCGACCAACACCTGGGGCGTGAAGGTCACGCGCGTCGAGGTGCAGAAGATCGATCCCCCGGCCGACATCACCGAGGCGATGTCGCGACAGATGAAGGCCGAGCGCACCAAGCGCGCCCAGATCCTCGAGGCGGAAGGCTTCAAGCAGTCGCAGATCCTGCAGGCGGAGGGGATGAAGGAATCGTCGATCCTCAAGGCGGACGGCGAGGCGCAGGCGCGCATCCTGCAGGCCAACGCCGAGGCCAAGGCGATCGAGGTGACCGCGCAGGCGGCCGAGAGCTTCTTCAAGGAGCGGGCCGAGATGCGCCAGCGTCTGGACGTCCTGCGCGCCGTCCTGGCTCAGCAGACCAAGTTCGTCGTCCCCTCGGGCTCCAACCTTCTCAACATCCTGGGGATCGACGACCTGCGCGGCGCCGTGGGGCCGGCCGGCCCGCACGCTCCGTCCGCGCCCCCCTCCCCCGGACCGGCGGCGCCGGCCCCGCCCCGGAAGATGCCGGGACCGGAGCGAACCCCGGGGTACTGAGAACCCCCGGCGTTCAGCCGCGAATCGTGAAGACGGCGGTGGTCTGGCGGACCGTGCCGGACACCAGGTCCTTCACCATCACGGTGACCTGGTACTCCCCCTCCGGCCACTTCTCGAGCGCCACGGCGTACCCCTGCGCCTGGGCCGCGCTCTCCTTCACCGCATAGGTGCCGACCTCGGCGTACGAGCCGTCGTGATTCTTCGAGCGGAAGTGGTACTCGATGTCGAGCTTCGGCTTGCCGGAGCCGGAGTCGGCGACCGGGTTGTACACCTGGAAGTAGATGTTCAGCTCGTTCGACTTGCGGAACACGGCGTCCGGGCTCGGGATGAGCCTGAACCTGCCGATGTAGAACGGCTTGCCGGGCGCAGGCCGGTAATCGGTCGGCTCCAGGGTGCCGGCGAGGGAGAGCGACGACAGCGTCAGACCGTCCACCGCGTAGTCCGGAACGTCCACGTCCTTCCGGTAGGAGGCGATCTTCTTGCTCACGCGGTCCTGCACGCCCAGCACGAGCTGGTACTTGCCCGGCTTGAAGCCCCCCGTCGCCTGGTACACCAGGAAATCCCCGATCCCCGCCGTCTCATTCGACTCGCTCTCGGCGAAGTTGCCGTCCCCGGCCAGGGGGTAGATCAGCTCGGGGTGCTCCTTGCTGATGAGCTTTCCGAACACCACCACGTCCGGCACCTCCTTCTTGCCGACGGCGCGGTACTGCACCGCGGTCGTCTTGATGCCGATGGTGATGGTCGTATAGGTCATGCCGTCGTTCGTCTTGTAGTAATCGACGTGCGTGTCGGCCGGGATCTCCCCGTAGAACTCGCGGGTGATCGCGAACGACTTGAACATCTCCTCCTCGGCCGGCGGCAGCTGCTGCATGCGGCCGGCGATGAGCAGCATGTCGAGCGGTCCCTGGGAGAGCGGCACGCCGTTCATCACCAGGGCCGGGTCGCGGCGGCCCGGGACCACCAGCTCTCCGTTGACGTCCTTCTGCCGGGCGTCCACGCGGTTCAGGCCGCGCGCCACGTCCGAGTCGATGGTGGGGCTCGTGCTGATGACGAGCTCACCGCTCTTGTCGCGCGCGAAGGCGATGGTCGTGTTGGACGCCAGCCCCGGGTAGGGGGGCTTCCTGTAGGTCCAGAACACCATGCCGCGATGCGACTTCGCCATCAGGTCCTTGTTGATTTCATCCGGCGGCCCGACCACGATGTAGATCTTCCCCATGTCGGTCTTCCAGCCCGGCTTCGAGGTGTCGGTGAACATGCGCATCGTCTCGTACACCCTCTGCTCGAAGCGCTGCTGGAACTCGTTCTCGGGGGTGCTGGGGTCGAGATCGCGCCTCTGCCAGAACCAGTCGATGAAGTTCTGCCGGTCGAGCTCCGTCTCGAGCCCCTTGTACGCCTTGATCTCCTGATGCGTGATGATGTAGCGAACCGGCCCCTGGTACCAGTCCTTCGTCGGCCTGTCGAAGTTGATCGAATCGACGGCGGCGTGCGCCTCCGTCGAGACGAAGAAGAACGCCAGCATCGCCAGGAACAGCAGGACGAACAGCAGGAAGCCGAGCGACAGCGCCCAGCGCGGGATCTCCAGAGAGTCGCGCACCCTCTGCCCCGTCGGCCGCGGGCCGTGCAGGGGCCGCAGGCGCAGGAGACGCGCGGTCAGGAGGGCGGTCAGGGAGACGACATCACCCCGCCCCCTCGGCGCGCCGAAGATCGGGGCGGCCTCCGTGGGGGCCGCGGGCTCGTCGTCGTTCGTGTTCAGCGGGCCGCCCTGGGGCGGCCGATCCGTGGATGGCATGGGTCTTTCAACCCGAGTATTATAGCAAACACTTCCGGGGGGTTCCGGTGGACGCGCGGCACAGGCTCAAGACCCTCATCGCCGAGAAATGCGTGCTCCGGGGGGACTTTCTCCTGGCCTCCGGCCAGCGCTCGCCGGTGTTTTTCGACTGCAAGCGCGTCACCCTCGACCCGGAGGGGATCCACCTCATCGCCAGTCTCATCCTCGACCTCATCCACGATCTGGTCCGAAGCGACGGCCGCCCCATCGACGCCATCGGCGGCCCGACCATCGGCGCCGACCCGGTCGTCGGCCACGTCGCCGGCCTCTCCTGGGAGCGCGCCACACAGGGATCGGGCACCCGCTCGACCGCCGCGCTGCGCCCCCTGCGCGGCTTCCTCGTACGCAAGGCGACCAAGGACCACGGCACCGGGCGCCTCATCGAGAACGACATCCCGAAAGGGAGCCGGGTCGTCATCTTCGAGGACGTCGTCACGACCGGCGGCTCCACCCTCGAGGCGATCGCCCGGGCCGAGGAGGCCGGCCTCGAGGTCTCCGCCGTCGTCGCCGTCGTGGACCGCGAGCAGGGCGGAGAGACGGCGCTCGCCCGCTACCGCTACCATCCCCTGTTCAAGAAGAGCGAGTTCGGCCTTTAGATCGACTCACGACCGAGGAGGGTCCGCATGCGCCGCGTCCTGAAGCATCCCGTTCTGCTGCTCGCCCTGGCCGTTGCCGTCGCGGGGCCCGCCGCGGCCGCCGCCAGGAAACCGCGTCACAAGCCGGCCGCCCCCCCCGCGGCGGCCGCGGCCAGTCCGGTCTATCCGATCCAGGAAGGGCTGGTCGACGCGCACGGTGTTCTCATCTACTACAAGACCGTCGGCCGCGGCGCGCCGCTCGTCATCGTTCACGGCGGCCCCGGCGCCTCGCACGACTACTTCCTCCCCTACCTCCTGCCGCTGGCGCGCCAGAACCGCCTGATCTTCATCGACGAGCGCGGCTCCGGCCGCTCGGAGAAACTGGACGACCCGAAGGGGTACACCGTCGAGAACATGGTGGAGGACCTCGAGGATGTGCGCCGTGGCCTTGGCCTCGGCACGATCTCCCTCCTCGGGCATTCATACGGCGGCGTGCTCGCCCAGGCATACGCCTTCAAGTACCAGGCGAACCTGAGCCATCTCCTGCTGTGCAGCACCTTCCACAGCACCCGGGCGTTGAACGAGGTCTTCGTCAGGATGAAGCAGACGATGCCGCCCGACCTGCGCGCGCGCATCGACGGAATGGAGAAGCTCGGGCTCTACGGCCATGGCAGGGACTACGAGAAGAACCGCTATACGGATGACTACATGAAGGCCGCGTGGGGCGAAGGGTACTTCCCCTATCTCTACCAGCGCCACCCCGATCCCAACTACAACCCCACCGACACCGGCAACACGTCGTGGGATCTGTATCGCGAGATGTGGGGCTCGCACGGCGAGTTCATCATCGACGGCAACCTCGTGTCGGCCGAATACGCCGACCGCCTGCCGACCATCCGGGTGCCGACGCTGATCACCGCCGGCGACCACGACGAGTCCGACCCGTCGATCGCGCGCGAGATGCACGACAAGATCCCCGGCTCGAAGCTCGTCATCTACCCGCAGAGCGGCCACATGACGTTCGTGGATCAGCCGGTCCTGTTCGTCCAGTCGGTGAACGACTTCCTGCACCCGGCGCCGAAGAAGTGAGCGGAGTCATCAATCGAGAGGCTATCGCGATCACGGATTCGTGATTGCCCTGTTCCGCGGGCGTCGCGGCCGGCCCTTGACCGCCTCGCGCGCAATTCCATAGAATGGCCCGTTTCCAGCACAGGTGGCGTCCGGGCTCCGTATCATTATTATATGAGCGCGGCCGCGGTCGCCGCCCTCTACTACCATTCCTCAGTAGCTCAATGGTAGAGCATCCGGCTGTTAACCGGAGGGTTGTAGGTTCGAGTCCTACCTGAGGAGCCAGACCTCATACTTCTCGGAATGGCGGGTCCCTGGTTAACAGGGGCCCGCCTTTTCGTTTCCCCAGGATGTCCGCAGTTGTGCGCGGGTTGGCTCCGCGGCCCAGCGTCCTGGGATCGGCTCCGGAGAGCCGCGTGGGCGGCGCCTGCGGTCGACCCTCCGCCTCCCGACTCTCCGCCTCTCTCGGACCTGGCGGAGAGATGACACCAAGCCAGGTCCTGAACGGTGTTGGAGCGTCAGAGATCGTCGGTGGGACAGCAGCGCACGAGTGCCCTCCTTGTGCCTGAAACGGACGGGGCGTATCATCGGGCAACCTGCTTCGCCAAAACGCCACTCGGTTGCGCGAGGGGGTCACCGATGTCGCAAGAGGCGACAGAGCCTTGGAGCCTTACTGGCTGTGGCTACCTTCTTCGCAGTCGAATACAGCTTACCCGTACGGAGAGCGGAGACTCAAATGAGTGCGGAAATCAGGCGCCGGTTGGCCGAAATTGAGTGGGCCTATGGGGACCAAGACCCCCGTGCGAGCAAGGTGTTATCAAGCCGAATACAAAAGACGGCACGAGGGCAGGGCCTCATCACGTATTCAGACTTGGTCCGGGGCGTTACCTTTCAACTCCCCAACATTAACGAGGGCCGATCTTTTGAGATTGATGTGAACAACTGGTCGGAACTCGATCGCGCCATCATCGGCGAGTTCCTCGGCTATCTCAGTGCCGAAAGCTACGAGCGGGCAGGTATATTTGTAAGCGCGGTTGTTGTCACGAAGGACGATGGCACACCTGGTGCAGGTTTCACAAAGTTCATGCGCGACCTCGGTGTCCTCGGCGCCCCAAGCGATGCTGGAGCGCTGGAGTGTTGGGTGAAAGAGGTGCAGAAGGTCCACAAATGGTACGGGCGGTCCCCCCACTAGACCCGTGCGCGAACCCTGCAACGACGGCTAACCACCACAAGCAGGCGAGGGCGCACAGGTTGGGAGGGGGTGAGCGGGGGTGTTGGCCGTGCGCCCGTCGAGCCTAAACCAGAGCGTCAGTCAACAAATCATGAACGCACCCTGGACAGAAGGTCCACGTGAACTGCTTCAGCACGCGGCTGAGAGCGGGTTAGTTCTGATGGTCCTGGTTAGTCGGATACAATTCCCAGCAACTCCCGGTGCTCCCCGCATTTGGAAGTCAGAGTAACACCAAAGGTCTCGACTAGACGACACGCACCCGGTCGCCTTCACGCTGCAACGGAGAACGATGGCCAACCCACCGGACATAGATTTGCGGGCAGCCATAAATGCCATTTCTGATGTTGTTCAGAACAGGCCTCGACCACTACGCGAGCTCGACCAGATCTACATGAAATCGGGGGATATGGTGCTACAGAGCGAGCTCGTCGCCCGCTGGGCTGAGGGGAAGCGACTTGCGTTCATTGGCGACGGTGATGCAATTGGTATCTGCGTGGCATATCTGCACAAGCGCGGCATCTTGAGCTATGGCCCCGCTTCGATCGAGGTCTTCGATTTCGACGAGCGGGTCTGTTCCGCCGTTACGCGATTTGCTGACAAAGAGGGATTGGCTCAACTAAGCTCCCAGCTCTATAACTGCTTGGATCCATTTCCGGCGACAGGACAATTCGACTCATTTTACACAAACCCTCCCTGGGGGGCGAGCAACAATGGCGAGAGTGTGAAAGTGTTCATGCAGCGCGGCATGGAAGCAACTGGCTACAGCGGCGAGGGGATGGTGGTTATTGCTGATGATGATGAACTTGAGTGGCCACAGAGAGTGCTGGTGAACGTCCAGCAGTTTGCGGTGTCCTCGGGATTCTTCGTCCGCAAGATGATGTCGCAACTCCATACTTATCATCTTGACGACGCCCCAGATTTGCGGTCCTGTAACCTGATCTTCAGGGCGATCCCCGGTAATCGGTTCAGTGGAACCAGCGAGCCCATTCGAGACCCGGCTCGTCTAGCGAATTTCTATGGACGCGAGAATCCACCGAAGGTCCGGTACGTGCGTGAGCGAAAGCGCCTGGATTATGGAAAAGCCCACGAAGACGAATATGAGTTTGACTTCTTGGAGAAAAGGTGATGGCTCCAACGATTAGGAAGGGTGACGGCCTGGTGTACATGAAGGTTGGGACGCACGCGCAGGAGCCTCTCGACAAGATCGTTGGCAGGAAGACGCGCGAAATTGAGGAGGCGGGTTATGCCCTGTGGGGCTATGGCGGCGGTACGTGCCATCCTCTCACTATGGTCCAACCCTTCGCTAGGTCTTACGTAAAGCGATCGGGGGTGATCTATCTCTGCATGCAGCCTATGCTTTCGAGGCACTTCGCAGAGCAGGTTCGTGCCCGACACTTCTCGGCAGATGGCACAACTTGGAAGGAGATCCCCCCGACAATCAACTGTATCGGCTCCCGATATGCCTTGGTCATCACCGATTTACGTCAGGAGGACTTTGAGCTCGACCTCTCACACACCTCGGTGGCCATCGGCAACAGCATGGGGCTACCCGGCCAAGACTATGTCAAGGGACGAGTAGACAAGGCATGCTTGGAGGTAACGAGGATAGGCGGTGAGGCACCAGAAGATGGCCCATCGATACACATTGGCCTGACGGCGAAGATCGTGGAACCTTACGCCGTGTTCGTCCGGGAGTAGCCACTGAGTTAGGGTGCCAGTGTACGGCGAGCGGTCGCACGGAGCTCGCGGATGTAACTGTCAAGTCCATCCATGATGCTAGCAGGCATCGCATGCGGGCTACTGCAACTGAAGCAGATTGATAGAGCAACGTCAACAGTAGGTTCTGCACAAATATTGGGACGCAGGGATGCTGGGTCGCCACCATCGATAATTGACACCACCAGTTGCTCAAGGCATTTTACTTTCCCAGAGATTGGTAACATCCGGGGTTCCGCACTTAACAATTGCTCGATCGCTGCGATAGCCACTTTATCCCCAGTGAGCAGCGTCGACACTCCGCGCATTATAAGGATCGCACATAGTTGACTCTCGCCTTCATGTAGGCCGAGCCCATTGAATTGCGCCGCTGCCTCCAGGTCGGCCGCAAGCGACTGCTCTTGCGGCCTCGGTTCTAGCGTGTGGGCACCTGCGAGGAACACAGCCAACCGTTTGAGCACGATCTCGGCGCCTCCCGACAGCATCGCACGCTTGATTTTCTTCCGAACGACGAAGCGTGCAGCACCGAGGGCACCGATATCCTTTTCTGCACAGTTGAGCGACCCACAAATCCGACTAAGAATTCCGTAGCACGCACCTTTATACAGTATGTCGTTATCGATGAGGGCCTTCACGACGATTGCCGTGACCCAAGCACCGCATTCAGGTAATCTGCGGAATCGTCTGGGAGACGATCAAGTGCTAAATGCATTTTGGCGACCTTGTTAACTTCATGCCATACGGGCTTAGCAGAGGTATAGATGTGCGGCATCGCTCCATATGCCGTGGCCCAGTCACGCGTGTTGTAGCCGAAGCAAAGAGCAAGGGTGCCAGGCTCAATCCTCAGGGGCTTCGAGGCCACGCGCGCTACGCGGCCCAGTTCGCGGGAGCTTGAAGGTCCAGCGATTGGTACGACCACCGGCCGCGGTTCCCCGGTCAGGACCTCCAGCGCATACATATCCGCGGAGTCCTCTTCCCCATCCCCCTGCATGAATTCGGCAAAAGGCGCTTCCAGATCAACCAAGACTTGCTTCTCGGCTAGATGTCCTAAGGCAATGTGCGCGATCTCATGTGCAAGGTAGAAGGCAAGAGGCGCGGGGTACATCGAGTCCTTCCCAAGAAGGATAGCGGATCGCTCACCGACTCGCACTGTCATCGCAGCCATTTTCTTCTGGGGCCACGGGAATACTCTCAAGTGTGCGACCGGAATCCCAACCGTCCAGCAAAATGACAGCAAGTCGAGAAGACGAACAAACGGGACTGCCTTGCCCAGCATTGAGTCACGTACTGCGGCGGCACGAACCCGAAGATCATGTGCCGTCGCTGGCGCTGCCGTGATCAACAGTGTCCCGAGAGCCACTCCAAATGAGGTGATAGCCGCCCTCTCAAGTGCTCCCTGTCCTGATAGATGCTTGAAGCGCGCTTCGTCTCGCCAGAGGAACCGAGGTTCATCGGCCTCCTCAAGAAGCGACCGTGGATCGAGGCCGAGCTTGCGCGCAAGCGAGAATCGGAGTTCGGTCCGCGAAGAGGTCGAGGCTTCAGCGTCACTGCTCCACCACGCCGGCCAAGCTGCCGCTATCGCGTCCCGGCTCAACCCAATACTTTGGATTCGAGTTCGAAGGTGTCGCGCGTTCTCAGACTTCTTCACCGAAGCTACTCCTTAGGCCGGACGGGTCTAAGATCCGCTATCGCCTCAATCACGCGCGCGACTGCAGTCGCATGCACATCGGTTCCGTCCCAGATCCGTTCGAAGGCGCCAAGAACCCGTTGTTTACCAGCGGCTTGTGGTCTCGGATCGGTCTGGACTATTTCTGCATAAGTGAATAGAGCGGATCGCGCTTCGCCATGCCTTCTCGCTGTGCGACCCAATGATCGAGATACGGTAGACTGGCTTACCCCTGCTTGTTTCGCCAGTTCACTCTGACTAAGACTGCGTTTCTTCATAAAGACACGCAGCTGTGTTGCCGGGTCTTGCATATAGTGAATAATAGTGCATAATGCGTAGCCATGTCTAGGTAGTCTGGTCGTTGATCTCGATCTCTTTGATGCGGGGGAACAACGTCATGGTTTTTCCCGACTACTTTTGTTGGACGCGGTGCGGGGCTGAGGGTGGGCAGACCATCGACTACATCGTACACCGGAAGGAGCAGGAGCGGGTTGCGAACAAGGGCCTATTTCTTTGGGGAATTGGAAACCCCCTGGGGCCATCGGTAAAGGAGCTGCTCCGCCGCACCGCCGCACCCGATGTCTTCTTCAGCCCGATCAAGGGGGCGGCGCGGCGGGTCGACAGTTCGCCCCAATCGGTGGTGGCTTGGACCCGGGCGGAGACCGCCGACGGCCTCGCCTGGGTACTGCCCGCGAATTCGCTTGTGACCAGCCGACAGGACGTAACTGCGCCAAAGGAGACACACTACGCGCTAGTGTGCTTCAGCAAGACTCCGCTGGAATTCAGGGCGACTGGGACTCAGATAGCCGCGGATAAATTGAGAAACATCCTGACGGGGACCCCACCCGGGGCGTCGCAGGTGACAGCAATTGTGCAGCTCGGGGGTTCAACCGATTTCCGCCAACGTCTATACGATGTTCTCTTTAGGGCACAGCTCGTCAGTCCTTACTTTATCCGCCTTCGTCAACCGACGCCCATCGCGCGGCCAGTCAATTCTGACGCCACCTGGTCCGATCTGGTGCAATCCGTATGGGGTGCCCGCGGCGCGCGTTCTGCCCCGAAGGCGGAGTAGCCTAGCCGTAGGGCCTCGAAGACTCAGTCCTGTTCGCCGCTGTGAAGTTCCCGTTCCTGGCGGGACCATTCCGTGATAGGGGTCAGCTGTCTCAATCGTCGCTCGGTGATTGTGCTGTTGCCTTCGGCGATGGGCGGAATAGCCATGATGAGTTCCTGAATTGCCGGGGACAAGAGTCGAAGGTTGGCGATTTGCGTCATCCGCGCCCTCGTGACAGCAGCCAAGCGGGCTGCCTCAGCCCAGTCCCGGATCTCTCCCGACCGGATCATTTCGTCGATACGGTGGGCGAGCGCGAGAAGCCGCGCGACGCGGGGGACGCTAGTGCTCGGAACGGGCTGTTGTGGGCTAAGACCACGCTCCGGCCGCTGCTCAAATTTCACAACATGGGCCACGGACGGCGCCGGAGCGAGGACCGAGCGGGCTGACCCAGCCGCGCGCTTCACGATGCTTTCTCCGAGGTCTCGGCCGTCAGCGACGCGATGCCCGGCAATCGAAAGGTGAACGACAGCATCCCGCTGGCCCCGTCGTAGTCAATTCTCTCGATCAGTAGCCGCAGGATCCGTTCCTTCTCGGGTGTGAGCAGCAAGTCCCAAATCGGGTCGAACCGCTCCAGGGCCTGCCCGAGTTCCTGCTCGTCGATCTGGCTCGCCGGGTGACATCCTGAAGGAGTACCGAACCACCCGATACGCGGATCGCTTCTACAACCTGAAGATTGGCGTTCCCTGGGCCGACCTCGAGCGCCGCCTGGACATCATGTCGGTCCTGCGTCTGTGCTCGGAGACCGTCATGCCCGAGCGGGCCGAGGGGGCCGAGCCGACCGGCACGTACTCGATGGGTATCGACACCGGCCGTGAGCTGCACGTGGTCGTGCTCAGGCGCGACAGCGAGCAAAAGAACCGGCAGCACGTGGTCCACCTGAGCGTCTGTCACAACTTCGAGGACCTCGACGCCATCATGGCCCGCTTCCGGGTCTCCTTCTGCGTCATCGACGGCCTGCCCGAGACTCACGAAACCAGGAAGTTCGCCGGACGTCACAGAGGTGTGGTGTTCATGAACTTCTTCAGCGAGCAGCAGAGGGGCGCCACCGACTGGGACCATCGAACCCTGATGGTGAAAGTGAACCGCACGGAGGCCCTGGACGCCTCCCGCGAGGCTGTCCGCGACCAGCGGCTTATCCTGCCCCGCCAGTCCCCGATCGTCGCCGAGTTCGCCCGGCACATGTTCGCCGACGCCAAGATCCTGGACGAGGACCCCGATACGGGAGCCCAGCAGTACCGCTACATCCGCACCGGGCCGGACCACTTCTCCCTGGCCTTCACCTACGCGTGGATGGCCGCCCGCCGATACATGGAGGCGATCGAGCCCAAGTTCTACTGGATCTGAGCCGGTGCAATCTCGCGAGTTTCGTGAAAGTGCCCCGGATGTTTTGGAGGAGGCGTCCTGTCCCGGACGGACCCCCAGTGATTTATTGACCGGATGGTCTGAGCCGGTCCAGGAAGCGGCATCGGGATCCCGGAAAGGTCCCATCTAGCGGCATCGCCCCCCGGCTAGAGTACCGTTATGCGGCATACCCCCTTCCGTAGATGCCCTTTATGCGGCATCGACCCCCCGAAAAGGGCCCAGGAAGCGGCATCGGAATCGAGTTTTCAGGTCGGCTGCCGGTCGTGAGGGAGAGCACGCTCGGGCGCTAAGTCTCGCCGTTTCAGTGAGCAGGCAAGAATCGGGCTACCTGTAGAGGCGGCAGGCCCCCCCGTGTAGGCCCGGGATACTGCCGTTTGAATGCCGGTTGCCTGCCGGTCGGCGGTCCAGATCGGCTGGATCTGCCGCTTCAGTGCCGGTGGATGTTCGCCGCATGTCGTCCTTGGAGCGGAAGACGACATGTTACTCAGCGCGGAGCCCTGCGCTTGGCCTGCGCTATCATTCCGAAGATAAGGAAGCACGCGCATGCCGGAAGAAGTCCTCGAGTCTCGTGACGCAATCAGGACAATTGATTGGCTAGAGGAATTCCTCGACCCCGCTTGGCTTACTCAGAGGCTCGCGAAGCGACATGAAAAAACCCTAACTTACGGTCAATGGCTACCTCCTCGCATCAGCCCGAATGTGCTCCTGGATCTTTTCGCTGCCTACAGAGAGGACTTGAGATTACAAGGCACTCGTGCCTTTGTTGCCTCGGTCCCCGTGAAGCAACTCGTGACGGAAGCTTCAAACATCAAGCACGTCGCGAATCTCTTAGTGGATAGAGATCGACACCGACTGGCGCTGCTCCTGCAACAGCCACGTAAAGTTGAGGGCTATCTTTATCAGTGCAGGATCGCGGCCCATTACGTCCGTGGAGGCGGCAGGTTGAAGCGTTTCTCCGTGGGCGGGACGGACGAGGGTGATCTGATAATTGGGGCTGCCGGAGGTGACGTCGAGGTGCAGTGTAAGGCTCTGCAACCTGGAACCGGTCGCCGCATCAGACCGGTCGAACTCGGCGAACTCTCCGCGAAGGTGCTAAATAACATCTTCAAGGATGGGTGCTTGTGTGTCATCAGGGTGGAATGCCAAGGCCGCCTTGAGCCACATGATGTCCCCGTGCTGGCCGGGGACATCGAGGCCCTTTTGGCTTCCGGGGAAGCGAAAGCTGATGTACTGAACAGATACAGTGTCATCGTCGAGCAGCGCTCGGGCGTGATACCGTTTGACGAGGTTAATGTTCTGCGACAGCGGGATCCCATGCGGCCGCTTCAGCCTCCCCATTTGGCAATCCTAGGGCAGGAAGGCGTCGATGGTGTCCAGGCTGTCCTGATAGTGAGGAGCCAAAAGAACGACTACTTGGTCGGGAAAATGCTGGACAGAGCTAACCAGGGCGCGAACCAAGTGAAATCCGGGCTGCCCGGCGTCGTCTTCGTTCACGTGCCAGGCGAAGTCGACTGGTCCATGGTGCAATCGACTCCGGGATTCGAGAGACAGGTTTCGCATGGCTTCCGGTACTTCGGAGCAACCTGCATCGCTGCCCTTGTATTCACCTCGGACCCCATAGCCGCCTTCGTATTCCCGAATCGAGGGGTCCTGCGCGCCTTGCCGTCCGGATTCAAGGTCACGGGACCATTTTCCGAAAGCTAGGGAGTGTGCGATACCAACTCCGGAGGCGGTAACGACGCAAGCACCTCCTTACCATGGGAGCCGCCTCAGTGGTCTACCACGAAGCGGTGTGGGTCTTGGAGCGGAAGGCGACATGGATGATCGGTATCATTTGAGCATCACCACTCTCACGGTTTACAATCCAAGCATTCGTAGGCTTTGGTGTCCGGATCGCGCGAGGTAAGGCTGTGGCAGAATCGGTCCCTTCGGATCTTCGAACCCTTGTCGAAGCATCGCTCGCACCTGGAGTACTCCTCGAACAAGCCGGCAAATCCTCAGAGCAACCTGCGTGGTGGTTCAAGCTAAAGTGGCGAAAGCAATACTTCGAGTTGTGGGTCCGTGAGTTTTGGTGGCAAGGCCAGGCCACGGATCTCATCGCATTGCGCGCCAGGATTGCTGCTCCGGCACCTGAGGCGACACTTTCAGGTCAGAGGTTTTGGCTTCGCCTGAAGGGCGTCAGTGAGAATGATAATGTTCGTTATCAATTTACGGTTTTGAAGACCATACAGGACAAGGGGATTTCTCCCGTCGTCAAGATTCCCGGCACGGCCCGGCAAATGCTGAACAACACCGCAGCTCCCACTGGCCGCTATGCCCCTGAGTACGAGACCTCCACAGCGATCATTGCCCTGAAGGACCATTTCGGGGACATCGACCCGAACGGTGAAATCATCGTCAATGGCAATAATCTCGATTCCCTCACAAAACGGGCACGGCCGGATGATCCTGCAATCCGAAGATACGTGAGCTCGAAACTGTATCAAGCCTATCAGAGCTCGACCAGCGGACTCGCGCTCAAGTTCGGTAAACACGATCTTGACTACCTCGGTGTCTCCGAGGAAGACCTTCAACGCGTCATATCCCTTGTTGAGGGGGAGGACTGGGATTCTCGGGAACTGACTCTCAAACCGCGGAAGGCGTTCCTGCAGCGATTCGAATCCGAGTTCGCTGGAGGATCATCCGGTGTAGGTGGGCGAACCGACACGGCGGCGTCTGAGGCCTCTCGTCGCACCGTGTTCATCTGCCATGCTGAATCAGACAAGACGATCGCAAATGTCCTGAAGGACTACCTGGAGGCCAGTGATCAGCCCATCAAAGTTTTTGTTGCCAGCCATCCAGATAGCCTTCCAGGCGGGCGGGACTGGTGGAATGGAATTATCGATAATCTGAAAATGGCCACAATCGTTCTTTCCCTCTACAGTCCGCGGTCCAAGGAGCGCCCGTGGCTCCATTTCGAGAGTGGTGGTGCGCACCTTAGAGGCACTCTGGTGATCCCACTGGCGGTTGCCCCGGAACTCAAGACCATGCCACTTCCACTCGGTGCTCTTCAAGCATATGCCCTGGATGCCGTCGGAGACGTCAGATCTCTTGTGCATCAAATTGGGCGCACCTTCGGCGTGCGGTTCACTAACCCCGAGAATGCGCTCCATGATCGGCTCGTCAAAGAGATGCAGCATCTATCTGACACCGTCCCCGCCTCGGTGAGCAGTCTCGGTTCGGGAGACACGTCCTGGAAAGGCGTTCTCAGGAAGGCGGTGGCTGCCGGTCACCTTATCTATGTTAGCCCCGCCGTCCCCTCGATCTACAATCCGGCTGCCTTCGAGGTCGTGGCGGTTGATGATGAGCGAATCGGGTTGAGGAAAGCTGACTCCGGGCATCTCGCTAACATCCCGCCATACACGGTTATCGGTATACACAAGGAACAAGACGGCAGATACCTGCTCCGAATTGGCGGCAGAATCCAGTGGATAGACGCGGACAATTCCTGGCGATTTATGCCCGAGGCCCTTGGCGCCGACGATCCGGACGGCCTGCCCCGCGAGGTCGATATGCAATCCACAGACGTCGAGAGATTATCCGAGAAGCTCAGGACGGAAGGCTGGCAGGTTGAGTTCGAGCATGAGACCAGGGCAAAGTCCCGACTATCTCAGGACCGCCAGCTAGTGTACGGGCACGACGGCCGATACCTGAGGGTGCGGCGCGATCAGATAGGACTGTGCGTGATGGTGAAGCATCGATAACTTCGATTAATTCAGAAATCTCAGGGCAACCGTGCGGCACCTGCCCGCCGAGATCGGTTTCGATCGAGAGCGCTGATCATCAATCATCTGGAGACCCGATGCCAAGGAACAATGGAATTGGCCGTGACATCACAGCATTCCTCAGTTCTCTGAAAGTGATGAACCGTTCTCTCCGCCGTCTCGCCCCCATGCTGTCCGCCGCCGCTTCGACGAACGGCGCACCTAACACCAACGGCCGCTCGCGCCCCCGCCTCTCCTCTAAGGCCCGCGTCTCCATGGTCCTCCAGGGCCGCTACATGGGCTACATGAGGCAGTTGAAGCCGAGGCAGAAGGCGCAGGTACGGAAGGTCAGAAAGGCACGGGGAGTGAAAGTCGCGATAGGGATGGCAAGAGAATTGGCGTCCACATAAGCCCGCATCATGTTCAATTGGAATCGCCTGACATTTCTCGAAAGTACCGCGAACCTAAAGCCGCTAATCCGGAAAGCAACGGGTAGGACGCCGTCCACCAGCATCGCCCGCGAGGTGGCGACGTGCCTGCAACAGGGCCGGTTGTTCTTTCAGGCAGCCGAGGCCAGTGCCCTCGAGATACGGCCATTACTTCTTTTTTATGGAACAATGGCGTTTTCCAAGGCGCTCGTCGTTTCTCAGACGCTGCAGTCACTATCAACACTTCCGCGATCACACGGCGTCATGGACACTTCTGTACCGAGGGCGCGAGTTGTCGACCTTTCCATCCGTCTGGGGACTGCAGGGACCTTTCAAAGATTCAACGATGTCGTCGCTCAATTGAATTGCTTGCCCTATCACGACCATGAGACCATGCCTCAAATCGTAAAGCTGCCTGCGGCCCCGGCAGCGCAAATGGGTACGCTCGCACTCTCGTTGCAAGATATACTCTCTCGAGTTCCAGGCCTGGATAGTATTTACCGCAGGACATATCGTGAATCACCTCTTACGCTGCCGTTCACGTTATATGCTTCCTCGCGGGATCAGGACTTCATGGAGCTTAGAATCGACTATCCCGAGGTCTTCCGAGACCGCGCTGGGCTAGTCGACCTCGTCCGCCGATTGCGTCAGCAATTCCCTGCTTTAGCGCAGTGGCGAGTTGTGCGGGCCATGCGTGCTTGGGGAGTGACAATCATTCTCTTCGGAAATGTCGCCGTGCCAGGTGACGAGTTTAGCGCAACCACGCTTGTCGGGGACGGGTCAGAGTTTAGTCTCACCAACGATCCAGAAACGGACGCTACACAGCCTAAGAACCTGATTGTGGATATTCTGAGCCCGCCGGGTGGCTCATTTTCAAGCCATACATGTCTGATCAGCCCAATTGCTGGGCACTACATATCCGAATATGCACTGCACTACTTGGGGATGTTCTTGCTCTCATGTGTGGTTCGCTATCGCCCGCAAACCTGGGTGCATGTCATCACACGTACTACTACACAGGACAACCCCGTCGATGATCAGGCGCTTGCGCTTTTGGAGGAGTTCATGACAATCCACTCTGCAACGATGCCAGGATTGCTCGCCGATGTTCTGGATCCTGACCATTGAACGGTAAAAGCTCCCAGCGAAGAACCGCGCCTCCATGGTCCTCCAGGGCCGCTACATGGGATACATGAGGCAGCTGAAGCCGAGGCAGAAGGCGTAGGTGAGGAAGGTCAAGGAGGTAGAGGGGGTGAGGGCAGCGATTGCGAAGGCGAGAGAGATGACACGAGCTTAGACGAGACGAGGCTTTGGGGCTCTGAACCCATTCTGAACGGAGAACCAATGGTCCATGATTCTTCAACGACCACTGACGACGAGCCTGCAGACTGGGGAGAGTTCTTCGAGTATCTTCGCTCCGACAAGGGGCACGAACTTGCAACCCGAATCGTCAGCCTATTCGAAGAGATCAAGAAGGCGACGCTCGATCGCTCAGCAGAGCAAGCGCTCGTGCAAGAGAGATTTGAACCACAGCATCGCCGCAATTCACTAATCGTGCAGGCTGGCACACTCGGTCTGACAATCGTCGCCGCGAGTGTGTTGATCTACCGCGGGAAATTCGATTCTACCGCTGGCGTGCTGTTCGGCACCCTCGTAGGCTATGTATTCGGGCGGCGAAACGCATAGACGCCGTTGACGCTTGGCGTGCATGATGCGGATCAGAGACATCGACAACCCGGAATTGTTTCAGCGGCTCGTGCAGGCGCTGTTCCGTGCCGAGTACGGCGATGACTTTGAGGTGGTCGATGATGCCCGAGGTGACGCTGGGGATGATGGTTACGTCCGCTCGAAAAAGCTCCTCCTGGCAATTTACTGTCCCATGGTCAAGGCGAGTGAGAAAGCTTACCGACGGAAGGTCCGAGACGATCTGGCGAAGGCCATAAGGCTCCGCGACCATTGCGGCTACAAGATCAAGATATGGGCGTTCGTCACCCCAGCAGATGTTCCAGCACCAGTGGTGCGCTATGTCCGGGAGCGGGCAGCGGTCGTCGGAATGCAAGGTGTCTGCTTCGGCGAGACCCGGCACGCACCACTGTTCGAAAAGAACTCCCCGCTACACGATCAATTTGTTGGATTGGATGCCTCGCGGCTTAGCCGAGATGTCCGGGCCATTCGTCGCCGCATCACACAACTTGTACCAGCGAGGAGTGCGAAGGAATCGGTCGGCCGGCTAGTAACGCTGTACTGGAAACGAATGGACGATGATGTTCGCATCATTGTTCGTATTGCCGCAGGCTTGGCAATAGATGAGGGGACAGGCGTTTACTCATCTCAACTGTTCCGTGCGATGGGGAGCGTGCTGACCGGGTTTTCCCCGACCGCGGGGAAGGTCGGCTTGGAACCGCTGACAAGGGCAGAGTCTAAGCGATTCGCGCGGCTGGCGCAGGGGCTCCGGTCGATGAAGGAGGGATGCTCGGGCTATCTGTTCACCGCATTCCGTCGGATGTCGTGCGAAGGCTCGGCGTCTGGAGGGCGGATCACCGCCAAGGTCTTGTGTGAAATTGTGTTGAAGTACGCTCAGGGACCTGAGGCCCGTTGGTTAAGGGCTAGACTGCTCCAAGAAGGCCGCCGCGGCTTCTTGAGACAGTTGTAATCATCGTAACCCTCGAACTCTATCCCACATCTCCTGGTCGCTCGGATGCATGTAGATCGTCGTCGTGAGCAAGTCCGCGCTCCTCTCTCTTGACGCCCACGACGAACAGGATCTAAGCTCCCGGGAAATCGGGAGAGAGCCATGAAACGCCCCCTGGCCGTCATCGGCCTAGTCCTGGCACTGGTATTCCCTGCCTACGCCGTCCCCACCGGAAGAACCAGCGGCACGCATCACTCCTCGAGCTCATCCAAGCCGAAGGTGCACGTCAAGGGCTATTACCGGAAAGACGGCACCTACGTTGCTCCGCATGACCGTGTGGCTCCAAATACCAGCCAGTCGGCTAGCTCACCGAAGCCGCCCTCTACGACTACGCCGAGGAAGCCAGCGGCAGGCAACTCAACCTCGCCGCACTCTGGCGGATGCAAGACCTGCCCGCGGGACGCGAATGGCAGAATCCTGAGAAGCCCGGCGGCACGCGCACAATTTCTGCGACAGACCGGTTATCCTCACGGCCGTCCAGGTTACGTGGTCGACCACATCGTCCCCCTCGAATGTGGCGGTGCCGACTCCTCCAGCAACATGCAGTGGCAGACGATCGCCGAGGCGAAGGCCAAGGACAAGACGGAAGCGAACTGTCGACGGTAGTCGTGCCTCTTCAAGAGATGAAACGAGGCCGGCGGTGCCACCGGCTCGGCGCGGAGCTCTTCAGCAGGCGTAGTCCCCAACACAGGTAGGGCCCATATAGTGACAGGCGGTGTCCATGTTTGTGGAGACACACGATGAATGGTTTTGGCAATGCGTCTTGCAGAAGGCCGCGCGCACCGGCGGGAAGGCGGCCATGGAGAGCGCCGAGCCATACGGACCGCGAGCAGCCGGCGAAGGGTCGTAGAGCGCTGAAAGAGAGAGGGCCACGGCCACTAGCACGAGGAAGCGGAGAGCGTAACGAAGGGCGTGACGCATTTTCGAGTCTCCTCTCTCGGCGTTGAAGGAAGGCGCTGGGCATGCCGAGCGCGACTCAGCGCCACCGGCGGCACCACCGGCAATTGGGGCATCCGGTCCCCGTACCAGCAATACGGTGGGCTAGAGCTAATCGACTTCTAGCACCGGTGGAAAACGGCTGCAATAGGGTCCGCACCTCAATCAATCGAGTGCGAACACCTAATGTCAGCAGGACAGACCGCGGAGCTTGCTGAACAGTTCCTCGTCGCTGGGGTGGGTGTAGATCGTTGTGGTGAGGGGCGACACGTGCCTGGCGAACCTCTGCGCCAGGAACAGGTCCCGCGATCGCCGATAGACTTCCGTCACCGCGGTGTGTCTCAAGCAATGAAATGGATACAGCCTGTCGAACCCGGCCTTCACCTGCCAGGTCCGGAAGGCGAACTGGACACGGCGGGGCGAGATGCGGGTGCGACTCTGAGAGCAGAAGAGCGGATCCTCCGGCCGTAGCCCCTCGCGCCTCGTGGCCTTGTGCCGCCAGAACCTCCGGAACTTGACCAGCAGGGCATCCGGTAGGAACACGTCGCCAGCTCGGCCGTTCTTGGCGATCTCGGGCCGCAGCCGGACCCGATTCTTCGGCTTGCCATCCCCCGTGTAGACATCGCTCACGTTCAAACCTACAATCTCGGCCAGCCGTAGCCCCGTGCCGAGGGCCAGAGAATAAATCAGGTGATCCCGGGGATTGCGTCTCGTAGCGCGAAGAATCGCACTTTGCTCTTTCTGCGTCAGCGTCTGTGGACCAAGATGGGACATTTCACACCCCCCCGACCACAGGCTCCCTTGGAGCGATCCGGAAGTCAAGGCAACCATGCAATTGGCGCGTCCTGCGATCTCTACAAGACCGACGTGAACACGCCTTGATAGCGGGCCACACCAATTACTCGTTCCCGACCACTAGCCTCCACAGCCACCAGTCCAAGAGGTGCGATAGAATCCCCCAAAGCCCAACCGTACCCTGACCGCTCAAACGCGGTAGAGGCAGTGAGAATGTCGGAAGGCGACGATCTCTTTGCGGGTAGGTTATCCACCGCAGATGCCCTGTTTCGACTTCGCAAACGGCTCCTGGACCTCACTGCGAGGAACCGGCTACTTTCGTTCCGATGGACGCGGGGGAGGGTTGTCCGCGCTGTAGATACCGGTCTCGATGATCTTTACACCCATTTGCGGGAGGGCGGCGCGCTGCTCTTCCAGCCAGTCCCCGAGCCCCGCCGGGAGGACTACGAGATCGTGGGCTCCGGTCGGCGCAAACCGGAGGCGGCGCAGTTCGCTGAGAAGCAAGGGATCAACATCAGCTACGAGCTTCCACCTAAAGGCGCTGGACCCACTCGGCGCATCCAGACTCTTCTGTACCCGGAGGACTTGGAGCGCGTCCTGCGGAATATAGACAGGGCCGCCCGAACCGCCATCGAAGAGTCGGGCACCAACATGCTGTACCTGGCTTTCGGATTCCTTCAGTGGTACGAGAGTGACAATTCGCAGGAGCCGAGGCACGCGCCGCTCATCACCATGCCTGTCATGCTCAAGCGAATCCGGCACAACCAAGCCTTCTATTACGAGGTAATGCATAACGGGGAGGACATTGCAGACAACCTGACACTCCGGGAGAAACTCAGGCAGGACTTCTCCTTGAATCTCCCCTCCCTCGACGAGGAGGCCCTCCCAACCGCATACTTCGCCCAGGTTGCCCAGCTGGCACGCGCGAAAGCCGTGCCTCCATGGCGGGTCAGCCCCCAGGTGAGTCTTGGTCTGCTCTCCTTCGGGAACCTCCTCATGTACCTGGACCTCGATCCAACCCGTTGGCCGACGGGGAAGGCCATCGACCAGAGCATCTTGGTGAAGAGTCTGTTCGAGGGGACTGCTGGCGAGGCAGGGCTGGTAGGCGAGGCGTCCGAGTACCAGGTGGAGGAGGATCCACGAGCCACCCGACTGCCACTCGTCTTCGATGCGGACTCTTCACAGCATAGCGCTCTCGTCGACGCCATGGATGGTAAGAACCTCGTCGTGGAAGGGCCGCCGGGCACAGGGAAGTCTCAGACCATCAGTAACCTTATCGCGACGGCGTTGACAGAAGGCAAAACAGTGCTCTTCGTTTCGGAGAAGCTCGCTGCGCTCGAGGTGGTCCGGGATCGGCTGGATCGCGCGGGCCTTGGAATGTTTTGTCTCGAACTTCACAGCCACAAGACCCAGAAGCGGAAGCTCTTGGACGACATCGCCGGTCGGCTGTTTGCGCGAGGGACCTTCCCGAAGCCGCAAGAGCTCGAGGCGAAGCGGAAAGAGCTCGAAACCCGTCGGCTACGGCTGAAGCAGTATGCAGACCTGATGAACTCCGTGATGCACAATGAACTAGAGCTGACTGTCCACTGTGTTCTGTGGGCAGCCGAGCGTCATCGTCGCGCGCTCGGGGCGAAGGTCACGCTTCTGAGTGCTGAGGAGTACCCGCCCGCCAGGGGGTGCACCTACGCCGAGCACGAACGCCTTAAGGAGGCGGCGAAGGAGCTCGCGGAGCACTCCGGCGCGATCGGCGGGCGTCCGAAGGACCACTCGTGGTTCGGCTACTATCCCTTCAAGCTGGTCCTCGGTGATGAGCCGGCCGTGGCCCGGGTCGTCCGGCAACTCGCCGAGGCGGCTGACGAATTGGGGGCTGAGTACGCAGGGGCCCACGAGCGATTGGGCCACGATCTATCGCCGACGCGTCGCGCGTTTGAAAGTCTGCGAAGTCAGGTGACGGCCCTTCCCTCGCCCTCAGGGACTGAGGCCTTCGACCTCCTGCCCGGCATCTGTGCCGAAGGCGCCATCGAGGTCGTACGGGGGCTCGAACGACAGGTGCGTTTTGTGCTTGAGCGCCTGGCGAGGCTCCAGCGCATGCTGATCAGCACCGATCACCTGGGGCAGGCAGACATCGATATTGCCAGGGGGGCCGCCGGGGAGGCCGCGAAGCTCAATCAGGCGGATACCCCGCATCAGGATCTCCGGCGATGCGGTCAGGTACTGCGGAGTCTCGCTGCCGAGGTTCATCAGGCCTGTGAATTCTTTGCTCACGTAGCCGAGTGGCACGGGGTCGAGGTTGCGCCGACCAAGCAGGGGTTAGCGGCGCTCTGGGCCAGTCTCCAGGCCGCGCGAGCCGCGCCACTGGACCTACTGAAACACCGGCGGCCTCAGCTCGGTGAACCAGCGGCCACGACGGTTATGGAGCAGGCCGCCGCGCGAGCGGCCACTCTGCGCGAGCAACGTAAGACCGTGCAGACCCTGTTCGATTTCAGCCTCATGCCGCCACGGGACGAGCTCGTCGCCGCCCTCCGAGCAAATCGGACGAGCGCCGGGTTCCTGAGGAGTTTCCGCCCCGAGTGGCGGAGAGCTGCACGCACCTATCGAAGCATCCGCCTAGACCGACCGTGGGTACTGCGTGCGGCGCGATGCGAGATCGAGCTGCACACCCTGATCACCTATCTCGACGAAAGGGCAGCGTTCGACAGCGATGCCGAGCTCCGTCGATTGCTCGGGGAGTTATTCCTGGGCATCGATACCGATTTCGGGCTTGTGAAGCGGCTAACCGACTGGTACGCGTGCGCGAGGAAGACCTTCGAGAAGGTCAGCGGGCCAGTTGATCTCACGCTCTTGCTCGGGTTACCAGCGGATACGATCCGCGATCTGACGGCCAGGGCTTCGGAGGGCGAACGGTATTGGAAAGTAGTGGAGGATCTCCATGAATGCGTGCAAGCGGAGTTCCGCCACACCCGCATGCCTCCCGTGCTCATAAGCGAGGGGGCGCCTCTTACAGACCTGAATGCCGCGCTCCAGGCCACCGCAGTGACCCTCGCGCAGATCGCTGAGACCCTCGACGGCTATCTCGCGGCTCCGGCATCCCCTCGTGAGTTAGTCGGCCTGCTGGAGGAGGCAAGTGCGGTGGCTACCGCACGGCGGGCGATCGAAAACGCGGCGCACGCGCGGGCACTGCTTGGAGAGCGCTTCGGTGGCCTGACCACCGATTTCGGACCAATCAATGACATCGCCGACTGGAGCCAGCGCCTACAGCGTATGGAGATCCCGGCAGGAATCAAGACTTGGATTCTCTGCCCTGAGGCGATGGTCAAGTTGAACGCCCTACGAGCAGCCGTCGAAGGCATCGATGCACACTGGCAAGCGGTCCGGGCTGCCGCCCAAGAATTCAACCAGTTCGGGGTTCTGGATTGGAACACGTGGCAGCGGGGGTATAGCGAGGACGCCCAGGGTATCGCGGACCGGGCGAGGCGGGCCGTCACTGACCTCGACGGGCTATGGGTGTGGGCGGGATTCAGCCGGGCCTGCCGTCGAGTAGACGAGCAGAACCTGGGGACCATCAGTGCTCTCGTTCTCGACGGGCGACTCACGGGGTCGGAGATTAGCTCCGCGTGCGGCTTCCTGTTTTACAACTCCATCGCGCGCGCGATCTTGCGGGACAACCCCACGTTGGTCGAATTCTCTGGGTTGAGCCACGAGCATCTACGGCAGGCGTTTCAAGATCTCGACAAAGAGGTGATTAAGTTGAACGGTAAGCAGTGTGCGCACGTCATCGACCAGCGGGCGCAGGCGGCGCCTTGGGGCCTTGGGTCAGGGTCCCCCAAGAGTTACACCGAGATGGCCTTAATCGCCCATGAGATTCAGAAGAAGAGGGCTCATATGCCTATCCGTCAGCTCGTCAACCGAGCGGGCCGAGCCCTCCAAGCGTTGAAGCCCTGCTTCATGATGGGCCCGCCTTCTGTGGCGCAGTACCTTGAGCCTGGGAAGCTTCACTTTGACCTAATCATCATGGACGAGGCCTCCCAAGTTCGTCCGGAGGAGGCGATCGGGGTGCTGGCACGAGGCGGCCAGATGGTGATCGTGGGCGATCCGAAGCAGCTGCCGCCAACTAGTTTCTTCGATCGCTTCTGGGAGGGGTCCGACGGGGAAGAAGAGCGGGAGGAGACTGCCGCCGGCGGCATGCAGAGCATTCTCAATCTCTGCCTATCCCGCTACCACCCGCCACGACAACTGCGCTGGCACTACCGCTCCCAGCATGAGGCGCTGATCCACTTCTCGAACAAGGAATTCTACGACGATCGACTCATCATCTTCCCCTCAGCCCACGGTCTGCAGGCGGGACTCGGCCTCCGCCACCATTACGTAGCGAAGGGGCTCTATGACAATCGGCGGAACCTGGAAGAAGCTAGGCGTGTGGCAGATGCTGCCCTTCAGCACTTTGTCGCCTGTCCATACGAGTCCCTGGGGGTCGCCACGCTCAATATCCCGCAGCGTGACCTAATCGATGAGGAGATTGACCGACGACTCCGGATAAACCCAGAGGCGGAACGGTACATCGAAAAATGGAAGGGTGCGGGGCTCATGCCCTTCTTCGTGAAGAACCTGGAAAACGTGCAGGGCGATGAGCGCGACGTGATCTTTATTTCCACGACGTACGGCCGGAACCAGGAGGGCGTGGTTGCGCAGCGATTCGGCCCGATCAATCAGACCGATGGCTGGCGTCGGTTGAACGTGCTCTTCACGAGAGCGCGGAAGCGGATCGAGTTATTCACCTCGCTACAACCCGGAGACATCCTCGTCGATGCCCACTCGTCCCGTGGAGTACGCGCCCTACACGATTACTTGTCATACATCCGAGATGGGATCTTCGAGGGACGAAGGCCCGGAGAGAGGGAGCCGGACAGCGACTTCGAGATCGCGGTCGCTGACATTCTCCGAAATGCCGGCTATGAGGTAGTTCCGCAACTCGGGGTGGCTGGTTTCTTCATCGATATCGCCGTCAGGAACCCGACCCGGCCGGGCGAGTACATCGCGGCGATCGAGTGCGATGGGGCGACATACCACTCAGCCCGCTCGGTGCGGGACCGGGATCGAATCCGGGAGGAGATTCTCAAGGGCCGGGGGTGGCAGGACCGGATCTACCGTATTTGGTCCACCGACTGGTTCCGAGACCCGGCCAACCAGATCAAGCGGCTCCTGGCATTTCTCGAAGCGGTTCGGGGGCAAGTAGACGCGAAGGCAAGCGCTGAACAGCAGAGGCAACCAGGGCAAGTCCCTGTGCAGCCTTCGATGCCGACGGTCGCGGAAGGTCCCGCTGAAGCAGAAACGTTCGGTGTTCAAGTTGGGGACTGGGTGACCTACTGCAGCCTGGAGGCGCCGGGGGACGTGAAACGGATACAGATCGTTGAAGGGGTGAGCGATGGCCAGAGGAATATCTTGGGAAGCCATACTCCACTTGCCCAGGCACTCCTCAGAGCACAAATAGGGGACGAGGTGGAGCTTAGAGTCAAGGGCTTGCCTCCTCGACCCATAAAAGTGCTCGACATTGACTGAGGTTAAGGTTCATCAACGATTGCGGGGACGAGGTTTTGAAAGGTTAGAACTTGTGACGCGCAGAATCCAGGACCGGGTTTGATCGGCGACTTCAGAGCGACCATGTCGATGGAAAAAGTGTTCAACCGAGATGACGGGACTCGGAACATGCCCGGGATCGACTCGTCATGGCGAGCTTGGGTGAGCGCATCTCGAACGAGAAACTTCTGTAATGACGACCCCCTCCTCGACTGGCTGGAGGAGTACGGTGAAGCGAAGGGCTTCGCTAAGGACTCATCGGCCGAGTCTTATGACCCCCGCACCGATTTCCTGCAGTTCGTCCTGAAGAAGGGCAATGATTTCGAGGCCGTAGTGCTCGAGTATCTCGCGGGCAAGGTCCAACTCCGGCGGATCGCCGCGGAACCCAAAGAGGTCAGGGACCCCGCTGTGGCGGCTCGGACATGGGAAGCGATGCTGGCTGGGACCGAAGCCATCGCACAGGCTGTACTCTGGAACCCCGAGACGCAGACCTACGGGGCTGCCGACCTGCTCCTGCGGAGCGATATACTCGCCCGGCTGTTTCCTGGATCGATCTCGCGCGACCAGGCCGCCTTCATGGCGCCAGACATCGCAGGCGCGCGGTGGCACTACCGTGTAGTGGACATCAAGTTCATGACCCTCCATATGCTCAAGGACGGACATGCGGCGAGCCAACATCGCGAGTACATGGCGCAGGTCTGGGTCTACAACGAAGCACTTGGCCGCGTCCAAGGCGTGGTCCCTCCATGCGGCTACCTGCTTGGCCGCGGGTGGGAACAGCTCAAGGAGCGCGGCAGATCCGCCATGGAGCGATTGGAGCGTGTGGACCGAGACTTCGTCTTCGGGAGGAAGGACATCAGCCTCCGGGAGCTCGCGCTCGGCGCTTGTGACTGGGTCCGGAGGATGCGTGCGGACGGTGGGAAGTGGACAGTGCTCCCCGATCCGAGCATGGACGAACTTCGACCGAACATGCGGTACGCGGAAGACGCGCCCTGGCACCTCGCGAAGCAGCAGATCGCGGCCCAACTCGAGGACCTCACGCTCCTCCCGCGAGTGACGCCCCAGCTCCGCAGATTGGCAATCTCTGCGGGCCTCCACCGCTGGACTGACCCAGCCTGCACCGCGGAGCGTCTGGGAATCAGCGGCGAGACGATTGTCCCGCTGGTCAACGCGATCATCCAGGCCAACCACTCCCCCGCGGGAGGCTCCGTGCTCTTCCCGGAACAAGTCACCGTCAACCACGAGCTGTGGCGCCTCCCGAAGCCGGCCGAGTTCTATGTGGATTTCGAGACCGTATCGGACTTGGACGACGACTTCAGCAGGCTCCCGCAGAAGGGAGGCCAGCCCCTGATCTTCATGGTCGGGTGCGGCTACCTCGCCGACCCCACCGATCTGCAGACGTGGGCCTTCAAGGTGTTCACCGCGAACCGGCTGAGCACGGATGAGGAACAACGGGTCATCACGGACTGGCTCGCGCACATGCGTACAGTCTGTGCGGCAGGAAGAACGACCCTGGAAGAGTCGCGGCTATTCCACTGGTCCCCGGCTGAGGTTTCGAACCTTACGACCGCCTACAACTCCGCGGCTCCTCGCCACGGCTTCCCGCCCTGGGATCGCCTCCCCTGGATGGACCTGCTCAATAACGTGGTTAAGAAGCAGCCCGTAACCGTCCGCGGCGCGTTCGGATTCGGGCTCAAGGCTGTGGCCAAGGCCATGTACCAAGCGCGTCTCATCGCGACGAACTGGGGCGACGGACCCACGGACGGGCTCGGGGCTATGATCGGCGCGTGGTGGTGTAATGGGGAGGCTGCCAGGCGCTCGGGGTCGATGCGCGACCTGGATTTGATGAAGTCCATTGAGGCCTACAACGAGGTGGACTGCCGCGTGATGGCTGAGGTGCTGCACTTCTTAAGGACCCGGACGTGAAAAGCCCTCTCTTCGGCTCGGGCCCAACCTCAATGGATCAAGGTAGGACTCGACCAGACTGTCGCTTGGGCAGCATTACTCCACCGATTACGCTCCCATCTGCGGGACGAATATCATGAGGGGCGCAGGTGCAGGATACACATACTTCACGGAGGAGATTGGACACATGAGTCGAACAACGTCGATAGGAGCGCCCTTCTTGGTGGCTATGTCTCTGCTCGCTTGGACAAGAGCGAGCTACGCTGCCGATCTACTGCCCGATCACGTCTACCCACCTTTTCTCATCACGCAACCTCCAGCCCACATTGAATCAGGTGGATCGGCGCAAATAGTGTACGGTCTGGCGGTATTGGCGTTCGGAGCAGCAATAATCGCCCTTGAAGTCTACGTGATGATCAAGCAACATCGCTATTGGGATACATGGTCCACAAAGATGATCGGCCTTACCCTTGTCATAACCGCCGGCCTATTTTTGATACCAGCAGGGTATAGCCAAGAGCAGATCGCGCCCCTGGTGGGATTGTTGGGCACGATAGCGGGCTATCTCCTGGGTTGGGAAGGCAACCGCGAAGTCCAGCCAAGGCCCCCCCATGCGGGCAGTCGTGATTCACTCGCGCGGTAGTGGACTTTCTGCCGATCCTGGCAAAGATTCTCGGCTCTTAAGGCCCGGGGTCCGTCTATTGTTCTTTCTGCTCACTATTCCCTCCCACGCATTTCCAGCCCCCGTTGGACTCCTTGAAAGCCATGTCGTCCAGGTCTGGACTGATGAGCTCGCCGATCAGTCCAGCATGTGTCGAGAGGCGGCCGCCATCGGCCTTCGCGATGCGGAGGCTCTCGCTAGCGGAGCAGCGCCTCTCCTCGAGCGCGCCCTTGGCGATAGTGACTGGAGACTTCGGCTTGTCGCCGCCGAAGCGCTCGCTAATCTAACCTCATCGGATCGGCCGATCGATGTGACGATAGAGCTGCTATCTCATCCCGATGATGCCGCACGGGTTCGAGCGGTAGAGCTATTGTCTAGACTCCCTACCCGAGATCAACGCTCGATAGAACCTTTGCTGAACGCCTTAGGCGACGACACACCCATGGTCCGAGAAAGCGCAGCAACTGCTCTTGGCAATGTCGAGCGCGGCTCGGATAGGATTCTTGCAGCGCTGCGGAGTAGATTGTCGGACGAGAACGATGGCGTGGTGGTCGCTGCCGGTGCAGCCTACTATCATTTGGTTCATTCGACACTTGCCGAGGGCAGCGAACAGATCGCCCTGTCGGCAATTACTGATGTCCTCCGGTATACATACTACGAGCAATATCGCAGGCAGGCAGTCCGTGAGCTTGGCAGGATCGGGTTTGCTGCTCAGCGCGCCCTCCCGTACATCCAGAGATTTTGGCATCATTCGAACAGTCAGGAAGCGCAAGAGGCATACGACGCCGTTCGTTCAATATGTCCGACCGCTGTATGTCTTCAATCCAGTGTTCACTCCCTGCTGTTAGATCCTCACGCGAGTGACGCCGCGCGCCTGAACATGTTTCAGACGATGGTTTCCTTTCGTGGTCAGTTGCCATCGAAGACGGTTACCGAGTTGAATCATCTCATGCATGATAAGGATGGTGTTCTTCGGACTCGCGCCATGGGTGCGCTCTATCGGAATAACCCGCAGAACAAGACCGTCCTAGGGATGTTGATTAATGAACTGAAGAGCGTTGATCCCATCACTCGATGGTCCGCTGGTTCCGTTCTAGCAGAGATTGGAACAGAGGCAGCAATAGCGATCCCAACCCTTCGCATGGTTCTCATTGCACATCCAGAACCATCGATCGCACGAGCGCTATGGAAGGTCAGCGGTGAGGTATCAACTGCTGTCGAAGCCCTTACTGGCATTCTGAAGGACCCGCGGTTGACGTTGCCCGCTCTGGATGATGCAGCTAAGTGTTTGGGGGAGATGGGGCCGGCGGCTCGGCCGGCTACAGGGAGCTTAGTAAACGCAATGGAAGAGTGGAGTGGTATGGCGGATCTTGCTATTGCGGAGGCCCTTTGGCGGATTGAGGGAAGCCGGGAGAGAGTTCTGCCGATTGTAACTGCGAAACTTCAATCCCCAATCATTGCGGATCAGAAGCGAGCTGCCGATTTAGCGGGTGAAATTGGAGCAGAAGCGACTACGGTCCTCCCGACTCTACTTGATGTGGGGTGTTGCTCTGTAGAGCCTGTCCGGAGTGCGGTGTTTGAGGCGATTGAAAAGATTGACCCCAACGCGAACTATTTCATCGACCTACCCTCAAAGCGCCCGGAAATGGAAAGAGTGAGTTCAATGGCTCGACGAGGGGGTGTGGCGATGGCGGTTGTGTTCAGTGTCGTCGTTCTTGGAGCACAAATCGTCGTCGTAGGCCGCAAGAATGGCGAATGGAGTCGAAACGCAGTCAAATCCATCGTCGTGTCGATGTGCATCTGCTCTTGCATCATCCTCTTGAGTGCGGGAGAGCCACGAGTGTTAAGGTGTCTTAGTGGGGTGTTCGGGGTCATCCTAGGATACGTCTTTTCGGATCGCTGACCGCTCGTGCGGCCGAAACGTTCAGATTACCCGGAGCGGTAGTCAGAAAAGCGGAAACAAACGGCATGCGGGCCAGCGTTCGCGGTGTACAAAGGCCATAATTGTCTAACACCGGGCGCTTCCCGCAGATTGGAGTCCTTGTCTCTACTGAAAAGTCCATCCGGGTCGAAAGTGATACAAGGGCGAACACGCTCGTCGGCGCACCCCATCGCCGGGCGAGCTGAGACCGGAACCGGGTCCCGACGGCTCTCTGGCTGTTAACCCGCCGGTCCCCGAGTTCGAGGAGAGTTACGCTTGGGGAGCCAGAACTCATACTTCTCGGAAGTGCGGGCCGCGAGTCCCCCAGCGCGGACCACGCCGACCACCGTTCCCGGCCCGAAGCACCCCGGACAGAACCATCCAGTCAATCTCCTCCATGGTTTCCTTGACCGCAATTCAGGTTTTCCCCGGATACCCTCTCGGGCAAGCCCGGAGGAGATTAACCCTAACCGGGAGGGTGAGCCCTTTCACCTCAGAAGAGGTCTCGCCGGAAGGAGGTGATCCAGTGACAGTTGAAGAACGCGAGACTCATCCGTTGGCGTGGGCGCCGGCTTCTCAGAAAGGAGAAGTCGACCATGAAGTCCAAGACGAAGCATTTCTGGTTCGGCTGCACGACGTTCGTCGTGGCTATTGCGCTGAGCGGCTGGGCATCTCCCCTCCAGGCTCAGGTCACTTACAGTGGCAGGGCCTTCGCGGCCTACGTCAATCTTCCCACCCTGGGCCTCGGCCCTCAGTATTTCTCCGACACGGGTGAACTGCCCTCCCAAGGCGGGTCCCGGTCAGCTCAACTCGTCGACGCTCAGGTTCCAGGTATTCTCAGCGCGGCGCTCCTGGTGGCCAGGACCAGCGGGGCCAACGGCGTGGCGCGGAGCTCGGCGTCTCTTGTGGAAGCCCAGTTGTTTCCCGGGAACGTCGCGCAGGTCACCGCGAGGTTCGTGGGAGCCGAATCGGAGGCGACCTGCGATGGGGTGCGGGGCTCAACGGAGGTGGCTCAGGTCACCTTCGGGGGCCTCGCCCTCAGCGTCGATCCCTTTACTCCGAATCAGGTGTTCACTCTTCCCGATCCGATAGGAGGGCCCCCGCTGGCCACGCTGACCATCAATGAGCAGCGGAGGGAACTGGGTGCTGGGTCCAGGGCCATCACAGTCAACGCGGTGCACCTGACCCTCAAATCCGGGGACGAGGTCGTGCTTGCCGGCACCCACAGCGACATTAACGGCTGTCCGGGCTGCCCCCCAGCTCCAGAGTGCGAGGATTTCGTCACGGGCGGCGGTTGGATCATGACCGGCGGGGACCGAGCCAACTTCGGCTTCAACGCCGGGTTCAAGCCAAACGCATCCTCCCCGGACGTTTCCTTCAATTACATCGACCACCGCACCGGGATGCATATGAAGGCGACCACCATCACGGTCTATGCAGAAGGAAGGACCAAGACGAGTCGCCACTTCGAGGGGGCCGCCGAGATCAATGGCGTGCCGGGATACACCTATCAGATTGACGTGGAGGACAACGGAGAGCCGGGACGGTCGACGGACAGTCTGACTATCGGCCTCAGCAACGGCTATCGGGCTGCTGGCCACCTGGCTGGAGGGAATATCCAGCTCCACAAACCCTGCCCGTAGTCTCCGCGAAAAGCCTGTCACAAGTTCCCTGGCGGCCCCGGTCCTCCGGGGCCGCTCTTTTTCCGGAGGCCAACGGGACACCGTGTTCGAACGTTTATCTAGGTGTACACTCACGTCCTCCGTGGTTCGAACCAAGCCAGGCTCGAACGTTTACCTGCGTGTGCATGCACCCGCGCCCCTGGTTCGAACCGCTCCCGAGTTCGAACATTTCGATCACGTGGGGAGCCAACGCCTTTTCCCTCGTGAGCCTCGGTCGTTTACGCGACCGAGGCTCTTGCTCTATTGGCGCAGGACCGGTTGGCTGTGTCTCGGCGCCTCCCACCGACGCTCTGATAGAATCCGGCTCACGGAGTCACGCCGATCCGCCTTCGACTGTTCGAAATGAAGAGGTCCCGGCCGATGGAAGGCAGGACGCTTGCTCATTACCGCATCCTCGAGAAGATCGGCGGCGGCGGGATGGGGGTCGTGTACCGGGCGCACGACGAACGCCTTGAGCGTGACGTCGCCCTGAAGGTCCTCTCCCCGGGACTGCTCTCGGACGAAGCGGCCCGTCGGCGTTTCCGCAGGGAAGCGCTCGCCCTCTCCAGACTCAGTCACCCGGGCATCGCGACCGTATTCGACTTCGACACCCAGGAGGGAGTGGACTTCCTGGTGATGGAATTCGTTCCCGGGCAGACGCTGGCCGAAAAGCTGGCGGGCGGCCCGCTCCCCGAAAAAGAGGTGGCGACACTGGGCGCGCAGATCGCCTCGGCCCTGGAGGGGGCGCACGAGCGGGGCGTGGTGCACCGGGATCTGAAGCCCGGGAACATCATGGTGACGCTCAAAGGACAGGCCAAGGTGCTCGACTTCGGCCTGGCGATGCTGCTGCGGCCCGCGGGAGAACGGTCCCAGATCGAAACGCTGAGCCGCGAACACGCCGCGGTGGGGACGTTGCCTTACATGGCGCCCGAGCAACTACGCGGCGAGAGAATGGATGCCCGCAGTGACATCTACGCGGCGGGGGCCGTGCTCTATGAGATGGCCACACGACAGCGGCCTTTCCCGGAGACGAGCGCGCCGCGGCT
>Ga0137397_10000289_pt1 | contig 34319 bp, 49 predicted proteins | sample czorhiz116metaG_FD_106658 | JGI IMG/M metagenome (GOLD analysis project Ga0137397, IMG submission 106658) | Vadose zone soil microbial communities from Angelo Coast Range Reserve, California, USA - czorhiz1.16 metaG | ecosystem: Environmental > Terrestrial > Soil > Vadose zone | place: USA... | reverse complement strand
GAATAGGCCGCAGGCAGAAGCGAACTGCTCGACCCCTGGGAAACAACACAATCACCTCCGAGCCTTACTTGGAGTCGGCAGAAGACTTACACACGCGAAAGAAGCATCGCCGGTCGTGGCCACTACTCGCATCCGCATCCGCAACGAGTGCACACCGCGATACTTGTAACCCCCCCGCCTAATCAACAAACACACATACAGATAGGCACGCACGCACGCACGCACGGATCGATCAATTACAGCAACAGCGACGTTCCAACGAACAGCCTAACCAGTACTTCCGATGTCGCCATCAGTCATTGAAGAAACAACCAAGGCCATCAACGCTGTGCCGCCCGTGTGGGATAGCGGACTAGTTGGAAACCCGCCCCGCATATTCGACGGCGATAGAGATGAGAGCACGGCATTCTTGCGGGAGTTTCGGATCTACCACATGCTCAACAAGGATACGCGCGAGATGAAGCTGCCGTACTATCGAGTGCTCCTAGCCCTGGGGTACATACGAGGAAGCAAAAGTAGAATATGGGTTGGTGATTAGGTCGACAAGCAGCTTACGGCGTTAACGAACAAAGTGACGGGAGAGATGTCAACTGTCGCTACCGACGAGCAGCTTTGGGATGACTTCGTGTCTGCCTTTGAAAGAGCCTTCACGAGTACAACTGCAAAATACGACACAATGGTTCAACTCCGTGCGCTCGAAATGGAAGGACGGGATCTGGACACATACATAGCGATGTTCGAACACCTCGCCAGCAAAGCCGGCTACGGCCTTAACTCGATGGAAGCCAGCTGCATGTTCTTAGAAGGCCTCCCTAAAGGACTGAAAATAGACATCGTGGACCGAGAAGACGACATCCCGAGAAAATATAGCGAATGGGTCACTGCAGCACAGGCAGTGCACCAGCACCGGGCCAGGGTGCGAGCAGAACTCGCGAAAAGGGATCGCAAACAATCGGCCGCCGCCCTGGCATTAGCCCACGCAGGAGCCAATGCCCCCAGTTCGCGTGGACAGCGATCGCATGGAAACCGCATTGACCGAGGAGCAGAAAAAGCGATACGCCGATGAAGGGCGCTGCTTCCGAAGTTCCGATGCGGCACGCGTGGCCAGGTTTCCCGCCCATGCCCCGAAAAATGAAGAGAGGAGGGTGAACGAGCACTGACTGCTGCAGCATGTACCACCCTCGCACTGAGTTTTCGAAGAGAGTTCCTTCTCTATGCTTCTTCGCCCTTTCTCGCTTGGGGTAGAGAGCTAGCTACACTATGTGTACGGGAAATAAGCTCGATACCTCACAAAGGTGCGCGTGTCCGGAGCTTCTGGACACGTGAGTACGCGGGTCATCGCGTCAACGTCAACCGTAGGGCGGCGGTCAACTAAATTAATGATTTGGTCGGTCGGATCTTGGCTAATATGAGACATTCTCTCTTCATGAGCACTCTATTCCTCGCCCCCTTTCTCCCTTGACGTTCTCATCTCATGCACCTTCGTCGTGTGTCTCTTGCGCTGCCGCCGAGTCGGCTCACATATCGACTTTATGTTTCTCAAGCTGCCCGGCCAGTAACTATCGGTATTCGCCGCGAAGACCCAGGACGTATATGGGAACGCAGGGCTCCCCTTACTCCAGATGCTGTTGCAGAGCTAGTGAACCGTGATAACGTTCGTGTGCTCATACAGGAGTGTGAGCGAAGGGTCTTTCCGCTGGAGGAGTATATTCACGTGCGTACTATATCCTGATATGTTCGGGTCACAGAGCTTATCACCGGGTACGCCACCATCACGCAGGCGGGTGCGGAGGTGCATTCGACGCTTGAGCCCGCTCACATTGTTCTCGGCATCAAGGAAACACCCCTTCATTCGCTTATCACGAGCCCAGTCCGCTCAGTCTGTCAGGATGCCCTAGTTCCACGAACGCACATGATGTTCTCCCACACCGCCAAAGGCCAGGAATATAACATGCCTCTACTTTCAAGATTCCTTGCCGGAGGAGATCGTTTTGCTGACCCCAAACTCTCGGGTGATGACTCTCTTCCACTCCCAGTGGCTCGTCTCGTCGATTATGAACTTTTGACTGGGCCAGACGGCAAGAGGACCGTCGCATTTGGGTGGCATGCTGGAGGTGCGTGACTCTATGTCCTTATGCGACCTGCGATTTATGAGTGAGCCTTCAGTTGCTGGGACCCTTGAGGCTCTCTCTGCCATGGCGCTTAAACACCTGGAAGATGGGGTCGCCTCCCCATTTCTCGTAAGTACCCGTTTAGGGCTCTTGTACCTCGGAGCTGACGTGGGACTGTTCCCATAGTACGCTCCTCGCCCACACACCTCACCGCATCTTGACGCCCATCGTGCTCAGCTTAAATATATTGGGGCTCAGATTGCTGAGTATGGTACTCCTAAGAGCCTAGGGCCATTTATATTTGGCGTCACAGGGTACGCGATCCAGCGCTCTACGGCCACCTGTTTCTCACTATGCATTCTTAAAGCAATGGAAATGTCGCGAAGGGCATCCTCTCCATATTGTCAGAGCTCCCGATTATCAACGTCAGCGTAGATGACCTGCCCGGGCTTGTCAGCGATCCAGGTTATGTTTCTTCCGCCTTGCCCACGCACATCTCATCTGACAACTTTATACAGCTACTGACCTGCGAAAGATATACCTCGTCCACGCCCTCCCTAGCTCTTATTTATATCGCGTTGATGGGGCGTCTTACGATCGCTCGGACTACTTCGCAAATCCCCAGAAATACCGTTCGTCATTCCACAATAAGGTATTTGATTACTACGACCCCGTTACTTATTACGTGGCTCATCCTCCTCACCGACTAGATCGCACCATACCTTACTCTGCTTCTTAATGGAGTCGGTTGGAACATTGGTTTCCCTCGACTCCTCACGGCGTCACAGTTGGCTCTAGCCAAGCGGGTTGCTGCTGTGGGAGACATATCATGCGATATTGCGGGTGGTCTCGAGTTCGTCTCTCGCGCGACGACTATAGATTCGCCCTCGTACGATGTGAATGGTGTCACTGTAGTCGCTGTGGATATCCTTCCTGCGAGTCTTCCGCGAGATGCGAGCGTCCACTTCTCGGAAAAGCTCTTACGGTACGTGCGGTCCGTAGTAAACGACTATAAAGGCATCAAGGGGGAAGATGCGGAAGCTAGCGACTCCGTGAAGAGGGCAACCATCGCTGGCGAAGGACGGCTTCAACAAGGACACGAATGGTTGGCGGAGAAAGTCGAAGCATGGCGAACCTCTCAAGGATCGCGGTCTGAGGGCAAGCAAACTGCTTCTGACACCAGGTCCGAGAATAGACGCGTCGTCGAGAGGAAGAAGCGTGTCCTGGTCTTGGGCAGCGGTATGGTTGCCGGACCTGCTGTGGATGAACTAGCAGCAAGGCCGGATGTCGAAGTAATCGTTGGTAAGTTCCGTGTTGGCTTTTCCTTGGTGGCGCCAGGGCGATAAACATAGCGCTCTAGCCAGCAATTCCCTTCAGGAAGCAGAGAGCCTGGTTGTCACTCATCCTAATGCGAGCGCCTTTTTCGTTAGCATGGACGATCAGACTCGAGTTAGCCAGCTGGTAAATGAATCTGACCTCGTCATCAGGTAAATCTCAACTTCTTCCGCTCATCGGCAATTCTCACAACTTGTTACAGTCTGCTCCCAGCCCCACTGCACCCAGCTGTGGCAGAACTATGCATCAAACACAAGAAACACATGGTGACGGCTTCGTACATATCGCCAGCCATGCGATCGGTTCATTCACGGTTTGACCCCCCATGACCTCCTAGATCACTCACGGACTAATCCTCGACGAAGTGCGCTTTCAGCAGGCGTTCTCCTTTTGAATGAAATCGGTCTTGATCCCGGCATCGACCACTGCTCTGCTCATTCGTTGTTGGTCCGCGTACGCTCCGAGAACAAGCAAGTCGTGAGCTTCACGTCTTTCTGCGGCGGCCTCCCCGCCCCGGAAGTCGCAGAGGGTGTTCCCTTCGGCTACAAGTTCAGCTGGAGCCCCCGTGGCGTCCTACGAGCAGCAAGCGAAAGTGCAAGCTTCCGCCTCGCTGGGCAGGTACGATCGTCATCCATTCGACTCAGACTTTTGACGAACAAAAACGGATTGCACACGCTCATTGCTTTTAGGACTGGGAAATTCCGGGAGAGAGATTGCTTCTTCAGAACTTCCCCGATGTGCCCCTTTCGAATGTCTTAAGGCTCGAAGGCCTTGCAAACAGGAATAGCATGCCCTATGCGGAGACGTACTCTTTGAAGAACGAGGAACTCCGCACCATGTTGCGAGGGACGCTCAGGTAAAATATGTTCCCACCTCCCTGCCGCAAAAACTCGCGTGTTCACAATGAATGCAGATATCCTGGCTTTGGACCTCTGATGCACTCTTTTGGCGCCATAGGCCTCCTAGAGCCCTCCAAGCCCATCGTCCTCGACCGCTGGTCCTCCCTCGCCCGTCTCGCCCTAGAGCAGAAATTCGGCCTCTCCCTCCCCGCGGACGACCTCCCATCTTTCAAATCCGCCCTCGCCGCCGTCCTCCCGGCTTCTCGCATCCCAGCTCTCCTCGAAGCGCTCTCCTGGCTCCATCTCGTCCCCTCCGCATCCTCGCTAACCTCCACGGTGTCTAAACAGCCCGTTCCAGGTCGGCCCATCGCACCGGCGGACGCCCTCGTGCAACACCTCGCTCACGCACTCCGGTACGCGCCGCACGAGCGCGATCTCGTCCTCTTGCACCACGAGATCGTAGCGCGCGACCGGCACAGCGGCACGGAACAGGTGCACACGTCGACGCTTACTGCGTATGGCGACGCGCGGGTGTCCGCTATGGCACGCACGGTCGGTCTGCCTGTCGCGTTTGCGGCGGGGCGCGTGCTGGATGGTGCCGTACGCGCGACGGGCGTGTGTGGGCCGACGGTAGACGAGGCCGTGTGGAAGGGCGTCTTGGAAGGATTGGAGAGTAGAGGCCTCGGCGTCAGGGAGAGCGTCAAATCGGGGCCGCCCATGGAGGGTGTCCTGGCTGCCGGGTTGCAGCAGCGGACGATTGCTGCTGGCTACTAGGGCTGGAAAGGCGGAATCATTTTCACGCAATTTTTCTCTTGATACCACAAGAGACTGGATGCAATAGCAATATATAGTTATCCGACATACTCTAGTTACAAAGAAGTGATACATGAACAGAATGTCTTGCCTGAGGAGCGGATGTGCCCGTGAAACAAACGCCCGTGGGAGTGGGCTATAAGGGTTCTGCTACGTCATCTATGTCGATCCTTGAGCAAGGGTTCATCAACACTGGTATCTACCAGCTCAAAGCTCTCAGAATGGCTGTCCACACCACCCTCGCGAGACATCTCCGCACGCTTCCCACTGTCGTGAGCGCGTCTGACGATTTCCCACTCGACGCGGATGAACACCCACACCCATCTTCGCACGAGCTCGGCGACTTCGACCCAGAAGATGAAGAACGAGCCTTCTCCCTGCGCTTTCGCGTGCAGGTGGCTCGATAGCTTGATGCTCCACGTGAGGCGGAGGACCAAGTTGATAAATATGGCAAGTGGGTATAATGGAAGCGGGTATAGGAGATGGGGACGAAGACCGTACGGATGCACGTGCACGCCTGCTGAATGTGGGGGCGGCGATACAGGAGGAGGCGGGGAGGGGGCATGCGGGGAAGTGCCGGTGGTAGATGCGTCGTGCTCCTGCATCGCGGTGAGAACCAGTGCGTGAGGCAAAGAAGCATGGCGGCGAGCGCGTTTGGATTTGGGCTTAAATTGCAAGAGGTCAAAGCCCCAGTCGTTCGTCACGTCCCACCAGAACGAATACAAGGAGTTGATGAGGGCGGAAAGAAGCCTGAAATTCGACCAACCAGCGTGAGGAAGCGGTGTACGAGGATAGAAGAGCGACGACGTACCAAAGACGGAAAAGCATGTGCTCACTGTTCCACGCTCCTTCCTTGGCCCACCCGCCATCTTTGGCCATAATGTCGGACACGACGAGCCGCTGCGCCGCGGACAAGTAAATCACAGGGAACGAGCTCGCGTATTTCAGAGCGTTCCAGAGTGGGCGACGGCTATCGTTTGAGGGGGCCGTATATTCGACTATGCATTGTCGAAAGCGCACAAGGTACGGAAAACTGGGTTAAATTGAGGGGCGTAAGCCAACTGAGGTGAGATGGAAAATGAAATTATGTTACCTCATCAATGTTGGCAGTATCCATCGATACCAACCATGTTGTTTCGGAGGAGCTAGGAGACTACCCCCAGGAAATAGCATGCAGGACGACAGCCAGACGTCCCCCAGTACTTTGGCGTATGATGTGAAGATGTCGGCAAAAACTACGTCCGAGAAATGTACTCGGTGGTTCATGGGTGACGATATGCATCTTTTGATGCTCCTAGAAGTTCCAGGTAAGAGGGCGCCACGGAAAAACTTTTTTTTTAAAAACGTCCGGCTGCGGACAAAGACGCACAGGATGAACGCGTCGCGCTCTGGCCTTTGCATGAAGTCGAATGGGGAAATCATGCATATAAGGACAACAAGCGCGCACACGGACGGTATAAACTTGAACGAGTCGACGAGGACGGCATCGCCGTACGTGACGGAGCGGTACATCACCCACGCGGCGGTACACCACACGCCGTACCAGAGAGCGAGACGATAAAGGGGTGAACAGAGGGAGGAGGCGGCGGCGGCGTCCGCGGGTGCATCGAGTGCGCCGCGTGCGTGTCGACCGTCCACGGAGAGAGGGAGGGGAGAGGCGGATCCACGCTCGTGTGCGCGCAGGTCGAGGGCGCTGGCAGCGTCTACGCCCAAGAGGCGGAGGCCGTGCAGGTTCGCCCCCCAGCCGAGGATGCCTGCGCCCGCGAGGAAGAGGACGCGGAAGGGGAGGGGAAAGGTGATAACAAAAGACGAGTCGTCCAATCCATCGTCCATGTTCGAGGCTGTTGGGACATGAGATGGATGACGGGTTGTGACCTGAGTTGGTAACCACTGTAATAAGCGGGACCACCCGCGACACGCTCGCACTTGCCACTCATGGCCGACGGCAAACAAGGCGCATATGGCACCAGAGCCTCTGATACCGACTTTCGACGGAAATGGGACAAGGAAGAATACGCCGAAAGAGCGCGGCAAAAGGACGAGGAGGAGAAGCTCCGCATGCAAGAAAATGAGGAGCGCATCAAGCAAGGCACGACCGCATCTATCTCTATCTCTATCTGCCACTATGTGCAAAAGTATTGATTACTTGGGATCTATCGTCCGACAGGCAAGAAACCTCTGAAGGGGAAAAGGAAGGACCTCCCGAAGCCCACCGAGCTCATGAAACGACGAGAGCACGACCTCGAACTTGAAAAGAACCTGGGCAAGACCATGGTCGTCCAGAACCCCGGAGGCAGAGGCCCCGGCCAGCCAGGATTCCACTGTGAAGTCTGCAACAGGACGTACAAGGACAGCGTCGGCTACCTGGACCACATAAACGGGCGAGCGCGTCAGTGACCCTTCCCTTCGTCTCAACTCCCCCTTCCCTATCCTCCCTTTGCCCCGTTTTCTCTTCAGATAATATGACATGACTGACATCAACAATGGATGGACGAAACATCTCAAATCGACGGACAGATCTACGCGCGCTCGGACAGACGACGCGAATAGAGCGATCCACCGTGGAGCAAGTCCGTGCCAAAATCGCGTCCTTGCGCGCGCAGACCAAGGAGGCGTCTCAAGCCAAGGCGTTCGACTTTGATAAGCGCCTCGCCGTGATCCGCGACAAGGAGCTGGCCGCGCGCGCAGAGAAGAAAGCCACGAAGAAGGCAGAGCGAGAACGGGCGCGTCTTGAGCTTGCGCAGGGCGCAGCTGCGATGCAAGTCGACGGCGACCAGGGCGACATGATGAACATGATGGGCTTCAGTGGATTCGGTTCAACCAAAAAATGATTAATTGATGGCTGCTCGTCTCGTGTGCACGTTTGATATATCTGTACTCTAGTTACAGTGTAATTACAGGTCTTTCTTTCTTCCCTTCTGTGTCTATTGAAAACGGTACTGTAACAGGTTCTTCAAGGCCGCACCAGCGACAGCAAGAATTTGGTCTCTGAAACCTCCTGTTCCTCCTCGATGATGACGTTCGCACCTGCTCTGCGCTCGCTCGCATCCGCAGGGACGCTACGCACAGTCCGCTCGATGACCTCCGCGTGTTCTCGCATCACATCGCGAAGCTCTGCCCCGACGCCCTCCTCGAATTTGTAGTACACCTCGACGTCGTCCGTAGCCTGCAGTCCTGCCTTTTTACGGAGTTTCTGCACGCGACTGATAAGCTCGCGCGCCAGCCACTCGCGTGCGAGCTCCGGATGAACCTGGATGTCGAGGCGCATGACGACATCGTTGTCCGTGTGTGTCGCGTAAGAGCCTTCACCTTCAGGTAGCTCGATGTACCGCTGCACGACAAGATCGCCTTCGACCAGCTCGATACCCGCAACTGTCACGCGACCTGTCTGCGTGTACGATCTGACCTCATCGCTCGAAAGGGCCGGAAGCGCGCTTTTGACTTTGCCCAAGTTGCTGCGTAGTTTCCGTCCTAGGACTGCCCAATCGGCGACGGCGCGGTACCGCACTCCCGCAGTTGTTTCCTCCGAAGTGACGATGATGTCACGTACGTTCAGTTCAGACTGAATGTATCTTTGTAGAGATCGAACGTCTTCTAGGTACTCCTTCTGAGGGTGGAACACGAGTAATTCCTTCAATGGTGTCTGGGGTGAATGATTAGGAAACCGTTCTCTACCTCGAGCCTGAATTACAGTACCTTGAGACTTAAATTGTTGCGCTCCCGGATATTTCGTGTTAGTTCGATGACAGTCTGCATCCGTTTCACCTGACGTTCGATAGTGGGGTCGAAGTATTCCTCCTTGATGTCTGGGAAGAGCAAGAAATGTACTGATCGTGTGTCACCGGCGCTTGGGTCCTCGGGTATGTATGTCCGCAATGACTGGTAGATATTTTCCGTGAGGAAAGGAGTATAGGATGACTTGTTCGGGTGTGAGAAGGACAGAAACAGGGGAATCAAAATGTTCGCTCACCATCGTTCGACAGAGCGTGAACAGGGTCTCAAAAAGGGTATTTAGTGCCACTACAGTGTCCTCAAGACCATCTTCCCCTTTGAGTCGTCGACGATTGAAACGGATGTACCAGTTCGTGAGTTCGTCAATCAGGTCAAGTAATCGCGGTATGATGGTGTATAGGCGATACGCCGCCATCTCCTCCTTGACAAGTTTGATGAGCGATTGACACCGAGCCAAGATCCAGCGATCCATGACATTGCTCGACACGGGTGCATGGGCGTCATATCGGAAGTCATGCCCAGTCGCCTTCTTGAGGAGCGCGACTTGGCCGAGGAAGAACCGGAAAGAATTGAGCCAGGGAAGAAGCACGCGCGAGATGACCTCTCGCACGCCCTCTTCTCGAAAGCGAAGATTGTCGCCGCGGACTATAGGTGAGTTGACTAGGAACATTCTGCCGATCCCAATGTCGTCTTAGACATATGGACCAAACAAGCGGGGGCAAAGAACAAACCTTGTGGCATCGGCTCCATACCGATCAAGGATCAAGGTGGGATCGGGATAATTCTTTAGGCTCTTGCTCATCTTCTTGCCATCACTAAACACCCTGAGAAACAGGAATCGCAAAGAGTTTGGAAAAAAGCTCACGCTGCCAGAACAAGACCAGTAACGATGAGATTTTGCCACGGAGCTCTACCGAACAGATGCGTAGACAGGACTAGCAGGGTGTAAAACCAACCCCTGGTCTGGTCGATACCCTCAGAGATGAAGTTGGCCGGGAAGGTACTTTCGAAGAGTTCCTTGTTTTCGAACGGGTAATGAATCTGAGCGTAAGGCATACTATGCGAACAAAGAATCAGATACCAATCTAGTACGCGATTTCGACGAATATTACTCACCTTCCAGACTCGAACCAACAGTCAAAGACCTCCGGGATCCTCTTCAAGACACCTTTGCCTTGTTTTGAGGGGATGGTGATGTGATCGATCTTGTCTGAGTGCAAGTCCGTGATTCCGCGTACACCCGATAATTCCTCGAGTTCACTGACGGAGCCAATGGCGATAATCTATACATGACGTGAACTCCCATTCTCATTATTGGAGCGTAAGGGCCGTACTTCTTCAAGGTCGTCCGAGACCCACAGCGGGATCGGGGTGCCCCAATAACGGTTCCGAGAGATAGACCAGTCGCGTGCGTTCGCAAGCCAGTTTCCGAATCGATTCTCACCAACATTCTGTGGCACCCTGCGAATGGAGAAGAAGGGGAGGGTGAGTTTAGGACGGTTGAGGCATTTGTGAATAAGTACAGTCACGAACCATCGTGTCTCGCTGTTGTTCTTCACAAGGTCATCAACGAGATGTGACACTCGCACATTCCACACCGGAAAGGCGCGGTAGATGATAGGAGTATTCGATCTGTGAGTATGACAGTCAGGACACGAAATCATTATTATACGAGGAATCATCCCAACCTCCAACAGAATGGATATTGATGCTTTTCCTGGTCCTGTTTCACGAGCCGGCCCTTCGCTTTGAGCACTTTCATGATTTCCTTGTCAGCGTCCTGGTGATGAGTGCCAATTGTATAAGCCCATGCACATCATCGGCAATGTCGTACAACAGGCTGACCTTCACGTACTGTCCAGCAAAATCTGACACTTCACTTGTGAATCTGCCAGCATCGTCAATGGGGCACGGTGGCATCTCGTCCTCGCCGATGACGTCATAGGCAAGTGCAATACGGTGATCGTCTTCACCAAAGCCGGGTGCTTGATGGACAATACCGGTGCCGTCCTTATCCGTCACATAAGTGTCCACAAGTACGCGGAAGGCTCTGTCCTCATACTGTACAAGGGCCATCCAATAAGGAGGTGCTTCTTGGCCTGGAACGAGATGCGCTACACACCTTCTCCGTAAAATACTCGAACATTGGAGTGTACCTCCAACCTCTCATGTCCTCGCCACTGAATAGACCGACCTTCTTGATCTTGGCCTTTTTCGGGTCCTTGTATAAGACTACCAAGCGAGATTCCAATAGGATGTAATTCTCGCCGCGCTCCTCGTCGTATATTTTGACATAATTAAAGTCAGGGTGCACGCAGAGCGCAAGATTAGAGGGAAGCGTCCATGGCGTTGTAGTCCACGCCAGAAGAGACGTCTTTGGATCGTCCACAAGCGGGAACGCAACAGTCACTGAGGGAGAGATGCATGAGGATCAGCGTAGGTGACAAGGAAAGCGCGCGTCATCAGAGGACGGGGAGCAAGTACCCACCGGCGGGGTCATTAACCTCCTTGTAATTCTGCCCAGCTTCAAAGTTGGATAGCGGCGTGAGCAATCCGGTGGAGTAAGGCATGACCTTGAGACCGCGATAGACGAGGTCCTTATCGAACAGCTGATTGAACGCCCACCAGACGCTCTCCATGAAGCTGAGGTTGAGCGTCTTGTAGTCATTGTCAAAGTCGATCCAGCGACCCATGCGCTCGACGGTGGAGCGCCACTCGGACGAGTAGCGCATGACGATCGCGCGGCACTCGGCGTTGTACTTGTCTATCCCCATCGCCAGCACGTCCGCGCGCGACGTGATGCCGAGCTTCTTGTCGATCTCATGCTCGACGGGCACGCCGTGCGTGTCCCAGCCGAAACGACGCGGCACGTGGAAGCCAGAGACGTGCGCGTGCCGCGTGACGATGTCCTGACCGGTTTAACGTCCGCATCCCCCCAGCCGCATATTCCGAATGAGCAAAACGAAAACCTCCGGAGGGCGGGCGAGAGCGTGAATTGATTGGGGAAGCGAGAGGCTGCGTACCTTGATGGTTCCGGCTAGGAGATGACCGTAGTGCGGTAGCCCGGTGGCAAATGGAGGCCCGTCGTAGAAAGAAAATACGGGACGTGCTTCTGAGAGCTTGAGGCTCGTTTGGAACGCGTCAATCTCACGCCAAAATTTCAATACTTTCTCCTCTTCCTCTGGGAAGTCAAAAGTTGATGAAACTATAACGGGATTACATGATCGATCCGATTTGATGATGGGCAGGAGAACAGACGGGTAACTCACTGTCGTGTGGCGGGAACATGGCGATGAATAGGAAGATGTTTCTGTTAGCACGAGTCACCTCAGATTAGAGTATCTTGGCGTCCATCAATCTATGATCATTCCCTCACACGCTCGGCCCGGTCATCCGCACCCTTACACAAACAATCGTAAATAACGCGTACATAGACACCTGCTGATCTATTCTAATAACATAGGACCCGTACAGATATTCCAGAGTGAGCCTGCACGCCGGACGATACCTTGCCGGGGCCCGACCAAACCTTCTTCCCGACCACCTCTGTAATTGTCTGTGGCAACTGTCAAGTACTTCTAGGGCCAAGACTCGGAAACGTGTGTCGTTCGAGTCAGACGAGAGTGCGGAATTAGCAGTGCCGTGCTTGGCCAGAAGCGTGTATGCGGCGAGTTGGCGTGTCCGGTAAGATACACCGAGCAAGGGATGTTGTAATAGAGGCTGGCGTAAGTTGGCGAGCGTCGGAGGACGCCTCCGGCTTGTGCCAGAATAAGATGGTCGCCGAACGTTCGGAAGGTCGGTTGCTCAGTAAAGTTAGGATGGTCGTATCGTGTCTGTTGGGTGCAACTGTTCTGGTTCCTGATGGCGCATCCGCCTTCGCTGCTTTTTCTCTTCCCTCCATTGCAAAGCACGTGCCACCCATTCGCGCATGTCTACAACGCGCCGGGCGTCTTCTTGTAGGAATGGGTGGCTCTACATCGCGTTATCGTATATCAATTAAACTGAATAAAGCGACATAAAGGTGGGCAGTATGACACACCAGTAGCTGAGCGTATGTTGCGCGATCTTCCGGCTGCTTTACAAGGCACTTGTTCACCCAATCTCGCGCATTCTCGGAGTAAGTGTCAGGCAGTTCCGGTGGATCGCCATGGACGATTGCAGTAAGTTGGGCAAAGACGTTCGAGTAGGTTTCAGGTGGATATGGGTACTTCCCAATGGCAATCTCGAGTGTCGCCAACCCGACAGACCACACGTCAGATGAGACGGTATAGGTACCAAGCGCGTTTTGAGATTCGCCCTTAATGCGCTCAGGTGCCATGTAGCTCTGGCATCCGATATTCGTTTTGGCAAGTGACTTCTCGAGCTGACCAGAAACGCCAAAATCGCAAAGTTTGACATCGCCTCTTCTGTTAAGGAGAACATTCGTGGGCTTAACGTCTAAAGTAAAGAAATGGCTTCATCAAGGAACCGTGCCGACAGATAAGCGTCGCACATACCTCGGTGAATGATCTGCAATTCATCTTTGAGGAATTTAAGCCCTTTGACCATGGAAGAGACAATGCGGCTCAAGACTGGCTCAGGCACGCCGCCCCCATAGAGTTTATCCAGACTACCGGCATCCATGTACTCCATGCAATAGTAGACACAAGATTCTATGAAGAACGCGCCGTAAAATTCGACTATTAATGGATGGACGGCGCGGTGTAGAATGTCAAGTTCCATAATGATTGCATTTAGCTTGGTATTGTCAAGTTCCAAACGAATTTCCTGAAAGAAAAAATTAGCCAAGTCAGCTGTACAGTGGCGCCAGGGATTGAGAAGAGTCCTACCTTCATCGCCATTGCTACGTTGGTGGGTCTATGGAGCACTCGCTTGACAGTACCGTAGGCACCGCTACCAAGCTCTTCACCGAGCTGAAGTTGATCCATGTTGATGGCGAAGGAGGGTCCATTGGAGAAGTCGACCCCTGAGGAGTGTACGATTGCTTTGCCGCTGAAATTGAGCGCACCCGACGGGTCACTACCGAGGGGTGAGTGGAATGTAGGCAAACTAGGACTTGGGCGAGCGTACACGATCTTGCCGAAGTTAGCAAAAGGGGTATCTGTCGCAGCCGCGGAACGATGAGAAAGCCACGCTGCATCATCCGGGACGACTTCGACCGGACCGGCGCCTGCTGCCTCACCGGTGATGTCACTCAGTTTGAATAGTGGCTTATTACGGCGGGCAGCCATTCCGGAAGGGAAGACCGGGCCATGGCGGTGCGGCGCGCCACCCGAGGGTGTCCGCAGCTGTGCGGGAGGTGCGCCGAGGCTGATGCGTTTGAATGCGGCAGTTGCTGCGTCGACATCCGATGCTTGTGGCACGCGCTTTACCATCTGGAAGAAAACCTGTGTTGAGACAGGAACGGACTGAAATAGGAAGGGTGCATACGGCCGCCATTTTCTCCTGAAGGCTTGCGGGTATTGGAGTTGCGCCGTTTCCTCTAGAGGCGAGGAGAGTGGCTACAGAATGGGATGAGGGCGGGCCGGGTGGATTGCGGGAAGGAGTGGGGAAAACGGAAGGTCTAGGAGGAGCAGGGAGTGAATCGGACATGGTTGGGGAGAGCTGAGAGGGTAAAGCGACGGGATGACTTCACTGGACCTATTATGAGCAGCCAGAGGGGACCCCTGGGACCGCTCACTTTAAGGCTGTGGCCGTGGCCCGTGGCCTTTGTCTCGTCGTTCACGTTCATGAGCCTCGGCGGTTCGTCCTCTCAGCTGTACTATACCCTCCTAGCGTTCATCATACTCTCTCTCGCCTACTCGCGCTTCCGCGGCCTTTTTGGCCCCGAAAACAAAAGCATGTCGGTGACTGTGAAGTGGGGACGTGAACGGTTCGTCTTCCCCTGAGATGCCTCGCCTTTGCCGTGCGCCGCACATTCCCCTGATTCGCGCTGCCCAGCCTCCAGATCCCCCTTCCCCCACTCGATACCAAACTCTCCGCTCTCCGGCAGACTCTTTCCGACCACACACGTCTCCCCCCTGATGCTTTCAAGCTCATCTATGCCGGCGCCGTTATGAAAGACGACGATGCGCCTCGTAAGTCATTTCCACCAATGATACCTCACTTTCCGTCTTTCCCCTCCCTCCACTCCTGATTTCGCTATGCTTCCCCATTCATCAACCTCTCCATCTGATATTGCGTCATAGCCGACCTATACATCCACGCTAGATTCTGAACCAATGCCCCTACCCTTACCCCGTCGTTTCTCGATGTGCTTAACCTTATCCCAACAGTGTCAGTATACAACATACGATCAGGTGGTACACTCCTTCTTCTCGACTCGACACCCACGGCTTCGCCAAGTCCCGCGGCAGCAGCGGCGCCGAAGCCCCCAAGGTCCGAAGCATCCACTATCGAGGTCATTCAGTCAGAGCTGGCCAATGTCCGTGGTACCCTCGAGCCCAGTGTCGACGCGTTTCTTCGCACCCCTACTGTCGATGTCGAGCACACACGTCTCGGAGAGCTCTTACTTCAGGCACTCCTCCGCCTCGATGCGATAAACATCGATAGCGCATGGGCCGAAGCCCGCCGGGAACGCAAGAGTGCGGTGCGTGCTGTGCAAGGCGTGCTTGATCGCCTAGACAAGGGTTGGCGAGAGGCCAAGGTACAAGCACAGACAGGGTCGGAGCCCCGACGGTAGCCTCATTGCGATGTCATGTTGTCCGGGTCAGCTTGGCTTATTCTCGTGAGCAAGCCTATTGGTTGGGATGCATCCTCATTGAAACTTCGATGCCTCGGGTATTTCTGAGTGCGACCCCCGCATGCCACAATCCCATCTGCCGGACAGAACTTAGAGGAATGAGGTTGGTGGTTTAGGAATTCGATTAGGTTTGGTTGCTTCGACGAAGCTGTTCCCTTTTCCAGGGTCATTCGGACAACATTGGTGTATCCTACATCAATATGGGCCCTTGTCCCAATTATAAAGATGTCTTGGTATGGTCTCCTCCGTACGATAGGGATGTCGAAATTTCCCGAACGATGCGCGATGCACTGGCTGGTAAATGCTATGAAGCATTCGTTGTATACCGTTCCGGCTCGCTCCGTGGCGTTTCAACAAACCCGGAGGTTTTGAAAAGGCTTGCGTAAACCCTCAGCTGGCCGCTGCTGCGACATGAAGACACCTGTCTCTGATCAACGTGGCAGTATTGCCGCCTCCTATTGAATGGCTCTCATTGCCTTCGGGGACAAGGCGCTTGAGAATCATTTTGCGCTTCTTTCGATTGGACTATATTGGTAGGTGAGGTGGGTAGGTCGGAGATTGTGCTCATGCGAACCACGCATGAGTCGTCAACGTGTCAACAGCCATGCATGGCGAGCGCTTGTTGCCATCAGAACTACAGATTGGCATACATCGCGTCGGTTATACTTGGACCCGCGGACGAACGGGTGCATTCCAATTCATGTGCATGTGAAAGGCTAGGGTAACGCTTCAAGGTATCAGACTGCGGATTCACAACGCTTTTTGCATTGCCCCCCATCATAAACGCATTGATCGCTCGGTATCATACAGCTGTCAGCTATGATGTTCTCGTTCCGTGACCAAACTACAAGAGATACTTCCGCCTCTCGTGGACCCCGTGCAGAGCCATCCTTAATGATCTCCGATCTCCTATCCACCCTCCGAGATATCTTGGCCTGCCGCCATATTTGGAGTAGTCTACTCCGAGAGCTTCCATATATATTCGAATCACTTTGCACATTATAGATGCCGGCGCTAAAATAACATTCGGGGGCCACCATTCTTGTATTGCCTTGTGACTACAAGACAGAGGCGTCGATCACTACACCATTCCATTCCAACTGGGTTAATCTCTCGTGACCTCATGTAGGGAAGGGTAGGTCATCTACCCTACACCCATCTAATTAAAACTGACGCGGGTCATGTCACCTCAGGTTGCGTGTGCATGTGCATCATTCACAGCCCAGTACCGGTTCGGAGCACATCGGCCTCGGGTGCTGCTGTGGATCACAAGCCTGAGACCGGCGATGGGACTGACGATGACACAAGTGATTCATGCAGCTCCGTTATGTGCCTGTCCGTATCTGTACGCCAAGGCTACGGCTCCAATGTCGTGTCCATGTCGTCATGTCCACCCTTCCTCTTGTCAGGGCCTTTTCGTACCCCCAATCATACGTCAATTACCCCCAATGTTTTTTGTTTACCGGAAACATACATCATCGGCCCCGGTCCCTACTATGATCTATGATGGTGCCTGGTTGGGCGAGTGTGTCCGCACATTGCGTTCTGTGGCGCTAAAGAACACGATCGTCAGCGCTGTCGGTGGTGTTGTGGAGCATTATCACTGGAGCATCGACGTACCTTTGCGAATGAACCCTCTCCGGTGCCGCCTTCTGAACCGGACTTGCGAAAGCGCTTACAAGCCGGACGCTGACTCAGCTGTCCGAGTTCCTCCTTAATCCGCAGCCGAGAAGGGACCCATTTTTTTCCTTTTTTGGGAACTCGGACAGCTGACCTCAGCGTCCGACTTGTGGGTAGTGATGGTACCCCAAGCGAAACTTCTTCGACTCGGAGTCAGAAGGCCGCTACGACGTTCCAAGCTCAGCTCACTTTCGGTACCCTGAGTTCTGGAAGCCGTATCCGACATGCACATGGAGAGAGAAGTGAGGGAGACCCAGAGAACTAACTCCCTAGATGCGCGGGCGCAGCTCGCCGAACTCCACTCACTCCCTCCTCCCAGTGCACGCGAGATCCACCATCACATCATACAATACACGTGGACATACAGCACTATCTGGGCTTGCCGCAACGCATGTCGAATCAATCCGAGTCCGTCGACGCGGGGTTACTAGTAAATCCCCCTGGCACTCCTGGACCGAACGGGGGCGGCTGCCGCGTCGCGTCCACGATGGTAAGCGGGCATGCCCACGTGCGGAAGGGATGCAGGCTTCGCCCGAAGGTTGGTACAAGTACAGTACAATAAGTGGACGGCATCAAGGGCGACAACCTGTTATTGTAAGCTATGTCAAAGGCAGGTCAGGGTCCGTTCCGTCCGACATCATCGTGGGATGGGGGCGACGGGAAGACTTCGTCAACTCTCTTTCAGTCGAATTTGGGCCCGCTGAGTGAGGTCTAACTAAACCTCCGCGATACGGACAGCCAACACCGAGTCTTTTGTGTACTATACGATACGGGCTGAACATTTTCCTCCATGATCCTTTGATATTGGAAAAAATAACGACAGCAGTGATATACAATGTGATGCATAAAAATACACGTGTGATTAGGACAGGGACAAGAAAAAAATGGCTATAAAGCGTGTCAAAACAGGGCGGCGTACAACAAAGGCAAAAGCTCATAAGTCGCGCAAACGGGCCAAGCTTTCTTTGAACACCTTTTCGAGTTTGTTTGCATGCTTGCACCACATCGAATCTTCGAGGTTGTAAAACCGACAATTGTCGAAGATCAGTTGGGCGTCGTCTACGAACTCTTCCAAGTTTGCATATTTGCCAGCCTCTAGCTTCTCTCCCATGGTTCTCAAATCTATACGACGATTTGAAAAAAAAAATCAAAAACTCAGCTTCTGTGAAAATAACAGGGATGCTGAACGAAAGCGCGGAAGACGGACCCATTGGCTGTTCGATCACTTCGTAGTAGTCCGCCGCGTCTGAGAGTTTTACCGGTTCACGGAACGGCCACGAGGAGGCGTGGTTCTGCATCTCCGACAGGAGGCGGTTCATAGTGCTCAGCTCCGTGTTCTTCGTCACAGGTTTAGCACTCCTGTTGTCATACAAATCACTTGACAAATACGCCCGGCGATCGAAAATTGGTTGCACCCACGCTGCTGTCATATCCGGTGTCCACCCGCTTTCACCTGTCACGTAGGTGGATGAGCGACTGCGACAATGTTAGGGGGGATTGACAAACACGCACGAAGCCCGGGCACCTCGCGGTAATCGACGACCGTATTCTCTGCTGCGCCGTCTTGAAATTGTAGCAGACCGTCGTACACTTCGTGGCTCTTCGACATCCGGCGTATCTTGGCAAGGACTGCCTCGCGCTGCTGCGTGATGATGTCCCGTGTGGCAGTGTAGTCGACGCGGCGCAACATTGTACACTGCATGATTGTGCCGCCTTCATAATCCTTGATGTAGCCTGCCCATACAGATCGATCAAGCGTGATCTCCTTGGAGAAGCCTTGCTTTTTGAAGTACCCGACAGCAAAGTTATCGGCATAAGTTAAGAAATGCATCATGTCCGGATATGTGCGTCTGATGTGGGCCTTGAAATGGTCCATCAACAAACCCCCATAACCCTGTGAATGACTCAATTCGTGAGCATATATGGATTTAGGACAGCTATCGTGACCAGCACGGACAGTACCTTTTCCTGGGATATTGATGCGGTCGCAAAGAACACAATTTCTGCGAAGCCTCTATGTGGAAACGGGCGGTAGCATATGCCTCCAACGACCTTGTATCCTCGCTTGCAAATCGCCAGGCACTTCGAGTTGGAATCAAAGACGAGCCTAGCAATGTACTCTCGGGGCATGACAGGGAGCTGCTTGCGAAACAGCGTCTTGAGGTTCGTGAGAATGACATAGGACCGGGGTTCACCATCATTCTCTACGGGTATTATTTGGATGATACCTTTTCGTAGCTCAATGGCAGAAGGCTTCTCGGGTTTCATGCCTGGATACTGTGATTGGGACATCACGCAACGTCACATGTGCCAAGAAATTGACAGACGCACCGAGCTAGACGATGATGAAATCGCCGTGTCGACCGTGACGCCGGTGACAAGACGATCGAGCTGGCTCTCGTCCATCTGGTCCTCCACTTTGACGGCCACATCGGTTGTACTCTGGAGAGGTAATTCCCGGTTCATTTTTGCCCGAATTTCGCCCGATGGAGGCGGAATGGACACAGGTGCTGTCTGTGCAGTTGACATCGCACTCATGCCCTTGCCAGCGCGACGGGAGGGATGGGGCCTTGCGCCACCGTTCTCTAAACGAGAGGATGAAGGGAGATTCATTCGTGCGGTTACGGCAAGAGGCTGATCTTCGTCTTCGTCGTCTTCTTCGGATAGTCGAAGTCGTTTAGCAGGCGGTTGTGAACCCTCGTCGGTCGGGGTGGAGCCCCGAGAGAGTGGCCTTTGTCTCGGAGATGATGGGGCTTTATACATGACGACGAGTGGCAAAATGAAATATTTAGTGATGATGATAAAAGGAAAACTGCCTCGTGGTAAACTTGAATGGAACTTACCGGGAGACGCCGCGGGTTCGGTGAGCGGACTGGCAAGCGATATAGCCAAGCGCATTCCGTCACGGAGTGCCCCAATTGCGTCGTCTGAATACGCAAAGTCGACCAATTTGCCTAATCCCTATACACCGACGAGTGGGGACGTATGTTGGTATTAAAAATGGGGAGAAACGGTCGCCGAACAGTTAAAACTCCGCACCTAGCAATGGTGGTTGACGGTGTATGACTGGATTACAAAAAGAGCATTTATGGCAAGCGCACCTCAAGATGATGGTCGATACGGAGAGCTATATTAGCTCTACGTGTAAACTCCTCCTCGCTAAGTTCCGCCGCATTTGCGCCGTGCTGTTGTGGAGTATGACCACAGCCACACAGACGGAGATATGCAATCCCATTGTCCTCTTCGTCGGAGCCATACTCGGCGAGGTCTGTCAACGAGTTTTCTGGACGTCGTCCGTCGCGAAGAACGTGGACATGGGAGGCTGGATGGAGGCCCGGACAGTCGTCACATAGCTCGCAGGGGGTGTGTCGAGCGATTTTAAGTGCAATCAAGTCATTAGAGAGGGCATGAAGGCTGTACGAGGCTGGATAAAAAGCTCTCGTCATGGTTCCAACTATGTTCTTCCTTGTGTTTTATTTTTGGTCTTTTTGATTTGATTTGATTATTTTTTATTCAGTAGATCTAATCTAATCTTTTTCTTCATGTCTCTTCTCTTCACCTTCAAGCATGCTATCACATTCGTTCTTTTCCTTTTCTCCCCCCTCTTTGTATGCGCGACGCAATGGATAAACTACCCAGATTCTGGAACTGCGACGATGACCCATTATACCTTGCCGGAAGACTATATCGCCTCTTGTGGCTGCACAGGCCGAAGTACACATTACCCAACCGCAGCGCTAAACCAGATGGCATATGGGAGCAGCACAAGCTACGGTCCCGCGTGCGGACGATGTTTTAGACTCACCCTTCTTAATACCTTTCTTTCCGATCCCCCTTTCTACCCGACCGTAAAGAAGAGCCTCGTTGTCAAAGTAACCGACCTATGTCCTCTCAGCAAAACCGGTTGGTGCAACGGGACCGATAGTGGCCCCAACGCGTGAGTGGTGGCTTTGATAATTGGTGTATTTGGAGCATCCAACATTGTTCATACAGGGCAGGAAGCTATCTCAATTTTGACCTTGCTTTTCCGTCGTCATCGATACCGAGCGATTTTTTCCCTTCTAACGTAACTCTGTACGGTGAGCGTATTTCCAAAGTAACTTAAGTGCCTCTCTAACCATGTTACAGGTTATTCTGTATGTCACACCCGTCTCTCTCACGTTTCTCATAAGTATGAACTTGTCGCATTACAGGACTTTGGTGTCTGGAACATCAGCTATGAGAGTGTTTCCTGTGCCTCCAACTGGTCGGGTTCCAAAGATGCTGCGGCACTCGGAAGCGTTCCCAGCTTAGCAGACGGGGCGTGCTGTCCTGCTGATCCAACGGTGAATCGCAATTTTTACGTGTCTTTCCCGCCGTTTACAAATTGGATTTCAGGGAAGCGCCAACAACACATGTCCTTCATTTTCGGATAAGAATGGCGAACCGTGGGTCAAAATTTCAGTTCTTCCTCGTGTAAAATATCTTAACACTCGAAAGCAGCCCGAATACTGCAAGCAGCGCAACGACTCGACAATGGAGAGTTTCTTTGGGACTGGCATGGATTGCAACACTGTTGATACTACTAGTGTATTCATCACCACATTAGCTTATCAGCCCACGAGCTGACATGTGTCTATGCTATATCACTCGCGGATATTTTATTACTAATATATACTATCGAATACCGAAGGAGTGACTGTGGCCAGTTTGGCAGTATCGTGTTGGCACACTTACATCTCTAGATCCTCGTCATCAACTTTGCGGTATCGGCCACGACGCCGTTGCGCAATCAGGCGGCGCAGCCACCGTGGGCCACCCATCAACACAAATATCATCGTGGCGATGGCGAAAAGAGTCAAACCGACAATGGTGTAACGCGCTGTGTAGGTCGAGGGCTCATCCACCAGTGTCTCTAGCGTGGATGCTTTCGGGGCTTTTCCTGCCGTGTCCTCATCGGGGAGAGATGCTGGAGGAGCACCCTCATCAAATTCCTGAGGGGTAGAGATAATTTTATTCGCATGACGAGTTATACACAAGTAAATAACTGGCTAGAGCTCAGCATGGAGGGGTACCTCTTTGCCGTCTGCATCTACATCGGGATCGAGGGGGAGCTAAGGATCAGGGCGTGAGCAATGACATAGCCAAATGGGTTATTCACTTACTTCACCACAGTCAACAATGGTGACATCTTCAACAGGGCGGTCGTTACGGCCTTTTTCAAAGTCCTCTGCAGCTTGTGTGAGCTATCTCATGGAATGCAGATAAAGACAGGCAGAGCTGACCGATCATGTAGACGATACCCATGCCCTCAAGCACTTTACCGAACACGACCTGAAGAGAATGAGCACATCCGGTGAGGACGTGGCGGGTGGATGTATACGTACGTGCTTCCCGTCGAGCCACTCAGTTATAGCTGTGGTGATGAACTAAAAGAGGGGCGGTGTCACTTTCCCCGGATAGCTAGCATGTCACTTATAAACATACAAATTGAGAGCCTACGTAAACATCTCAGCATCAATAACCAAAGCGAGAAGCGAGATTATTACCATTGGTGTCCTTGCCAGCGTTTGCCATAGAGAGAAGACCGGGGGTTGAATGCTTGAGCTTGCTGTAGTATATGCTACTGTGTCAGGATGCGTAGATGTATAGCCTGGTCCATCACGCACAAGTTCTCATCACGGAAGCGGTCACCGTAGATGGACTATTAGGAGATAAGTATACATAACAACAGAGCGAGGTGGATGCAAACCTTTCCACCTGTGCCATCGCCGCGTGCTGAATTAGAGATCAGCTAAGAGTGTTCAAACAGAGTCCAAGCCGACGAAGAGCTCACTGAAGTCACCGCCCTGAATCCTGTCACAAATTCAACAATGAAATCCATGGAGGCCCAGGTAGGTCTACATACATAAAATTCTTGATGACGCGGTGGAACTTCGAGCCTTTGTAGCCATAGTCAAGCTTAGTGCCGTCCTTCATGACGCCAGTTGCCAAAGCACGGAAGTTCTCCGCGGTCTTGGGGACGGTCTACAGAACGTCATGTGTTCAAGAATGTCAGCACGGATTAACTCAACACAACGTACGCCACCAAAAAGGCCCAACACGACTGTCAACGTCATCAATCGGGATTAGAACGCGACGAGATAGTGGAGTGAACGCACTGCGACCCAAGTCCTTGTCACCGTGTTTGAGGTCAAAATATATTTTGCTCGTGATCTTCGGGCCACGAGCGGCCTCGACTGACTGCGCGCAGAAAACGGCCGCGAGTGTGGCGACAACGAAAATGAGGGATGCTTTGGCGAAAAACATCTTGGGTGAGAAAAGAATGAAGATGCAACGACGGGCGCCCAATAACTCTTAGCGACGACGTGGCCCGGGAAAGGCCGACATGAATATGCTCCCATCAAAAGGATAGTGAAGACAGTGCGCTTCGAGCGCATCCACATCTTGCACAGTGATGACGTTGAGCCCCCACTCTCACTTTCCATTCCCTGATTTCCACGGGATGAATGTATGAGCGTAACTAAAATTGTTTGGGAGTTGACACAAAGGTTCGCCGAGAGGGCACAAGGAGAGCCACGAGACTGGCTACACGCAGGGGGTTTCGAGAACACTAGATAATTTGTTACATTCCGGCATATATACTACGGGACAAGGTGAAAGGGAAAGAAATCGAGTATAAAAGGAGAGGGCGTTGCATGAAAAGAAGGGTTATGGGAGCAAAGGCACGGTGAAAAGATGCAATACAATCACCGTGCTCAGGCGCGCGCGTGCTTGCCCTTCAGCCCTGTATCTACGTTATCAGACCATGTCCGTGAGTCAACAAGCAATCAAGCAAGAATAAGAATAAGTAAAGGGAACCGTCCGTATCCATCCAAAACCCTCCAGCTCCACTAGTAACTCGTCAGAATTCTTGCATGCCAGCCTGATACGGGTCTCTTTGCTGGAGCTCGGTTCTCATGAACGCCTAGCGAACGCGACTCAACCCGAAGGGTCTAACGTCTAACCTCTATATCAGGCCAATTTCGTCTCCGGTTTAATCCTCTGAGATGTTAGGCCATGTTAGGAATTCATCAATCCAGCTTTCATATCAACACGTATTGTCAGCCATGTGAACATCCCTTTTGTATTAGCAGAGGCGTAAGGAACTGCAAGATACTCGTCATCTCGTCATATACAGTAGACAGGATGCAAGTCGATGTCCAAAGGAACCAACTCGAAGAACTAGTACGTGCCTCCCCGTGTTGACCTTGAGTTCCACATCAACCATGTGATGTGCGCTTTTGTATAACTGTGCATATATACAGTCAGAGTACAGCTTTCAAAGGAAGCCCTTCAGGGTTTCGGGTATCATTGCCGATGAGAGCATTCGCAGGTATCACTATAAAATATACATAGTCAGTTATAAGCATTGTTCAGAGTCTGGGATCCCCTTCACGGCTTGGATCTCTTCATGACGCCTTGCTCGCCCGTCGCAGGCGGAACGACGGCTACTATCCACACTGACGTAGGCGTGTTGAAGAAAACTGGCCGAGACTCGTAGCATGTCCGGGTAGCGATCACGAGGTAGCAAACGTGCGCTTCGAACGCTTCAGACCTAACGCCTGCCAGCGCGTTTCACTCGAGCTGACACTCTCCTAGACCCAGGAACTGCGGCCATCTGCACTGGCGGTAATATTCGGTGGAGAGGAGGATGAGGTGGCCGGGGCATAGGGACGGGAGGAAGACCTTGTAAAGGATCGTGCAGCTGAGGGGGAACTCGCAAAAGGGGATTGTACGGAGGCATCGGGTGCATCACTGGGATATCAAGTCTTGGGGGCAGTTGATGCAATTCGCCAATATCTAGTGGACCATGCGCAAAGAGGTGCTCGGGGTTGAATGGTGGAGCAGGTAACGCCGGCAAAGGGATTGCCACGACAGGGTGAGCAATTGGGACGTGGGCATTGTGAGCGTGGTGGACTTGAACATAGGTTGGTGGCGGGGGAAATCGATGACCTCTACCAGGAGCATGCCGCGTGGGCATATCGGGCTGAGGTGGAGGCGGCAGTTCGACTCGGATATCCTCATCCTGGACGTCTGGGTGAAGTGACTTGTACTCTTTCAGAGCCTTGTCAGCCGCAGCGGTGATCTTCAAAAGATATCAGAGGTTCGTTGTGAGGATTATAATTGCCAATGAATTAGTACCTCCTTGGCGTGTCTTTCTTCGACGGTGTCCCATAGAGGACACTTCTTCGAACTGCTTCCGGGCCGTTGAGCATGACCAGGTCGCTATTGATATAAAATGTCAGCGACTTATCGGAAGAAGTGGAGGGGACCTCACGGATTGGTTAAAGTGCTCATAGCCTTTGATGATGGAACGACAGACATAACAAGACACTGTATGACAGTATGTACAGGTCATTTTATTGCACTGGTGAGTACTAGTCAGCGACAACCATCTTATTGGGTATTAGATCGCCTACACCGTCTTCCTTAACAAAAGCTTGACGGAGCTGGTAAGTCTAGGCAAGAGGAAAATCTCCATGTTCACATACCCTTCTGACACTTAGGACAGTTGCGCATCAAAGCTCGAGCTGGCGGATTCGGGTAAATTAAGACGCATCAGACAAAACAGGAAGAGCACTTACTCATTGCTTCTTCGATCGCGTGCTTTCCATCTAGTTTCTTGTCTTCCTCCATCTCTGATTTGCCGTTAGCATGAGGACATAAACGTGACTGATGGTACACACACCTTCACAAGATCTAGGTAGATGGTCCTAGTTATCGAGCGTAAGCGATCCCAGAAGAGAGAATTTGGCTTTGTGTAAACACGCACTTCTTTCTTGCACCTCCGGCAGCTGACCTTTCCGCACTCTTCATTCTGACACCTCAACACCTTATCGGTTTGGAAGTCCACATCCACGACGACCTTGTAGTCGCAAAACGGACATTCTTCAAGACCTTCAAGTTCTGCCAATTCGATGTCACGGCGTTGTCGAATCTGTTCGTATAGCTCGAATAATTTTTCCGAGAGGACACGGCGCAACTCGGAATCTGGAAACGCCATCTCGCAGCCAGAAATGTCCATACAACAAAGATCTGCGTTCTGCTCCCCTAGTTTTGCGGATGCATAGGATGTTACGCAGCTCGTACAAAAGAGATGGGTATCCGTGCATTGTGCCATCTTACTCTGAAGGTGGGAGTTAATCGGACAAAAGCTAGCGTCCAGAATTACTTACGAAAGGGTAGCTCGAAAAACAACAACCACATTCGATATCTTCCCCCTCCTCTTCCACGTCTTTGGATGTGGTTTCTGGGGCTGGTGAACTAGGCCGATTAGCTGGTCGTTGAACGAGCCAGGCGTGTTCCTTCATAAATTCCTCCTCGTCGAGGGAAGACTTGCTGTTGCTGCCCTTGCCTCCTCTCTTCACCAAGTTGGGGGTGACCGGCACGACTGAGCTCGGAATCGCGCCCTGGTGCAAGAGATACAGATAGGTAGGGGCATAATGACCTTCATGTAAGCTGAGAATATCATGAATGAACGTGTGGTCGAGGTCAGGAAAATTATTGCGGAGGTATTGCTATCATACAAATCAGCAGTCTGCGGAAGAATGGGAAGTCAAAACAGACCCAAGACAAATTCCGATACACAGATCCCAGATGCCTATTCGCATCCAAAAGGGTGTAGTCCATGTTCGTATCAATATCCCCCAGACTTTCCTCTGTCTCCTTCTCGGCCGCTCTTGCTTTGGCTTTCCCTTTAAGGTCCTTGGGATATGACCGATCCTCCAGCAGAATATGAATTACTACGTCAAGGGGGTTGTCGGCAAAGGTATCCTCGTGTGTAGAAAGAAGTTTGAAGACGTGCGCAGGTAGGACATCGGGGACTACCTCACGCACCCGTTCAACAAGTCTCTCGTGGGATTCTCGCACCGCCTCCGAAGCGTCAGCGGTAGCTGGCGGCTGTGGTTCATGGCCAGGTTGATTATGTTCAACAGGGGGAGTCAGCTGGTGGTTGGGTACTTGAGGACTACCAGGGATTGCGGGAGGCGTTGGACCCCTAATCTGTATTCCTCCGGGATCCTGCCCGGGAATAGACGTAGAATGAGCATGGGGTAGTTGATCAGGAGGGGTTGTCCTTCGTGACACTCCGCTTGCTTGCCGTGAGGTTTTGGTCTGACCTTTTGCAGTGCGCGTGCGTCCAATCACTCGGGGACTGCGACATCGCAACGTCAAATGTTAATACAACGAAAAACGGCTAGCGGACATGCTACCGCACCTCAAAGCTTGAGACCGTGTAGCTGGGCCGTCCAACGAAGTACTTGTTCCAGGGCTTGGCTTCACGGACTCCTTTCGCCTCTTAACCCTCTTAAACGGCGTGCTGCTCTGACTGTCCGTGGAATCGGTAAGTTCAATGGCGCTCTCATTGTCATCGGGGAGGAACAAAGGGTCACGCTTGCGGCGTAGTGGACGGTAAATGGTTTGGGGCTCTAGTTCTGGGGAGGGCGATAACTCAATCACGTTTCCCATCATGTTGGAAGGACATAAACAATGCCGCCGAATACTATGGCTGTATTGTCACTAGTGGAGACCGAGTGATAAGACAGAGGCGAAGGGTACTGCAAACAAGAGTACCCAGAAAGGGTAGCCTGAGACATTATAAACAACATTAGGTACGAGTCAGACAGGGGAACAATAAGGAAACTCTTACTGTTGAGATGTTCGTGCCAGGTGTGCCACTGTATGGTAACAACTACTTACCCGCCGTGCCCTCACAGGCGTTGCGGTGGGCTTTAGTGGGCGGCGGCTACAAACAGGAGACATCACTACTTTCGACCTCGTGACCTGCATCCCCGTGACCGCGTCTCTTATTGATAAAAAACCATTTACACCCATCGCGATCATTGTGTCGATATTTAACTACAGAAAATTGGTTCGACTATGTGACGTCCCAGTCGAAGAGGTGAACATGGGGCAGCTGGAAAAGCGCTTCGCAAAGAGTAGTGTCCTTTTTGTCCGAGTCAGTTCCTTCGTCTCTTGGAGAGTGTGACACTTCTGCGTGACAAAGGAAATCATCAAAAGCGAACCGTTTTTATTCATCACCGTCACACGGGAATCATAACCGTCACGGCTTTCCTAGTCATTTTTCTTTCAGACTCGCTGCTGCGCTTTTCTCCATACAAACCACGTCCAGGAGAACAACCAGAAAGCGTACAATGTCTCCTTCTGCGCATGCGAAAGAGGAGGGATCGCAGGATCCTGCCCCTGTCTCTGCAGGGGGAACCTACACCATTCGGGTGAGCCACATTGTGCTTAGTCATATGGAAGCCTCACACTCCCCCACGGCTGCCACTGGCAGGACATCTCAGTTGGCTGCAAGATCTACGCCAAGCGCTGGAATATCGATGTCTCAGAACAAGAGGAACGACTCGCTGAGATTCTCTCTATTCGCGACAAATTAAACAACCCGTATCTACGTCGCCAAGCGTCTACCTCGAGCAACGGCACGTCCCAAGCATCCACTCCTGGTCCTGAACCATTTCCTCCAAACCCTGAACTCGACAAACTCGAGTTTTTTGTCCATTGGGACCAATTCAACAAGCGATTGGACGAATGGATCCCTGGCTCACGGTTGGTCCTCACACGCGACCTCGAGTGGCCGCGTCAGAAGAAGGAAAAGAAAGAGAAAGAGAAGGCGTTGAAGAAGCATGGCAGCGCTCCCCCGAGTAATAAACGCCAGGGAAAGATGCCAAGATCCAGCAAGGAACATACCTTGCTTCGGCGTGCCACTCTGAATAACGCCATTGGCAAGGGCTGGGGGACGCCACGGGGTGCCAGTGTATCGCCATCTCCTGCCGCATCGCCATCACCCACTCCTAGCGGCTCTCTGAAGCGCAAGGCACCTTACGAGGAAGCTCAAGAGGAGGAAGAGGAGGATGAGGACGCTATCGGGGAGCCTGATATCGAAATGGCCGATCCGGATGCCGATGGTGATGCCGACGCAGACGCAGATCCAGATCTAGATGCCGACGCCGACGCCGACGGAGATCCTGACGCTGATGCTGATGGGGAGGTTGACCCAGATGCCGACGCGGAGGGTGAGGTGGACCCCGACGCAGACGCAGACGCAGATGCAGACGCAGACGGCGACATGGATGCAGAGGGGGATGTCGACGCAGAGGGCGAGATCGACCTAAGCCCGACCACTCCGGTCAAGCCCCCACCTCCACTCTCCTCGTTCTCGAAAGAAGCGGAGATTGAGAAACTGCGGACGAGCGGTTCCATGACACAGTCCGTCTCCGAGATCGCACGCGTGAAGAACCTCAATCGAATCTCCATCGGCCGGCACGAAGTCGACACCTGGTACTTCAGCCCGTACCCACAGGAGTTCGCGCATCTCCCGGTGCTCTACATCTGCGAGTTTTGCCTTTCCTACTTTCCGAGTCAGTTCATGTCGACGCGGCATCGGAAACGATGTACGTTGTTGTGCCCCCCTGGAAACGAGATCTACAGACACGAGGACCTCTCGTTCTTTGAGATCGACGGGAAGAAACAGTTGACGTACTGTAGGAATTTGAGCTTGCTTAGCAAGTGCTTCCTCGATCAGTACGTTCCGTCCTCCATTACTTCTCCTACATCTGATCTGTGCTTCCTCACAGCAAAACGTTGTACTATGACGTGACGCCGTTCATGTACTACGTGATGGCACGTTCTCGCAGCTTTTCTCGTCGCCTGCACTCTCTGATCTAATTCTTATTTTCCAGTGTCAGCGAGACTCTACAGGCTGCCATCTAATAGCGTACTTCTCCAAGGAGAAGGAGTCGGCCGAAAACTATAACGTGGCGTGTATCCTGACGTTGCCTCAGCACCAACGACACGGCTACGGGAGACTTGTCATCGAATTCTCATACCTGCTAAGCCAGCGCGAGGGCAAGCTGGGCAGTCCCGAGAAACCCCTTAGTGACCTCGGCCTGCTTAGCTACCGCGCCTATTGGGCCGACAAGATCGTTGAGACTGTCCTTGCCGCAGGCGAGGAAATCAGCGTCGACGAAATCGCCCAGGCAACCTCCATCACCCATGCCGACGTGATGAATACGTACGCGTCTCTGCCCGTCTCAACTCCGTAGATAAATGTACTGATTTATGTCACACACGATCAGATGCACGACCCTACAACTGTTCAAGCACTACAAGGGACAACACATTATTTGTCTCTCTGATGCGGTCTTGGAGCGATATGAAAAGTCCAAGTCGAAACGACGCCGCCGAATATTCAAAGAATGCTTAAATTGGCGACCGCCAAGTTTCACTCGCGATCAACTGAGGTTCGGCTGGTAGATCACTTGGCGATGCGGTTCGGGGACCTGGCGGTTCTGGGGGAAGTAGAGTGGGCGGAAGATCTGATGCCCCCTCGGGCATGTAGTTGTACTTGTGCCAGAAACGTCAAAAATAAAATAAGTAATCTCCACCGCCTTCCCCGAGCAAGCCGGAACTGAGCCCATCAAACACTACGCCTTGTCGTAAGGTATTTCATAGGACAGTTGCGCCAATAAGTGCCACCTGTGACTGCCAGGAGGAGCTTGAAAAGCGGGGAGAGAGGGGAAAGAAGACGGAGCGTGTCTCGGTATTGAATACAGTCGGTTACAAGCACCGCTACAGTACATCATAATTTTTACCAAGATTAAGTCATTCATCATCGCTCGTAGTCCCTGGGACGCGCCGGCGAATGTGAGCGCCTGCATCTTCAAAGCTCTCCTCACGGTCCAACATCGCAAACGACGATTCCCCGCTCGTGCTCCCATCATCGTTCGCCCCGCTGCTACCGTCCGACGCCGAACGCTCGCGCCCACGTCCATCCCCATGCCCGTCCTGCCCTCCTCCTCCTCCTCCTCCTCCTCCTCCTCCTCCTCCTCCCTCCTCTTCTGCTTCTGCTTCTCCGCGGTCGCGTCCGCGGCCAGCATCACGAAGAAACACGCTGGTCCTGCCTCGCATAGCGGCGACGGATGACCCGCTCTCCTCGCTGCCGCTACCGGCGTCCTCCGAGCTCTCTTTTTCCAAGATATTCCTCCGGCTTGTGCAAGTGACGGGCGATCCGGGCATACTCGCAACGGGAGAGAAGACGCCAACGCCAGCGAGCCGCGCCGCGCCGTCGTCCTCCGAGCCCTCGCCGTCGACAAAGAACGTGGGCAAAGACGAGGTGCCGGGGGCGCGACCGGCGCGAGCAGGAGTAAGAGGCCTCGTCGAGGCGTCGGAGGGAGGGGTCTCGTCCCCCTCGGGTGGAAAAACTGCGATAGGGATAGAGACGGGGTGGGCAGCGGCGCCGAGAGCGGAGTCGTCAGTGTCGTTGTTGTTGGGGATTTGAGGTTCGGACTTGGGCGGTGGCTGAGTTGCGAACGAAGATTTGTGCGACGTCGACGCGGTCGGGTCACCGAGTGTGCGTGCAATGACGTAGGAGGTCACGTCCTGCGTTAGGAATAAAAAAAGTGGGATGAATATGATTATCAGGTAGGTACTCGGTGAGCCAGGGTTACTGACAAGGAGGCCAAGCACAAGTGTAGGGAGAATTGCAAGGATGGCCCAAATACGGAAGGCATACGCAACGGTAGCGACCCAAGAATTTGGATCATAGTTCCAAAGAGAATGGATGTAGGAATTCCAGAGATAGGAAGGAGCGGCGAGGATGGAGGAGATGGACATGATGATAATCTAGAGTTGAGGCGGTCATGTACTGTAATACAAGCCAAAACAAGACACAATTGACAAGTATTTTCGAATTACCCGCCTCAGTCCCATGGGTGATACAAAGGGGAATCGTAGCCAACGCCCGCAGGCTTGACTGTAAATAAAATCGACAAACTAAATTCGTGGTCCGCGAACACATCCACATCCTCCCTTTCGGCTATAATTAGTGAGCAACCGAGCCCAAAGCAAAAGCATAAAGCAAGACAGCAAATAGACACGAACAAGCAGGACCGATCCAACAAACATAATACTAAGGATACATGACAGACGAAGGGAAGACGACACCATCCCCTCGTACGAGGATGATAGGTCGCCGTTTTGTCAGCTGGCTCTCTGGTGGGAGGCACCCCAAGACCTCCGAACACCGCACCTCAACATAAGGCGACGGTTCTGTCCCAAAGAAGACCGACACCGGGTCGGCCTTGGAAAAGTTCTCGCCATAGAGCGTCAATAATTTAGAAGTCTGTGGGCTCGGTTTCGCTAGCATGTGGCGCGTCCCGTGGCCTTTAGGCGCTTCAGATGCGCGGTCGGGGGGTAGATACTTCACCACGGCAGGGAAAGGCGTGACCGGTTTCGAAGGCGTTGGGAACGAACCCGTCTGCGGGGCGTTCTGGCTGTCGAAGAGAACCGGCGGTACATAAAAGTTGTACCGAACCTGGTCTGCATCCAGTGGCGCTTGTCAAAAGATTCTGGGAACCACAACAAATTTAGACAAACCTGTGCCAACAATGGTCCATACGCTCGTCTCGCCAATGTCCACCTGCCAGAGAGCGCCAGAGGAGGCGCCCGAGTCGCTGCCAGTCTGCCGACTGCCAGCAGAGCCAGCGGAGGTCGGGCGTCGCCGTGGCTTCGAAGCGTTGTTCTTTGACAAACCGCCTGCGCTCGACGAGCCACGCTTCGGTTTCTTGACTCGTCCACCGTCGCTGGACGGGAACTCCATGGGATTCGGAACAGGAGATGCAAGTTCGCTTCGAGCTGCTGATGATGGTCCTGATCCGAAATAGTCATTTCCCGATCCGTTGGACGCGGGGGTGGAAATGAGGGGCGAACTGGGCATAAGTGGTGAATCTGGACTGCGCGAGCCATCGTCGCCGCTTTGCCATTGACGGCCTTCAACTGGACGATAAGTGTTGACTTTTTCGCCCATACAGGAAAGGAATGCACCGGTCGGACCCGGTGATCCAGGCTCAGGAGCGCCTTTACCGGGTTCGAAAACCTCAAACGCCACCTTGTGCAATTGACTGACCGGATCGCCGCAGACCTCGCCAGGGGCGCAATACTGCTCGCCGACACCTTTAGACCCTTCCTGGGCTCCCCCTCCCACGGCGGTGGTCTGGCGATCAACTTTCCGGATGATCAGCACCGGAGATACGACCCCTGAGGTCAAACATTGCAGAACGACCGTCTGATTGTAAAAGATTGGGATCGGGGTGCCATTGTTCATGAATGGAATTGCATTTGGCGGCGGTGAAGGATAGTCCGCGTGCGGTGGAGGCGGCGGTGGCACGTCCATGCCTCCTGCTGGCTTCTCAGCATCTACTATGTACATGACAAACGGGTCTACAATGGGGTTTAGGGCACGGATCACATTGGCCCCCGGAAGGCCATAAAAAGGAAGGCTTACCCCAACTCGAGGTTTTTGCGATGAACGACGGAGTCGATTGACGACTGCGCTGATCAATACCCGTTAAGGGGGCGCCATCTGACCCCTTGAATGAGGAGCCAGAACCAGAGACACAGAGATATTTGGTCGATACAGTTTGAGATCGTAGTCGATGGAAGAGGGAAATTGTGGATCCGTGATTAATACACACTGTGTCGCGATGCCGTTAGAGACAAGTCACGAGGGGAAGACGGAGACGTACGTTCGAGGTTCTTCGCACTCTGCCGCTTCTTGCTGGGCTTGCTGATGACTTTGATAGACCTACTTGGAAAGGTTCCGATGACCCGCTCGGGCTCGTCCTCCCCAGTTGGGCCAATAACCTTGACAAGCGCTTCCACCTTTTTCTTCTTCTCGTCTACATCAGAAATGAACAATTGCTTCCCAACACAACGGCCTATGTATGTGGTGCCAGTAGGTGGATCGGAGACATCAAAGGGCTTGCCGACAGCCGCAGACCACTCGACATTGCCCTCCTGGCCAGCAGCCTCGCCAGAGATAGACACAATGACCCGCGGTGGGGTGGGTTTAGGTTCCTCGCCGCGACGCACAATGTCCGACCACCACGAATTACCAATCAAAATGGCGGTCGGAGGGGGGCATAAGAATCTGTTATATTGACAAGGAATTCAGAGCCTAAGAAAGTCCATTGGCTATGTGAAGACATACCGCTTCTCTGTGCCGTAAGACTTCTGCGCCACTTTGCT
>Ga0137397_10000288_pt1 | contig 34418 bp, 29 predicted proteins | sample czorhiz116metaG_FD_106658 | JGI IMG/M metagenome (GOLD analysis project Ga0137397, IMG submission 106658) | Vadose zone soil microbial communities from Angelo Coast Range Reserve, California, USA - czorhiz1.16 metaG | ecosystem: Environmental > Terrestrial > Soil > Vadose zone | place: USA... | reverse complement strand
TCTTTTCCTTCAGCTCGGTTTCGGTCGCCGCGCCCACCTTGATCACCGCAACGCCGCCAACGAGTTTCGCCAGACGTTCCTGGAGCTTCTCGCGGTCGTAGTCGGATGTGGTGTTTTCGATCTGTGCGCGAATCTGCTTGACGCGGCCTTCGATGTCCGAAGCCTTGCCCATGCCTTCGATGATCGTGGTGTTGTCCTTGTCGATGACGACTTTCTTGGCCCGGCCTAGGTCTTCGAGCTTGACGCTTTCGAGCTTCAAGCCGAGGTCTTCGGTGATGGCCTTGCCACCGGTCAGGGTCGCGATGTCTTCGAGCATTGCCTTGCGGCGATCGCCAAAGCCAGGAGCCTTGACTGCGGCGCATTGCAGCGTGCCACGCAGCTTGTTCACGACGAGAGTTGCCAGCGCTTCGCCTTCGATGTCCTCCGCGACGATCAAAAGGGGCTTGCCCATCTTGGCCGTCTGCTCGAGAAGGGGAAGCAGGTCCTTCATCGAGCTGATTTTCTTTTCGTGGATCAGGATGCGAACGTCTTCCAGCACGCACTCCATGCGCTCCGGATCAGTGACGAAATAAGGCGAAAGGTAGCCGCGGTCGAACTGCATGCCTTCCACGACCTCCAGCGTCGTTTCCATGGTCTTGGATTCTTCCACGGTGATGACGCCGTCCTTGCCGACCTTCTTCATCGCTTCCGCGATGATTCCGCCGATTTGCTTGTCGTTATTGGCGGAAATCGTGCCGACCTGGGCGATCATGTCGCCCTTTACGTCCTTGTGCAGCTTTTTTATTTCCTCAACGGCCACTTCGACGGCCTTTTCAATGCCGCGCTTCAGCGCCGTGGGGCTTGCGCCTGCTGCAACCGTCTTCACGCCTTCGCGGAAGATGGCCTGCGCCAGAACGGTGGCCGTGGTGGTGCCGTCGCCCGCGACGTCAGACGTCTTCGAAGCGACTTCACGCACCATCTGCGCGCCCATGTTCTCCAGCGGGTCCCGCAGTTCGATTTCCTTCGCAACCGTCACGCCGTCCTTGGTGATGATCGGCGCGCCGAACTTCTTTTCGATCACCGCGTTGCGGCCCTTGGGGCCGAGCGTGATCTTCACTGCATCGGCAAGAGCATTCACGCCGCGCAAAATCGCCTGGCGGGAATTCTCACCTGTAACAATCTGCTTCGCCATTTCTCAATTCCTCCGTGAAGTTCTTTTCTCACTACAAATTTCTAAATACAGTTTGGTTGGAAAGACCGAAACTACTTCCGTGCTGCCTTTGCCGCGCCGCTCAGCTTCGCCAGAATCTCTTCTTCGCGGAGGATAAGCAACTCTTCGTCTTCGATTTTGATTTCCGTACCGCTGTACTTGCCGAACAGCACGCGGTCACCGGCTTTTACGTCCAGGGGGATCAGTTCGCCCTTCTCGCGCTTTCCGGCGCCGACGGCGATTACTTCGCCCTCCTGGGGCTTTTCTTTTGCACTGTCAGGGATGATGATGCCTCCCTTGACGGTTTCTTTTTCTTCAATGCGCTTCACGATCACGCGGTCGTGCAGCGGCGTCAGATTGACTGCCATCTTCGAAAAACCTCCGTTGGTGAGCTTTCAGGTTTGCTGTGGGAAGGAGAGCAGGGCTTTAGCACTCCTCACAGGCGAGTGCTAATATAGCAGAAACTCTCTCCAAGTCAAGCCTTTGGACTCCAATTTCTGCGGTTCTCACCGAATTTTCACAAGACCGCGCTTCGTTTGTAAGTCTTTTAGTTAGTGTATCTTATGTACTGCAAGAAAAATCTTGCACTTGGCCATTGTCGTGCTTCTCGTCCCATCATAGACTTTGTAACGCCGTCCCTTCAGGGCGGCATTCTTTCGTCACGATTCGCCGCGATGCAAACTCTCACCTATATCCGACTCATCGGCTTCACCGCCGGAACTCTGCTTATGCTCTTCTGGATGGTGGTGATTCTCGGGTACCGACGCCAGCGCAATTTCGAACGCGTTTTCTTTTTTCTCTGCCTCGCCCTGTTTTTCTTTTACGCCGGCCTGCTGCTCGCGCTCAATGCGCAAATCTTCTACTCCCTCCCACCACAAACGCTGAGTAATTTTGCGGCGCTCCTGATCGGAGCCGGACTAATTTTTCTTCCGCCTGTGCTCTTCCACATGCACCTGGAGTTTGCGACGACCCGTGGAATGACCATGAGGGCCAGTCGAAAAGGGCTCGCGCTCGGCTTCGCTTATTTGCCTGTTTTGTATTTTCTGACTGTGGTCTTGCCGGCGCGAATCCGTTCGCATGACTTTGACTACGCCATACCGGGCAACTCGCTCGGCGTCGTTTATGTCGGATGGCTCTTTCTGCTGATGCTTTTCAGTTGCGCGTGGGAACAAAGGTTCGCACGAGAGATGGTGGGCAGGCCGGAGCGAAAGTTTCACCATGTTGCTTGGGTTGTCCTGGCTATTGCGTTGCTTCTCCTTTGCACGATTCATTTTCCGTTGTTCGGGCTAAGCCGTTTTGCCAGGGAAGTGCTCGCAACTGTTCTATCGCTTGCGGCGTTCTTGCCCTTTGCTGCTCTCATCTATTTCGTGCAGCGGCACAATTTCCTTAACATCGGAAGACAGAAAAATCTCCTCTATGCGGTGTCCGCGACGTTCGTCGCGCTTCTCTACCTGGCGCTCGTACGGCGAATCAGCGATTGGTTTGCGCCCGCACTTCCCCCCGAAGCCACCGCTGCAATCCTGCTCTTTGCTCTGGTGATTTTTATCGAGCCGCTACAGCGACTCCTGAGCCGCCGCCTCGAAGAAACGGCGCGCAAAGAAATGAATCTCGTGAACCGCCTTGGCAACCAGATTCAGTTGGAGGCCCGAAAGGGCAATTTGAAGAGTTTGGTCGCATTCATTGATAGCCGCTTGGCCGAGGAACTCGAATTCGCTGATGCGTGGGTGACCATGCTGGAACCAAAACTGGACGCACCGAAACGAGGACTCGCCAAACAGGAATCCGGCGCTAGTTTTTCGATTTATCGGCCAGGGCGAATCAACGCCGTGCTCAATGTGCAGCCCCATGGCGCGATGATTTCGGGCGAAACAGAAGTAGCGATGAAGCTTTTGTGCGAATCGCTTGCCGCCGCGCTGGACCTCTGCCAGGTGATTGATGAGAAGCTGCAACTCGAAAGGGAATTGGCGGAACGTGAACGCCTCGCGCTCGTCGGCCAAACCGCCGCCAGCATTTCGCACAATCTGAAAAATCCACTGGGCTCCATCAAGACCATACTGCAAGTGCAGCTTGAAAATCCTGAGCTCCCGGAAAGCATGCGCGCCGAAACAAGAATGGTCCTTGAGGAAATCAGCCGGCTCTCCTCAAAACTCAATCAATTACTCCAATTCAGCCGCCCCGCCATTCGTACCGTTGAAGTCCCTTCTGTTTCCGACGCCACCTCCGTTCTTCGCGAGGTGGTCGCCGTTCTCCACCCGGAGGCCGAACGCCGCGGCGTCACTCTCCAACTGGAGGTGTCGGCGAGTGCAATCTCCGTCGCGGCCGGCGCCGAGGCCGTCCACGACATTCTCTCGAATCTGATTGTCAACGCGCTGGAGGCGGCGTCGTCCGGCGGCACGGTTTCGGCCGTCATAAGTGCTTCCAATGGGCATTGCCTGATCACTGTGGAAGACGACGGTCCCGGTATCCCTGCCGCCGTCCGCGAAAAAGTCCTTCAGCCTTTTTTCACCACAAAGTCGCAAGGCACCGGCCTCGGCCTGGCCATCACTGCCCGGCGCGTCTCGGAATTTTCCGGCAAGTTGGATTTTGAATCGCCAATCCAAGGTAATCGGGGAACTCGGTTTCGCATCACCCTTCCCTTGACTCAAAATCCGTCGCTAAGTGCTTGACATGGATATACTTATGAGTTATGACACCTTCGTTGTAAATGGACGGGCACTCCTGATAGCCTTTCCGGCGCTCGCGGAACTCCTCACCCGTTTTACTTCTTCCTCTAACCCCTTGGGAATCTGCAGTTACAGAGAAACCCCCTATCCCCCCCTCGTTCTCTTCCCGGAGGCCGCATGAAGACCATTCTCATCGTGGACGACGAGCCCGCAGCCCGCTACGGTCTGCGCCGCGCGCTCGAATCACGCTATCGCATCGCGGAAGCCGAATCCGCCGAAGCCGCGCGCGCGGCCCTCCCAACCGAAAAGCCCGACCTCGTACTGCTCGATGTGGTGATGCCCGGTCAGGACGGCCTCTCTTTTCTCAAGAGTTTGCGCGAAGAGGGCAATGACGTTCCCGTGCTGATCGTTTCCGCCCTGGACACAGCAAAAACTGCCGTCGAAGCGCTGCGTGTTGGAGCGGCGGATTATCTCGTGAAAGGATTTGAACTCGATGAGTTGCGTCAGCGCGTCGCGAATCTTCTGAAGCTCACCGGGCTCGAAAAAGAGAATTCGGCGCTGCGGAGCCAACTCGCCACAGAGGGACAGTTCGGCGGGATGATTGGCCGCTCGCCGGGAATGCGCCGCGCGTTTGAAATTGCGGATCGTGTCGCCGCAACGGATTCCACCGTCTTGATTCTGGGAGAAAGCGGCACTGGCAAGGATTTGCTCGCGCAGGAAATTCATGCGCGTTCGCCGCGTGCCAGTAAGCCATTTGTCGCGGTGAATTGCGCGGCGTTGCCGGAGAATTTGATCGAGTCCGAGTTATTCGGCTACGAACGCGGGGCCTTTACCGGCGCGGCGCAACAGAAAAAGGGAAAATTTGAGCTGGCGCATGGCGGCACACTCTTTCTCGACGAAATCGGCGACATGAATCCTGTGACACAAGCCAAAGTTTTGCGCGCACTCGAAAATCGCACCATTGAGCGGCTTGGTGGCTCGCAATCCATTCCGGTGGATGTCCGCATCATCAGTGCGACGCATCGCGACCTGCCCGCGGAAATTGCCGCTGGTAAATTCCGTGAAGACCTTTTCTATCGGTTACGCGTCATCACCGTTGAACTCCCTTCTTTGCGTGAACATAAAGAAGACATTGCCGTGCTCGCCGATTCGTTCTTGCAAATTCACGGCAAGCGCCTGAATCGCAGCGCACAGCTTACGCGTGAGGCATACTCCGCGCTCGAGCGTTACGACTGGCCCGGCAACGTTCGTGAGCTGAAAAACGCGCTCGAACGCAGCATTGTTCTGACTGCGGGAAATGAAATCGGCGCCAAGGACTTGCCCGAAGAGGTCGCCACGGGAAAAGCGATCACGCATAAGGAATCTTCTGATGGCGCCGACACTGGCATGAACGAACGCGACTTCCGCGAAGCCAAGCGTAAATTTGAAGTCGCGTGGATCACAAAACAGCTTGCCAGTCACCGTTGGAACGTTTCGCGAACGGCCGCAACGATTGGTTTGCATCGGCAAAGCCTTCAGGAAAAATTGCGCGAACTCGGCATCCGCCGACCCGGCCGCGAGCCGCTGGAGCCAATGGAGGATGAAGCGTGAGTGGTGCTTCAAAAATTCGCGGGTACGTTCTTGCCGGAGGCGCCAGCTCGCGTTTTGGAACGGACAAAGCGCTCGCCGAATTGCAAGGCAAGTCCATGCTGACGCGAACGGCCGAACTGCTCTCCGCCGTTTGCAGCAACGTGGCGATTGTCGCTCCAACGGATAAATTGCTTGATTCTTCGGTCGAAACGATTCTGGATGGCTGGCCCGGAGAGGGTCCCCTGGGTGGAATTCTTACCGCTTTGCTCGACGCAAAGAAAAAAGATCGGTCCGATTCCTGGAATTTGATTCTCAGTTGCGACATGCCGTTTCTGACGCACGATTGGTTGGCATTTCTTATGCAACGCGCCCTGCAAAGCGGCGGAGAGGCTGTAGTGCCGCAAAGCGCGCACGGCTTGGAGCCGCTTTGTGCCTGCTGGAAAACGTCGGCGCACGAAACCATTTCCGCTACATTCGACTCCGGCACGCGCAAAGTGACCGAAGCGTTGCGCAAATTGCGCATGGAAATTCTTGACGAACAGGATTGGAAACGATTTGATACCTCCGGGCGGCTCTTTTGGAACATGAATACGTTTGCGGACTATGAAGAAGCCCGCCGCGCGATTGCTATGGAGAATTCGTGACTGGAACCGAAAGACAAAACGTGTTCGCGGAAAACTTTTTTGAGTTTCGTGACGTCAGCAAAGCTTTTGACGATCGTCCAGTGCTGAATCACGTCACGTTTCAAGTGAAACGCGGGCAAACCTGCGTGATTATGGGCCGCAGCGGTGTCGGCAAATCAGTTTCGCTCAAACACATCATGGGATTCCTCAAAGCCGATTCTGGCCACATTCTTATTGATGGAGAAGACGTCACAAATTTCAGCGAGGCCCAATTCAACGGCGTCCGGCGCAAAGTCACTATGGTTTTTCAGTCCGGCGCGCTTTTCGATTCGCTCACGGTGCGCGAAAACATCGGCTATCCGCTCGAAGATCAGCCCGGCCTCACCAGCGAAGACGTGGACGCGTACATTGTGAAACTTGCACAAGAGCTGGAAGTAGAAGAAGTGCTCGATAAAGTTCCCAGCGAACTTTCCACGGGAATGAAGCGCGCGGTCGCCATCGCTCGCGCACTCGCAACGAATCCCGAAGCGATTCTTTACGATGAGCCGACCACGATGGTGGACCCCATCATGGCCACGCATATGGGCGACATCATTTCGCGCCTCAAGGAAAAATTTCACCGCACATCCATCGTCGTCACGCACGACACTCATCTAGCGCGGCGGCTCGCAGACAACATCGTTTTTCTCCAGGAAGGGAAGGCCACAGGCTTTTCTTCCTGGGCCGATTTTGAAAATTCCCCCGATCCTTTTCTGCACAATTTCCGCGCGCAGGATGAGCTTATTCCCGCACTGGACGTGACCTTGTGAGCGGATCGGCCGGTTCCTCCGATCCACGCAGCCAGCTTTGCCGCGAAATGGGTTTTTGGGACGTCCTTTTTTTCAACATTGCCACCGTTCTCGGCCCGCGATGGATCGCCGCCGCCGCGCACAACGGAACGTCGTCCATCAGTTTGTGGGTTTTGGCGGCCGTTCTATTTTTTGTGCCGATGGCGCTGGTCATCAATGAATTGTCTTCGCGATTCCCGGAAGAGGGCGGACTCTACGTTTGGTCCAAGGAAGCATTCGGCGATTTTCATGGTTTCGTTGCGGGGTGGACGTACTGGATTTACACGATTTTTTATTTTCCGGGACTATTGCTCGCCAGCACGGCGATGAGCGCGTATGTTTTAGGAGGCAAGGGCGCGGAGCTCGCACAGAATCGCACCTATTTGCTCGCTGGATCCCTGCTATTGCTTTCCGTCGCGGTAATTCTGAACATCATTGGGTTAAACATCGGAAAGTGGCTGCAAAATGCCGGCGGGGTTGCCACGTACATGCCGTTGCTGATCCTCGTGGGAATTGCCGGAGTGCTATGGCTGAAGAACGGGTCTGTGACGCACTATACCTGGGCAAACATCAAGCCCACTTGGAATTGGGATACAGTAAATTTCTGGTCGCAAATCGCTTTTGCATTCACCGGTCTGGAGCTTGTTTCCGCGATGAGTGGCGAAATTCGCGAGCCGCGGCGCACGTTGCCGCGCGCGGCGCTGACGGCAGCGGCATTAATCGCCGCGATGTACATTATCGGAACTGTTTCGCTTCTATCGCTCGTTCCCGCGGCGGATGTGGATCCGAAGAGCGGCGTGTTTCATGCGATCACGATTGGGTCGGTTGCGCTGAAGATCGGATTTGTCGGCGTTTTAGCCGCGATTCTCGTGACGGTCGGAAATGCGGGCGGAGTGGGAAGCACCGTCGCCGGAATCGCGCGCGTGCCGTTTGTCGTGGGCATCGACCGCTATTTGCCAAAGGCTTTTGGAAAAATTCATCCGAAGTGGCGCACTCCGTACATCTCGATCATTGTTCAGGCAGTGTTTTCCGCGCTGGTATTGCTGCTGAGCCAGATCAATGAGACGACGCGCGGGGCGTATCAGGTTGTAGTGGACATCACCATCATTTTGTACTTCATTCCGTTCCTTTACATGTTTGCGGCTGCAATCAAGCTGGCAAATCGTCCTGACCGCAGCACGAATCCTCACGCCATTCTGGTTCCAGGGGGAAAGCTTGGCGTTTGGATCGCCTGCGTTCTGGCGTCTGCGGTTACACTTCTGTCCATTGTTGTCTCAATTTTTCCGCCGGGTGATTCCTCAAACCGTTTGCTATTCGTGGTGAAAGTGACCTTTACGACGGTCGGAATGGTCGCGCTTGGTTTGATTCTGTATTTCCGTGGAGCGCGGAGACGAAGAGAAGGAGCTGTCTAAAAGCCTTGTGAAATCAGGTTTTTCACGGTGAGAGGGTTTTTCGTCGAAGGGCTCGAACGATCTTGCGTATATCGCTCGATATATTTTCCAAGAACGTCGCCTTCGAGATTCACGGCGTCGCCGGGTTTGCGGTCGCGAATGTTCGTATGTTTGTAGGTGAAGGGAATTACCGCGATTTCCGCGACGCGGCCGTGCATTCGCGCGACGGTGAGGCTTACGCCGTCGATCGTGATGGAGCCTTTTGGCACAACGTAGCGCGCAACCTCTTCGGGAATGTTCACGGAATAGCGCCAGCCCTCACCTTCCGGTTCCAACGCGGCAACCGTGCCGGTGCCATCCACGTGGCCGAGCACGAAATGCCCGCCGAACTCTTTACCCGCGGTGAGGGGTTGCTCCAGATTGACCAGCTGGCTCTGCTTTAGTGCCCGGAACGAAGTTTTCGCTAAAGTTTCCGTGGAGAGATCGGCGGAAAAAGATTCTTTGTCGCATTCGATGATCGTAAGGCAGCAGCCGTTCACCGCGATGCTGGAAGACACGGATAAGGAAGACGCGAGGCTCGGCGCATGAATTGTTATGCGGCCTCCGCCCTTGCCGAAAGAGAGGGTTGCAATTGAACCGAGATTTTCGATGATGCCGGTAAACACGAGTCCGCGCCTCTTTCACAAGATAACGGATTCATGGGCAAGAACCAAATCCGCGTCACAATGGCCGCGAGGCAAACCTTACTGAAATTATGTAAGATTGGAGCGCTTTGGGGACATCAAGATGAGCACAGACTGGCGCGACCGTGAATTGGGGAATGACCGTTGCATTTCCCGCCGCGATTTTCTGGATGGCGTGGCTGCTACGATGGGGAGCGCTGTTCTCGCTCTGCATGCTCCATCCGCGGACGCGCAAGATATGAAAGCTCCCAACTATCCGCCTGCCCTCACCGGATTGCGCGGCGACCAAGATCAGGTTTTCAACTACGCGCACAAGTTGCGCGACGGCAAGGCGTGGGACTCGTTCGGCACGGCGGAAAAATCCGGCGAGACGTACGACCTTGTGGTGGTGGGAGCAGGGATTAGCGGACTTGCCGCCGCGTATTTCTATCAGAAAACATTTGGAAAGAATTCGCGCATCCTGCTTCTGGATAGTCACGACGATTTCGGCGGTCACGCACGTCGCGATGAATTTGAGGTTGATGGCCGCTTCCTACTTGCGAACGGCGGCACACAGTCCATCGAGAGTCCGTCCGACTACAGCGAGGTAGCGAAATCGCTGCTCACCGAGCTTGGTATTGACGTTCAGAAGTTCTACAAGGATTATGACGCGAAACTTTACGAGAAGCTTGGCACCGGCTGTTTTTTTGACAAAGAAACATTTGGCTCCGACGTTTTGCTAACGGGTATGGGCAAAACTCCGTGGGCGGAATTTCTGGCGAAGGCGCCGCTTTCCGATGCTGCAAAAAAAGACATCGCGCGCGTTTATACGGAGAAAAAGGATTATCTTCCCGGCTTAACTCGGCCGCAAAAGATCGCGCTGCTCCAAAGAATCAGCATGGCAGATTTTCTAACGAAGCATTGCAAGGTAACGCCGGAAGCGCTGGCGTTCTTCCAAAAGTTTCCGCACGACCTTTATGCGGTCGGTATTGAGGCGATCTCCGCTTACGGTTGCTACCTGAATGGCGACGACTACGGTTCCTTTACATATCCTGGGTTTGATGGCCTCGGTCTGGAAGAGCAGGGCAAAGAAGAGCCGTACATTTTTCACTTTCCCGATGGAAATGCTTCCGTTGCGCGATTACTTATTCGAGCTCTGATTCCTGAAGCGATGTCCGGGCACACGATGGAGGATATCGTCACCGCAAAGGCGGACTACGACAAGCTCGATCGGGAAGATCAATCTGTTCGCATTCGCTTGCTCTCGACTGTGGTGCATGCGAAACAATCGCCGGGGACCGGCTCAACCGGCGAAGTCACCGTGGCTTACGTTCGCGACGGGAAATTGCTTGCCGTCTCCGCAAAACACTGCGTGATGGCTTGCTACAACGCGATGGTGCCGTATCTTTGTCCCGACCTGCCGCAAAAGCAGAAAACCGCGCTCGAGTATTGCGTCAAGGCACCGTTTCTTTATACTCGCGTCGCGATTCGCAACTGGAAGTCTTTCGCGCAGCTTGGCGTTCACCAAATCGTTGCGCCGGGAAGCTATCACTCGTTTGTCGCGCTGGATTTCCCGGTGAGCATTGGCGATTACCAATTTCCAAGTAAGCCGGAAGAGCCGGCAACGCTTTTCCTGCTGCGCACGCCGTGCAGTCCGAAAGCGCCGAGGCGGGATCAATATCGGGCCGGCCGCTACGAGCTTTTGACCACGCCATTCGAAAAAATCGAGCGCAACACGCGTGATCAGTTGCAACGCATGCTCGGCGCGGCTGGGTTTGATGCTGCGCGAGACATCGCCGCTATCACTGCGAATCGGTGGGGGCACGGCTATGCTTATGAATACGATTGGTACTCTGACCGTGATTTGCCACCGGGGCCGCGCCCAAATGTTTTGGGCCGCGCCCCGTTTGGCAGAATTACCATTGCCAATTCGGACTCCGCGGCGCGTGCGTACACCGATGCAGCGATTGACGAGGCGCATCGCGCGGTGAACGAACTGCCGAGGTAAACGGGTTTTTGGTTGCCGGCGCGTAGAGATCCTTCGCGCATCTTCTTGGATGCGCTCAGGATGACAGCGTCTCAGTAGATTGTTAGACGAATTGGGCGACGCACACTGTGATTCAAGAGAAAAACTTCTGGCTGACCACGGCAGAAATGCCGCAGATTGCTGCGCGACCGCTGCCTGAAAGAGTGGACGTTGCAATTCTCGGCGGGGGATTCACCGGGCTTTCCGCTGCGCGGACTTTGGCGAAACTTGGCGTCAAGGTTGCGGTGCTCGAGGCGCAAACGCTTGGTTGGGGGGCGAGTTCACGAAACGGTGGCATGGTGCTTACCGGACTCAAGCTTGGCGCGACGGACCTGCTCACTCGTTATGGCAAAGAAGCGACACAACGCATGTTTGCGACTTCGCTGGAGGCCATTTCTACCGTCGAACAAATCATCGGAGAAGAAAAAATCGACTGTAATTTTTCGCGCAGCGGCCATCTGGAAGTTGCGAACAAACGGGGCCACTTCGAGAGTTTCCAGCGCAGCGCGGAAATCATGGCGCGGGAACTGGGGCACAAAGTTCGCGTTATTCCGCCAGATGAACTTTCCGCGGAGATTGGGTCAAAAATTTACTACGGCGGTCTCGTAGACGAGCTCAGCGTTGGGGTGAATCCCGCGCGCTATGTTGCCGGATTAGGCTCCGCCGCGATTCGAGCTGGCGCGGAAATTTACGAGCAAACACGCGTGGATCGCATTGAAGCAGCTGCGAGCAACGGCTCGACCGGATGGAAAATTGAGACTTCGCGCGGGGCGCTTTGGGCGCACGACGTTCTGGTTGCCACCAGCGGATACACGGGCGGGGCTACTCCTGCTTTGCGCCGCCGCATCATTCCTATTGGTTCGTACATCATCGTTACGGAGGTTCTTCCGGAAGCGCTCGCCGGGGAAATCAGCCCGCGCAATCGCATGATCTATAATTCGCTTTATTACACGCACTATTACCGGCTGACGCCGGACCGGCGGGTGCTTTTTGGCGGCCGCGCCGCGTTTTTCCCGGAGAACGAGAATACAATTCGCAAAAGCCAGGCCATCTTGCGCGGAGACATGATTAAGATTTTTCCACAGCTGCGCGACACCAACGTGGAATATGTCTGGGGCGGAACGCTCGACTTTGCGTTCGACATGATGCCGCACGTAGGAAAAATGGACGGCCTGTATTATTCGGTCGGCTACGCGGGGCACGGCGTCGCGATGGCTACGCTGCTTGGACAGAAAATGGCGGAGTACATTGCGTCAGGAGTATCCGCCAAAAACGAAAGCCCATTTGCGGAAATTCCGTTTCATGGCGCGCCACTTGGGCTTTATCGCCGCAAGCCATGGTTTTTGCCGCTCGCAGGTCTTTGGTTCCGCTTCCTCGATCTAATCAGCTGAGTTGTGACTGTCCTACGCTCTTCGCTTTAGGCCGCAAAACCAAATAGGCCGCTGGTCCGAGCAAAATCGCGACCGGTCCCCAGAGAAGTGCGAAGCGGTCCGCGCTAAGAATGCTTCCGACTGTTGCGACAATTCCCATGAACACTGGCGCGGCGACGGAATAAAACAATCCGGCCTTTCCGCCGGGTATTTTGAAGGGACGATCCAATTCCGGATGGGTTTTTCGCAACCGTGACGCGGAAAGTGCGGTCATCAAGGTTGTTGCGACACGCAGCCACGCATAGATCGTAATAAGTTGCGCCAAACTGTGAATTGCCAGGAGCGCGTACACGATTCCGGAAACGACGATACACGCTGCGGGCGTTCCGAAGCGCGGATGCAAGCGCGTCAACTGCTTCGGCAGAAAACCGTCTTCGGCCATGGCGAAGGGCATGCGCGTTGTGGCAAGGACTGTGCTGTTCAAAAGACAAACATTCGCAATCACGGCGGCGAGTGTGATCGAAATCGCCAGCCACGGGCCGCCAATCAATCGCGCAGCTTCGGAAAAATAACCTGAGCCCCAATCCTGCCAATTGTTCAGCGCGGCGAGAGAAGCGAAGGTCGGCAGAAAATAGGTTGCGATGGACATGGGGACGACGATGGCGAGGGCGAGCGGATAGTTGCGCCGCGGATTGTCCACCTCTTCGGCGACGGTTGAGAGTTGCTCGTAGCCGGAATAAAGCCACACACCGAGAGCGAGGCCCACGCCGAAGACTTGCGAGAACGGCTTGTGCGGGGGAATTAGCGGGATGAAGGGATTGTGATGCGCGTGCGCGAGGGCGATTGCGGTCATCACGAGAATTGGGACGAGCACGGCGATTTCCAGAATCGTCGAAATGCGGCCCACGAGATTGATGCCGCGCACGTTTACGTAAGTGATGAGAGCGATCAGCGCGACACAGATTGCAAAATGTTTCCAGCCGCTGAGGGCGGGAAAATATGCAGTGATGTAGTCCGCGAAGAGTACGGCGTAACCGCTGCCGAGGAGGAAGGAAGCGGTCCAGTTCCACCAGCCCGCGAGGAAGCCCCAAAAATCGCCGTAGCCTGCGCGGACCCAGCGGTAAAAACCGCCTTGCACGGGCATTGCAGTCGTGAGTTCGGCAGCGACGAGCGAAATCGGAATGCACCAGAAAAAGGGAATCAACAGATGGTAGAGCAGCGTCATGCCCGGGCCGGAGGTGGCGACCTGCTCTTCGAGGCCGAACGGGCCGCCGGTCGTGTACGAATACATGACGAACACGAACGAGAAGATGCCTGCTTTTCTTGCCGCGGATTTCAGCGCGTGGTTTTTGGCGTCAGCCACAGGAGGAGGGATTGTTCAGTGGGCGGATGTTACGCGTAGCTGTGTGGATGTGCAAGCGGCGGCAGCAGATGGTGTCACGTTCAAAAATTCAAACCGACCCACTTGCCCGGTAGATTCAGAATTTACGCGAATGTTCTTTGGCCCAGCGTTCGACGACGACTTTCTTGTCGGTGTAGAACTCGATGGCGTCGCGTCCCTGGCCATGCATGTCGCCGAAGAAGCTGTCCTTCCATCCACTGAAGGGGAAGTAGGCCATGGGTGCGGCTACGCCGATGTTGATGCCGATGTTTCCGGCCGGGGCTTCATAGCGGAATCGGCGCGCGGCAGAACCGCTCGATGTGAAAAGAGAAGCTTGATTGCCGAAGGGATTCTTGTTGAGGAAGGACATCGCTTCGTCCAAATCCTTCGCGTGAACCAGGCTCAGCACCGGGCCGAAAATTTCCGTGTGCGCGAGTTCGCTTTCGACGGGGACGCCGTCCAGAATCGTCGGCTTTACGAAGTTTCCAGACTCGTGGCCGGAGATTTTCGCGTTGCGGCCATCTACCAAAATCTTGGCGCCTTGTTTTTCGCCTTCATTTATTAGAGATTCCACGCGAGTTTTGCTCTGCCGAGTGATTACGGGTCCCATTTGCACGCCTTCTTCGAGGCCGTTGCCGACTTTCAGTTTTGTTGCCGCGTCGGCGATTGAATCGCGAAATGTTTTTTGCGCGTCGCCAATGGCGACCGCGACGGAGACTGCGAGGCAGCGCTGGCCGGCGCAGCCGAACGCGCTGTCGCCGATGATTTGCGTGGCCATGTGCATGTCCGCATCGGGAAGTACGATGACGGGATTTTTCGCGCCGCCCTGGCATTGCGCTCGCTTACCGCTTGCCGCGGCTCGCGCGTAAATATATTTCGCTACCGGAGTCGAGCCAACGAAACTAACCGCGCGCACTTTCGGATGATCCAGTATCGTGTCCACGGCGGTTTTGCCGCCGTTCACCATGTTCACTACGCCCTTTGGCAATCCAATCTGCTCAAATAATTCAAACGCGCGCTTCATCGTCAGCGGTACGCGCTCTGATCCCTTCAACACAAATGTATTTCCCGTTGCGATCGCATACGGCAAAAACCAAAAAGGAATCATCGCCGGAAAATTGAAGGCGGTGATTGCGGCGACTACGCCCATCGGCTGGCGGATCATCGTTTCGTCAATGCCACGCGCCACGTCTTCCAGGTTGTAGCCTTGCATCATCATGGGAATGCCGCAGGCAACTTCGACGTTTTCAATCGCGCGTCGAAGTTCGGCTTTGGCTTCGGTCAATGTTTTGCCGTTTTCGGTGGTGATGAGGCGCGCGAGCTCGTCAATGTGCTCTTCGAGCAGCATTTTCAATTTGAAAAGCGGCTGGATGCGGTCTTCAGGCGGCGTGCGGCGCCATTCGGGGAACGCGGAGGCGGCGGCTTCGATGGCGGCGTTCACTTCGCTGGCTTCGGCGAGCGGAACTTTTCCTAGCGACGCGCCCGTTGCAGGGTTTAGCACATCCTGCCAGTTCGTGGATGTTGAAGCGGTCCATTGGCCGCCGATGTAATGTGGGATTTGGATTTCGGAGACGGCGGTTGCGCACATAAGCTTTATACCTCTGCGATCATGAAGAATGTCTGCGAGGCGAATGAGATTGCAGATTTCTTGTAGAGTTTAGCGCAATTTGCGAACTGGCGAAACGAGAGTCTCCTTGGACGGTGGTCGCTCTAGAAATCGCGAAGCCAGGCCTCGATGGCGAAGTCTCCGCCGAATTCGTGCTCGCGGTAGCGGTGGCTATGAATTCGCGGGACAGGAATGGGGCCGCGCACGAAGGGAACCGTTGCGCAGCCTGCGATTTTCGGAGAGTAGAACAAGAACAGTTTGTCCACTATGTTGGCAGCGAGCGCGGCGCCGTTTAGTCTGGGGCCGGCTTCGAGCAGAACGCTTAGAGTATCTCTGTGGCCCAGTTCCTTCACTGCGCTCTTTAAGTCTAGCTGGCCGCGCCTCGCGGGCAAGCGGACGATTTCGACTCCTGCGTTTTTCAGCTTCCGCGCCCTTGAAGATTTCAGGGATGACGCTGTGAATATGAGTAAATCGTCGTCCAGCGTTTTCACGATTCGCGATTTTAGCGAAAGCCGCAAACGTGCGTCGAGGATGACGCGCAACAATCTGCGGCGGCGCGGCAGGCCGCTACGATCGGTGAGCAATGGGTCGTCGGCGAGAATTGTGCCGATTCCTGTAAGGAGCGCGTCCGAAGCGTGGCGCATGCGTTGCACTTCGGCGCGTGATTCTTCCGACGTAATCCACTCGCGCTTTTTGCCTTTGCCTTGTTGTTTTGGCAATGCGAGTTGGCCGTCGAGTGTGAGAGCGGATTTTAGCGTGACGAATGGCACGCCGCTGCGAATCCAGCGCGCGAATGGCGCGTTTAGCTCCCGCGCCTGCGCTTCACAAACTCCCGGCAGCACTTCGATACCCGCGGCGCGCAGCCGTTCGAAGCCACGGCCTTCTGTCTTTGGATTCGGATCTTGCATGCCTGCGACGACACGCGCCACGCTCGCTTTGATGATTGCTTCCGTGCATGGGCCGGTGCGTCCGGTGTGATTGCAGGGTTCGAGATTGACGTAGAGTGTTGCGCCCCGCGCTTTTTCGCCTGCCGATTTCAGGGCGACAATTTCGGCGTGATCGCGCCAATCGTATTGATGAAAGCCTTCGCCGACAATTTCGCCGTCGCGGACGATCACGCAGCCGACCAGCGGATTTGGGCTGGCGAGTCCAACTCCTTTGCGTGCCAGCGCAAGCGCGTGTTGCAGGAAGCGAATGTCGTGTTCGTTCACGGTTTAGTCGAAGAGGGAATCAACGTAGGTTTCGGCGTCGAAGGGAACGAGGTCGTCAATTTGTTCGCCGGTGCCGACGAAGCGAATCGGCAAGCCAAGCTCGCGCGAAATCGCGACGACGATGCCGCCTTTCGCCGTGCCGTCGAGCTTTGTCAAAATAATTCCGGTGATGCCGACGGCGGAAGTAAATTCGCGCGCTTGGGAAAGGCCGTTTTGGCCTGTGGTTGCGTCCATCACGAGGAGCACGTCGTGGGGCGCGCCGGGAATAACTTTGGCGGCGGTGCGCTTCATTTTTTCTAACTCAGCCATTAAATTTGATTTCGTGTGAAGGCGGCCGGCAGTATCCACAATCACCGCGTCCGCATTGCGCGATTTCGCCGCAGCCACAGCATCGAAAACTACCGCCGCGGGGTCGGCGCCGGATTTTTGTTTGATTACCTCGACGCCGTTGCGCTGCCCCCAAATTTCGAGCTGCTCGATGGCCGCTGCGCGAAACGTATCCGCGGCGCAAAGCACAACGTTCAATCCTTGTTGCCTTAGGCGATTTGCCAATTTACCGATGCTGGTTGTTTTGCCGACGCCATTCACGCCAACAATAAAGACCACGCGGGGGTCGGTTCCGTTGTTCGAGCCGCTGGTCAATTCGAGTTGCGATGCAGGTTGCAAGGTGCGCGCAATTTGCGATTTGATCTCCTGCTTCAGTTGTGCCGGGTTCGAGAGTGCGTTGCGATCCAGTTTTTCTTTCACAGCGTCCAGCACTTCGCGCGTGGTCTTTACGCCGATGTCGGCAGAAATGAGCGCCGTTTCCAAATCCTTCAGAATCGAAGGGTCAATTTTCCGCTCGCCAAGGAAAATCGTGTCAACGGTCTCTGCCAGCGCCGTTTTGGTTTTTGTGACCGAAGCCTTCAGGCGCTCGAGCAAAGACGGTTCAGCGTTCTCTGCCTTATCCTTTTTGCCGAACAGGGAGAACATAGTTGAGTGCGCCGGCTCTGGCGCAAACTCAAATTGTAACAGAGAGGGGAATTACGCGCCGCGCAGGGCGAGGCTTTAGACTTGCACTTCTACTGCGGAGAGCCGCAGCCTGCCTGCGGTGATAGCGACTTCGAGAGCGTTGACGACGATTGGATCAAATTTCGATCCCGTCAGAGCTTTGATGCGGCCGAGCGCGAAGTCGAGGTCCATCGCGGTTTGATAGGGACGATTTGTGGTCATTGCGTCGAGCGTGTCGGAAACTCCGATAATGCGAGCCATGAGCGGAATCTGCTGGCCGGAAAGTCCGTAGGGATAGCCGCGCCCGTCGATGTGTTCGTGGTGCAATTCGATGCCGGGCAGCATCTCTTTCAATTGTGAAACGGGGCGCATGATATTGGCGCCTTTGACGGTGTGCTGCTTCATCAAGTCAAATTCTTCCGGAGTCAGCGAGCCGGGCTTTTTCAGCACGCGGTCGTCAACACCGATTTTGCCCACGTCGTGCAGCAGCGCTGCGATGCGCAGCTTGTCCAGATCTTCCGGTGCAAGTTTCAATTCGCGGCCGATGATTTGCGAATATTTCGCCACGCGGCCGGAATGGCCTCGCGTGTACGGGTCCTTTTCGTCGATCGCGGCTGCCAGCATGCGAATCGAACCGATAAACAGCTCGCGATTTTCTTCCGCGGCCTCTTTCAGTTTCTCGATGTACTCTTCGATGTCACTGGCCATCTTGTTGAAGTTTTCGGCCAGCTCGCTGATTTCCACAGCGCCGCGTACGGCCGAGCGTTGATGAAATTCGCCACGGCTAATGGCTCGCGTGGAAGCCGCAAGGCCGCGTATCGGACCGCTGATGCCCACTGCAAAAAAGTAGCCGACGACAATTGCCGCCAGAACGACGATGCTAACGAATGCCAATGCTTGCTGGTTCAATTCCGTAACGCCGGCGTCGGTGCGCGCTTCGCTTAAGCTGCGCTCGGCAACGACAGCCCAGTTCAATTCACTGAGCGTGCTGTAGGTTCCAATCATTTCCACGGAGTTTCTTCCGTCTTTCTCCGTGAAGCGCATCGTTTCTGTGTTGTGCAGGTCTCGCGGCAGGTTCTTGATTTGTGCCACAACCGGATTGGAGCCGGCATCTTCGCCAGGGATAAATTTTCTCGTGTCTGGGTGAGCGATTAATTTTCCGCGGTGATCCACGATGAAGACGGTGCGCCCGCGCACGCTTGCATCATTCAGCCGCTGTAAAATCGGCCGGAAGGAAACAACCGCCGCGAGCATTCCTGAAAATTTTCCTTGTGCGATCAAGGGAATTGCTATTACGAAGGCGGGCTGATTGTTTGGTGCAAGCGCGAGAGGGTCACTGCGAAATTTAACGATGTTGAGCTGCTCGGATTGCTGGCAAATTTCCAGCGCCCGCGCCAGCACTTTGCTCACGAAGGGATCCTGCTCCGCGCGAAAATTTCCTTGCGTAGCGCTGGTTCCTTTTCCATTCGTTCCTACTGCCGTCAGATAAAGAACCGTGGAGCGGTTGCTTTCGACAAAATTTTCAAGTAGGCGCGTGACTTTCGGCTCTGCCGCAGGGTCTGCAACGTCCTGAATCGTGCCCGCAAGCTCCAGAACTTGCTGTTCGCTTAGGAGTTGCTGTGTCAGGTTGGAGTCAAAAAGCTGCACTTCCTGCGCCAGCGAGCGCGTCAAATCCGATTGCTGCACGCGTTCGGTGTCCACCAGCTTGTCCTGGCTAAGCTGCAGCACCTGACGGTGGTAAAGGCCAATGGGCAACGCGCTGATGAGCAGCATTGCGCCCAGCACGAGCCACAGAATGCGTATACGCCCAGACCGCATCCGCTCCACGCCCTGTTTCCAGTTGGATTCCATACGCTGCTCTCTATTTTAGTGGGGAGGCGAGGTGTACAGGGCAGCGTCGCGCGCGCGGAGTGCTCATCAGCTAATGGGACCAAGGTACTACTCGGGCGCCTATTCGCGTTTTTGAGGGCGATCCAGAATTTCGCGGATTGCCGCGGCAGGCGGTTTGCCTTGATGCAAAATTGCGTTCACTTGTTCGGTGATGGGTAGCTCAATTCTGTGTTCTCTGGCCAGCGCCATCACTGCCGCCGTTGTGCCGACTCCCTCAGCGACCATTTTCAAGCCATCGAGTATTTCGCCAAGTGAGCGGCCCTTGCCTAACTCCATTCCTACGTGTCGGTTACGGCTCAGGTTGCCGGTACATGTCAGAACCAGATCGCCGAGTCCGGCGAGGCCGCTTAGGGTTTCCTGTTTGGCTCCCAGCACGACCGCCAAGCGCGTCATTTCCGCAAGGCCGCGCGTTATCAGCGCTGCGAGGGTGCTCGCGCCAAGCCCTAGGCCCTGGCAAGCGCCCGCTGCAATCGCGATTACGTTTTTCATGGAGGCGGCTAGCTCAACGCCGAGGACGTCACAGTTTGTGTACAGGCGGAATGTCGGGCCGCTCAATTTTTCCTGTAGGTCTTTCGCGAGGGCTGCGTTCTCACATGCCAAAACGACCGCCGTCGGCTCGCCGCGGGCCGCTTCCAGAGCGAATGATGGCCCGCTGAGCGCTGCGATTTTTTTGGCTGCAAATCGGGCTCTGGTGACTTCCGCAATCACTTCGGTCATGCGCGCGTGGCTTGCAGGCTCAAGCCCTTTTGTGGCGCTGACGAAAATCGTTTCTGGATGCAAAAACGGCAATGTCTCGCCGTAGATGTTTCTCGCGTGCGCCGATGGCATAGCTCCAACTACAATTTCCGCCCCGTCGAGCGCTGCCGCGACATCTGATTGAACAGAAGTCGAAGATGGAAGAGAGAGTCCGGGCAAGTACGTTGCGTTTTCGCGCTTTTCCCGCATTGCATGCGCAAGCTCCGAATCATGGACCCAAAGCGCAACGTTGTGCGTTTGGCGGCTGCGCGAAAAGAGAATCGCCAGCGCGGTGCCCCAGCTTCCACCGCCAAGAATTGCAATGCGGCTCATTCCGCGTCTTTCTCTTTTCCCAGGGAGAATTTCGGCTCCGTGCCTTCCACGAGCCGCTGCATATTCGCGTCATGTTTGTAAATGATGAGCAGAGCTGCGGCCAGAGAGCCAGCAGTGACGGAAATTGGGGGCGCAAAGTGCGGCGCCCACAAGAAGTAAACGAGTAGCGGCATCGCCGCGGCCGCGGAAATGGATGCCAACGAAACGTAGCGCCAAAATCCCACGACCAACACAAAGATCAATAGCGCGCCCACTGCCGCGGGCGGACACAACACCAGAAAGGCTCCCGCCGCCGTCGCAACGCCTTTTCCGCCGCGGAATTTGAGCCATGCCGGAAAACAATGGCCCGCAAGCGCGCCCAATCCCGCCAAAATTTGGAACGCAGCCTGTTCCGGAAAATAATGCCTCGCCAGCCAAACTGGAATTGCGCCCTTCGAAGCGTCCAAAAGCAGCGTCAGGATACCGGCGGACAGGCCCGCACTGCGTGCCACGTTCGTTGCGCCGATGTTGCCACTTCCCGTTTTGCGGACGTCCTTCGCGCCAAAAAGCTTTCCGAGCAGCAGTCCAAAGGGAATCGAGCCGCAGAAATACGCAGCCAGAAGAATAAACACAGATGTGAGCGGGATGTTCATTCAGCTTTCGGAAGCACCTGGGAACGACTGAAGCGTAGTGTACTCCGCGCCCGTGGATTTTAGCTTGCTCTCGACCAAATGAAATGCCGAAGCCCGCATAACTCCAAATTCCCGCGCGGAATATTTTGCAACCGCCTCGCGTAACTTTGGAGAGATTTTTCCCGCTTTGCTTCGCGCAAGCGTCAGGTGAGGCGTGAATGGTTTTTCTTCGGGCAGTACTCCCACGCTCGCGAGCGCTTCGTCTATCGAGGCGGCCAAGGCCGGAAAGCTCCGTGGCGCTTCGATTCCTGCCCACAACACACGGGGGCGCCCCTCATGGGGGAAAAATCCCAATCCTGCGAACGTCAGTGTAATTGGCAAATCGGTGGGAACCGCGCGCAAGGCTTCTGCGACGCGGACTAATTTGTTTTCTGGAATTTCACCTAGGAACTTCAAGGTGACATGGAGGCTTTCCGACCGGGACCATTTCCACGACCGGTCCAGTGGCTTCCATTCGCGAATCAACGCCGCAATCGCTTCACGCACGTCATCCGAAATCTGCAGCGCGATGAAGAGCCGCACCGCTCAGCCCCGCTTCGCCGCCACGCCGTTGTAAAGAAAATGCATGCGCACCAGATCCAGCGCGGCTTGCGAAGCCTGCAGCCGCACCATTTCGCGGTCGCCTGGGAAACGCAGCGCACGCTCTTTCACGCCGCTCGTGCTTGCCAGCGCAATGTGCACCGTCCCGACCGGCTTCTCTTCGCTTCCACCGCCCGGGCCCGCGATGCCGGTAATTCCCACGCCGAGCGCGCTCCCCACGCGCCTCCGGATTCCTTCCGCAAGCGCAATCGCTACTTCCGCGCTCACTGCGCCTTTTGCCTCGATCAACTCTTTCGGAACATCCGCCCACGCCGTCTTCATTTCATTGCTGTAGCAAACGACTCCGCCCAAAAAATAACTCGAACTTCCGGCAATGCTCGTCAGCCGCTCCGCCAGCAAACCGCCTGTGCAACTTTCGGCCGCGGAAATCGTCGTGCTGTTCAGGGTCAAAAGGCGCGCCACGACTTCTTCAAGCGGCGAGCCGTCACGCGAAAAAATTCTGTCCGTCAGCGCCAGGTCGAAGCCCTGTTCGATCTCCGCAAATGTTTTCTGTGCGCGCACCGCGTCATCCGTCCATGTCCGCAGATGAATCTGTACCTCGCCGGGCGCTGCCAGCACGGTTGTATTTACATCCGAGTAGCGTTTGTACACAGGCTGAATACGTTGATCCACCATGGACTCGCCGAGTCCGGTGACGCGCAGCTCGCGGTGAAACATCCGCACGCTGGAAGCACGACGCGCGATGCGCGGCAACACTTCCTCGAAAAACATCGGCTTCAATTCGCGCGGCGGCCCGGGCAGCAGCGCAATCATGTGCTCCCCGTCGTCGAGCCATAAGCCGGGCGCCGTACCGCGCGGATTATTCAGCGGCTCCGCGCCTTCCGGAACCATCGCCTGGCGAATATTCGTTTCCGGCATTTCGCGGCCAAACGAACGGAACCGCGCCTTTATCGCATCCACAATCGCATCGTTGCGCTTTAGCTTGCGTCCGAGCAATTCGGCCACGGTCTCGCGGGTTAAGTCGTCTTCCGTCGGTCCAAGCCCGCCGCTCGAAATGATCAACGGCACGCGGTTCAGGGCATCGCGAAACGCTTCACTCAGCAGTTCGCGATGATCGCCCACAATCGTCTTTCGCAGAATCTCGATGCCGAGCTTATTCAGCTCCTCCGTAAGGAAGAGGGAATTGGTATCCAAGCGGTCGGGCGTCAGAAGTTCTGACCCCACCGCGATGATTTCAGCCTTCATCATTACAAAGGGAATTGTATCAGCCAAGCAGCGGGAAGCCGTGCACGTCCCAGTCGAGCGAATACAGCGCGCTGGTAGTGACGAGCATCGCGCGGCCTGTGGGTAGAAGCGCCATGCCAACGATTTGCGAGCCGGAGAGGACCAGCTCCGCATGACCCTGCGGCGAAATGCGTACAATCCCGCGCCGCCCCGCGTGGCATGCCGCAACATACAGATTGGCATCACGATCGAACGCCAGTCCTTGCGGACGTCCCAATCCGCGATAAAACGTCGTTACGTCGCCGCCTTTGGAAATGCGATACACACGATCGAAGCTGGAGGTAGTTGGGCCGGTCGCATAAAGCTCGCCGTCGGGATGGAACGCCAAGTGATACGCCGCCACGGACGGCTCCAGTGTGGCGAAAACGAAAATCTCGCGGCTCGGGCTGATTTTGAAAATCGTTCCGCTGCGGTCGCCGACGTACAAATTTTCTTCGCGGTCGAACGCGAGTCCCGTTGCAACGCCCATGCCTTCGATCCATTCTTCGGCGCGGCCGTCGGGTGAAATACGATGCACTGTTCCGTCGTTTCGACATGAGACAAAAAGATTTCCGCTGCGGTCAAGCGCGAGGCCACTCGGATTCATCAGCGAGGTAACAAACGGCTTCACGTTGAAATTCGACGTCACCTTATAAAGCGAAACAGGCACGCGCTGGCCGCGCTGCCCGCTGAACGTCACGTAGGTATTCCCCTCGAAGTCCACGGCGGGATTCGCCACCGGCTGCAGGTTGTCCGCGATTTGAACCGCCAGCGAAACAGGAAACGGCTGGCTCTTGTTGCCGCCGCTTTCGATGGACACGATTCCACCGGATGCGCCATCCGGTACCCGCGCCACCACGCGATTCGAACTGACCAGCGAGAGACCGCTCTCCGCCTCTCCAAACCGCACCACGGGATGCGAGGACGCGCGCGTCGCGAACCCGCTGCCCATGAGCGCGACTTCACCGCCGGGGATCGCCGCGCTTGGCGCCACGCGCTCAATGTGCGGCACGCCGTTCTTTTCTGTGGATGTTCCGAACCCAAATTTCATAACCAACCAAAGTGTAACGCGGCGCGCAGTAGAATGGCAGCGTACACGCCCGCCAGCCAATCGTCGGCCATAATTCCCCAGCCGCCAGGCAGTGTTTCCAGCTTCTTGATGGGGTACGGCTTCCAGATATCGAAAAGCCGGAATAGCACAAATCCCGTCAGTAAGTATTTCCAATTCACGAGACTCAGCGCGGAAAAAATCGCATAAACGGAAAAATCCATGTCAGTCTGCAAATTCGGCATGGCAATTGGAATCAACGGCAGTACCAAGGCGAGATGTTGGCCGGCCACTTCGTCAATCACAACGAATTGCGGATCCTTTATTCCAACATAATCGGCGGCAAGATGTGAGGCCCACACTCCGGCCAGCGCCAGAAAAATCAGAAGTGCAAACGCGCACACCAGCGGTAGCCATAGAGCAGCGTGATGGATGTCCGAACCGGGAACGAGAAAATGCTGGTCCATCAACGTCGAATCCGCCAATGGGTGTAGTGAAAAAAGATCGCTCCAATGCGCCGGACGCAAAAAAAACACCGCGGATAGAAAAATCGTCACGACGCCCACAAGCGAGCCGAAAGTTCCGGGAGCTTTCGGCACGTAGCCAACGCCTAGCGCCGTCGCGAGCGCGATCGCCAGCCGTGGTTTCGGTTTTTGCGTGGGAGACTCAGCGTTCGGTGTCATCGGTCTCGTTCAGGTCGAGGATGATGGTTTTGCGATTTTCTTCCGACTTCTCGAGTTCTTCTTCGTCGAAGATCGGATCGGAAACGACGTATTTTTCACTCGCCCAGTTGCCGAGGTCCATCATTCGGCAACGTTCGCTACAAAAAGGGAAGTCTTTATGCTTTTCCGAGTCGGTCGCGGTTTTGCAAATTGGGCAGCGGTGGATCATGGCAATTGTGTCTCGAAAATTCGGCCCCAATCTTAACCCAGGTGGCTGAACGCGGTTAACCAATCACTCGCAGCGGCGCTCCTGTGCTGATTCGAGTCAGCGCTTCCGGGGGCACAGGTACCGACCGTCGCTTCGGTTCGTGGCGAGGCTCAATCTCCACCACGCGACCGACCAAATCGTAGGCATCGGTCTTCTCAATTTCCACACGGACCATGTCGCCCGCCGCCGCAATCTCGCCGGTCGGCAGTTCAATATCCGTCAGATAAAGTTTGCCGTCAATTTCGGGCGCCATTCCTTCGAGCCGTGCTTCCCAGACCAACGGATTTTCCTTGGACTCGCCTTCGACCAGCGCGCGAGGTGTTTGACCCCTGAAGCGCCGCAAATTCTCACGTGAAATCTTCTTTTGAATCGCCATCAGCTGGTTGCGTCGGTTTGTAATTGTTTCCGCGTCCATTTTTCCATCGAGTGGGAAACTGGCCGCGTTGTCCACGTCCGAATATTCGAAGACGCCCATCCAGTCGAGTTTTGCCGCGCGCACGAAGTCGCACAGTTCTTCGAAATCAGATTCGGTCTCCCCGGGAAATCCCACGATGAACGAAGTACGCAGCGAAACACCGGGAATCGTCGCGCGAATGCGTTCGAGCAATTTCAGGAAGGCTTCGCCGTGGGAGCCGCGCTTCATACGAGCCAGTACGTTGCGGCTCGCGTGTTGCAGCGGCATATCCATGTATTTCACGAGCCGCGGATGCGCCGCCAGCGTGTCCAGCAATCCCTGGGTCACGCGATTCGGATACGCATAGAGAAAACGCACCCACGCGAGCTCTTCAATTTCCGCGAGTCGTGCGAGCAGTTTCGCCAGACCATCGCGCAGGCCCAGATCTTCGCCGTACGAAGTCGTGTCCTGTCCGATCAACGTCACTTCGTGCGCGCCCGCCGCGGCTAAATTCTCGGCTTCCTTCACCACGGACTCAAATCGCCGGCTGCGGAATTTTCCGCGCAATTGCGGAATGATGCAGAAGCTGCAGGGATGGTCGCAGCCCTCCGCGATTTTGATGTATGCGGCGTGCTTCGGTGTCGTCACGATGCGAGGTGTCAAATCGTGATAGAGGAATGCAGGCGGTTGCGCGGGCAGAACTTTCAGGTCGCCTTCAACCGCTTCGATAATCCGTTCGACTTCGCCAGTTCCTACTACGGCATCCACTTCGGGAACTTGCTCCAAAATCTGGTTGCGATACCGCTCGACCAGGCATCCCGCCACAATCAATTTCTTCGCTGCGCCGAACTTCTTATGCTCCGCCATTTCCAGAATCGTGTCCACGGACTCTTTCTGCGCGGATTCAATGAAGCTGCACGTATTTACGACGAGAATCTCCGCCTCCGCCGCATGCGGCGTCAGTTCATACCCTTCGCGCGAAAGAATGCCCATCATCACCTCGCTGTCCACGAGGTTCTTGGGGCATCCCAGGCTGACGAATCCGACCTTGGTGTTAGTGCGGGTCATACTGCTGTTTTTGCGAGCTTATGCAATTCACAAGTATATCATGCGGGGCAGAACGCTCCGGAAATCGGATTTGCGCTCACCCGTCTTGCTTAGGTTGGGGTAATAGGGGAAATCGGGGTCAGTGCGAACGAACGGCTGAGCGAATCTGCCCAAGCAGTTGTTGGAGTTTCGAAGTATCACAGAACGCGCTACCGAATCGCGCCGCTGAATAGAGCTGTGTGAACTCCTGTACAGCACGTGCCAATCCGGTTGCCTTTAACCCTGCGGCAAACTCGTTTGGCGTTTGGGTTTCTTCGCGAGGAAAGCCCGCGCTCTTCAGAATCCGCAGCATTTCCATGTACAAACGCGACGCAAGCTGCGGGCTATTCTCAGCGGAAGGCCTTCCTCGCAACTGAAAAAAGAATCGCGCGCTGCGGATAAACCTTGCAATCACATTGAAACGAAGCACCAGCAGAAAACCGACCAAGCTAATCGGCAAGAGCATCCCGAGCGTCCCATGGCGGAATTGCCAGCGGCGCAGCAAGCCTTTTCCCGAAGTCTGTTTGCGCTCCCACCATTCGCGAAATATTTCCCGCCAATTTCGCGATTTGGACTGCAGCGTTTGCGCCAACTGGACCTGGTGGCCAAAATCGTAGTTGATCACCCACTCGTTCCAGGTAAGTTCCAGCCAATCCGCAATCAGCGCCAGCCGTGAAAACATGCCTGCCTTTACTTCCGTAGCGGGCGGCGTGGGATCGAAGACCACCCAACCGCTTCCCGGAAAATACGCTTCGACCCAGCTGTGCGCGTCGCTCGCACGCACAATGTAATCACCGCCGAGTGTGTTGTATTCTCCGGGCAGAAAGCCGTTTACTTCGCGCGAGGGAATACCCAGGGTCCGCAACATCACCGCCATCGCCGACGCGAAATACTCGCAATGTCCCGCGCGCGATTGAAAAAGGAAATACGCCAAGGGATCGCTGCCAGGTTTTCCCGTCAAATCGAGCGTGTAGGAATATTTGGTTTGGAGGTAGGTTTCGAGCGCGATCGCTTTGTCCACGGGCGTTTGTGCTTGTGCGGTGATGCTTTGTACGAGTGAGGGAATTCGCTTGTCAAGCTTCGGCAATTGCAAATAGAGATTCGTAATGTCCGCCGGATACTCTGTGCCCGCCGCGCGCAGTTTCTCCAACTGAAATTGCGGCAGCCGGGAAATTCCGTAGTAGCGCATCGCTGCGTAATTGTGGAATGGATTGAAGACGGAATCGGAAGAGTCGCGTAAAAGGTAAGCACGTCTTCCTCCGAAAGGACTCGAACGATCGCCGGAGAAATTTCCGCGAATCGCGACGCCGTTACCCGGAACGAATAGCGCATCGCTGGCCATCGGTTCCATTAACACCGTGTATTGCAAAATCCTGGAACGCTCTGCGCTCTTTTGCTGAGGGCTGCCGACGGGGATCCATCCGTCGCCATTCGCGAACACTTCGATGGAGCCATGGCCCCCGGAAGTCCAGCGCGTGCCGTCAAAATTCGCAAGAGCAATTCCGCGCCAGCGCAGCCGGTCGTAAGCGACCGGGGCGCCGGTTTGCACCCGCATCACGACGGCCGTGAACTGTTTAATCTTGCCAATCTCGCCAAGTTCCACGTCATCCGTGAAACCGGACATGAGCGTCGTGTTCATGGAGGTACGGCCCATGTACCCAGCGCTGAATCGCGGAAAGAAAAAGAAGAGCAAGGCACCAGCGCAAATTGCGCCGATCGTCACGCAAAAAACTGCAACGCTCAGCGCCCGCGCAAGCCGCCGCTCGCGCTCGCGCGGATTGGCGATTTGCGCGGGGAGTGCATCAGCGGCACCACGCCTCAGTTCAAGCGCTGCGAACGCCGCGACTGCAAACAGCATGTAAACGAAAAACAAAACCAGGAACGTGGTGTCAACGGTGAGCACCGCGGAAGCCAGGACAGCAGCGAACGAAAGCATCGAAAGAAAGAGAGCGTCGCGGTCGGTGGAAGCGCTGTAGAGCCGTACAAGCGTAATGAACAGGAGAAAATGCACCGCCGCGATCAGCGCTCCAAAGAGCGGTGGATTGGGCGAGTTGGCCGCGAGCATCCGGGAAAAAAAGAAAATGTCCACGGGGAAAAACGCGAGATAGCCCGTAACCAGCCACGTGGCGGCGCGCGAGCTTAGCTCCGGAAGACGGTGGTTCCACCAGCGGTGTCCCTTGTAAAGAAGTCCTCCGACGACCAAGACGGAACTGATGAGATCGAGCTTGCCCGTGGCAACGACACAAACCGCGCCCGTAAGAATGAGCAGAAAAATAGAAGTGCGAAAGAACCGTTCTGCGGGCAGCTCCGCCGGAATTGGCGTGGGAACCGTGGTAGCCATGATGAATTTTCAGAATAACACCAGCTTACGAATGTGCGGGGCGCGCGGGCGAAAGAATAACGCTAAGTTACCTGGATTTTTCTTTCTGGGCGGCGAGGCTGCGTTTTGCGATTTTTCGAGTGAGGTTGGAAATGGCGAGCCCGGTGACGCCTCGTAGCTCGACAGTTTTTGCGCCGCGTGCTTTTGGTAGTCGAACAACGTGAATCAGAAAAGGATGCACCGTGACTTTGCGATATGTCACCGAATGGCGTACCAGCGAGAGCCGTTCAATAGCTGAAAGCTTGGGGTTTGGAGAGGCAAAAAAATTGTTCCACGCGGAAAGGCCTGCTTTTGCCAAATCTCCGTTTGCGGAAACCGTGGGGAAATGCCACAAGTTGGAAACCAGGGTTGGCACATGGTCTGCTTGGTCGTCTTTGTTTTTTTGCGAGGGCGGCGGCAAAAGCAGAGTCTCCCCACGCGAATTTGTGACGACGAGGCTCGCGAGCACAACTTCCACTCCATCGCGTTTCTTGCGAGCTTCCGGCAGTTCGTCAGCGATGCCCAGTTTGCGCCCTTCACAATGAGCGGCCACAGGGCAGAGCAGGCATTGCGGCGCGCGCGGCGTGCAAACCGTTGCGCCAAGTTCCATCACCGCTTGATTCCAATCGCCGGGCGAGTTCGGATCGAGCAACCGGTCTGCTTCCTCCTGCAACGCTCGCCACTTTTTGGTGTCGCGCAAATCGCCACGAATTGCGCCGAGCCGGGCGAGCACGCGCGCGACGTTGCCATCTAGGACGGCTGATTTTTCCTCAAACGCAATGCTGCTTATTGCCGATGCCGTGTACTCACCGATTCCTGAAAGAGTAAGCATCTGCTCGCGGCGTTTGGGAAACGAGCCACTATGTTCGGCGACAATTTGCCGCGCCGCTTTTTGCAGATTTCGCGCGCGGCTGTAATAGCCAAGCCCAGACCAAAGCCGCAGCACATCTTCTTCCGGCGCTTCGGCAAGCGTCTGCACGTTCGGGAATCGTTCCAGGAATCGCTCGTAATAGGGAATCACCGCCGCAACACGCGTTTGCTGCAGCATGATTTCTGAAAGCCAGATGCGGTAGGGGTCTTTGGTCCGTCGCCACGGCAGGTCGCGCTGAAACTGGCGGAACCAGCAGAGAAGGCATTTCTGAAACGAAGCGAGTGCGCGGCCGGTGAGCATCATCCACTCGTATTCTCGCACAGCAGCAGGGCCCGTTATTCGACGAAATCGTCGAGAAAGAGGACGTAGGAAGAATGCCAGAGCATCGCGGGAATGGTGCCGTGCTGCTGGCTGGTTACGATAATTTTGAAAATATCGTGTGCTGACGCAAGTTCCTGCATCAGCGCGTGCGACGAATCAAACGGCAGCGGTTGCACCTTGGCGAGATGCTGGAGAATTGGAAAAATATTTTCATCAGCGGAACCGAGCGGAGTCTCTAGGCCCGGGCTGCGATATTGCAAATGGGTGCCGCGCTCATAGAAATGCCACGCCAAGCCGGCACAGAGTGTGACAGCGCGCTCAAATCTTTGATTGCGAATCTCCGGCGAAGGGGGAATCGCCGTTCCCGGTGGCAGATGCGGATCCAGCACCAACAAAACGCGGAAATCTTCCTCAAGCGTGAATTCGCGCACCATCAGCGATCCGAGCCGCGCCGACGCTTTCCAGTGCACGTGACGCGCGCTGTCATTCGGAAGATATTCGCGCAAAGCGTACAAATCCTGGCCGCGCCCCTTGTTCATACTTTCGAGTGCACCTTCAATGCCGGCAAAGATTTCTGAAAAATCCGAGACCGTTTCCACGTTTGGATAGACGAGAACTTCCTTTTTCATTTCCAGGCGGCGCGCTTTTTGCAAGAATCCAAACGGGAAGCGCGTGACGATGCGAAATGTGTCCTGACGATATACTCCGCGGCGGGGAAACGTCACCGGCACGCGCTGACGTAGAGCTTCCTGCCGAGGCAAATGCGGAAAATAAACCTTCGATTGCAACATAGCCGTTGCGGAATCCGCATCTTTTGGTTTGACAGCTTCGACCATCAGCGAAAACGACGGCATCGTCAGCTTTTCGTTTTTCAATTCCACCGTGGCGCGCTCCGGCTGACCGGCAAAAATGTGTTCCGGCATTTCGAGGTGCAGCTCCACCCCCGTGAGGCAGATCGAAGAGAGCAAGCCGGACATCAAGATGATGGAAATCAGGCACGCAAGAATCAGGAAGAGAAGATTGTTGCCTGTATTCAACGCCGCCAATGCGATAAGCAGAGTTCCCGAAATGTAAATCCAGCCGGCAGGCGTGATTTTGTACTCCATCTTGTAGCCGATCCAGCGAAGCGGCGTGCGTTTGGCCAGTGTCGGCACGAGCGTGACACCAACCCACCCAGCAACAGCAAGCGCAAGCAGGGCGCAGGTTCCAGCAAGCGCCACATTGCCGAACTCCGTTGCCACACCGGAATAGAGCGCGAGAATTAACGCGACGGTTAGCGCGGAAATGGAAAGAAAAAAGGCACGAATCGCGGGCCGGTCGGCTTTCGCCCAGAGCTGCGCGAGAGTGGATTGCTGATTCACGGAAAATGTCTAGAGTGGAACGCGAACCGAATCGACGATTTCACGCAATGCCGTTTCCGTCGTTTCCGATTTCCTTTGCAGTGAGGCGTGACGCGCGCTGGCCACAACGCGATGCGCGAAGACCGAGACCGCGAGTTGCTTGAAATCGTCCGGCAAACAATAGTCGCGCCCATCCAAAAACGCTCGAGCCTGAGACGCACGCTGCAGCATCAACGTTCCGCGCGGGCTGACGCCGAGCGCAAGCTGATCCGATTTCCGCGTGCGATTCACAATTTCCAGCGCGTAGTCCTGTAAGCTCGAATCCACTTTGACGTGCGTGACCGCTTCCTGCATCGCCAGTACGTCGCCGATATCCGCAACCGGTTGAAGCGAATGGAGAGGATCGTCATTCGCGCGCTTGCGCAAAATTTCCTTTTCCGTTTCGTGCGAAGGATAACCCATCCTGATGCGCATCAGAAAGCGGTCGAGCTGGGATTCCGGCAACGGGTACGTTCCGTGATGTTCGACGGGATTCTGTGTGGCGATCACTAGAAAAGGCACTGGCAATGGGTGCGTTTTTCCATCCACCGTAACTTGCGCATCATTCATTGCTTCGAGCAGCGCGGATTGCGTGCGCGGCGTAGTGCGATTGATCTCATCGGCCAGAACGACGTTGGCAAAAATCGGACCGGAGCGAAATTCAAATTCGCGTGTCTGCGGATTGTAAACGCTGACGCCAATCACATCGCTCGGCAGCAAATCCGAAGTGAATTGCACGCGCTGGAATCCGCACTGGAATGATTTTGCAAGCGCCTGTGCCAGGGTGGTTTTGCCGACTCCCGGCACATCTTCGATAAGCAAGTGTCCGCGTGCGAGCAGCGTGATCAGGGCAAGCTGAATCGCTTCTTCTTTTCCATAAATCGCGCGCGCAATCGTGCGCTGCAATTGCGAAACGACCTGAGAGGTGGCGGTCGGCATTGGTTGAAAACCCGGGCCCTTCCTGTTACAACTAGAAACGGAGTTGGGCGACTAGCTCAGTTGGTTAGAGCGCTCGCCTCACACGCGAGAGGTCAAAGGTTCAAGTCCTTTGTCGCCCACCATTCCCAATTCCATCTTTTATTTTAGCCAAACAAGTTTATGTCAAACATTTTCCGTACGCTGGAGTTTCTAGGGCTGAGCGTGTGGCTCGGGAGCGACATTTTCCTGAGCTTTGTCGTGGCGCCGGGAGCATTTCATTTGCCGGCACTCAATCGGGATCAGGCCGGGGCGGTGGTTGGCTTTGCCTTGACCAGGATGCATTTGATCGGGATCGCGTGCGGCGTTTTGGTTTTGCTGGTGCGGTTGCTCCGGACTAAATCGGTTGTGAATTTGGCTGCGCCGGCGGGGTTGTGCGTGGTGCTGATGATCGCGCTGACTACGGTTTCGCAAATGATCGTGACTCCCAAGATGGCGGCGCTGCGAACGCAGATGGGTTCGATTCAGGCGACGGCGGTGGATAGCCCGCTGCTCGCTGAGTTTGCGCTGCTGCACCAGATTTCGGTGAGTCTGGAGAGCGGGGTCCTGCTTGCAGGAATTGCTTGCGCGTATTTCATGGTCCGAGAGTTGAGCCCCAGTTAGAAGTCTCGATCGAACGAAATCCCTCCCGGAGCAATAGAATCTTGTTGACAGGAAATAAGCGCGGTGCTATTTTTCTAGCACTGATGCTAGAAAAATAGCAGGCCATGGCCAAAAAACTCATATCAGCGGCACTCTCGCGGCGTGAACGGCAAATCATGGATGTTCTCTATAGACTTGGCCGCGCAAGCGTTGCGGACGTGCTCAACCAATTCCATGGGAAGAAACATTATTCGACGGTGCGCGCTCAGTTGCGAGTGCTGGAAGAGAAAGGGCACATTCGGCACGAGGAGGACGGGTCGCGCTATGTCTATCTGCCAACGGTGCCGCGTGACGTAGCGCGGCGGTCGGCTTTGCGGCACCTGATCGAGACTTTTTTCGAAGGTTCCCCGGAGAAGGTAGTGACGGCACTGCTCGGCGGAGAAGCTTCGCAAATTTCCCCCGAGGAGTTGGAGCGACTTGCGTATTTGATTGCGAAGAGCAAAAAGGAGGATCAACGATGATCGAAGCGAACCGGTTCAGCGCTGCGGCGATGTTTCTACTTGCTTGTTCGGTGAAAGCTACTCTTCTGCTTGGTGTTGCTTGGTTCATCGCTCGAGTGACGCCGCGATTTTCGGCAGCTTTTCGCCATACGATTTGGGCCGCCGCGATCTTAGGAACGCTGGTGCTGCCGATTCTTGTGCTTCTGATGCCAGCCTGGCATTCGACGGTGTTGGCGAATGCGGCTGCAGTTTGGGGCGAGGGACAATCCGCCGCTGCAAACGGAAGTGCGGGAAAGACACCGGTAACGATTGTGGATGCAGTGCTAACCGCCCCGGCAACCGCCAAGTGGGCGGTGTTAGTTCTAATTTTGTGGGGGATTGGCTTCATCGTTTTTGCCGCGAGGATTATCTCGGGCCTGCTTGGGCTTGTGCGAGTAGCGGCTCATTCCGAGCCGCTCAGCGGCGAAAACTGGGAACAAAGAGCTGCGGAAATTTGCGGGCGTATGAAAATAAAGCGGCGCGTATGGTTACTGCAATCCGCGCAAGCGACGGCTATGCCGGTGACGTGGGGAGCATTTCGGCCAGCGATCTTACTGCCAGCGAGTGCCAAGAGCTGGCCAGATACTCGCAAGCGAAGTGTATTGGCGCACGAAGTTGCCCACATTGCACGGATGGATTGGCTCTTCCAAATTCTTGCGGAGATGGCTCGGGCGATTTATTGGTTTCATCCGCTTGCCTGGATTGCGGCAAGACGGCTGCGGATGGAAGGCGAGCAAGCCTGCGATGATTCAGTGCTCAATTCCGGAATCGAAGCTGCTAATTACGCAAACGACCTGCTCGATCTGGCGCGGACACTCGAAAGTCCCTGCCGCAACTGGTCCGCTGCTCTAGCCATTGCACACCCAACGAATCTTGAAAGGAGATTTTCTGCAATGTTGAATCCTTTGATTGATCGGCGAAATCTGTCGCGGAGTACACGAGCCCTGACGGCGCTGGTCGCTATGTTGGTGTTATTGCCGCTCGCGGCCGTGCG
>Ga0137397_10000287_pt1 | contig 34420 bp, 28 predicted proteins | sample czorhiz116metaG_FD_106658 | JGI IMG/M metagenome (GOLD analysis project Ga0137397, IMG submission 106658) | Vadose zone soil microbial communities from Angelo Coast Range Reserve, California, USA - czorhiz1.16 metaG | ecosystem: Environmental > Terrestrial > Soil > Vadose zone | place: USA... | reverse complement strand
TTCTGTCGCCGCTACGCGGCTGTATTCGGATGCCTTCGGCAACTGTGAATTTATCTTGGACGGATCTGGTCTATGACCGCCGCTACAGTGGAAAAATGGTCCCGAATATATAAGCGAACTTCTAACTCAGGACACTACCGTGAGAGGAAGCTAATCGATCGGGCGCTTACGTGGACTTTCAGAATTCAACTGAGCCGACGGAGCTGGGCCAGGCGCATAGTAACCACTGCGTGCGTGAACGACGTGTTTTGCGTTTGGCTGCGCATCCACGACAACTTTCAGCTTCCGCCACCGGCCGTCACGCGTCTGATTGGCAGGATAATAGCCGATTGTGTAATGTTCACTGACTTCCCGAGCGATTTTGTCCATGACTTCCCGGCACTTTTCAGGATCGATCGGAAAATGCGCGTACGCGCCTGTGAGTTCGGCCAATTGCTGGAGTTCTTGCCTTGCCGGGCTACTAGAGCGCACCTCCGTCGGGTTGCTGGTCATGCTCCCATACATGCCAACGGTGTAAATAAGGACATCGCTCTCCTTCACGCGATTGATGAGTTGGCTGAACCTAACGCGGCTTCTGTTATCGCCTCCATCAGTCACCACGACCAACACCTTCTTCCGATACTTACCCTGTTTTATGTAGTCGAGAGCGGCATCCACAGCATCGTAAAGACCGGTGTTTCCCTCCGCTTGCAAACCGACGAGTGAATTAGCAAGTTGGTGACGATCCGACGTGAGTCCGGAAATGATCTCGGCTCTACTGTTAAATGTCATGATGAACATCTCGTCATCCTTGGTACCTTGATCAAGGACGTTGACTGCTGCTTCCTGAACTTCTTTTATCATGCCTTCCATGCTGGAACTCCGGTCGAGAACGAGTCCCCAAGTCACAGACGATTCCTCGGTGCCGAAGGCAGCAATCGATTGCTCGATTCTGTCATCGTACACTCTGAAGTCCTTTGATTGCAGGTTCCGAACGGGTTGGCCATCCTTATCCTGAACGCTGACATCAAGCAAGACAAGATCGACGGGAACTTGTAATGCGGAGCTGTCACTTTGTGCTCTCGCCGTTTGAGAAAGCACCGGCACCGTGGCAAATACTGAAACGATTGCAAGCGCTCCGAATAATTTCATATGCGTTTACCTCATCATCAGATTCAACACGGCCGGGACACAGTGGATCGTCTCGGACTGAAGCAATCCTTTGTCTGCCATTTCAGTGAATCGACGAATGCCCGTCCTGTCCAGACGATTCACCTGCTCGCGCTGGGTTTCGCCGTGGCTTGTCCGTACACGTTGCAAACTGCAATAGAAACGAATAACAGCACGCAAGTGACCATTTTTCTCATTGCGTCGCCAAATTGAATTCAGTTTGTCCACCGGAAAATGTGACCATGAATTTCCACGGTCCCGCCATGGCTAGATCGGTCGTGACGTTGTACCGACCAGGAGTCGCGGACGGAGTTGCGGTGGTATTTGCCAACATCGGTCCCATGCCTTTCATTTCCATCATGGGTTTTACCTGGACGTTGCCGGGATCGGTCAACTGGTCCCCTCGGCGAAACTCCAACGTGAGGCTGTTGCTACCCATCTTTAGAGAGCCGCTTTCATTGAGAAGGGCGATTACATAGTCCCCTGATCGCTGCTCCTGAATCTGTTTCAATGCCGCTGCCGGGGGCGCCGGTGCTTGTGCTGGAGCCGAGACTTGCTTCGCCGGTTCCGAGGAACCACAGCCGACCGTCAGAAATGTGGTCGCTGCCAGAATAAGTAGCATTACCTTCGTCTGCATGTTCGCTCCTCTGCTAGTTCGTTGGTGGTTTTGGCGTCGGAGTTCCCGGGCCGTCTTTCGGTGAATAACGGGCTTCGATCTCACGGCGGATTTCCGCTACCGGGCGCTTTGTCATGGTCTCTTCTCTTGAGGCTGCGCGCTATCGCGCTTGCGCTGCGCGTCTTTTATAGACACGGAATTCTCAGTGCCATACATGGGCGGCAACTCATAAACCCGTCGCCACACCAACTCGTATGCTTCTTTGGGCAATCGTTCTTTCAGGTCGAAAGTGAACGTTTCGGTAAGAGTGGTCACTCGAAAACTGAATGGGTCTGAACCACCAATCGTTTGGATTTCCGAGTAGCGCCACATACGCGAGTGATCTTCCTTGCTGCTGAGGAATCGAATCCCATCGGGTGTTATTTGGACAGTGCCGTTACATCCGCTCGCAACGTGCCGGTGGTAAGCGGGAAGCTCGAATTCCGGCTTGGCAGAAGTGCTGTAGTTCGCAAGGACGGGTCTGCGGACACGATCCGATAAAAATTGGACGAGCTGGTCATTGTCCTGAATCCTACGGGGAGACCGTAGACGGAACTCGTAACTGCGTCGTCCCGACAATTTCCGCTTGAGCATTTCGTATGTCTCAATGCGAATGGCGGATGGATCGGAAAGATCCATCTCTCGGACATCTATGAATGGTAGACGGATGGACGTTTTTCCGTTCATCGATCGGTACTCGATTCCTGTTCCGTTGATCCGGAGTTGGCCCGGTTCGTCCTTTTGCAAAGGCCTCGATCGCAGAACGTCGTATTGAAAATCGGGCTGTTGCATTGGGTTCGAACGCGGGCTAAAGCCCGCGACTACATTAAGAAATAACAATAATCCATACATATAAATCTCCTACGGAACTGAAGGCTCGTTCGCGGCCATCCTGCGCACTTCGCGCCCCTTCCAGATTTCGTAAATGGCGGGATAGACCACCAATTCCAGAATGAAGGACGTAAAGATGCCGCCGATCATCGGAGCAGCAATTCTGCGCATCACATCCGAGCCCGCGCCGCTGGACCACATGATGGGAACCAATCCCATGAACATGACAGCAACCGTCATGACCTTTGGCCGAAGCCGTTTGACCGCGCCGTCCTCGATGGCTGCTTTGAGATCGGCAATATTTCGCATTTGCCCCTTCGCCTTGCGCTCGTTGTAAGCGAGGTCGAGGTACAGCAGCATGAACACCGCGGTTTCCGCATCGACGCCGAGCAAGGCGATCAAGCCCACCCATACTGCGATGCTCATGTTGTAGTTCAGCAAATAAAGCAGCCAGATCGCGCCTATAGCTGAAAACGGCACGGCCAGAAGAATGATCGCGGTCTTTACAAAGGAACCGGTGTTGAAGAACAGCAGCAGAAAAACAACAAATAACGTAATCGGTACAACAACCCACAGACGTTCGACGACGCGCTGAAGGTATTCGTACTGCCCGCTCCAGATGAGGTGGTAGCCGGGTGGCAGCTGGATATTCTGCGCGACAACGCCCTTCGCTTCTTCAACGTAACGTCCCATGTCGCGGCCCGTCACATCGACGTAAACGAAACCGGCCGGGAAACCTTCTTCGTTCTTGATCATCGATGGTCCGGTCGTTAGCGTGATGTCGGCGAGTTGCGTGATCGGTATCTGAGCGCCATCAGGCGTCGATACGAGGACGCGATTCAGGTTCGGTATGTCTGCCCGAAAGTCTCGCGCATAGCGAACGTTGACCGGATATCGCTCGCGGCCTTCGACCGTCGTCGTGACGGTCGTCCCACCGATGGCCGACTCGATGACATCCTGAACTTCTCCAACCGAGAGTCCATACCGTGCGGCCTCCTCACGCCTGACCTTAAAGTCGAGATAGTAACCACCAGTGACACGCTCGAAGAACGCACTCCGTGTGCCCTGGATCGGTTGCAACACTTTCTCGAGTTGCAATCCGATCTTCTCTATCATGTCGAGGTCCGGTCCAAGAACTTTGATGCCGACCGGTGTCCGAATTCCGGTCGTGATCATGTCGATGCGCGTCCGGATTGGGAAAAGCCAGGCATTTGCGAAAGACGGAATCTGGACAGTGCGATCCATTTCCTCCGTGAGTTGCTCCCAGGTGATGGGAACGTCTTCCGGCCAAAAGCGTCGCAGTGTGGGCTTTAAGAATTCCGGGCTGCGAGTCGAGTACCAACGGGCTTTGTGTACCTGTCTCCAGTCCTTTTCCGGCTTCAGCACCACAGTAGTTTCCACCATGCTCATTGGCGCCGGGTCGGTAGCCGTCTCCGATTTTCCAATCTTTCCGAAAACAGTCTGGACCTCGGGAAACTGCATCAGCAGCTTGTCCTGAACCTGAAGGTATTTTGTAGCTTCGGTTACCGAAATCCCCGGTAAAGTGATCGGCATATAGAGGATCGTGCCTTCGTTTAATGGCGGCATGAATTCCGATCCGAGCCGGAGATAGATGGGTGCGGTTAACGCGACAAGGAGAAGGGCGGCCGTGATCACCAGCCACTTGTGATTCAGGACGAACCGTACGACGGGGTGGTACACACGCATGAGTGGACGGCTGATCGGATGGTTTTCTTCGTTATGGATTCTTCCGACGAGCACTGCATTGGTTAGTCTTGCCAGCCAGCGCGGTCGAAACTGGAAGGGTTGAGTGCGCATAAACAGAAGCCGCAGGGCGGGGTCCAGCGTGATGGCGAGAACGGCTGCAATGGCCATCGAAAAGTTCTTCGTGAATGCCAGCGGCTTGAACAGACGCCCTTCTTGATACTGAAGGGCGAAGATCGGCATGAACGAGACAGCGATCACAAGCAGTGAAAAGAAGCTCGGTCCGCCGACTTCCTTCACGGCATCGATGATCACTCGCTGCGGGCTGCCGTTCCGTCCGCCTGCCTCCCAATGCTCCAGTTTTTTGTGCGTTTGTTCGACGACGACAATTGCAGCGTCCACCATTGCGCCAATGGCGATGGCGATACCCCCGAGCGACATGATGTTGGCTGTGACACCGCTCCCGTACATCGGAATGAAGGAAAGAATCACTGCGATGGGAATTGTGACAATAGGAATGATGGCGCTCGGAACATGCCACAGAAAGATCAGGATAACGATGCTGACAATGATCAATTCTTCAATGAGCGTCTGTTTGAGTGTGTCGATCGACCGCTCGATCAGATCCGACCGGTCATAAGTGACCACGACGTCCACACCTTTGGGCAGACCTGTTCGTATCTCCTCGATCTTCTGCTTCACGGCCTGGATGACGTTCATCACGTTCTGGCCATATCGGACGACGACAATGCCGCCGGTCACTTCGCCTTCCCCGTTGAATTCCGCGACTCCGCGGCGCATGTCCGGCCCCAGTTCCACGCGCGCCACATCGCTTATTAAGATTGGCGTACCTTTTCCATTGGAACCCACCGCCAGTTTGTCGATATCTTGAACGGACTGAATGTAGCCGCGGCCTCGAACCAAATATTCTTTACCTGTAAACTCCACAACCCGCCCACCGACTTCGCTATTGCTGTCGTGAATCACCTGCATCAGTTTGTTGATCGGAATGCCGTAGGCGCGAAGTTTGTTCGGATCGACGTTAACCTGGTATTGCTTCACAAAGCCGCCAACCGTGGCGACTTCGGCCACGCCCGGCACGCTCTCCAGCCAATAGCGCATGTACCAATCGTTGAATGACCGCAATTGAGCGAGGTTGTTCGTTCCGCTCTTGTCCACCAGCGCGTACTGAAAGGCCCAGCCGACACCCGTTGCATCCGGTCCAAGGCGCGGGGACACACCCTCGGGCAGCTTGCCGCCGATTTTGCTCATGTACTCCAACACACGGCTGCGGCCCCAATAGATGTCGGTGCCTTCTTCGAAGATGACGTACACATACGAAAAGCCGTAGTCGGATATTCCGCGGACCGCGCTGACTCTGGGCGCCGCGAGCATCGCCGAAATCACGGGATATGTAATTTGGTCTTCAACGAGATTCGGGCTTCGGCCCGGCCATTCGGTATAGATGATCACTTGCGGGTCCGACAGATCCGGAATGGCGTCCAGTGGAATCTGCCGCATGGACCACAAGCCGGCAAAAACCAACATCGCGACGAGCACGATGATGACTGCCCGGTTGCGGCCGGAGTATTCAATGATTTGATTGATCACCAGTCTGCCCAGTTACCTTGCCGTTATCGTTGTTTTAGCGGACCCGATAACCTGACCATTTTTCTTAACCGTGACGGTTGTCTCCCATGTCCACGCCATCAGAAATTGGATTGTTCCGGAGTAAACTCCACCGCCTTCATGTTTCAACATGGCGTCTGAACTCATGGGCGGCATGTTTCCCATCTGCGGCATGAACAAACCGATCTGGACGTCAGCATCCTCGATCGGCTTTCCAGAAGAATCCTTCACCAGGATCCGGATGGTGTTGCTGCCCGCCTTTGCTGTTTTCGGTTCCAGAATTTCGACTTGGATGTTTTGCGCGCCCGGGGGCGGTGCGCCGATCGCGACACGAGTCGGCTCGCCCATGCTCGCAAACACGCCCTTCAAGCGGCTTTCGGAATCCAGGATGAAATTTGCGGAGGTTACGACCTGCTCGCCGGCCTTTAATCCACTGTCGATTGCGACGACATCCTCGGTTCTTGCACCAGTCTTCACCATGCGAGGTTCAAAGTATCCCTGGCCCTTATCCACAAAGACGTATTGCATGGTTCCCGTATCGAGAACCGCATCCGCTGGAATGGTGAGCTGCCGTCCAAGCGGCACAGCCAGCTTGAAGTTCAAGAACATATCGCGCTTGAGCGCGAGATCCGGATTTGAGAATTCCACTCGCACTTCCACAGCTCGCGTCTTGGGATCAAGTGTCGGCGAGATGAAAGCAATACGGCCTTGCTGCCGGTTGAGATCGGAGCCGTAGGGCAACTCGATCTGCGCCATTTGACCAGGTTTCAGGAAAGGGAGGTCCGCTTCGTACACCTGGCCAAGCACCCACACGCTCGACAGATCAACAATCGTGTAAAGATCCATCTCCGGAGTGACATACCTGCCGTGATGGTAAGCCTGACGATCCATTACGACCCCGGTGACCGGAGAATAAATGTTGAGATCGCGCTTCACTTCGCCTCGTTTTTCAAGCGCCTCGATTTCCGCCGGGCCGATATCCCACAGCAGCAACCGCTGCCGGGCCGCTTCAAGTAAATTGCTGGAGCCACCCGAGACCCACGGAAAGGCACTGTCCTTCAGCACCGCATTGGATTTCAGGGCGAGCAGATACTCTTGCTGTGTTGCGACCAGGTCCGGGCTGTAGATCGTGAAGAGTGGTTCACCCGTCTTGACTGGTTTGCCAACGTAATCGGCGAACACTTCCTCGATGAACCCGGATACTTTGGTGTGGATATGCGTGATCTTCGTTTCGTCGTATGCGACTCTGCCGACCGTTCGGATCTCCTTCACGAGCGATTTCATTTCGGCCGGCGCGGATTTCACACCGATCAATTGCCGTCGTTCCGGAGCGATGTAGATTTGGCCGATACCTGATCCTGCATCTGGGGACGGCTTTGAATTCCGGTCGGGCATCGGCATGCTCGGACTGGCTGTCGGGTCTGCCCCCTTTGTGCCGGCCGCTTCTGACAAACTCCTGTCGTAGAAATAAAAACCAACGGCCGCCAGTCCCACGACAAACACGCACAGAATGAACCAGACCTTTCGACGGTTCTTGCGCGCGGTAGTTCCTGTTTCAGGATTGGGATCGTGTGGTTCATTCATGGGTCAGCTCCATTCCGATCAGTGGCTCCAGTTCGGCGAGCGCCTGCTCGTGCTTCGCCACTTCCTGGTAATACTGCATTTCGTAATTCAATAGAGTCACCGCATTGTTGAGAAGCGTGAGGAAGTCCACATTTCCTACTTCGTAACCCGAAAGCGCCGACTCCAAAGCCGTCGAGGATTGAGGGATGATTCCGGACTCAAAAAGAGCCAGGAGCTTTTCGCTGGTCATCGCGGTGAAGTACTTATCTTTCGCTGCGAAGACGAGGTCTTGCCGCGTTGCCTGATAATTCTGTCGGGCCTCTTGAAGTCGGGCCTCGGCTTCCTCCACGCCCAGCCGCTGCTTCCGCGAGAAATAGATGGGCAGCTTTATTTCGGCTGTCGCCATGTAGTAGTCGGGAAATTGCGAGCCGGTTTTTTGCCATTGCACACCGACGTTGAAGTCAGGCCGGTATTCTTTGCGTGCTCGATCAATACCAACCGCGCGACTCTGGACCATGGCCTGGCTGGATTGAAGGCGTGGCGATCGGCTCTCGACCATCTGAAGAACGGATTCCAGTTTGAGTTGTAGTGGTGTTTGCCGGATCTCTGCCGGCCGGCCGAGTGGAAGTTCGGAGTTCAGCAGGGAGCGAATTCGTGCTTCCGCGACGAGTCTCTTTTGTTCGAGAATTTCTAATTGTTGTGCGAGCCCGGACACTTCAACCTGAGCCTTCAGGACGTCCGGTTGTATGCCTTTACCAACCGAATACCGGGCTCTGGCTATCTGCTCAAATCGATCCAGGAGATCGCGATTCCTGGAAGTGATTTCACTGGCCTTCGTGACGAAATACCAATCGTAGTACGCCATCTTCAGTTGCGATGTTTTTTCCAGAACGACGGACTTGTAGTTTTCCCGCTCGCTGTCCGCTTCGCGCTGCGCTTCCTCGGCAGCCAGAGCCAACTTCCCGGGAAACGGAATTTCCTGCGAAATCCCGATACCGCGATAAGCGAATTCGCTCACGTTCAAACGGGAGAATGGCTGTCCTACGCCAACATTGACTAATGTGAGCTTGGGTTCCGGCAGAGTGCTGACCTGTGACGGCCGCTTCGTTGCGGCTTCAAAGCGAAACTGAGCCGCGCGGATTTCGGGATTGTTCATTTCGAGTTGATGGATCAGTTCTTGAAGCGACGTCCGGGATATTTGTTCCTGGGCCGGAACTGTTTCCGCGAGACCCATCAACACAAACATGGCAACTGTAATGCGAAGTCGGCTTGCCATCGAAACCCTCCAATGTTCCTTATCTTCATGATTGGAGAGCCGGCGCGGACATGAAAGAAGAAAATCCGCGCAGGCGCTCGACATTACTTCTTTGCCGGAGCGCTGGCTTTGGTGTCTTTCGCGCCGAGCATGACTTCGTTGGCGGTGTACATTTTCATTTTCGTATCCATTTTGGCGTTGATCATGACGCTGTCGCCCACCTTCAGGTCGCCGCTTTTCGCCGGTTTGTCGTCCTTCATGTACTTCGTGGTTTTTTCCAGCATGACAGTTTCAGACTTGCCATCCTGCATTTTGATCGTGACTGTATCCGGCTTGACGGCGGTGACCGTGCCCATCAGATGAGTCGCGCCGCTTTGCGCGAACACAAGGGTTGAAAACACCAGTAGTGCTGTTGAAAACGCTGCGAATCGTTTGAACATGGGTCTTCTCCTTAGTTTGTACTGAAGTTACTGACGCTCTGAAGGATGAAAATTGCACCCCACAGAACGCGTTGAAATTTCATTCTCGAAGCCCAGGCGGTGCCTTGCGACTTGCTGAGAATTTCGAAATGAAATGAGGAAATACCGGATTTATCCGGCTAAGGGGATCAAATGAGGAGAGGGATAGATAACGTATTGAGAGAGCCGGGCGGCGCGTGAACCTTGATGTGGAGTGCGAAATGACCGACTGTCTCTAAAACCTGAGCCGCGCTGAATACTTCCGCCGGAAACTCAACAAACGTTACGGAGGGCAGAGTCAGCGACTTTTGAGGTGCTGCCTGGATGTACTTTCCGGGAGAAACCGGCTTCGTACAACATGAATCCATCTGGCCTCCTGCGGCCAGGGGACAATCCTCCCGGAGACAGCACTCTGCGGCTTTCTGATCGGCAAAGAGCAAATTGACGCAATCCCCGGTGTTCACCAGGAGAACCATCAATCCAACGATCATGGTGACCGGCCGCAATAGATTCATCGTGTATAAGGTGGACCGAGAGCGTCCGTAATGTCAAGTCCCGTCGTGCCGAGGTAGTGACCCCGTTTGAATAAACGCGGGCTAAAGCCCGCGACTACATTCAGACCGAACGTTGATCCCAAATGTAGTCGCGGGCTTTAGCCCGCGTTAATCCGAATTTGCTTTGGTCTCTGCCAGTCGCCGGAACAGCAACAACGGTGCTCCGTCAGAACCCATTAACGTTTCTGATCTCACCCGGAAGGTCCGTTCCAGGTTTTCGGCAGTCAGCACGGCTGCCGGCGTTCCGACCGAAATCAATTCACCCGAGTCCATAAGCGCGACCTCATTCGCCAGACGGTAGACGGCATTGAGGTCGTGTGTTGCGATCGCGACGGCGTGTCCGTCGTCGGCCAGCGAGCGACAAAGGTCGAGCACGTCCAGGCTGTGATCTACGTCGAGGTTTGCGGTGGGCTCATCCAAAAGTAGGATTTGGGCGCGCGTTGCCAGGCTTCTGGCAATCAATACGCGCTGTCGCTCACCACCTGACAGACTCGTAATCAGTCGGTCCGCCAAATGTGCGACATCCGCTCGGCGCAGCGACTCGTCCGCGATACGTGAGTCCTCTTCCGTTTCCCGATCAAAGCGGCCGCGATGAGCGTAACGGCCCATAAGCACGATCTCCCGTACCAGGAATTCGAATTCCAGACGAGTCTCCTGTGGGACATACGTTATGTTTCGTGCGATTTCGATGCGTCGCAGATCTTGCAAGTCTCGGTCATCGAGCATGACCCGGCCCTTGTTTGCTTTCCAAAGTCCGGCCATGCATCGCAAGAGCGTCGATTTGCCAGACCCGTTCGGGCCGATGATTGCGAGCACTGAGCCGGGACGAAGCTTTAGAGTGACATCTCGCAGAATCCAATGGCCCCTTCGTTCTGTTCCGAGTCCGGACGTCACAAGACAACTCATGTTCGGCCTGCCTCGCGATACTTCCGCAGTAGGAGAAACAGAAAGAACGGTGCTCCGAATGCGGCGGTGATGATCCCGAGACGAATCTCGTTTGGTGGATGTATCGTCCGTGCAAGGAGATCGCACAGAATGAGAAATGCGGCTCCTGCAAGGGCGCTGGATGGCAGCAAGGCGCGGTGGACGGGACCCACAAACACTCGGACGACGTGAGGCACAATAAGCCCGACGAAACCAACCGCTCCCGCCACCGCCACACAAGCGCCGGTCATCAGAGCGGCTGCGATGATGATCACGCGTTTGCTCGATTCGACGTCCACACCGAGCGCCGCCGCGGATTCTTCTCCCTGAATGAGGAGATCGAGATCGCGCGCATAGTAAAGGCTCACGAGCATGGCGAGCGCGATGAACGGCGCGGAGATCCAGACATGCGTCCACGTGCGGCTATCCAGGCCGCCCATCATCCAGAACACAATTTCTTGAGCGACCTGCCAATTGACAATACTGAGTGAAATCAGCAGTGAGGATACCGCTCCCAGCAGCGCAGCGAGTGCTATACCGGTTAACAACAGCGTCGATACGGGTGTGGTCCCTCCGCGCGTTGCGAGTGCATAGACCAACATCAAGGCGAAGAGAGCGCCGCCGAAAGCGGCCAACGGTAACGCAAGAGCGGACTTCACGACAATGCCGGAGATGAAGATAATCACCGCCCCAAGAACCGCTCCCGAGCCAACGCCGACAATGTTCGGTTCCGCAAGGGGATTGCGGAACAATCCCTGCATTAGCGCGCCAGCCATTGCGAGGCCCGCTCCGACAAATGCGGCAATAATCACGCGCGGCACTCGAATGAGCCAAACGATAACCTGATCTGCTCGCGAGGCGTCATTTGCGGAGATCCAAAAAGGCAACAGCCTGGCTCCAACGATGCGCAACGTAACCTGCCAGGCGACGTGCGTACTTCCGATCATGACCGCAGCAATAGCGGCGCAGAAGAGGAGTGGAATCACAGTGCTTAGAAACACAACTCGTCTTGCCAGGGTTCTACATTTTGGGACGGTTTCCATATAGAGCCTCGCTGAGAGCGTCAAGAATTGCCGTGGTGAACGGCGACATCGGCAAGAACACTTGGTTTTCAAATACCAGGATGTGCCCGGTTTGCGCTGCTGTGGTAAGTGCAATCGCGGGATCTTCCATCAGATGCTGTAATGCTGCTTTAGCTTGTCCCTGCGCCGCGCCCGACACGATCCACTCGGGATCCCAGCGAGCGATTTGCTCGGTGTTAATCGACCCATATCCATGCAATCCGTTTTCGGCCCCGACGTTGACGCCGCCGACTCTGCGAACGACGTCATCAAACAATGTATGGTCTCCATAGCTGTAACGGCCTGCGTAACCGAGGATTCGTGGAGAGGGAGAGTCGGCAGGCTTTCGCTTTGTTGCGCGATAGACGGCTTGCTGGAATTCGTCGTGTACACGATTGGCGGCGCTGTCTTCGCCGGTAAGGTGTCCAACAAGAAGAATCGTGCGGTCGATTTCTTCCAGGGTTGTGAAATCCGTGAACATTCGAAACACGGGAACACCGGCGTTTCGCAAAAGATCAGCGAAGTCTGCACGTCCGGTGCTCGATACGAGCAGCAGATCCGGATCGACTTTGAGAATGACTTCCGGGTCTGTGGCGATGGCGGGATGAAATGATTCCGCGAAAGAGTAAACGTTGCTGTAGCGGCGGTCATAGGCGTAGTTGCTGACGGAAACGATATCTTTCGGGGGGAGCACCGAATAGACATACTCGTCAATGGACCAATATTGAGATGCAACTCGATGGGTCGGGCGCGCGATCCTTAGTTGATACCCTTCGGCATCGACCGCGCGTCGCGGGTACGTGGTGGAGTTGTTCATAAGATCTGCGTTGCCGTATTGCTGGATGGTGCGCCGAAGTTCTAACGGCCCGGTGTAGCGTTCTGCGAGATGTATCCCGAACGCCACAGCGACAACTGCACCTAGAATAACCGCGACGGAAATGCCTCTCATCCCTACCACGCGCGCGACCAGCGAGGACCTTCATGGGAAGCTTCGCGAAGCCGGGAATCGACACCTTGCTCTACTTCGATCTGCCGACCGAATAACCAGAGCAGATCAGAGAGGCGGTTCAGATATCGAAGGACGTTTGGTTGCAGTGCGGTGTTTTCTTGTGTTAGCCGAACCGTGAGCCGCTCTGCGCGCCGGCAAACGGTGCGGGCGATATCAAAGACGGCGGACACGGGGTCCTCGCCTGGCAAGGACCAGTCTGCAAGAAGCCCTTCGATCGCTTCGATCCGATGGACTTCGTCCGTCAATCGATCGACCATCTCATCGGTGATATCGGGTTCCGGTTTGCGGCTGTCCGCCGTTGTCGCGATCGCAGAGCCAACCTGGAACAGCTCTCGTTGAATGGATTTCGTCTGAGCACAGATACTTTCGTTCCGGCACAAAGCTCGGGCAAAACCCAGCTTCGAAATCAGTTCATCGATCGTCCCGTACGCTTCAACACGAGAGTCTGCTTTGGAAACACGGACTCCACCGATGAGGCTGGTCTGCCCGCCGTCGCCGCGCTCTGTTGAAATCGACATGATGCAGCTCCTGTTCGGAACCTTCGAAACAAGGCAGACAGGGAGGCCAGCCTCTCAATGCGGGTTCAATTGTGTATTGGAGAATCCGAAGTGATTGATGGTCCACCCAGCCTCTTCCTTCGAAGGCTCGAATGAAAAACGGCGTTGTGCGCCGGTCATCGACAGGTCTTCGGACTTGCAGGCGTTCCGACTTTCCTACTGGCCGTTGCTTCCCAGCTCAACTGTTGAGCCAGTGCATTGAGTACGGCGGTCGTTCCTGCTTACCGCTGCGGGACAGTTCCGGATTCGCACCGGATTCCCTATTAGGCCTGACCATCAGGCCATCGATAACGGGAGGAAACTAACACACGGTTTGATGACACGCAATAGACATTTGAAACATAAGCGGATGGACCCGTAAAGCAATGGGGCAGTTACTATGTGTCGGCTGCGAGGGAGCGCAATCACGGCTATTTCAAAGCGACCTCCGATTTCCTGGACACCAACTCGGCGTTATTCTCGAAGCTTGTCTTTGCGCCGGACCGCAGGTCTTTTGGCAGCATCAGCCTCAACCATGTCGTTTCCGATAACAGCACACCGACAAACGAACCGATCATCAATGGACGCTTCCTCCACGAGCTGGATTCGCGATTCGATCGGTTCACCAGTTTCAATATTCCGGGCCCCAACTACCACCAGGCCGAAGGGCGCGTGACGCTGGCGTCATCATGCTCCGACCGCGGCGGGCAACGCTGAATCATTTTTCATTGACAGTAGAGCGCCTCCGGCAATAATCATTCCGTCAATCTCCACTACCCCCCTGGATTACTGACGCTGGGTTTTAACTTCTCGGACGAAGAAGATTCCCTTCGCTCGAAACGCCGCGGGATGCCAGTACGGCCAGGACACCGCATTTCAAATTTCACTAAAGGGTGAAGCCCTGTTTGAAGGGTAAGGGTTCAGACCCTGGAGGAATATACCATGTCAAAAATGAGTAGAAGGAACCTATTGAAGACTGCTGGGGCCGCAGGGGCGGCTGCCGGACTCGGTGCGCTGATCAAGTCAGAAACGAGCGCTTCGGCGACACCAGCACTGGCTGCGGAAGAACACGATCACGATGACAACGGGAAACCGATATCCGGGCCTTTGGCCAATGCGACCGTAACGTTCGGAGGGTGGCAATCCGGCCCCGCGCCGTATGACAGATTTGTGGTTCCGAACGATCGCACACGCAACCATCATCATCTGACACCCAATGTGGCCAAAATCGAGGAAGGAGGGACCGTAAATTTCATCATAGGCGGTTTTCACAATGTCATCGTCTATGATCACGGGACTCAGCCTAAAGATATCGACAGAACTAAGTTGGTCGCTGGTAGTGTTCCACCGCTTATCGACGATCCGAAAAATCGCATATACAGAGGACTTGATCCGGGGACCGTTGGGCAGGATCGCGTCGAAACCGTGCAGTTCGCTAAAGCAGGTCTGTTTCTCGTAATCTGTGGAGTCCTTCCCCATTTTTTCAATCCAACCACAGGCCAATTTCAAATGTTCGGCTATGTGAGAGTGGTGAAGAAGGACGACTAGCGGAGAGAGACTGCAGCGGCGGTCTATGAGCGCCGAGGATACGGAATCAACGATATTCGGCGGTCATAGACCGGCTCGGGACGATCTGGTGGCGATTGCCTTCGAGGAAGGATTTGTACAGAGATCATCCTTGCAAATCCGAAGTGCGTCTCCTTCATCGTCCGACGTACCTCGTTTTCCCGATTTCCTCGCAGTCTATCCTGTCGAGAGCTTTCGTGATCGCTTATGGTAGAACGTGAACCGGCGCGTCCTGAATCGGTTTAGAAGTTGTTCGCTCTACTTTGTGATTGCGACTACTTCGAAGGCCTGGCCTTGCCGGGAATGAGAATTATCCGCGCGTCTGAAGGAATGCCACGAATCACGGTGCCAGCGGGCAGATTAACTGAATTGCGAAAAAGAAAAGGATGCTGGTAGCTGTCCTTATATTCATAGAGCCACAGCAGGGGCTCGGTCGCCCCGTCGGGCAACGAGGCGACTATTTTTACAGAGGCTGCTACCGGCACTCTTTCGGGAAGTAACCCATCGAGCGTTAATCCACGGTCAAGCGTGAGGTCGCCGCTTACCGCGATCCCATTCTTCGGAACCTTGACGGTGGGGAGTTTGTCCAGCTTCGGTTCTTTTGGCAGGGTATTCGGGTTGTTGCCTTTCGGGGTGTCGCTATCGACCCAATCCGTTATCAACTCCAGTTCTGCCTGAGATAGCCCTTGATCGTTGCGAAAGTCTCCGAATCCTTTAATAGCGCCCCATGGAGGCATGCGCCGGGAGAGTACTGCGTCTTTGATCTCGACGGCACGCGGTTGTACCTCCGGATATTTCATCAGGGAAAAGGCCTTTCCCCCTTCGTGGTGACAGGATGCGCACCGCTGGTAAATGATACGGGAGATTTCTCGGTTCCAGGTGATCGCATTACCAACGTTGTGCGCACTGGCATCAACACAAATGCCAGGAAAGAAAACGGCAAGCAGGATCGCCCAGTTCATGCAGTTTGACAATTCTCTCAATCGGGCCATGATATAAGAAGGTCATGCGGGCAATTGTGTTCCTCGCGATTTTGCTTTCGGTGACCGTGTTGTGGGCGCAGGTTCAAGTCACTCCAAATCCTTCCAAGGATCCGGTCTTTTTCTGCCCGATGGATAAGGACATTCGCTCCAACAGTCCCGGCAATTGTTCGCGTTGCGGAATGAAATTGGTTGCCGGAGTTCCCGATCCAGTCGAATTTCATCTCGATCTTACAGTTACACCACGAGCACCCAGGCCCAACGAAAAGGTCCATCTCAAATTCGATGTTCACGATCCATGGAAGAATAACCCGGTCAAGAAGTTCAACGTCGTCCACGAGAAGTTATTTCACGCCTTTATTGTCAGCGAGGATCTTCAGTTCTTCCTCCACGATCATCCCATCTGGGCCAACGATGCCTTCCAGTACGACACCGCCTTGCCGAAGCCGGGCATGTATCGCGTCCTCGGCGATTTCTATCCCGAAGGCGCGACCCCGCAACTCATCACCAAAACGATTTTCGTCGCAGGAAGCGCGACTCGGCCCACCCCCTTGACGCGCGACTATTCGCGCAAAACCGGTGAGAACCTGCAAGTCGAATTGTCCACGACCCCGCCCCAGCCTGTTGCCGGGCTGAATACGCAGATGCGATTCAGCATCACTCCTGGCGAAGGGCTCGAGAGGTATCTCGGAGCCTGGGGACACATGCTTGCTGTCAGCGACGACCTTATCGATATGATGCACACGCATCCCTTCATCGCAGATGGATCCCCAGAAATGCAGTTCGATGTGACCTTTCCTCGGGCCGGCATGTATCGTGTCTGGGTTCAGTTTCAGCGGAAGGGCGTCGTCAACACAACCCACTTCGATGTCCCGGTGAAAGCGAAATAGGATCATCGCTACACGACCTCGTATGGGACCTCGGACTCGCTGACCTTGAGCCGTTTGTTCCGGCGGCGCTGCCGGATGTCTTCAACGATGGCAAACAGGCAGGGAGTCATGAAAAGAACATGGATCGTGGAGCTGACCATTCCACCAATGCTTGGCGCGGCGATCGGTTTAAGAATATCCATGCCCGGCCGCGTTGAAAAAGCGATCGGCAGTAATGAAAGTATGACGGCCGCAACAGTCATCAATTTCGGCCGCAGTCGCGCTGCGGACCCATCGATGACCGCATCGATGTAGGACTCACCTTCCGGCTTGTGAGCCAGCGCCTGACGAATGAAAATGACCATGATGATGCCGGTCTGAACCGCGATCGCAAAAAGTGAAATGTAGCCCACGATCACCGCGGTCGTCATGGGGTAACCCAGCAGCCACTGGAGAAAAACGCCGCCAACCATCGCAAAAGGAACAGATAGCATGATCAGGATGCTTTCGCCAACCGACCGGAACGCGATAACAAGCAATCCAAAGATGATTGCCAGTGTCAGTGGAACGATAAACCGGAGCCGCCCGCGAGCCGCCTCTGTGTATTGATAGAGGCCGGTCCATTCGATGGAGTAGCCCGGCGGCAACATCACGTTTTTAGCCAGCACATCCCGCGCCTTTTCCACGTAGTCCACGGCGGTCACGTTTTGCAGATCGATGTAGATAAAACCAGCCAGGTCGCCGTTGTCATTGCGAATCATCTCGGGCATTTTGCGCACGGAAACATCCGCGATATCGCCCAGCGGAATGGACCGTCCGTCGCCGGTCACAACGGGGACGGTCTTGACCTTTTCCACCGTGTCGATGTACTCCGGAGAATATTGGACACTCAGGGGAACGACAGTATTACTGGATTGTTTGATCCCGACGATGTTGTCGCCTCCAATGGCGTAGCGCACGGTATCCATGGCTTCCTCGACTGTGACGGCGTGCTCTGCCATGCGCTGTAGATCGTTTCGCACATCGATGTAGTACCCTTCCGAGATCCGCTCCGCGATCACCGATTTCGTACCCGGAAACGCCCGCAATACTCCCTCAATCTGTTGAGAGAGGTCTTCGACGACTGAAATCTCCGGACCTTTCACTTTGATTCCAACAGGCGTTTGAATCCCTGTTCCCTGCATCATCACTCTTGCCCGGATTGGCTGTACCCAGCTATTGACGTATCCGACGATGGTCATCGCCTTGTCCATTTCGGCGACGAGTTTTTCTTTCGTCATGCCGGGCCGCCACTTCGAGCGCGGCTGAAGAAGGACCGTCGTCTCAACCATAGACACCGGCGCGGGGTCGGTCGATGTGTCCGCCCTGCCAAGCTTGCCGAATACACGATCGACTTCAGGAAACTCCTTCAGCTTCTTGTCCATCTGCTGCAGGACCCATCCTGCCTCCCTTGTCGGCAGGCCGGGCAGTGTCGTTGGCATATACAGAATGGAACCCTCGTCGGTCTCCGGCAGAAAGTCCCTGGGGAAATTCCTTAACAGTAATGCCGCCGGAATTAGCGTCAGCATGCCGGCAATGGTGAAGGCATACCGGTGACGAATCACGCCCTTCAGGGCCGATCGATAGATACGCACCGGCTTGCTGTCCTGGTAATTCAAAGGCGTCATCCTCTCTCGTCTGAAGATCCAGAGCACCAGGATTGGAATCAGAACCGCCGTTAACTCAGCTATCTCCGGAAGAAACTCCGCCGTGAAGTCCGTAAACAACGACGCTGCGATGATCAACAAACCAATCGCGCCTGTGGCAATAGCGTACCGATAACTGAGAACCTTCTGCAGGGCGATTCGCCGCGGCCGCGCCGCCGGCGTTGCTTTCCTCTCGAAAATCCACACAACGATAATCGGCAGGAGGAACAAAGTCAGCAGTGTGGAGAATGCCATCGCGAATGTCTTGCTATACGCGAGAGGATCGAACAGGCGAGCTTCGCGCTCTTCAAGGAAGAATACGGGCAGGAACGATGCCAGGATGATCAGCAGAGAAAACATCAACGGCTTGGCAACGTTGGAGATCGATCGAATGATGATTTCTCTCTTCTCGGCCGCGCTGATCCCGGGCCGCAACGAAAGCTCGGCGGCGCAATTTTCCACGATGACGATTGTGGCATCGGCGATCTCACCGATGGCGATGCAGAGACCCGCCAGAGAGAATAGATTGATTGTCTGACCGGATAAAGCCAGCGGCAACGCGGTGAACAATACACTCAACAGAAGAATCGTTATCGGACCGGCAGCAGTCCGAAGGTTCCGGAGGAATAATGTGGTAACAAGAATGAGGACGGCCAGTTCAGTAACAAGCGTCGCGAAGAATTCTTTGAGAGTGGCCCAAATCCAGGCGGATCGATTGTATGTAGGAACGATCTCGACACCTTGCGGCAACGACGCGCTGATTTCACGAAGCTTTTGCTCGATGGACCGCGTGATCGCAAGAACATTCTGCCCCTGCTCCATAATGACGACGCTGCCCACGACCTCTCCTCTGCCGTCGAGATCGGCCGTGCTGCGCCGCAGGTCATAACCCACCTGGATATAGCCGATGTCCTTTAAATGGATTGCCTTTTCATTCTTGTCCCGGCCAACCACGAGGAATTCGAGCTTGTCGACGTCGTCATTGTCGATGATTCCACGCAACTGGTATTCGCGATTGGTCACCTCGATCGTTCGTCCGCCTGTTTCCTGAAAGGCACTCCGAACAGCGCCGATGACCCGGCTCAAAGGAATGCCCGCATCCGCCAGCAACGGTGGAAAGATCTTCAGTTGATATTGCTTCTCCAGACCGCCCGCTGAAGCGACTTCCGCCACACCGGGAACAGTTTGCAACGCTGGTTTGATCTGACTCTCATTCAGCAGGCGCAACTCACGAAGGTCGTGTGTTTGCTGACGGTCGACGAGGGCATATTGAAGAATCCAACCCATGCTGCTGGCGTTGGGTCCCAGCGTTATGCTCGCGTCGGACGGAAGTTGCGGGCGAATCGTGTTGATGCGATCGAGAACCAGCTGCTGGACTTTGTCCCGCTGAGCGGTGGTGCCGAGGATCACATAGATAAACGAATAACCCATGTGCGACGTCGCCCGGATCGATTGAACATCGGCCGAACCGATCAACGCCCGAATGAGTGGCTCGGTGACCTCGCTTTCCAGCAGCTGCGGGCTGCGCGGCCACTTCACGTAGATGACGATTTGCGGGTCGGAAATATCAGGAATGGCGTCCAGAGGTGCGGTTCGGATCGAATAAGCGCTCAGCAGGATTCCCGCCGCCACCAGGATCAGAACAAAGACCCTGAAGCGGATGATAGTTCTAATGATGGTGCTGATGCTCATTTCCAGACGCGGGCTGGCCACCCGATTTCAATTTGTACTCGGAATCGATGAAGAAACTGCCGAAGGTCACGACCTGATCGCCGTCGTTCAAGCCCTGCAGGACCTGCGTGTACAGCTCTCCCTGGATGCCGGTATGAATCTCCTGAGGCACATACATACCCGGATGGTGTTGAAGATAGACAACGCGCTTGTCGCCTTCTTCGATGATCGCTTCGTTGGGAACCGAGAGGAACTCGCCACGGATGACAACCACTTCCATCACGTAACTCGTGCTGCCTTGCCTGCCGCTGGAAGCCAGCGTCACTTCCACCATGGCGCGTCCTTGCTGCGGGACGACGCGAGTCACCCAGGCTTGATACATCGATGACTTCGACTCCGGCGGAAAGGCGCGCACGCGCTGTCCAACCTTGATCACGTCGGCGTCAGGCCCGCGCACGTATCCGGTAAGTATTTTTCCGCTTTTGTCTATCCTCCCCGCCATCCGCACCCATGTCTGCACGGGGCGAACAGCGGTCTTCGTCAGCGTCAAGGTGAGATCGACAGCCTGTTTCTCATCGACTGTCGTGCTAGCGGCAGGTCTGGTATGGCTGCGGATGCCCTGGGCGCTCGCCGGGATGACCCCGGCGAACGCCAGCAGAACCAGAGTGCGAGCAATTTCTTGCATCATAGGACGGGCCGCGCACTGAACTGGGAGCCGCGGAGCGGCATAAGAATGTAGCCACGGGCGCAAGCCCGTCGAACTGAGTTCAGAACAGTTGCGAGCCCCGCAGGGGCGTAAGATTCTTTCGCCCCTACGGGGCTCGAATCATACACGATTTCGTTCCCCACGCTGACGCGTGGGGCTACATTCTTACGCCGCTCCGCGGCTGGCAATTCATTCCACACCTTCATAGAGCGCCGCGCATTCTCAGTGGCAGTAGTTATCCTTGCTATCCATCACGTGCGTGCCCCAGGGAAAGAGACCAACATTGGTGATTTTTGTGAATTGTTCGGTCTTTGCATCGATGATGACAACGGAGTGAGTCGTCGATTCCGCCAGATAAATCTTCTGCTCTGCCGTATCCGTCGTTGCCGTTTCCAACTGAATGTTCGTGCCGATCTTGATCCGGCCGGCAGGCTTCAATGTCTGCATGTTGTAGACATAGACAAACCCGCTCGTCGAGCTGATCACAAAAGCTTTGCCGGCAGCAAAGTTCACTCCGACCATGCCCGGACCGGCTTCCAGGGTCGCCGCGACTTTGTTCGAATTGAGATCGATGATGGAAATAGTCTCATCGCCATTATTCGGGGTGATCGCATATTTGCCGTCATGGCTCATGTAAATGCGCCACGGGTCCTTCCCGACCCTGATCGTCTTGACGATCTTGTCTTCACGCGGATCGATCACACCAACAACGCCCAGGTCGCCATCGGCCGCGTACAGAAACTTCCCGTCATTGGAAGGAGCGGCAATGTTGATACCGTGGATCTCGCTCAGATAGCGTTCCGGGTCCAGCTTTGCGATAGTCGGCGTATCGGCAATTTGAATCTTCTTCAGCAGCTCGTGACGGCGAACGTCGATAACGCCCACCCAGTGCGCGCCGTAATTGCCCACATACGCTTTCGAACCATCCGGGAGGAAGGTCACGTTGAGGGGCTCGACAAGACCGGGAATCGTCTTGATCTTCGACAGTGACAGCATATCGATGACGGATATGGAATCCCCTTCAGGATTGCCTTGATAGTACCAGCGGCCGTCCGGCGAGAAAGCAAGATGCTCCGGCGCGATATCCGTGGGGATTATTTTCACAAGCTCCAACGTACGCGCGTCAATGATGAACGCTTTGTTGGCCCGTGTTCCGCCTGTCACAACATAACGGCCATCGGGCGACATCATGACCATGTGTGGATTGACATTGTTACCGAGAAAGGTCCGCCCGATGATCTTATTGGTCTTGATATCCATGTACGCAATATCATTCGAGTCACGATTGACGATCAATACAACGGAGGCCGGATCCGTGACTTTCACTTCAGCCGCGTATGATGCAAACGTCGCTGCGCCGCCGGCAGCGAGCACAGCCAGGAGGCACACGACAATAGAGAGCTTTATTCTAGACATGGCCTTTTCTCCTTGGAACATTGTCCACCGCCTCAGCTTCAAAAGCTAGCCTGTAGACGAATACCCGGCACGAGGTAGCCCTGCTTGCTCGGAGAACCGACTTTCCTCTCGAGCACGTGGGCCAGATGAAATGAGAGTTTGAATTTCTCTGCAATTTGAAAGTTGTAATACCCTTCCGCGAGCTGTTCTCTGTTTCCGGCTCTCAGGTCGGTCTGGGAGTAGCCAAACGCCCAGTAATCCGCGGGGTTGAAAACAAGATGGTTCCGGAATTGCAGTGCCCCGCTGTAAAACAGATCCCTTCGGCTTGCGCCATCGGCCTGTGCTGCCGCACCAAAGCGGCCGGCCAGCGTGACGGTGGACGAGAGTCTCTGGTCAAAGCTGGTGCCGAACGCGGTGCGATGCAGTGCTGCAATATTGGCGGCGGCGCCGCCGTCTGCCGTACTGTTCGAGCTGTTGTTCACTCGATACCAGAACCGGTAGTTTCCCTGGCCGAGCTTAAATGGATTCAGGAAATACCCGACTTCGGCCAGCGAATAGATCGAATCCGATAGACACGTCGCCTGAGGGTTACTTTGCTGGAATCCAATCTTGAAATTGAAACCATTCTTCGAGTCGAAAACTGCGGAAAAACCCGAACCGTTGACTGCCAGACCCAACATCGGGTTGTTGACCAGCGCGTCACTCAGGAATTGCGACGTTTCATCATTGGCGACCGCGTTGTGATCAAAGTAATTGGTGAGGTCCAGCCGGCCCGCGGTAAGCGCGAGTTTCTGTGAGAACACTTCGGTCCTGAGCCATGCCTCGCGAAGGTTCAACTCGTTCTGCCGGGACAAGCGCGCTGAAAAACCGTTCAGCAGAGTCAGCGAAGGGACTTCCAAATCGGGAGGCGTACCGCTGATGCCCACGACATCCGCGAAGAATATCGTGTGCTGGGCTATGTTGGCTGTAAAAAAAAGGTCTGCGTTTGCGAGCTGATAGGCATTTCCATCAGCCTTCGCGGGTTCGCCCTTGGTCCGGATCGCGAACTGGGGAACTATGGCCGCGCTCACGCCGACTTTGACGCTTCGTTTTTCCTGATCCGATAATGCACCTTCGATTTTTTCATTGATCGTCTGGCGCCGATAGACTCGCTCTCTCTGATAGGTGACTTTTTTCGTCGCGCCCGGCGTTTCCTTATCGTATTCGTTGCCGTTTTTGTCTACGAAGACTTCAATCCGTTTGACTCGCGTCTCGGGTTCAGAAAGTACGGTGCTGGCCTCGAGCGCGCCCAGACGTTCTTCGAGCGTTTTGATCCGCTCGAGAAGTACCTGGGTGTCCGTTGTTCCCCCGCTTGGCGCCGTGGCCTCCGCGCCGGGAATCTCGAGCCGGTTCAGAGTGACGTTAAAGGCTTGCGTGGACGGTACCGTGACCTCTTGAGACCATCGCTCAAAACCCGGGGCATCCACCTGCAATACGTACTGGCCCGGCGGCACTTGTGTGAACGAAAATGCGCCATCGTTTGTCGATCGCGCAGTACGTTGCGGCGCCGGCGTCATCTTCATTCCCGGCATTGCAGGCGTCCACGGTCCAAGGGAAACATCGGCGTTGGCTACAACACCGCCTTGAACGCTGACGATACGCCCATTCAACGCAGAACCTTGCGGCGAGGAGGCTGGAACAGCCGCTTCCGCGCTCGCAGTCAACGCCACGGATTGCTCTTCGCGCGCCGACAACTGCTTTTCCAACGTCGCGATTCGATCCAGCAGGCCTTCACGATCGCTTTGCTGCCCGGGCGCGTTGGGTTGCTGTGCCTGCAGATCGGACGGGTTCGCAAACGCGAACGCCAATCCAACGACCGCACAGGCTATTAACACTTTCCACTCGAAACGATGAATATTCAGCATGGGACACTCACCCTCGGTTGATCCGACATTCCATTCGGTTGTTTTGGGAGCCGAACGGAGATTGATTCAAATGACGCGAATGGTAGCAGAGCTAATAGGTACCAAATCTGAAGACTTTCTGAATTCTTGTTCACAAACGTGGTCTAGCGCCAACCGGGTGATATAAGGAGCGTGCTTTCGGGGGAGATTGTGGCCAAGAGGTTCGGCTGTATCGCTTTAAGAGGGGCAATGAGTCTGAGTCTTTTAGTCGCTACCGCTATATCCGCGCCGGCACAACGACCCGGCGGCCGAATTGAGCTGCGTGTCCAGATTCGAGACGATCGCGACTCGCACAGTGGTGCCCGGGTACAGTTGACTCGCCGCCAAGCCGCTGAACTGGTTGCATATACGAATCCTTCGGGCAGCGCGGATTTCCGCGGACTCAGGCCGGGCATTTACACGCTAAGCGTGAGTGTCCTGGAAAAGGAGGTGTAGCACGACTCAGACACTGAGGGGCGAAAGCGCCAAAGACCTTACTCCGTGCGCAACAGTTCTTGAATCAGTTTTTCCATATCGTCGTAGCGCCCACCGCCACCGTGGCTGAACCGGACGATCCCATTCCGGTCTATCACAAACTGTGACGGCCAAAGGTCGCAAAGATAATCGCGGAAAATCCTCTGTTCATTGTCGACCACTACTGGATATTGGATGCCCATTTTCGCGACAGCTTCTCGCAGCTTCTTTGCATCCTTCTCGTAATCAACACGCGGTGTGTGGACGCCAATGACTACAAGACCATCCTTGGCATACTTTTTGTGGAGATCCACGATGTGGGGAGTAGCCTCAATGCAGGGCGCGCAGTCAAAAGCCCAAAAATCAATGACGACAACTTTACCTTTTAGAGATTTGAGCGTGAGCGGGATCCCATTGATCCAGGTACTGGATTTCCTGATCTCTGGGGCTTTATATGTCCCGAAATCCTTTGCCGACTTCTGGGCAAGTGTGACGCCACTGAAGAGCAGTGCTACAAACACCAACCGAACATACATAATGAATCTCCAAAGAAACTGGATTGGTCGAGTCGGTCAAATTTTGACCGGTGCGGCGATGCCGTGAATCCCTGCTGGTAAGGATACAGGCGAGGTCAATCCCTGCTCATACTAAATCAAGCCTCCAGATTGACGTCTGTGTCCATCCGGTCGCGACTCTCCTGCAGCCGGTGATCCACTCCGCCCCTGGCGTTTCTTAGCACGGTGGGAGACATGCCACCCCACATTGAGATGGCGGTGGTCCCTGAATTGCACAACGGTCGAAGGAACTAACAGATCTCTAAATTGCTGAGACAGACGCCATGTAATTGGCAACACGCGGCTTATTGATCACCGCATCTTTTCTATGGAGGAAGATATGATGCTTCGACTGCCTCGGAAGACAGAGCAGGTTGTGTTAATCACTTTTCTTATGCTGGCTACGGTACGACCACTTGCAGCCTCTGAGTTCGATGCTCTTGCGATTTCCCAGAACATTCAGCGACTGCACATGCCTTATGGCACGATCCTCGATCCAGTTTTCGCTTCATCTGATCCGGCTTCACCAGGCTATTCGCAAATTGTGAGTTATACAAGGGCCGGCGATTCGGCGCTCTGGACGGGACACTATCTTGCCGCTGAAGCCTTCCGTTATAGGGTCACACGATCGCCCGAAGCCTTCACTAATGCCTGGCGAGCGGTGCGGGGAATCCACGCCCTCCTCGAGATCACCGGCAGCGGCGTTCTCGCACGGTGTTTAGTTCCCGTGGATTCACCTTACGCTATGGGCATTCAACAAGAGGAAAGTGGTCACGGGATTTACTACAACAGGCTAAGAGATCGGGACTACTTCTGGATTGGCAACACGTCGCGAGACCAGTATTCCGGCATCATGTTCGGTTTGGGCGTGGCCTACGATATGATCGATGACCCGGATATGCGAAACCTCATTCGCATTGATGTGACGGCGTTACTTAATTACCTCCTGCTCCACAGTTGGAATGTGGTCATGCCGGATGGCCGAATCAGTACAACATTTCTCCATCGACCGGATCAGATGTTGAGCTTTCTTCAGGTTGGCCGAAGAGTGAACTCTCAGCGTTTCGCCTGGATCTACGCCGTCTACCGCAGCGTTTATGCTTCGTCGGTCGTCCTTCCCGTGTATTTGGACAACATCGACGACCACAACTCCTACTTCAAATTCAATTTGAATTACATCAACCTCTACAATCTCATCCGTCTGGAGGAAGACAACTCCCCCTCCAGGCAGTTGTATATGGGCGCCTACGACATGCTGCGGCAACGGACGCAACTGCATGGCAATGCCCATTTCAACCTGATCGATGGAGATCTGAACGGAGCGAACAGCGGTCGTGATATGGAGACGATCATGCTTCTGGAGTTGTGGCTTCAGCGACCGTCTCGGGACTATTGGGTGGATTTGAGAGGCAAATATGCCACATGCGGTACGGATCGGGCGTGCAATCCGATTCCGGTTAACGAGCGCGTCAATACCGATTTCTTGTGGCAGCGCAGCCCGTTCCTATTGTTTGGAGGAGGCTTTGGTACGAGAGAGACAGCTGCAATCGACTATATTCTCCCGTACTGGATGGCGCGCCGACACGGCCTAACACCATAAAACTGCCGTGCGTGGCAGGGCGACATCAACAAGCAATTCAGGCCGTTCGTTTCGCTACACGATACACGCTGCTGCCGGAATCACCGCCGACATCACGCCATTTGTCGAGACTCCATTCAACCGCATGGCCAACTCTCAAGCGCAAGAACCAGGCTTGTCCGAATGGTCTGTAGAGCTAAAGTGCCATCAGTTGAGCGTGTCAAAATTACCATCCATCAGTCTGAACGAACCATTCATTGAAATGCCCTGTGCGGAGTCAAAGTTGGTATGCATACAATCCAAGTCCTAACATCCGAATGGATAGGAGTATGCACATGCATTTCTCAAAGAGGGTTTCGATTCGTGCGATTGCTCTTGCTCTTTTTTGTGTCTTCTTTCTACCGGGGTCGGTTTCCGCTCAATCGGTGGCCAGCGGCACGATTGAAGGCACTGTCGTCGACGCTACCGGCGGAGTTGTTGTTGCCGCTAATGTCGACATCCGGAATCCCCTCACGGGATTTCAACGAGCAGCGGTGACCGATTCGGCGGGCGCGTTTCGATTCACAAATATCCCATTCAACCCATACCACGTCCAGGTCACTAAAGAAGGATTTGCACCGGCCGCACAGGACGTGAACGTTCGTACAACCGTACCGATTCCGGTAAGGATCCCACTCTCGGTGGCCGGCGTCACGCAATCGGTCAGTGTGGAAGCCGGATTGGGGGATATTGTCGAAAACGTTCCTTATGCCCATGCGGATGTGGACATCAGTACATTGGAAAAATTGCCTACGCTCTCTCCGGCTTCCGGCTTGAGCGACGCCATCATGTTGTCGTCGCCGGGTGTCGTTGCGGATTCCAACGGATTCTTCCATCCACTGGGTGACCACGCCCAGACTTCGTTTGCGATCGACGGCCAGCCGATCAGCGATCAGCAGAGCAAAGCGTTCTCGACACAGGTACCGGTCAATGCCATCCAAAACATGGAAATTGTGACGGGAACTCCAAATGCCGAATTCGGCGATAAAACCAGTCTCGTCGTCAATGCTACGACTCGTTCCGGTCTCGGCTTGACGCGACCCAGAGGCGGCGTGCTTGCGCAATACGGATCCTTTGGAACTCCTTCCGTTGAAGCCAACGTCGGTGTGGGAGGACAGAGAGCGGGATGGTTCATCGCAGCGAACGGCTTGAGGTCCGGCCGCTTCCTCGACACGCCGGAGTTTAATCCGATCCATGCGATTGGAAACAGTGAGAACGCGTTCAACCGGTTCGATTTCCTTCCAAACACAAAAGATGCACTACACGTCAACGTGTTGCTTGCTCGAAACTGGTTCCAAACGCCAAATAGTCTGGACCAGTCCACGCAAGATCAGCGGCAGAAGGTCGTCACATTCAATCTCGCGCCGGGATACCAGCACACGTTCAATTCAACTACACTGCTTACGATCAATCCATTCGTTCGGCAGGACCGCGTCCATTATTATCCCAGTCCGGATCCGGCCGACGATTCGCCCGCCACGCTTTCGCAGAGCCGACGTTTGACGAACTGGGGTGTACGAGGGGACGTTTCTTACAGTGCCGCGCACCACAACATCAAGATCGGTGGACAGGTAATGCAAACGCGATTGAGGGAAGACTTCGACCTTGGCATTACGGACTTCACTTTCAATCCGGTGTGCTTGAATCGCGCCGGTGACCCTCAGGCGTTGCCGACAGTCACAAACCCTGCGCAGTGCGCAAGCCGCGGCTTCGTAACGAATCCGGACCTGAATCGGGACCTGATTCCTTTCGACCTGACGCGCGGTGGAAGGCCTTTCACGTTCGCAGGCACCGGAAACGTCAACGAATATGCGGCTTACGTTCAGGACGCGATAACCATCGGCAGCCTCACGCTCAATCCTGGCTTGCGCATCGATCGATATGATGGAGCCGGCATCAAGGATACCCAGGCCGAACCTCGAATGGGGATCTCCTACTTGATCCGCCCGAGCGCGACAGTCCTGCGGGCGGGCTATGCCCGCACGATGGAGACCCCTTACAACGAGAACCTGCTGGTTGCAACCTCGGAGAGTGCGTCGGTATTGATTAGCGCGTTCTCACCAGAAGGACAGGCGCCGCTGAAGCCGGGACACCGAAACCAGTTCAACATTGGTTTGCAGCAGGCCCTCAGCAGATATGTTCAATTCGAAGGCGACTATTTCTGGAAATTTACCGATAACGCATATGATTTCGGCGTCCTCTTTAACACGCCCATCGCATTTCCGATCACCTGGCAGAAATCCAAATTGGACGGAGTTTCCTTCCGCCTGAGCACAACGAATCTCAAGGGCTTCCAGTGGTACACGACGATGGGCCATAACCGCGCGCGTTTCTTTCCGGTCGATGGGAGTCCATTCAGAATCGACCATGACCAGAAGTTCCAGCAAACGACAAACGTGCGCTATCAGTGGAAGAGAAACGGCCCGTGGGGCGCATTTACATGGCGCTACGATAGTGGACTTGTTGCCGGCGCCGTCGCAAGCCTCGCGGATGCTCTCGCACTGACGCCCGCCGGGCAGGCGGCGATCGGTTTCTTCTGTGGTAACCAGACCGCTACTCCGGATTCTGGGATCGACTCGTGCAGGTCAAATTTCGGCGCGACACGGTTAAAGATACCGGCGGAGGGCACCGCCGATGAGGATCACAATCCACCGCGTATAGCGCCCCGGCACATCTTCGATATCGGCATTGGCACGGACAATTTGTTCTTAAGGCAGCAAGATAACTCGCATGTGACTCTGCGCTTCACCGTCTCCAACCTGACGAATAAAATCGCGCTCTACAACTTCCAATCCACCTTCAGCGGGACTCACTTCGTCGCTCCGCGCGCATACACGGGTGCGATCGGCTTCGTCTTTTAGCCTGGCGGCAACCAGGGGTCGGACCCTGGTGGCCGAATCTCCGCCAATGTCAGTTGCTTGATCCCGTCGCCTTTCACTTTGCCTTACGGCAAGAACAGGCACACTGGTCCGAGTCCTGATGCATCAGAACCACAACATTATGGCAGCAATAAACATTGCGACTGTTGTCACGGCAACGACGGTCTTTCCCAGAATTGAACTGGTCTGGCCGTTCATCACTTTGGGGTCGGATGCGATGATCAGGATTCCCAAAAGTAAGAATGGCGCAAGCACACCGTTGATTACTGCCGTCCAATAGAGGGCCTTGACTGGACTGATGTTGGTGAAATCCATGATGACCGCCGCGACTGTGGAAGCCAGGATGACCGTGTAAAACGAACGTGCCTGTTTCAGTCGCCTATCCAGTCCCTGCCGCCAGCCTAACGCTTCCGCATACGCATAGGCGGCAGATCCAGTCAGCGTCGGGATGGCCAGCAAACCCACACCGACAATACCAAGAGTGTACAGGGTTGACGCCAATGGACCGGCGATCGGCCGCAGAGCGAGCGCCGCATCCTTGGCCGTCTCGATGTTGGTCTGTCCGCTGCGGTTTAACGTGAACGCCGTCGTGAGGATGATGAAATACATGACGAGATTCGAAAAGAAAGTGCCCACACCAACGTCAAACTTGCGGACTCGCAATTCGTGTCTGCTTGCGCCTTTCCTCTGACCCAAAGTATTTCGACCAGCGGCCCTTTCCTCTTCAACTTCTTGAGTGGCCTGCCAGAAGAAAAGGTACGGACTGATCGTCGTTCCGAGGATCGCAACAAGTGTTTGCCACGCTTCTCTCCCGTGCGGCAACGTGGGGATGAAGGTGTCATGCAGTGCTGTACCCCAATCCGGGGCTATCACGAAGGCGCTCAGCACATAAGCGAAGAGCACCAGGGAGAGCCACTTGAGGGTGCTTGCGATGTGGTAATAGCGCAAACGAACGGTTACCCAGGAAATGCCGGTCGCAAAAATGATGACCCAGACGTGCGAACTAAGATGGGTGAGCATCTCCGCAGCATCCGCCATACCCGCCAGATCTGCGCCGACATTGATCGTGTTCGCTATGAGAAGAGCTGTAATCGCCGCAAAAACGAGCCGGCGAGGGAATCTCGTTTTAAAGGCCGCCGTCAGTCCACGCCCGCTGACCATACCGATCCGCGCGCACATCATTTGCACCGCGGCCATTAGTGGCCACGTGAGGAACGCCGTCCAAAGGAGTCCGGTCCCGAAATGCGCACCCGCTATCGAATATGTCGCGATTCCCGACGGATCGTCATCTGCAGCGCCTGTTATCAATCCGGGACCCAGAGAATCCCAAACCCGGCTCTTCAGCCAAAACAGTGATCTCTTTGCATGTCTTACCATTGTCGCCACCCGCTGGAACACGCAACTCGGCCGCAGTTGGACCTCATGGCGGTTCGATTTCGTTTGAGGGAGCGTTACATGTATGCTCCGCTCGATTCACAGCTATCTGCCGTGGCGAGCGGTTAGATCGGCGAAAGATCTAGGCGATCGTCACGGCGGGAAGATCGTTACTACTCGGAGGTTCGGTTTTGTTTCTCATAAGACTTTTGAGTCCAGCAAAGCCTCGTGTCCCAACAATCCCAAGCATCAGAGCACGTATATTGCCTTCGACGTTCCGTGAGGCATTTTGTCCTCGCTGATTTCGCGGCGTGGACCTGAGGGCCCGTTTGCGTCTATCGTGGCGAATGACCTGGGTTAGTTCTCGACAGCACTGCGAGACAACTTCGAGAGCTCTTCACGAATGGCAAAGGCATTCTGTCGCCACCGAGTCCGGTCGAGTTCGTACTGATGCTGTAGATCACAATATCGTTGCGCTGAACCGATTCGACAACTTCGGTCATCGAAAGACGGCTTGAGTTATCGTCACAGTCGCTGATGACGACCATGATCCGCCTTCCAGTTTGGCCGGCGAGTTTCTCCGAAGCGGCGAGATAGACGGCGTCGTGCAGTGACGTTCCACCACCTGCTCGCATCGTGCGTATCGATTTCGCTAGTTTTTCGGGGTCGTCGGTGTAGTCCTGAATGAGATCAATTCCGGAATCGAATGTGATGACGAGCGCGCGGTCTTTTCCCCGAATCAATGTCGAATAGAAAAACTCGATCGCCGCTTCCTGCTCGAAACGAAGCCTGTCGCGAACGCTTCCGCTGGTGTCGATCAGAAGAGCGATCGTGAGTGGCAGGTCGGTATCCGCGCTGAAATTTGTGATGGATTGCGGTTTGCCGTCCTCATATACCTTAAAAGACTCTTGCTTGAGACCCGCAACGAATTTGCCTTTCTTATCCGCCACTGTGAAGAGCACGTTTACCAGATCGACGTTAACGGATATGGTTTGCTCGTCCTTTTTCTGAGGTGGCAAATTCTGCAAAGCGTGGGCAGTCGCAGATAGCATTGCGACCCCACCGATTAGAGCCAGGAGTGTGCGTTTCATCTTGCCTCGCTGAGCAATTCCTATACCTCAGGTACCACCCGAAGCCGCCTCGTTGCCACATTGGCCCTCTTGCGTCTTCGGAGTCCGTACGGCTTTCGTACAGCCGGTGTACGCTTTGCGGTCACATTGACTTAGAACAACGTTGTGGCGTTTGATCCCGCCAACTGGCGAACCGATGGGTCTGTCAAGCTTTGCACAGACAAAAGAAGATAAACGCCCCAAACAACTGGAGAGCGAAAAGAGAAAGCGCGACAGGACTAAAGACCCCGCGAACCGCGCCAAATCGCTGATGAAGATTGCAGAAATCACATTGAGCTATGTGAGTGAAGCGGCGAACGCCAACGACTTCTCCAAAATGAACACGTTTGTTGAACAGTATCGGCAGGCCATTAATAAAATGATGCGAAGCCACCGCTGATGGCGCGGACGGGGTGGTCAGTTTCGAGGAATCCTTCAAAAGAAGGCAATCCCTGAAACATTCATCGGTCCTGACCACCCCGTCTGCGCCACTTCGGAAGGGATCCTTTTTCTTTATGGCGCAGCCACCCCTCCTGTTCCAGGAGGGGAATCCGTTGCTGCCGAATTCATGAATAATCCGGGCTAGCCTCCGGTTCCGGAATCCGGAAGGGAGCGTCTCGTATTCTTTTGGTTGTGAATGTATTTACCCCAGCGTTCTAGTGTGCTCTGAAGGTCTCTGATGGAAACCGGTTTTGTCACGTAGTCGTCCATGCCTGCCTCCAGACATTTTTCCCGATCGCCTTGCATGGCATTGGCGGTCATCGCGACGATCAGGGGGCGTTCCTCATCGCTCCACTTTTGACGGATTCTGCGGGAAGCCTCATCACCGTTCATTTCGGGCATCTGGATGTCCATGAACACGAGGTCGTATGACTGACGTTCGAGCGACCAGATCACCTCAACTCCGCTGGAGACGACTTCGGCCCGGTATCCCAACTTGAGAAGAAAACCCAGAACGACTTTTTGATTCACCGTGTTGTCGTCGGCCACGAGGATCCGCAGCGGATAGCGGGTACCGAGATCCCTGTCGATTTCGGAAATCTTGTGCGTGGTTCCGAACGCATTTTCGGTGTCGCATACGGAATTGAAAGCTTCCCGTAACTGCCCCTCGCGTACTGGCTCATTCAAGAACGAATTGATTCCGGCCTGGCGTGCCTGTGCGTGTAGCCGTTTGTGCTGAGGTGACATGAGAATGAGCCGCACGAACGCGCCCGCCGGCGTCGCTCGAATTCGCTTTGCCAGTTCCATCGGAGCGATGTCACGCAGGCGTGAGTTCAGGATGACGGCGTCAAATGCCGGCCCCTGCTGAATCACCCGAAGAGCTTCTTCGGCGGTGCCAGCTTGCGATGGTGGCATTCCCAGCGCCTGGATACGCCTTACCAGGATTTCACGATGCATCGGTTGGTCTTCCAGTATCAGGACTCGCTTACCCGCGAAATTCGGAACTGATGGCGTCTGGTCTCCGGAGGGATTGCTCTGGGGCTTCAGGTTCATTGTGAAATGGAACGTGCTGCCGCGATCGGCTTCGCTCTCGACCCAGATCCGGCCGCCCATTTTCTCGGTGAGTTGTTTGCTGATCGCGAGCCCCAAACCGGTGCCGCCAAAGGAACGCGAGGAGGATCGCTGGATCTGGCTGAACGACTGGAACAGCCTGTCCTGCAGATCGCGAGGAATACCGATACCCGTGTCCCGAATCGAGACCTGAATTGTCTGGTCGTCGTTTGGCCGGAAGATGCGAACCGAAATCTCGCCCCGGGCCGTGAACTTTACTGCGTTGCCGATCAGATTGATCAGGATCTGCCTTATGCGGCCGACGTCGCCGAGCAGTTTCGTGCGAACGGACGGTTCGATTATGTAACCCAACGCCAGATTCTTCTCGCTGGCCTTCATCGACAGCAGTTCAAGCGTTTCTTCAACACAGGTCCCCAATTCGAACGGCTGTTCCTCGAATTCGAGTTTTCCCGCCTCAATTTTGGAAAAATCGAGAACGTCGTTGATCAGCTCCAGCAATGCGCTCCCGCTATTGCGAATGGTCTCGACATAGCTCAACTGTTCGTTGCTTAACGGGGTATCGCCCAGCAATGTTGTCATTCCAATCACGCCCGCCAGCGGTGTTCGGATCTCGTGGCTCATGTTGGCGAGGAACTCGGATTTGACTCGCGTGGCCGCCTCGAGGTGCTGGTTCGCTTCATGAAGCTTTGTATTGCTCTCGAGTAGTTTCTGCTGGCTCTCCCGCAGTGCACGATAAGCTTCGTCTCGCTGGATCTGGTTCAAATAAGCTCTGGAGTGA